>Ga0081539_10000428_pt1 | contig 89485 bp, 66 predicted proteins | sample TabmetS4T2R2_FD_71023 | JGI IMG/M metagenome (GOLD analysis project Ga0081539, IMG submission 71023) | Tabebuia heterophylla rhizosphere microbial communities from the University of Puerto Rico - S4T2R2 | ecosystem: Host-associated > Plants > Roots > Rhizosphere ...
GGCGGCCGGGAGCCGTTTTTCACTCGAGGTGCCTGACGGGCGGCAAGGCGGTCGCAGGCCCGTCGCACTCCAAGGAGGCGCAGAGATACGCAGAGAGCCGCAGAGAAAGACGTTCAACTTCGCAAGTTCCTGAACGCGCGGTACACGCCGGGCATTTGCAGTCGCAACCAGAGGCTGACGATTCCTTTATGCCTGCCGCGGCTCAACCGCAGCCCTCGCTTCACCGGAACGAGCGCGAGGCGTCCGTGACCGCTTTGCAAATAGAATTCGGCGAGCTCGAAAAGAAATCGCGCCTGCGCCTGGCGAATCGTCGCGCTATATTTAAAACCCAGATCTTTGTTGAGGTTCTCGAGGATCTTGATACTAATTACGAGTTGGCGAGATCTCTTTCGAAGAGACCATGCGCCCCCCGTGTGCACGCGGTAAGCAGACAACACCTCATTGAGATAACCAATCTTTCCGAACTGCGCCCTGAAGATATTGAGAGGCCAGTCGCCGACTTTGGCTTTAAAGAACCACTCCGGGAGCTGGAGCACCGGCTCACGTCGATGCATGATCGAGCAGGAGGGAATGAAGTTGCCCCAGAGCAGTTGTTCGATGCCCGTGATCTCTTTTTGATCCTCGCGACACAGGTTCTCGGGGCCTTTGCTGTTCTCCGGATAAATCGCCCGGACGTTGTGAAAACAGATCATGCACTCCGGATGAGCGTCCAGAAAATCAGCTTGTTTCTGCAGTTTATGAGGACTGATGAAATAGTCGTCGCCGTCGAGAATCGCCACATACTCACCGCGACAGCTTTGCAGCGCCTGTAGAAAGTTCATCTTGCCGGCGAGATGGCGTTCGCGGTTAGCGACTTCCGGGTCGCGCAGCAGCACGCGAATCTTCTCCGGGTGTTGTTGCGCGAGTTCCACCACGATCTCTCGCGTGCGATCCCCCGAAGCGTCTTCGCCGATGACAATCTCATAATCAAAGTCGACGACCTGCATCAACACGCTGTCGACTGTTTGCGTGATGAGGTTTTCCTGATTGTAAGTGGTGATCAGGACGCTGACCTTGGGCTGGCTTGACGAATCAGGGTCTTTCGGCACGTAGTTTCTCGGACACTTCCCGACCATTGCTGACTACCAACCGAATTATGCGACAGATGGCGGTGATGTCAGCCGGAGTGATTGACGTTCCGGTCGGTAAGGATAGCACACGCTCTGAGAGCTTCTCCGTTTCCGGCAGAGACAGCGCTGACGAGTTGTAAGGCTTCATCCGGTGACAACCAGGATAGAAGTAACGGCGCGCCAGCACGTTCTCGTGATGCAGGATCTGCATTAGCTCGTCACGAGTAACGAGAGTGTTCGAGGCGTCGATCTCCATCACCACATACTGGTAGTTACATTTTTCTTCTTCATCGTTGGATAACACCGTGACGCCGCTGAGGTCAGCGAGCTCTTTTGCATACTGCTTGTGATGCTGGCGATTAATGGCGATAAAGTCGTCCATGCTTTCCATGTTGGTCAATCCCATGGCAGCAGAGACTTCGCTCATCTTGCCGTTCGTGCCCACACACGCGATCTGGTCGTAAGTGGTGAAGCCGAAGTTCTGCATGAGCCGGGCGGTGTGCGCGAGATCGTCGTTGTTGGTGACGATGGCGCCGCCTTCGAATGCGTTGACGAATTTAGTGGCGTGAAAGCTGAACACTTCGGCGTCGCCGAAGCCGCCAATCATTCGACCCTGGTAGGAACAGCCGAACGCGTGCGCGGAATCGAAGAGGAGCTTCAGGTTGCGCCGCGTGGCAATCTCTTCCAGTCTCGCGATTTCGCAGTTGCGGCCGAAGAGGTTGACAGCGATTATGCCGGTCGTGCGCGGCGTGATCAGGGTTTCGAGCTGGTTTGGATCGATGGTGTGTGTTTGCGGATCGATGTCGCAGAAGACGGGAGTGATCTCCTGCCATTGCAGCGCGTGCGCCGTGGCCACAAAGGTAAACGACGGGACGATCACTTCGCCTTTGAGACCGAGCGCGCGAATAGCGATCTCGAGTGCGATAGTCGCGTTACAGATCGCGATACAATGCTTGACGCCCGTTAGCTCAGCAATGCGCTTTTCAAACTCATCAACGAAAGGACCATTGTTAGTGAGCCACTTGCGCTCGAAAATTTCGTTGACACGATCGGCGAACCACTGCCTGTTTCCGATATTAGGGCGGCCCACGTGAAGCTTCTCGGCAAAGGCCGGACGCCCGCCAAAGATTTGCAGATCGCTGATTACTTGCTTAGGTGCGTGTGGCATATGTTTGTGCATTAGACAGGATCCACAAGATTTTCCAAGATGGACAAGATCAATCCTGTCAATCTTGAAGAATCTTGTAAATCCTGTCTAACTAGTTGCTACAATTCCGAACCCGATGCGCTCCTCCGATTCTCTCAAGTACATGCCGCAGCTCGATGCGTTGCGAGCACTGGCGGTGCTGGCAGTGATGGTCCATCATTTCCTGCCGGTCGATCGTTACCTGCCACCAGATTACATTACTCTCGGACTTCTTGCCGTACGGCTGTTCTTCGTCTTAAGCGGTTTTCTGATCACCGGAATTCTTCTGAGTTACCGAAAGGAAGAACGCGGTACCGCACTGCGACGGTTTTATCTGCGCCGGATACTTCGCATCTTCCCGATTTATTACCTGACTCTCTTTATTGCTTTAGCTCTCCAGGTGCGCCCGATCCAGCAGGGCGCTTTCTGGCACCTGACGTATCTCAGTAATTACATCGCTGTCTCTCATCCCGAATGGATGGGGCCGGCCAGCCATTTCTGGACGCTTGCCGTCGAGGAGCAGTTTTATTTTGTCTGGCCATTCATTCTACTGTTTGTGCCGCAAAGATATCTCGCGAAGACCATCGTCGGCACCATTGCCTTAGCCGTTCTCTTCAGAGCGTTTGTCCTCTTTGTGTTGAGCATATCGATCGACGCCGCGGGGCTCTTCACATTCGCCACGCTTGACTCTCTCGGCGGCGGAGCGCTGCTGGCTTTGTTTCATTACGATGAACGACTACGCTCGCACTTGCCGCGACTCATGAAGCTGTTCCTGGTTTCGGGCCTTGTCATCGTGACTCTAACTACAGGCTGTTATGTTTTCAACGTCGGGTTCAGGGTACTTCATACGCTCTTGTGTCTCGGAGTTTCGTTCCTGTTTGTGGTGCTGATCGAAAAAACCGCGCGTGGTTTTACAGGAAAAGCGAAGAGTGTAATGGAAAATCCGGCGGTGTTATATGTAGGCAAAATAAGTTACGGCCTTTACGTTTATCACAACTTCATGCTGGCGATCGTGCTGTATTACCTGCTCAAGTGGAGCGCCGCTCCTGATTATCGTCTCGTGGCTGTGCTTGCGACCGTTGCCACATTCGCAGCCGCCATCGTCTCATGGCACCTGATCGAACGTCCCCTTGCGCAACTCAAGAACAGATTCACCTTCAGCGCCCGCAAACCCCGTCTCGCACCCGAAAGCGACGCGGCTTTGCCCTCGTGATTCACGTCTCCACGATCGTTGTTGGACACAGTCAGTACCACCTGCGATAGCGGGTGGGTGCGCAGCCAAGCGGCGCCCAAAGCTACGCACCCACCCGCTATCGCAGGTGGTACTGACTGTGTCCAAGAGTGGATCCTGATTTCTTCTCCACGATGTACAGAACGCTTTGACTGCTGATCCCGGTCCGCTTGAAAAGCTCCTCATCAAAATAGTCTTTATCCAGCTCTTTGACCTGAAAACCCGCTTCATGCACGCGCGCCAAGAAACCACTCTTCGAGTAAAGCCGCACGTGATCGAACTGTCCGAAGCGTCGCCAGCGTTCTCCCTCATCTTTGACTTCAGGATCCTCATCGATCTCGTCGATACTCAGAATGATCGGCACCATCAAAATCCCTCGACCACCCGGTTTCAGAATACGATACAACTCGCTTAACGCCTTTCGATCGTCAGGCACATGCTCGAGCACGTGTGAACAGATGAAGAAATCAAACTGATCATTCTCATACGATCGCAAGTCGGCAATATCGACCTGGTCGTCTACGTTCTCCGCCAGCAGATCAGCGGTCCGGTAGTGAACGTCTTTACCTGATGACTTGATCAGACGGCGGATAAATGCAGACAGCGCTTCAGACGGTGCAAAGTCGACCATCTGAACCGCGCCTTCAAGACTCGCAATGTAGTCACCGAGAAACAGCGCGTAAAGACGATCTCGATCACTCGCGCCGCACACCGGGCACAGATAGTCCGCTTCGTTACATGTCTCAGCCTCATCGGTCCGAAACGGAAACCCATACTTCTCCTGGTTCTCACGATAGAACTCAGGCAACGGCAGAAACGAAACTACCTTCGACTCGCAAACCGGACAGTAAAACCTGGAATTGCTTAGCTGGACCTGCTTCTGCAGCGCGCGGGCACGCTGCTTCAGACCAAGTGGGATGTACTGCTTGATGGGCATTTACTCTTCAACACTAACTTGCCAGTCAAACTTTGGTCGTACAGTGCCGATCCACTTTCCGTACCAATTCCCCTGGCGGTCAGAATCTCGCACCTCAAACATGAGCACGTCGCTTACATCCAAAAGTGCCACGGAAGTGTCCTTCACGATCAGCACCCTAACGGTGTAGGTGTCGTCGTTCAGGAAGTCTCCCGGAATCACAAAGCTGCCGCACACCAAACCGCGCGGAAAACTACGCGCCACCGATCCGGTATTAAAAATCGCTACACCCTCGATGTTGTAGATGACGATGCTGAAGTTCAACACCGCGTCGGGCAGATAGTTCCAGAACGCAGCTTCGAGCCGAAGCGGAGTCTGGACCGTAATCGGTTGATCGACATTCTGTCCGAGCGGTGTGATTGAAAGACGGTGCAGTCGTACGTCGCTGCCGCCGGGCGCGGTCTGCGGATCGTCCCAATGTCGCTGCATCCTCGTCTGCGTCTCGTTCTGGATGTATTTGAGAACTACTTGATCGGTATCACCAGAGTCGACGATCACGCCCTTATCCAAACGCAGCGTTCGGCGGCACAAGCTTTTTACCGCCGTCAGGTTGTGACTCACGAACAATACTGTGCGCCCATGCTTTGCCACCTCACCCATCTTGCCCAAACACTTCTTCTGGAAAGCCGCGTCGCCGACCGCGAGTACTTCATCCACCAAAAGGATCTCTGGCTCTAAATGCGAAGCGACGGCAAAAGCGAGCCGCATGTACATCCCGCTCGAATAGTGTTTGACCGGAGTGTCGAGAAACTTTTCCAGCTCAGCAAAGACGATGATCTCGTCAAACTTGCGATCGATCTCTGCTTTGCGCATGCCGAGAATCGCGCCGTTCAAATAGATGTTTTCGCGACCTGTCAGCTCGGGATGAAATCCGGTGCCGACTTCGAGCAAGCTGGCGAGACGGCCGTAAAGCTCGACCTTGCCTTTCGTTGGCTCAGTGATGCGAGAAAGGGTTTTGAGTAGGGTTGACTTGCCGGCGCCGTTGCTGCCGATGATGCCGACGACCTCGCCGGGTGCGACTTCAAAACTGACGTCCTTGAGCGCCCAGATCGTCTCGCGAGTTCCGTTGGCTCCGCTCAGCCGTTTGAAAGGCGCGCGCACCGCGCCGACGATCGATTCTCGCAGCGTCTCATAAGCAGGACCCCTGGCGCCAAGGCGGTACTGTTTACATAAATTTTCGACGCGAACAATTGAATTCATCGGACCGCGTAACCAATTCCCGTCTTTCCGAAGCCGTTGCCGTTATAAAAAAGATACGTCTGGTCCTGGTAACGGTACACGTAGCAATACTCCATCATCTCAGAGTCCCAGCCGCTCTCGGATCTATCGATACCGGCCTCTCCTTTTGTCCACGCGATGCCGTCTTTTGATTCGGCATAGGCGAGCCTGTAACTCTGCGTGCGGTCGTTGCGATAGTTCCAAACGTCTCGATAGGAGTAGAGCATTTTGTAGCGCCCGTCTTCCTTATACACGCAGGGACGGCCAATCGCATCCGTCTCGCTACTGTAGTCAATGCAAGCGTGATTCGTCTTTTGCCAGCGGAGGCCGTCAGTCGACTCCGCATATCTCACGTGGTAGCGAGGCTCCGGTCGGTCGGCGACTGTCTTCCAGCCGGTACACGAGACAAACCACATGCGCCACGCGTCTTCTTCACGCAGCACGCAGGGCGCGGTATTGAAGAACGGTTCGTCGATCGATCGATCCAGCAATGGTCCTTCGGAAACTTTATGGAAGCTCCGGCCTTCGTCCTCGCTGATGGCAAGACCGATCGACAAGTGATAAGGAACGGAAACCTTCACGTTCCAGCCGATGTAGTAGAGATACTTTTTGTTTTGATGGTTGACGATCCATGAAGGCATGATGCCGCTATCGTCGAATGTGCCCGGCCTGCCAAGAGGCAACAATGGCTGGTCGTGAATGTAGAGCACGTTCTCAGGCTGCGCGGTGTCGACTTCGATATAGGAAGTCTGTGAGCGACCGTTTCCATCTCTCGTGCCAAAGTATATCCGCAGCACCCCGGAACGAGCCTCGTCAACGACCGGAATCGAAGCGTGCGAGATCATCCAATCGAAGTTCCGGTCGGGAGCAAAAATGACGCCTTTCTTTATCCACTTCATGCGCGAATATGATTTGCCTCAGAGCGCCAACGGCGCGACATATAATAGCCAGGGGCCAGCGCGAAGCGCGTCGCCCCTGGTTAGCATGAGCAAAAGACGATCAAGGCCTGAAAGGCCGAAATTCAAACACGGAATTTCGCCCTTTCAGGGCTCCATAGGTTTGATTGTTGCTGACCAGGGGCGACGCGCTTCGCGCTTGCCCCTGGCTATTATATTCCGCGCCGTTGGCGCTAATACGATATTCCGCGTCGTTGGCGCTTAGAAATCTAAATCTGTGCTCAGCGTCTCACCCTTTTTCGCAGGATTTCCTTTATAGACGCCCCATGGTTCGGTGTCTTTGGTCACGGCGGCGGCCATCGCGATGAACGAGCCCGCCGCGATGTGAATGCCGTCGCGTATGGTTGCGTTCACTCCAAAAAACGCAAACGACTCGACCACACAATGGCCAGACAAAACAACGTGAGATGTAAACGACACATGGTCCTTGATCACACTGTGATGCCCGATGTGATTGCCGCTCCACAATACAACGTTGTTGCCGATCGAGGTGAACGGCTGAATCGTGTTGTCTTCGAGTATGAAACAGTTGTCGCCAATCGCCGCCCCCGGAAACACAGTCGCTTTGGAGCTGACGTAGCTGATCATCTCATAGCCCTTCTGCTTGATCTGTTGATACACAGATTCGCGCAGCCTGTTCATGCGGCTCGGTGACATGGGCGCGAAGAACTTGAACTCCGAAGGCGGATAGTCTTGTTCCACCTTCTCGAACGCGACGACCGGCAGTCCCTCAAACGTCTTTCCTTCCGGCAAGTACGCTTCGTGCACACTGAACGCTACGACTTCATGCTCGCTATCGTGCTGGAGGTAAAACTTTGCCAGTTGCGCAAAATCCTGAACGCCAAAAATGATCACCTTCGCCATAGCTCAATCGCGGTAAACGTAGGTAGTGTATTCGTAAAGCCCGTAATCGTTGCGGAAAACAAAGTTTCGCGTCAATTCCTTTTTCAGAAACGCGGCCAGAGTATCAAACGGCAGATGAAAGAGATCCTCACGCTCCCAGTCCACGTGCTTTGTCATCACATTGAAAGCGATTCCAACAGCGGCATGTGCGAACACGCGGCTAACGAGCTGCTTGAAATAAGAAAACATCTCATCGAACGACAGCTCGCGTTTTTCCGTGAAGACTCCGTTCAGCACAATGTAGTCGAACACCGGCAGCGACGCGCTTTCATCGAGTAGATCCATACAGAAGAATCGATTGTTTGGAAACTTGCTTTGCGACAAGCGCACAAACTTCTCAGACAGATCGAGCCCCGCGTATTCGATGTGGTCCAATCGCTGCTCGAGGATGTAATCATTGAGATGCGCCGCGCCGCAGCCAAAATCCAGGAGACTGATAGTCTGCGTCCCGGGTTTGATGACGTCGAGCATGATGCGGTGTCGCGTGTGAACGTCGTCCGCTTTGGGCCAGTCCACACCGAGGTGCGAATCGCCATGTCGATCGAGGCAAGTCTCGTAATGCGAAACGATGCTGAGATACTTCTTTTCCGTCATTCAGGCAAACTCGCCTTTACGATACGCTGGAAAGTAGTCAGTGGCCGTGATGTTTCGAGCGCGCATGGCCTCGTCGTATTTCGCCTCGTCGAAGATCCGGCCGCAAAAGTATGCCGTGCGCGTGCCGGTGGACCAGCCGCGCTTGAAACGAGTCAGACCGTCGTTCGAACCCGAAAGACCAGCGCCTGCTCCGAGGTTCAGCCACCTCAGTCCCTGACCCGAGAAATACTCGAGCGCACGCCAGAATAGCGCAAAAGACGCTTCCGACTCGTAACCGCGCTCGCTGTATGCGCCGAGATGATAATAGGCAACGTCCCCGTCTGTGTACCACAGCGTGATTCCGACTGTTTCGTTGTTTTCCGAAGCGCGGAAGATGGAGATACCGGGAACAGCCAGTTGTGCCTTGAATGACTCGGCAGAGAAGGCAGTCAGACCATGGATTCCGTGACGTCGAATTAAGTTGGCATAGAGCGCGATCCAGTCATCGAGTAATAGCATCGCGTCTTCACAACGCTGAACACCGAGCCGCTCGAGTGCCTTCCGCGCTTTACGCCGGTGCTGTGCCGCGACAAAAGACTCAGGCGAACGTGAAAGGTCAGTTACGAGATGTTCTTTGAATGGAGTAACCAGATTGGGAAAACATTTGTGCAGCCGTTCCGGATCATGGTCGCCAAAAGGATCCGCCACGATAGCAACACAGACAAGCTCACCAATGAGTTCCTCGAGATCGAGATCGAGTTTCGACCAATCGCTACAGGCAAATAACGGGTAGCAACCCATAGCATCGTGGTATGGAGTATGTGTGATCGGTCTCTCAAGCAGCCAGCCACCGCTGCGCGGCAAAGCGCGTGGGCGGCCGAATTCGGCCAGTGAGGCTGCGTACGCGGGATGCGAATATCCGTTCATCGTCAGTTCAGAATACGGCTGGCGGTGAACGTACCAACCTCTGAACGGAATTTAAAGGCGCTCTCTTCCTGATCGACACTTGTGACGAAGATCAGCGTACCCGTAATCGTATTCTGTGGAGTGAATCTGCCTTTGAAGATCATTGTGCCGACCTCACGACAGCAAGTGCCGAGTGGCAACTCAGCCTCGCCCGAGAAGCTGACGCGGTCGTTCGTGAGTTGCGACCATGCGGCGGGCACCGGTTGCGCGACGGGTTTATCGTCAAGAGCAGTGTCGAGCAGCTTGAACGAACCGGAGCCGTTATCTCTCGCTTCGAAGATCACGTTCTTTTCGAACCCATCCATCTTGAACGTCACGTGCCAACGTCCGTGCAGTTTCGTCTGCGCTTGAACAGCAACGGTAAATAATGACAGCGCGATCAGGATAAATAAAAAACTCAGTTGTCTCTGCATTCTCAATCTCCAATCTTCTCTGCGTAACCTCTGCGTCCTCTGCGCCTCGGCGGTGTAGTTGCTTTTCCGCATATTTCACCGCGGAGGCGCAGAGGACGCAGCGGTTACGCAGAGAAGATCTCTTCGTGGCTGAAAAGGACGAGGCGGCTAATCGTCAGACTAGCCGCCTCATCTTACCCGCGTGGTAATTAAATGTTAATTACCCGGTCCAACGCCCGTGCAGCCCGGGCAGCCGTCCGTGCCGTTGCCGATGATCGAGTTGTTAGTGAAGGTGTTGACCACACCGCCAGTGCTAACCAACACACCGTTGCTGACGTTGCGATCGATCATGTTCTGATTGATGGTCGCGCCCGAAACACCCGCGTTTCCGGCATTGCCCGCGCGCACGCCGTTCGCGCCGTTCAAGGAGATCTGACTATCCTTGACGAACACGTTCGAGAAATTCGCGCCTGCCGCGTCGGAGAAGATGCCGTTCGTGGTGTTGTTCGAGAACACTGAATTGTGTGCCGTGACTCTGGAACCAGAACGCGCATGCAAGCCGTTCGCATTGCCTGACAAGCGTACGTTATCCAGCGTGACGTTAACCTTATTCGCGGCGCCGCTGGTAACCGTATTGATGCCGTCGAGAGTGTTGTCTCTAATGACGGTATTTCTGACGTTCAGATTCAAATCGTTCGTTTCGTTGACGGTAATTCCGTTTCCGGTATTGAACCTGAAGATTACACAGTCTTCCACGTTAACGGTCTTGGCCTGGAGGATGTTTATTCCGTTTATGCCGTTACAGAACCCGTTAATGGAGATACCGCGAATCGTGATTACGTCGGTGGAGGCAGCGTTGATGACGATTCCATTGACGAGGGAAGCAAGGATCGAAGCAAACGTGCCGGTGCCATCGAGCGTGATCGACTTGGTGATCGTCACCGCACCGTAACCACCTGGATCAAGTGCATCAATCTCACCGCAGGCCGCGGTCTTGGAGATGGCGCCAGCCCAGGTTTTGCAGGGGGCAGTACGGCTGCAGGGGTTAGCATCGTCACCGACGCCGGACACCCATGTTCGGGAGGCTTGGGCCTGGGCGATCGAGACTGTCGCAAACATGAAGGTCGCGATTGCCAAAACCTTGATCGTGAACCGAAACTTACTCATTTTTAGTCTCCTTTAGTTGAAGGTCAGGGGGCTCGTCAGCGGATCTTTTTGCGTCCACTGTTGCGCCGAATTTCCCCCGCGGTTAAAAAGGTAATCTGGTCATTGAACCGAATAATTGAATTGACCATTCCTCATTTATTTGGAGCGACGCCGAAGTACCGGGCGACGCCGCCCCTTCGAACTTTCCCTATTTGAACTTGAACTTGGCTATGTGAACCGTACCGTCTCTTAACGTCACCGTTAATTGACGACACGTGTTCTTCCAGGAGTTGTCAGTCTTCCAGGTGTATTTGTACTGATTCGAGGCTGAGTCATAACTTAGCGAGCTTTGACCTGCTGTTTCAGTCTCCTCGACCGGAAGAATCGGGTCGCTGTTGTTGCAGCTAATCTGCACCGAGCTTGGTGAGCCCGCGGCAAAGATATTCAATCCCTGATTGCCACCCAGGCTGAACTTAACTGGTGCTGCCTGGCCGGCCTTCATTTCATTGAAAGCGGGCAGATTGTCAATCGGTGAGAAGAACCCAGTGAAATTATACGGTAAAACTTCTACCGTCCTGACCTTAGTGTCACTGTGTCCTGACGGATCACTCACCGAATAAGTTAACGCGTAAAAACCAACCGTATTGGTATTAACGCTACCCGTCTTCACTATGGAAGCGGTCAGATCACCCGCACAGCCGTCCGACGCAGTCGCACCTGGATCGGTGAAAACCGTGCCGAATCCGACCTGCATCGGATTAGCGCCATTGAGCGTAATTACTGGCGCTACAGTATCCTGGACCGTCACGATGCGGGTCGCCTCAGTCGTAAAGCCGTTGGCGGTGGCCGAATACGTGACCGTGTAGACTCCGGGCGCGTTTGGATTCGCGGCCCCCGTGACGGTGACCGGGATCGAGCTTCCGCAAACCGAGGCGGTGGCGCCGGGATCCGTAAAGCCTGAACCACACTCGACCGTGATTTGATCGTCACCGTTGAGTGTGAGTGTTGGCGGAACGTTGGCCGTGCCGGGTTGGTCCACTTCATCTTCCGGGAACGTGCCGACGACGACCGTGCGCGTGGCGGTTGATGAATGCGTACCGTCCGTCGCCGTGTAAGTGACGGTGTAAGTTCCGGCTATGCTCGTATTAACGGAGGTTGCTCCGCCTGGTCCTGAAATCGAGCTGGTTACCGGCTTCGAACCCGCGCAGGTATCGAAAGCGGTGGCGCCGGGATCCACGAACGGTGAGCAGGAGCCTTGTTGAATCCGGTATGGATTCGCTCCGTCGACCGTGATGGCCGGGCCTTCAGTATCGGTGACGGTGATGTTGCGAGTCGCCGAAACAGAGTTCGCTCCTTCGATAGCGGTGTAAGTGGCTGTGTAAGTGCCGACAGCCGGCGCATCGGGATCAAATCCGTTCGAGTAGGCAACGGTAACTTCAATGCTATCGCCGTTACCGTTAATTGCCGTTGCGCTCGGATCGCCGAATCGCTGACCGCATTCGAGGGTCACTGATTCGCCACCCTGCAATGAAATCGAAAGCGCACCGGGATTATCAACCGTGACCTGGAAGCTCACTGCTGTTCCGGTTTGAGCAGCACAGATCACTGTCGAGGTTCCGACCGGGAAGAAAGAGCCTGACGGCGGATTACATGTAATCGCCGGAACGGTCTCTCCATTTTCACCAGTGCTCGCGGTGCCGCAATCGCCGGTGCCTGTGGGCGTCGTGTAAGTCACTACTGCGCCCGCCTGGCCCGTATCAGCGCTCACTGTGATGTTTTCAGGAATTGAAAGCTGGCACGGAGCGTTGGTAACTTCGACGTCAGCGGAAGAAGTATTGTTATTAACGTCGGGATTAACCGGATCAGTGGTGGTGCTACTGACATTCGCGGTATTCGTAATAACGGTCCCGTTCGCTGCTGTTCCTACGAGATAAGTAGCAACAAAGAAAGCCGTCTCTCCACGAGCCAGACTGCTGATGGTGCAGGTTGTGGAGCCGGTGTCGCCTTCGTTCGGGCTGGTGCAGGTGAAGATTGGTCCGTCCAATTGAGCAAACGAAACGAAAGTCGTGTTGGCCGGAACCGCATCTGTGATCGCGACAGCGCTGGCAGTGTTCGGTCCGAGGTTGGTTACCTGAACCGAGAAGAGCGCCTGTCCACCGGAAGATACGCTGCCGGAAATTGCGCTGGTCGAAATTGTCAGATCCGCGGTCGGATTGGCGGCGTCGATCACTGTAAAGCGCGTAACTTGTTGTACGCTGCCACCGAAAGGCTCGTAAAGAATCACGCGCCAGTCGCCCAGGCTGGAGTTTGCGTTAAGCGTGAACGTCGCAGTTCCATGCTGGGTCGTAAGTGGCACGGTCTGGACCGCGATAGAATTCGCATTGGACCAGATCAGCTGCCATCCGATTTTCGCATTTGTAAACTTTGCGCAGACAGTCAAATCCGCATCCTGAAGATTGAAAACGCTCTTCGGTGTGGTGCAATCGCCTGCGAATGTGTTGACCGTTGGTCCAGTTGCCTGAGGGAGCGGATTTAGAAAGTTGAAAGTGGAAGCTGCGACAGTGCTGTGGGAGTTAGCAGGAGTCGCGCTCTGAACGTTGTTATCGATTGGTCTAATTGGTGAAACTGCGGATCCGATAAAAAGGGGAAGCGCCAGGAGGGCGGCAATAATACAAACAGCAATACCAAGGGGATACCGCGATCCGGCATAACGGAATCGGGAGGGAAAAGTTTTTAGCATTCTGGAATTTTCTCCTTGAGGGCTAATTAGAAGGTGTCTCACGCGAGGAGACCCGGGGCCCTAGTGCCCGCACACTAAAGAAAGAAGAACTTGATCACAGGACAGGAACAGGAAATGGTCTGCGAAAATGCTAGCAGCGGCTTAGGCCAGAAAGTTGGCCAAAGGATACTACGATGGCGAATCGATCAGCCAGGTAGTTAGCATGAAACTCTTGCATGGAGTGGACCAACAGAAGCGCGGAGTCCACTAGCTCTAAGCGAGGAGGTCACGCGACCTAGTCTCAAAAAAAGCGGGGCATGTAATAGTCCATTTTGACCCCAAAGGTCAAATTGCATTTAGATTGCATTTTTGTTTCGGCAGTTCAAGACGTGTATTTTACATAGGTTTTCCTCTCTGCGGTTGTTTGCGGGGCATTCACCGCAGAGACGCAGAGGACACAGAGGTTACGCAGAGAGAACATATATAGTGTTGCTATGAAACGATTCTTTGTAACAGGTGGCGCGGGCTTTATTGGATCATGTTTTGTTCGCTTGCTGCTGAATGAAAATTCACACTGCGAAGTGGTGAACTTCGACGCGCTTACTTATGCCGGTAATCCGGACAATCTTGAAGGACTTGATCCACAGCGGCACCGGTTTGTTTTAGGAAACATCGCTGATCCGCAGGCAGTGCTCGCAAGTCTGGACCACGATACCGACGTGGTGGTTAACTTCGCTGCCGAGTCGCACGTGGATCGCAGTATCGCTTCGGCTGACGAGTTTCTACGGACCAACATCATCGGCACGCAGGTTTTGCTTGATGCCGCACGCGCGCGCGGCGTGAAACGCTTCGTGCAAGTGTCGACTGATGAAGTGATGGGCAGCCTGCCTGAAGACGATGCGAGCTTTTTCACTGAGACGTCGCCGTTCGCCCCGAACAGTCCTTATGCGGCGTCGAAAGCCGCGGCCGAGCATCTCGTGCGCGCGGCGCATCACACGTTTGGGCTTGATACCATCGTTACTCGTTGTGGGAATAATTATGGGCCACGGCAGTTTCCTGAGAAGTTTTTGCCGCTCGCGTTTGCGAATGCGATGAACGACGAGCCGATTCCGGTGTACGGCGATGGACGGAACGTGCGCGATTGGATCTACGTCGAGGATCATTGTCGCGCGATTCTCGCTGCGGTCGAGGAGGGACGCGCGGGTGCGGTTTACAATATCGGCGCGCGTAATGAGCGTAGGAATATTGAAGTCGTGGAGTCGTTGCTCGAGGCGCTCGGTAAGCCGCGCAGTTTGATCAAGTACGTGAAAGATCGGCCGGGGCACGACAGGCGGTACGCGATCGATCCGTCACTCATTGAAAAGGAGCTCGGGTGGCGGCCGCGCGAGACGTGGGATACGGGGTTGCGAAAGACGATCGAGTGGTACCGTGACAACGGCGCGTGGATCGAGAAGGTGCGCAATCCGGCGTACCGAGAGTATTACAAAGCGCAATACGGAGCATCTTTACCTCAAACTCGTGAACCCGGTTGGTAACAACTGTAGGGGTGGCCCTCCGTGGCCACCCGTGGTTTGAGTTCGACGCACGGGTGGCCACAGAGGGCCACCCCTACAGTTGTAGCGATTGGAGTTACATCTATTGAAGATTTTGATTACGGGAGCAAAGGGATTGGTGGGTCGGGCGCTGGTGGAGCATTGTTCCGCCAGTGGCGATGAGGTTTTTGGTTACGACCACGAGGCGCTGGATATCGCAAAGACCGACAAGGTGGAATCCGTGATCGACGACCGCCGTCCGGACGCCGTGATCAACTGCGCGGCTTGGACCAACGTCGATGGTTGTGAAACGAACCCCGAAAAAGCCGAAACGGCAAACGCCCGCGGTCCGGAAAACCTCGCGCGCGCCTGTCAAAACGCCGGCGCCCTGCTGATCACGATCTCAACCGACTACGTTTTCGACGGCCAGAAAGACGGCTTTTACACGCAACGCGATCAACCGCGACCGATCAGCGTCTACGGCCGCTTCAAGCTCGAAGGCGAGCGACGCGCACAGCAGGTACACGCGCGCACGATCATCGTCCGCACGGGTTACATCTTCGGACCAGGCGGCAAAAACTTTCTGAGCAACGTCGTCACCTGGGCGAAAGCCGGAAAAAACCTGAAAGCCATTCGCGATTACTGGGGAACGCCGACTTACGCCGTCGATCTCGCCCGCCGGCTACGCGAGCTTGCCGTGCTCGATTTACCCGGCATCTATCATGTCGTCAGCTCGGGCGACGGCGCCAGTTTCGAGACATTCTCCGTCGAAGCGTTACGCCTGGCGGGCCTCAATAGCGATCTACTCGAGGTCATTGACGGCGATTCACTGGGCCGCCCCGCGCCACGCCCGCGGAATTCACGAATGAAATGCCTTCTCTCCGAAAAGGTTGGATTATCGCCTTTACCCCCGTGGCAGGAGGGTCTGGCACATTTTATTAGCCACGGATGCCACGGATTTACCTGAAAACCGTGTCATCCGTGTTCATCCGTGGCTAAATGTTTGATATCATCCCGAACCTCAAGCAGTGTGCATTACTTAACTGTCTGTATTACCTGTTATTGACGAAAGCCGAAGCATGATGTCGCAAGATAACCGTTTGATGCCGATGCCTGCGGTCGAGCGTGGTCTCGATCGTCCGCTCAGCGATATTAACCAGGTCCGGTCCTATGGTCCCGCCGCTACCGAGCCCAACCAGCTCCGCGATTACATGTTCGTGGTGCTGAAGCGGAAGTGGCTGATCATCAGCCTCTGCCTGGTGGTCACGTCGCTGGTCGCGGTCCAGATGTTTCGCCAACCCTCGATCTACGAGGCGGAGGCGACGATCCGCATCGAGCAGCGCACCCAGAATGTTCTTCAGACCAGAGATTTCGTACTGAACGCACAGCCGGATGCAAACTTCTGGGGCACGCAAATCAAGCTCCTCCAGAGCCCTGCACTTGCACGCCAGGTCGCACTGAGTCTGGACTTGCAACACAACCCAAGCTTCTTCGGCAGCCAGTCACAAGGCGGAATTTTTACGGCCTTGCGACGAATGGTTTCCGGTGAAAAGAAACCGGCGGCACTGCCAGCCACTGCTCCGGGCGGTCTGAGCGTGATTGGTGAGGCGCAACTCAAAGACGAGCCGTTGACGCCTGAAGAGTTGTCGGCGCTCGAGCCTTATGAAGACGCGATCATCGGCGCAGAAAAAGTCGAAGGCATTGTCGGCACCAACCTCTTCACGATCAAGTATCGCCACACAGATCCGGAGATGGCGCAGAAAGTCTCCAACGCGCTCGCGGAAGTGTTTCGCGCGAACAACGTAGAACGCGCCACGCAGAACTCAACCAAAGCCGAAGAGCTGCTCGTGCGTGAGATTGCTGCGTACCAGGAAAAGATCAGGCACGACACCGAAGCGCTCTTCAACTATGCGCGCGACAAAGGATTGCCTCCGACGATAGATAGCGGGCTGAACGTCGAAGGACAGCGTCTGGCTGACATCAGTCGCCAGCTTCTCCAGGCGGAGAACGAGCGCAAGAACGCGCAGGCCGTTTATCTGAGCGCGAAGAATTCTTCCGACCCCTATTCGATTCCCGAGGTGCGAAAGTCGGATCGCATCTCCAACATCCAGACTCGCATTTCGCAGCTCAAGGAAAGGAAAGCCACCCTCGAGGTGACCTACACGAAGGAGTGGCCCGAAGTCAAAAAAACTGAAGCTGCAATCAAACGTCTTGAAGAGGACCTGGCCCGGGAAGCCACCGAATCGATCGCAATGCTGAAGCAGCAGTATGAATCGGCCCTGGCGCACGAAAACAGTGTCCGTGAGATGTACTTCAAACAGCGCGGCACGACTGACCAGCAGACTCGCGATCAGATCGAGATGGCGCAGTATACGCAACGCCTCGAAACCAACAAGCAGTACCTGAACACACTGCTGCAGAAGCAGCGCGAAGTTCAGATCGCACAGGGCGACAAGGGCAGCGAAGTCAGAATTGAAAACTACAGCCGCGTACCGCGATCTCCGGTCGGCCCGGCGCGCCTGCGAAACGTGATGATCGCCCTCGTGTTGTCGCTGGTCGCTGGTATCGGTTTGGCGTTCCTGCTCGACTTCCTCGACGACACGGTCAAGTCGCTCGACGACGTCGATCGTTATATTCACCTGCCGGCGCTCGCGATGATTCCTGCGAGCCGTGGCGCCTCGAATTTGAAAGGACTGCCGCGTCCCAATCCCGCGCCTTCAGATAGCACAGCGCTGGCGCTGATCGACGACGTGCGGTCGCCGATCGCGGAGTCGTATCGTCACTTGCGAACGTCTTTGCTCTTGTCTTCAGCAGGACAACCGCCGAAGACGATTCTCGTCACCTCCAGCCAGCCTTCTGAAGGAAAAACTACGACTGCGATCAATACCGCGTTCATGCTCGCGCAGACCGGCGCTGAAGTTTTGATCATCGATTGCGACTTGCGACGTCCGCGCCTGCACTCGCAGTTTGAAGTTCCGAACTCGAAAGGTTTGACAACGTGGCTTTCGGGAGAAAGAGATCTCGACAATCTCCTGCAGACGTTTGCAAAGACGCCGAACCTGAAGATCTTGACGTCAGGTCCGGTGCCGCCGAATCCGGCGGAGCTGCTCGGCTCGGAAGAGATGCGCAGGCTTCTGAGCACTTTGAGCCAGCGCTTCGCGCACATCATCATCGATTCACCGCCGGCAATTTCGTTTACTGACGCTTCGATTCTTTCGACGATGGTCGACGGAGTCATGCTCGTGGTCCATGGCGGCAGAAGCTCGCGCGCGGTCGTGCGCCGGGCGAAACAGCAGTTGCTTGACGTCGGCGCGCACATCTTTGGTGTGGTGCTGAATAACGTGAAGCTCGAAACGCAGGACTACTATTATTCCGGCTACTACTCGAACTATTACTCGACCGAAACGGATAGTGGCCCGGGTGCTTCCGCGGGTGAGACCGCCTGATCTTCTCCGATATAGGTCCTATACCCAATAGGACCTATTCCTGATTCTATGAACGTTCCCTTGTTGGACCTCCAGGCGCAGTTTGTCTCGATCCGAGATCAATTGCAGCAGGCAGTTGAACGTGTGATGAGCTCGCAGCGCTTCGTACTCGGTGACGAAGTGCGACGGCTTGAGACGTCGATCGCCGAATATTGCCAGACCAAACATGCGATCGGCTGTGCTTCCGGCTCCGATGCTTTGTTGCTTGCTTTGATGGCGCTTGACGTTAAAGCAAAGGACGAAGTGATCACGACGTCGTTTTCCTTCTTCGCGACCGCCGCCAGCATTGCGCGACTCGGCGCGCGTCCGGTTTTTGTCGATATCGATCCACGCACTTACAACCTCGATACCTCACGCGTGGCTGACGCGATCACGCCACGTACCAGGGCGATCATGCCGGTCCACCTTTACGGCCAGTGCGCCTCGATGGATCCTTTGCTCCGTCTCGGCGTGCCTGTGATCGAAGATGCGGCGCAGGCGATTGGCGCGACTGACAAGGGACGGCGCGCGGGTTCCACAGGTTTGATTGGGTGTTTCAGTTTTTATCCGACCAAGAACCTTGGCGGCGCTGGTGATGGTGGCATACTTACGACGAATGACGACGAGCTTGCAGCGCGTTTGCGACGGCTGCGCACGCACGGCGGATCGAATGAGTATGAGCACGAGGAGATCGGAATCAACAGTCGACTGGATGAGCTGCAGGCGGCGGTGTTGAATGTGAAGTTTCCGAGTTTGGATAAATGGTCTGATGAGCGTGCGCGCAAGGCTGAGATTTATACGAAGCTGTTGCGCGATGCCGATCTGAGTTTTCCGCTCGTGACGCCGGAAGTCAGAGCTGATGCGAGGCACATTTTTCACCAGTATGTGATTCGTGTTCCGGGAAATCGTGATGCGTTGATGGAGCATTTGAAGGCGCACGGCGTCGGCAGCAAGGTTTACTATCCGATTCCGCTGCACCTGCAAAAGTGTTTCGAATATTTAGATTATAAAGAAGGCGCCTTGCCTGAGACTGAGGCTGCTGCCAGGGAGACCTTCGCGCTGCCTTGTTATCCAGAGCTGACGGATGAACAGCAGATCTACGTAGTTGAAACCATTAAGTCATTTGACAGGATTTCATGATTTACAAGATTTACAGGATAAATCATGTCAATCGTGTAAATCCTGAAATCCTGTCTAAAGATCACTGAATGTCACTCAAGCTGAGCATCATCACCCCATCATTCAACCAGGGCCGCTTCCTGGAAGAGACGATCCTGTCTGTCCTGAATCAGGGTTATGAGCCGCTCGAGTACATCATCATCGACGGCGGCAGCACCGATGAAAGCGTCTCCATCATCCGCCGCTACGAACACAAACTCGCCCACTGGGAAAGCGAGAAGGATCGCGGCCAGGTGCACGCTATCAACAAAGGCCTCGCCTGCGCGACCGGCGACATTCTCGCCTTCATCAACAGCGACGACGTTTACCTGCCCGGCACCTTTAACGCGATCATGAACCACTTCGCCGAGAACCCCGGTAGCAACTGGGTGTGCGGCGACACGATCATGTTCGGCGAAGGTCACGAGACGAAACTGATCAATGCCGTGGTCCCGCGCTCGGCAGCGCACTGTTTGTCGTGGGCGTATTGCGCGCCGCAACCGGGTCACTTCTGGCGCACCGAGCTCGTACGCTCCGGCTTTCAGGAACGCTGGAACTACGACTTCGATCACGACATGTACGTGCGTCTCTTATTAGCTGGTCACAAGTGTGAATACATTCCACTGCCGATGGCCGCGTATCGTCTGCACGAAGTGAGCAAGACGATTGCCGAAGGTCACAGGCAGCTCGAAGAGTTTGATCAAATCGCGGAGTTCTACGAGCCGCAGTTGCAGGGCGTCGATCAACGCTGGTGTAAAGCGACGAGGTTCTTGCGACTCTCATACGCGGCCAGTGAAGCAGGACGAAAGAGCGAGGCGGCGAGCTGGCTGATGCGCGCCTTCGCGACGCATCCGGAGAGTTTGCTGAACCGGCCGTTCTGGGGTTGTTTGCGACGCCTCGCGGTCAGTAGTAATGGTTTACACGATTGATAAGACTGTCGTATCTTTTCCCACTTTGAAGAGGGCTAATTATTGATGTCACAACAGACAAAAGTACTGGTAACGGGCGCAGGCGGTTTCATCGGCCATCATTTAACGAAGTACCTGATCGATCGCGGCTACTACGTGCGCGGCGTTGATATCAAAGAGCCGGAATATGAGCCCACCGCCGCCAATGAGTTTCTGCTGCTCGACCTTTCCAAACCAGACAATTGCCTAGCGGCCACCGAGGGCATGGACCAGGTTTACGGTCTCGCTGCCAACATGGGCGGCATCGGTTTCATCGAGACGAACAAAGCCGTCATCGTTCGCGACAACACACTCATCAATCTCAACTCGATCGAAGCCGCGCGTATCAATGGCGTCAAACGTTATCTCTACACGTCGAGCGCATGCATTTACCCCGGTTACAAACAAAAGGAAACAGACGTCACGCCTTTAAGAGAAGAAGACGCGTATCCGGCTGATGCCGAAGACGGCTACGGTTGGGAGAAGCTCTACATGGAGCGTGTTTGCCGTCACTACACAGAAGACTTCGGACTCGACACACGCGTCGTCAGGTTTCACAACATCTTTGGACCGTTAGGCACTTACGACGGCGGACGCGAGAAGTCGCCCGCTGCGATCTGTCGCAAGATCGCGCTTGCGGAAGATGTCGATGAAATCGAAGTGTGGGGCGACGGCGAGCAGACTCGCTCCTACTGCTACATCGACGATTGTGTCGAAGGTATCTATCGCCTGATGCAGAGCGAGCATCGCGAGCCGATCAATCTCGGGCAGGATCGAATGATCTCGATCAACGAGCTCGTCGACATCGTGGCAAACATCGCGGGCAAGAAGATCGGCAAACGTTACGATCTTACGAAGCCGCAGGGCGTGCGTGGCCGCAACAGCGACAACACGCGGCTGCGCGAAGTGTTGCAGTGGGAGCCGTCGATCTCGCTCGAAGACGGGTTGAAGGTTACGTACCACTGGATCGCCGGTGAGCTCGAGAAACAGAATGCTCCGGTGAATGCACTTGTCACGAGTTAAGACGTTTCGAGCAGAGCGGGAGTTTGGCGTGCTCGTGGGCGGCGTGCTGCTGGCGCTGCGCCTGTGGTGGTTCTATCGCGGGAAGTTTGAAGTAGCAGGTATCGTCCTCACGTTTGTTGGCTCGGCGCTGGTTGTGTTCGGCGCCTTTGCGCCGCGTCTTCTCGTAATTCCACGAAAGCTCTGGATGAAGCTGGCTGAGGGGATGGCATACGTCTCCAGCCGCATCATCCTCGCGATCGTTTTCTTTCTGGTGTTGACGCCGATCGGGTTGGTGAAACGTGCGATGGGTTGGGATCCACTGCAACGCCGCTCCGGATCACGCGACTCCTTCTGGCAGGCGTATCCGGAAAGACAACGAGATCCGCGGCATTATGAGAAGATGTATTGAAACTGTCTGCGTAACCACTGCGTCCTCTGCGTCTCTGCGGTGAATGTTCATCACAGAGCCAGTTCACCGCAGAGGCGCAGAGGACGCAGTGGTTAACGCAGAGTAATGTCGAAACTTTACGTCATCAACGAGCTGTGGCAGTTCATGAGGGAGAACAAGAAGTTCTGGCTCGCTCCGATCGTCATCACGCTCGTCGCGGTCGGCGTGCTGCTGGTGCTCGCCAAAGGCTCGGCCATCGCGCCGTTCATCTACACTCTCTTCTAATTCTCAGTGGTAAGCATTCTCGGCATCTCCGCGTTCTATCACGACTCCGCCGCCTGTCTCGTCAGCGACGGCGAGATCGTCGCGGCCGCGCAGGAAGAACGCTTCACACGCATCAAACACGAGCATCGTTTCCCCGTGCATGCCGCACGCTATTGCCTCTCTGAAGCAAACCTCACGGCGCGCGAGCTCGACTACGTCGGCTTCTACGACAAGCCGCTGCTGAAATTCGATCGCCTCCTCGAAACTTATCTCGACTACTCACCGCGCGGCTTCAGCTCGTTTCTGAAATCGATGCCACTCTGGATGAGCGAGAAACTCTGGATGCCCGATCTCATTCGTACCGAGCTCGCCAAAGCCGACGGTGAAGAAGACGAGCGACAAGCAAAGAAGAACGGCAAGAAGTTTGAGTGGAAACTACTCTTTGGCGATCACCACGAGAGCCATGCCGCAAGCGCGTTTTATCCATCGCCGTTCGAGGAGGCCGCGATACTCACGATCGACGGCGTTGGCGAGTGGGCCACAAGCTCGATCGGCACGGGCAAAGGAAACGAGTTAACACTCTTGCAGGAGCTGCGTTATCCGAACAGTGTCGGACTGCTCTACAGCGCGTTCACTTACTACACCGGATTCAAAGTAAATAGCGGCGAGTACAAAGTGATGGGGCTCGCGCCATACGGCGAGCCGAAGTACGTCAACGCGATCAAAGACAAGCTACTCGAAGTGCGCGACGACGGCAGTATCAAGCTTAACCAGGAATACTTCAGCTACTCACAGGGACTGCGCATGACGAACGGCGCGTTTGACAAGTTATTTGGTGGACCGCCACGCGTGGCTGAGTCGCAGATCACGCAGCGTGAGATGGATCTCGCGCGCAGTGTTCAGGTGATCACGGAAGAAGTGATGTTGAAGATGGCGCGCTATGTTCATCGTGAGACAGGGATGAAGCATTTGTGCCTGGCGGGTGGTGTGGCGCTGAACTGCGTGGCGAATGGGAGAGTGTTGAAGGAAGTGCCGTTTGAAGACATTTGGATTCAGCCCGCGGCCGGTGATGCCGGGGGCGCGCTTGGTATCGCGCTCGCGATCTGGCATCGATATCTCGCGAAGCCGCGCGTTGTGACCGGCGGCGATGCGATGAAGGGTTCGTATCTTGGACCACGCGACAGTGAAGCCGACATTGAGAAGTTTCTCGATGAGAACGCGTTAGGCTATACGAAGTATTCGCGTGAGGAGTTGCCGGATGTTGTGGCGGAGCTGTTGGCTTCAGGGAAAGTCGTCGGTCTGCATCAGGGGCGGATGGAGTTCGGGCCGCGCGCGCTTGGTTGTCGCAGCATCATCGGCGATGCGCGCTCGGCGCAGATGCAGTCAGTGATGAATCTGAAGATCAAATATCGCGAGAGCTTTCGACCGTTCGCGCCGAGTGTGCTGCGGGAGCACGTGTCCGAGTGGTTTGAGCTCGACGCGGACAGTCCTTACATGTTGCTGGTTGCGGAGGTCGCGAAAGACAAGCGAATTAAATGCGAAGAAGATCTCCAAGGGCTCGAGAAGCTGAAAGTGAAGCGATCGGAGATACCAGCCGTCACGCATGTCGATTACTCCGCGCGAATCCAAACCGTCTCGCGCGACACAAACCCGCTTTACTGGGAAATCATCGAGGCGTTTCGAAAGCGCACCGGCTGTCCCGTGATCGTGAACACAAGCTTCAACGTCCGCGGCGAGCCAATCGTCTGCACGCCGGAAGATAGCTACCGTTGCTTCATGCGCACAGAGATGGATTATTTAGTTTTGGAAAACTTCGTGTTGAGTAAGGATCGCCAATCTGTGTAAGCTGAGTTAGGTCCTATATGTCCTATAGGACCTATTTAACTATGAAGGTTAGCATCGTTGTACCCGTTCGGGATGAAGAAGCTTCGATCCGCGAGCTACTCGACAGCTTGCTCGCGCAGACGCGCCCGCCGGACGAGATCGTGATCACTGACGGCGGCTCCACCGACGCCACCCCACAGATCATCGAAGAATGCATCCGCCGCGGCGCGCCCGTGCGCCTGATTCGCGCAGGCGCGGCGTTGCCGGGCCGCGGCCGCAATCTCGGCGCCGCGCAGGCAAGTCACGAGTGGCTGGCTTTCACTGACGCGGGCATCCGTCTCGCCAATAACTGGCTCGAGTCGTTAACTGCAGCAGCCGAAGCAGACGACTCGATCGACGTGGTCTACGGCTCATGGACTCCCGTGACGAACACATTCTTCAAACAATGCGCCGCGATCGCTTACGTGCCGCCACCGTCACCCAACGGAACGCGTCCACGCTCCATCGCCTCCATTCTCTTACGTCGCGAAGCGTGGCAGAAAGTCAAAGGCTTTCCCGAAGACTTGCGCTCGGCTGAAGATCTGATCTTCATGGACCGCGTCGAAAACGCCGGCTATCGCCACGTCTTCGAGCCGCGTGCGCAAGTGCACTGGGACCTGCGACCGACACTCTGGTCCACCTTCAAGCGCTTCGTCATCTATTCACGCAACAATATTCGCGCCGGACTATTTCGACAGTGGCAGTCGACAATTCTCTTTCGTTACGGAGTACTGGCGCTGTTAATCATCGCGGCATTGATCATCGAGCCGCGATGGATCTGGCTTCCAATCGCTGCATGGCTCCTGATGCTGACGGCGCGCGCGGCTGTTTCGATCCGTCGCAATCGTGTTTGTTATCCCGCCTCACTCCTGCAAAACCTCGCACGCGGCATGATGGTGATGTCGCTAGTAGCGGTGCTCGACACGGCCGCCATCATCGGCAGCATTCAGTGGCTGTTGCTGGATTGTTTTCGCTGGAGCAGGAAGGCTCCGGTGGAGGCCGGCAATGGCGCTTGAAGGCCGTCGCGTCTTATTCATCTCTTACAACGGCATGCTTGACCCGCTCGGCCAGAGCCAGGTGCTTCCGTACCTGCGTGAGCTCGCGAAACGCGGCGTGCAATTCACGCTCTTGAGTTTCGAGCGTGATAAAGCGTTCACGCCCGCAGGCGTTGCGCAATGCGAACAGCTTCGCGAGCAACTCAAAACCCAGGGCATCGAATGGCACTGGCTGCGTTATCATCAACGGCCGTCGATACCCGCAACGATCTACGACGTGCTGGCGGGTGTTCGCAAAGCGAGCGCACTCGTTCGTCGCAACCGGATCGAGATGGTCCATGCTCGTAGTCACATCCCCGCAACGATCGCACTCGTGCTAAAACGTCGTTTTGGGATCAAGATGATCTTTGACTTGCGCGGGTTGATGGCGGAAGAGTACGTCGACGCCGAACACTGGCGCGAAGGCGGGCTGCCTTACCGGATCACGAAGGCGGCAGAGCGCCGGATTCTCGCTGTGACTGATGGTATCGTTACGCTCACGGAGCGCATCTGGCCCATCATCAAAGAGTGGCAAGGACTGCGCGGGCGTGCGGTGCATCACGAGGTGATTCCGTGTTGCGTGGATCTCTCGTTGTTCAGGTTTAGCGATGAGGAGCGTGCGCGACAACGCAGTGAGCTGGGAGTGGGCGATCGGCTCGTGATGGTTTACAGCGGCTCACTCGATGGCTGGTATCTTACCGAGCAGATGGCCGACTTCTTCGCGAGCTACCTGAAGCAGAATCGCGATGCTCACTTGCTCTGGCTCACTACGGGAAGTCACGATCGAGTAAGGGAACTGATGCGCGCGCGAGATGTCGGCGCGGAGAATTTTAGTGTCAGGGCGGTGGCATCCAGCGAAGTGCCGTCGTACCTGGTGGCGGCGGATGTTGGGCTCGCGTTTATCAAGCGATGCGTGTCGAAGATTGCGTCGTCGCCGACGAAGAACGGCGAGTATCTCGCGTGTGGCTTACCACTCGTGATCAATGCCGGTGTGGGCGACTCGGATCTGTTGATTAACGAGTGGAAGGCCGGCGTGTTGATCGAGGATTTTGGTGAAGAGGATTATTTGAAGGCAGGGCGTGAGATCGAGTTGATGGTGGCTGATCGTGAGGTGCGAAACAAGGCGAGGTCGGTCGCGGAGAAGGTTTTTAATTTGGAGAGGGTTGCGGGAGAGCGATACGCGTCCCTTTATGAGAAAGTCTTAGTACAAGATTGACAGGATTTTGCATGATTAACATGTAAATCCTGAAAATCCTGTCTGATGGTTGAAGCGACCGCTTCTGATAAACTAAATCCTGTATACTGACTTTTACCGGATCATTATGCGTGTTCTCGCTCTGATGCCCGCGCTTTACGACACTTCGCCAGGCCAGCGTTATCGCCTCGAACAATGGGAACCTCTGCTCCGCGAACGTGGTGTAGACATCACTTTCGCGTCTTTCGAAGATGAAGAGCTGCACGCGCTGCTCTACCAGCGCGGCATGATGCCCAAGAAGCTCCAGCTCGTCACGCGCGGTCTGCGCCGCAGGCTGTCGCTCGTCCGAAAAGTGAAGGATTACGATCTGGTCTACATACTGCGCGAGGCTGCGCTGTTCGGCCCGCCGGTGTTCGAAAGACTGATCGCGCAGAGCGGCGTGCCGATGGTTTTTGACTTTGACGATGCGATCTTTGTTTCGTATCGCAGTCCTTCGAACGGTTATTTGAGCTATTTGAAGTTTGCGTCGAAAACAAAAACGATTTGTCGCATCGCTTCGCACGTGATGGTCGGAAATCCGTATCTTGCTGAGTACGCGCGACAGGTCAACGATCGCGTCACCGTGATTCCAACGACGATCGATACCGAAAAGTATCGTGTGCCCGAGCGCAGGGAAAAGAGTCCGGTTGTGATCGGCTGGACCGGAAGTTACAGCACGGTCCAGCATCTCGATACGCTGCGCGGCGCGCTGAAGAAACTTGCCGAGAAGGAATCGTTTCGTCTGCGTGTGATCGGAACGCCGTCGTACGAGTGCCCGCCGGTCGATGTTGAGGCGATGCGCTGGCGTGCTGATACGGAGCTCGAGGATCTGAGTGAGATCGACATCGGCATGATGCCGCTGCCTGACGATCGTTGGAGCAAAGGCAAGTGTGGATTGAAGGCGCTGCAGTTTATGGCGCTCGGGATCCCGACGATCTGCTCGCCCGTTGGTGTCAATACTGACATCATTCAGGATGATCAGAATGGGTTCATCGCCGGTACGGAGGATGAGTGGGTTGAGAAGCTCACGCGCCTGTTGCGCTCGGCGGAGTTGCGCCGACGACTGGGCGATGCGGGCCGTGCTACTGTTGAGGAGAAGTATTCAGCGATAACGCAAACCCCGAGAGTTTACGAGATTTTCAAGTCTGTTTTTAGCCACAAAAAAGCGCAAAAGGCACAAAAAAGAGTTTTCGAAATGGAATTAAAAACCCGGCCATGATTGATAATTATATGCTTTTTGTGCCTTTTTGCGGCAAAGGGAGTCAAATTGGAAAACGCTAATGTGCTCGTTACTGGTGGCGCCGGTTTTATCGGGTCGCACCTCGTGGATGCGCTGGTCGGGCGTGGGCATCGTGTGCGCGTGTTGGACGCGCTTGTGTCGCAGGTGCATGGCGAGAATGCCGCGCCTACGTATCTCAACCCCGACGCCGAATTTATCCAGGGTGACGTTTGCGATCGCGAGGTTGTTGACAAAGCCCTCGACGGCATCGACGTTGTCTATCACGAAGCGGCGGAAGTCGGCGTGGGCCAATCGATGTATGAGATCGAGCGTTACGTGCGCGCGAACGATCTCGGCACGGCCGTCCTGCTAGAAGCGATCCTCAAACGACGACCACAGATCAAGAAACTCATGGTCGCGTCGTCGATGTCGATCTACGGCGAGGGCGCGTACAAGTGCGAGAGCTGTGGCCTGGTGGCGCCGCAACTGCGACCAGTCGAGCAACTGCTGCAGCGCGAGTGGGAAGTTAAATGTCCGAACTGTGGTAAGCAGTTGTCGCCGGCTGCGACGAGTGAAGAGAAGCCACTGTTTCCCACGTCGGTTTATGCAGTCACGAAGCAGGACCAGGAACAGTTTTGTCTCGCGGTCGGAAGATCTTACGGAATTCCAGCCGTCGCATTACGCTACTTTAATGTCTACGGCACGCGACAAGCACTGTCGAACCCGTACACCGGCGTGTGTGCGATCTTCTCGGCGCGTCTGCTGAACAAGAACCGGCCACTCGTGTTCGAGGATGGTGAACAGACGCGTGACTTCGTGCACGTCAGCGACATCGTGCGCGCAAACCTGTTAGCGCTCGAAACGGATCGCGCTGATTACCAGGCGATCAACGTCGGCACTGGACGAGCAACATCGATACGTGAAGTGAGTCGATTGCTGGCGGAGGGTCTAGGACTTGATTTAGAGCCGGAGATTGTCGCGAAGTATCGTGAAGGTGATATACGCCATTGCGTGGCAGACATCTCGAAAGCGAAGTCGTTGCTTGGTTACGAGCCGCAAGTGTCACTCGAGCGCGGCATTCCCGAGCTGCTGAAGTGGGTGCGAGAACAGGCCGCGCGAGATAAAGTCGAGAGTGCTACAGCGGAGCTTGAGAGCCGCCAACTTGTGAGGTAAGTCCTTAAACAGGATTACAGGATTTTGACAGGATTTACATGTTCATCTTGAAGAAGAATCTTGTAAATCTTGTTCCTCAACTATGCAGAGAACGAGCAAGCCGCGTTTCCTGACGCTCGCTATCATCGCGATCTTGCCATCGTTTCTCAAACGCCCACTCTATCGCCTTTTCTTCCGTTACAAGATCGGCAAACGCGTCCGCATCGGTCTCAGCATCATCGACGCCGGCGACTGCACGATCGACGACGACGTACGCATCGGCCACTTCAACGTCGTCACCCGCGTCGAGAAACTCACGATCAAAGATCACGTGCGTATCGGTCATCTCAACATCATTCGCGGCGGCGACGAAGTCAGTCTCGGCCGTTACTGCGAGATCATGCGCATGAACGAGATCAACTCGATCCCCGATCCCGAAGTAGTCAATAAGATCGACCCGGTATTTCTCCTCGGCGATGGCAGCGTCGTGACTACCGGACATAAAATCGACTTCACCGATCGCGTGCAGATCGGCCGTCGCGTGATACTCGGCGGCCGCAACTCGTCGCTCTGGACACACAATCGCCAACGCACGCTGCCGATCGTGATTGGCGACCTGGTTTACATCGGCTCCGAGATCCGCATGGCGCCCGGCAGCGCGATTCCGGCCCGCTCAATTGTCGGCATCGGCTCCGTGATTACCGCGCCGCTGGCAGAAGAGGGTAAACTGATTGCCGGCGTCCCGGCCAAAACGGTCAAGGAATTAAGCTCAGAAGACCAGTTTCTGATAGAACGAAAAACTCGTCCCGATCTGCCGGACGACGTTTGAAGAAGTTATGAACACTCTGATCATCGGATTACTCCTGGCTATTTGCACGGCCCTGATTTGGCTCATGCCCGCGGATGGGCCTGGCGCGCTCGTTATGTGCGCTGTCGTATCCGCTCCGACACTTCTCATTCTGGCGCGCACGCACGATGAAAAAACGTTTCTGTTTCGCTTGTTCCTGGTGGGACTGATGGTCCGGATCATGCTGGCCGCGGTCATCAACATGGGCCACATGGAAGAGTTCTTCGGCGGCGATGCGAACACCTACGACCTCTTCGGACGGTCGCTGCTCCAGGGTTTGTATGGAGACGACTACCACATGCAGAAGTACCAGGGCTTCGTTGCCTCTGGCGCGGGTGCGTGGGGAATGTTGTATCTCGTCGCTGGTATTTACGAGGTGGTCGGCAGGAACATGCTTGCGATCCAACTCGTCAATGCGTCGGTCGGCGCTGCCACCGGCGTTGTTGTTTACCACACGGCGATGGCGCTATTTAACAACCTGCGCGTGGCGAAGCTTGCGGCTCTTCTCGTTACGTTTTTCCCATCGCTCATCCTCTGGTCATCACAGGCTTTGAAAGATGGTTTGATTATTCTTGCACTCGCCATATCGATTCTCGCGACCTTGCGACTGATGGAGAAGATCACTTTTACATGGGTGCTGGTGATAACGGTGTCGTTGCTGGCGCTCCTGAGTTTGCGTTTCTACATCTTCTACATGATGACGGCTTCGGTGGCCGGCAGTTTCGTCATGGGCATGAAGACGCTGAATGCGCAGAGTTTTCTGCAACGCTTTGTGGCGGTGGCGGTGATTGGCCTGGCGTTTACGTGGTTTGGCGTCTTGCAGTATGCGGGCACCCAGTTCGACCGCTTTGCTAATCTGCGGCAAATACAGATGAGTCGTCAGGACCAGGCTGAGGCGGGTTCGGGGTTCGGTAAAGACGTGGACGTAACCACCACCGAGGGTGCGCTGACCGTTATTCCGCTTGGCGTCGTGTATTTGCTGTTCGCTCCGTTTCCCTGGCAGTTCTCGACGTTGCGACAGAGCATCACGCTGCCGGAGATGATCGTGTGGTGGATGGCTTTTCCGCTGCTCGTGCTGGGCATGTGGTATTCGATCAAGCATCGGCTCCGGCAGGTGGCGCCGATCGTGATCTTCACGACGATGTTGACGCTCGTCTATTCAGTATTTCAGGGAAACGTGGGCACGGCTTACCGGCAGCGTTCGCAGTTGCTGGTGTTCTACTTCATCTTCGTGGCCGTGGGCGGGATTATCATGAAAGAGCGAGCCGAGAATCGCAGGCTGCAAGCGCAGATGGCGAAACAGGAGCTCGCGGAAGTGCAGGCCGCGCGCGTGCTGGCCAGGCGCAAGACAGCAATGGGACAATAATTTAGCCGCGGATAAACGCGAATTAACGCAGATCAGCGTTTATCGGCGTTCATCCGCGGCTTATTTCATAGCGCACATGTGTGGGATCGTAGGAATAGTTCGAAACGACGGTAAGCCAGTTGACGAACAACTGCTGGCGCGGATGAACGACGCCATCCGTCATCGCGGTCCGGATGAGGACGGCTTCTATCTCAACGGCTCCGCCGGCCTCGCGATGCGCCGCCTCGCCATCATCGATCTCAAATGCGGGCAGCAACCAATCCACAACGCGGATCGCAGCTCGTGGATCGTCTTCAACGGCGAGATCTACAACTATCTCGAGCTGCGCGAGAAGCTCGAAAAGCTGGGCCACACCTTCTACACCAACAGTGACACCGAAGCCATCGTCCACGCTTACGATCAGTTCGGCGCTGACTGTCCCAAACACCTGCGCGGCATGTTTGCCTTCGCGATCTGGAACGAGCGCACGCAGGAGCTGTTTCTCGCGCGCGATCGCGTCGGTAAAAAACCATTGCTGTATGCGGAAGTAAACGGCCAGCTAATCTTCGGCTCGGAGTTCAGCGCGCTGCTTTTGCATCCGGACATCAGTCGCGACGTGCAACCGGAAGCACTCGATTACTACCTCACGTTCATGTGCATTCCCGCGCCGCTGACTGCGTACCGCGCGATTCGCAAGCTCGAACCCGGACACTGGCTGCGCTGGCGCAACGGCAATGTGGAGATACAGCGTTACTGGCAACCTGACTTCACGAAGAAGCTCGACATCAGCGAGGAAGAAGCAGGCGAGCGCACGGTCGAGATCCTGCGCGAAGCTGTGCGCGTGCGTTTGATGTCGGAAGTGCCGCTCGGCGCGTTTCTTTCCGGCGGGATTGATTCGAGCGCAGTCGTGGCGTTGATGAGCCAGGAGTCGAGCGAGCGCGTCAAGACTTTCTCGATCGGTTTTGACGAACAGGACTTCAGCGAGCTACATCACGCGCGCCGCATAGCCGAGCACGTCGGCGCCGATCATCACGAATTTATCGTGCGGCCTGATGCGGTGGAAGTGTTGCCGACACTCGTCGAGCATTACGGCGAGCCTTATGCAGATTCATCAGCAGTGCCGACTTACTACGTCGCGAAAGAAACACGCAAGCACGTGACGGTTGCTTTGAACGGTGACGGCGGCGATGAGTCGTTCGCGGGTTATGAGCGTTACATCGCGATGGGGATTACGGAGAAGTATCGTCGCGTGCCGTCGTTTTTGCGCGAGTCGGTGATCAAAGAAACCGTGAACCTTTTACCAAACGGAAATGGCCGCAGCCGGATCAAATCAGCGAAGCGTTTGCTGGAAGCTGTTTCGTTGCCGCGTGTCGATCGTTACACACACTGGGTCAGCGTCTTCAACGAGCAGACGAAGCGGCCGCTCTATTCCGATTTCTTTCGCGAACAAACGGCCTCGTCGAACCCGACCGGATTGCTGGCCGAGTGGTTCAAGCGCGCGAATGGCGTCGGCATTCTCGATGCGATGTTGTTGACCGATCAGATGACTTACCTGCCGAACGATCTGCTCGTGAAAGTCGACATCGCGACGATGGCAGTTTCGCTCGAAGCGCGCTCGCCGTTCCTCGATCATCACGTGATCGAGTTTGCCGCGAGCCTGCCGCAAAACCTGAAGCTGCGACGACTGACGAGCAAGTATCTTTTGAAGAAAGTGCTGCGCAAACTGTTGCCTACCGAGAACCTCAATCGTCGCAAGATGGGTTTCGGCGTTCCGATCGGACACTGGTTTCGCGGCAAGATGCAGCCATTCCTGCGCGAGGTGGTGCTTTCCGACAAAGCTTTGCGCAGAGGTTTGTTCAATCCGGAAGCAGTGCGGCAGCTAATCGAACTACACGTCCGCGGCGAGCGCGATTATTCGCACCAGCTCTGGACGCTGCTGATGCTCGAGTTGTGGTTCAATCGGTTTATTGATTAGCGTTTCTCTGCGTTCTCTGCGTCTCTGCGGCAGATTCACCGCGGAGACGCCGAGGACGCAGAGGTTACGCAGAGAAGAAATGATTTATGGTGTCGCCAAAGAAAGTCGAAGATTTTGCGGGCCAGCGGATCCTCGCGATGGATCCGCGCACGGAGAAGAAGCTGCGCGCGTGTGCGGCGTGTGGCTCGAGCGATGCGCAGCCGCTCGGCGTGAAGAATGAGCTCGAGATCGTGTCGTGCCGGAAGTGTTCGTCAGTCTACACGCCTTACTCGCCGTGGTATTCGAGCGAGCTTTACTACGAGAGTTATTATCCCGAGGCGAGTCTTTCGCCGCCCGCGTTCATACAAACACGACTCGAAGAGATCACGGCTGAGTTTGCGCCGTACCGGCAAACTAATCGTTTGCTCGACATTGGCTGCGGCGCGGGCAACTTACTTTTGGCCGCACGCAAGAATGGTTGGACCGGACACGGGCTTGATGTTTCGGAAAACTCGGTGAAGCACGTGCGCTCGCTCGGCTTTGAAGTGTTTCAGGGCGAGCTGCAGAACGCGCAGTTCCCGGCACAACACTTCGACGTGATCACAGCCGCGGAGATACTTGAACACCTCAGTGAGCCGCGTGTGCTTTTGACGGAAGTGGCGCGACTACTTCGTCCGGGCGGACTGTTTTGGACCACGACGCCTCATGCGCGTGGTTTGTCGGCGCGTGTGCTGGGTTTGCAGTGGCGCTGCATTTGGCCGCCGGAGCATCTACAGCTATTCTCCGCACGTGGCCTGAAAGGTCTTTTGCGCGACGTTGGCTTTCGCGAGATACGCGTCTGCACCACGGGCGGCAATCCGATGGAGATCCTTCACGCGCTGGGTTACAAGAAAGACGCGCCCAAGACGGTGGACCAACATTTCGATCGTGTGCTGACTGGTTACCAGTTGAACGAGTCGTTGATGCGGAGCCGCCCGCGCCGGGTAATAAAAGATCTCGCTAATGGAGCACTCAACGTCAGTCGCCTCGGAGACACATTGAAAGTCTTCGCGATACGCTAACGTAAGCAGAGACATGAGCCACGGATTACACGGATAAAATCCGGATCTATCCGTGTTCATCTGTGGCTAAAAACAGGAGGAACATTTGAAAGGCGTTGTTCTAGCTGGTGGCTTAGGGACGAGGCTGCGTCCCCTCACCTCCGTCACAAACAAACATCTGCTGCCGGTCTACAACCAGCCGATGATCTATTACCCGATTCAGACGCTCGTGAACGCGGGTATCAATGACATCATGGTGGTCACAGGTGGCAGCTCAGCCGGCGACTTCCTGCGCCTGCTCGGCAACGGCAAAGCGTTCGGTCTCAAACATCTGAACTACGCTTACCAGGAAGGCGAAGGCGGCATCGCGCATGCACTCGCGCTCGTCGAACACTTCGCTGCGGGTGGTCCAGTGTGTGTGGTGCTCGGCGATAACATCATTGAGGGAAATATTCGTAGTGCCGTTGAAGCCTATAAACGCCAGGGCGGCGGCGCCAAGATTCTCCTGAGGATAGTTCCCGACCCGCAGCGCTTCGGCGTGCCGCATCTCGACGGCAATCGCGTCCTGCGCATCGATGAGAAACCCGCGAAGCCGCAGTCACACTACGCCGTGATCGGCATTTACATGTACGACGAGAAAGTCTACGACATCATTCGCTCTCTGAAGCCTTCAGGCCGCGGCGAGCTCGAGATCACCGACGTCAACAACGCCTACATCGAGCGCGAAGAGATGACGTGGGAAGAGCTCAAAGGCTGGTGGACCGACGCGGGCACGTTTGAGAGCTTGTTGCGTGCGTCGAACCTCGTCTGGGAGACAGGGGCCAACAAGATGTATTTAGAACCGGAAGGGGTTGCTGCAAATGCCCGACAGCTTTAGAGACGGCGAGATCAGGGGTGTAGTCGTTCGCGAGCTCAGGAAATATTTCGATAAGCGTGGTTGGCTGGTGGAGCTCTTTCGGAAGGACGAGATCGACGAGGAGTTCTTTCCCGCGATGGCCTATATCTCGTCAACTAATCCCGGCATCACTCGTGGTCCACATGAGCACTGGGACCAGGCTGACTTCTTCTGCTTCATCGGACCGTCGAACTTCAAGCTGCGGCTTTGGGACAACCGCAAAGAGTCAGAGACGTTTGGTTGTGTGATGACGTTGATAGTAGGTCAGAACAATCCCTCATCAGTGTTGATACCCGCGGGTGTCGTGCATGGATATCAGAACGTCGGCGATGTTGACGGGATCGTGATCAATTGTCCAAACCGGCTCTATGCAGGGCCGGGGCGAAAAGAGGAGGTTGACGAGATCCGTCACGAGAGTGATCGTGAATCGATTTTTAGGATGGATGATTAACCTATCCTGCTAATCTTGAGAATCATGTAATCCTGTCAAAAGCCCTTCACAGGATTACAGGATGTACGCGATGACCAAGATTATCCGCATCATTGCTCGGTTGAACGTCGGTGGACCAGCGAAGCACGTCGTTTGGTTAACAGCAGGATTACTGGAAGCGGGCTTCAACACCATACTCATCGCGGGCACCGTCCCTGAAGGCGAAGAAGACATGAGTTACTTCGCGGCCGAAGCGAGCGTCACGCCGCTCTACATCCGCGAGATGAGCCGCGAGATATCTTTGCAGGATGCAGTCACGGTCTGGAAACTGTTTCGACTCTTCCTGCGCGAGCGACCCGACATCGTTCACACTCATACCGCCAAAGCGGGAACAGTCGGACGCACCGCGGGTTTTCTGTATCGCTGGCTGACGCCAGGCACGTTGATCGGCAGGCCACGTAGTTGCAAGTTTGTGCACACGTATCACGGTCATGTGTTTCACAGCTATTACAGCCCTAAGCGGACGCGACTGTTTCTCGCGATTGAAAGACTGCTGGCGCGGCTGATTACCGATCGCCTGATCGTCATCAGCAAACAGCAGAGCGTCGAAATAGGTGAGAAGTTTCGCGTCGGGCGCCGCGGGCAGATCAAAGTGATTCCCCTCGGACTCGATCTCGGTCCTTTTGCGGAGCACGCGAAGCGACGCGCGAAGTTTCGTCACGAGCTCTGTGTTCCGGATCATACGATTTTGATCGGGATTGTCGGGCGCTTGACAGAGATCAAGAACCATCGGATGTTTCTCAACGTGGTCGCGCGTTTGAAGGCGGTCGATCCGGCGTGCTGGCGGCAGGGCGCGGTGCGTTTCATCGTGATTGGCGACGGCGCCTTGCGCGAGACTCTGGAATATCAAAATATCGACCTCGGCCTCGAAAAAGATGTGATATTTGTTGGCGCGCGCAAGGATCCGGAGTATTTCTATCCCGCACTTGATGTCGTGGCGCTCACCTCGCTCAACGAAGGCACACCGCTCACGTTAATTGAAGCGATGGCGAATGCGCGGCCGGTCGTGTCGACGAGTGTCGGTGGCGTCGTGGATCTCCTGGGCGACGTGGTTGAAGATGGGCCATACAAGGTTTGCCGCCGCGGCATCGCTATTCCGCCGGGCGATGAAGAAGCGTTTGTCGCAGCGCTGAGCCGTATCATTCACGATCGATCGCTGCAGCAGGAGCTCGGCGAGCGCGGGTTGGAGTTTGTCGAAGTTAACTATTCAAAAGAACGCTTGATCGAAGATATCAAAAGTTTATACGACGAACTGAATGAAGAGCGTCTCCTTGGAGTGCGGCGGCCTGGCGCTGCTTTCATCGCGCGCGGAGCGCGGAAGGTTGACTAAAGCGGCGCCAGGCCGCCGCACTCCAAGGAGACACGCTTTTAATTCCATTAAGGAGTGACTTTGAGAGTACTTATCACAGGTGGCGCGGGTTTTATCGGATCGCATTTGAGCGACGCTTATATCAAGCGTGGCGATGAAGTCTACGTGATCGACGATCTTTCAACCGGCACGATCGAGAATATTCAACACCTGAAAGGTCACCCGCGTTTTCATTACACGATCGACACTGTTCACAATCATCCCGTCACTGCCGAGCTGATCGATCAGTGTGACGTGATTTTTCATCTCGCGGCGGCGGTCGGAGTAAAGCTGATCGTCGAGAGTCCCGTGCGCACGATCGAGACAAACGTGCGTGGCACGGAAGTCGTCCTGTCGATCGCGAACAAAAAGAAGAAGAAGGTATTGATCGCGTCGACTTCGGAAGTTTACGGTCTCAGCTCCGACGTGCCGTTTCGTGAAGACGGCAATCTCGTGATGGGTGCGACGACGAAGGGACGCTGGAGTTACGCCTGCTCGAAAGCGATCGACGAGTTTCTCGCACTCGCTTACTGGCGCGAGAAGAAGCTGCCGACGATTGTCGTGCGTCTCTTCAACACGGTGGGCCCGAGACAGACGGGACAGTACGGCATGGTGATTCCGACCTTCGTGAAGCAGGCGCTCGCGGGCCGGCCGATCACGGTTTACGGTGACGGAAAACAGAGCCGCTGTTTTGGTTATGTTGGCGATGTGGTTGGCGCGCTCGTCAAGCTGATGGATAACGACGACGCGGTGGGGCAGGTCTTCAATATCGGCTCGAACGTTGAGATCTCGATACTCGAGCTCGCCGAACGCGTAAAGCAGATCACGCATTCCGATTCGGAGATCGTGTTTGTGCCTTACGACGAGGCGTACGAGGAAGGATTTGAGGACATGCCGCGACGTGTGCCTGACATCTCGAAGATCAGTGAGTTTGTCGGCTTCCGGCCGGACATGAGCCTCGACGGGATTCTGGAGAGCGTTGTCGATCACCACCTCGGTCGCCGCCGCGCCGGTGCAGACTAAATCTTTAACCACAGATTACACGGATTGATCCGAACGATCGTTCTGAGTAATCTGTGAAATCCGTGGCTCAATATTATGCCTTTTAGCCCGCGTACGCTCCTGGCGGTTGCCGCATCATTTTGTCTTGCGCTCATACTGACGCCACTGGTGCGTGGGGTTGCCCGTCGCTTCGGCTTCGTCGCGGTTCCCAAGACTGATCGCTGGCACAAGAAACCGACCGCCATGCTCGGCGGCGTCGCGATTTGGCTTTCAGTCGTCACTGTCGCATCCGCTTTTTCACTCCAGATCACTTACGGCAAACAGATCCTGCTCGCCAGCACGTTCCTTTTTCTCGTCGGCCTCGTTGACGATCTGATTCACATCAAGCCGTACCAGAAACTGATCGGTCAGGTCCTCGGCGCTGCGTACGTCGTTTACTACGGCCTGACGCTCCCGTGGACGAGCTCGATTCTCGTGAACATGGCGCTCGCGATCTTCTGGCTGATCGGCATCACGAATGCGATCAACCTGCTCGACAACATGGACGGTCTCGCGTCCGGCATCGCGATCATCGCCGCGGGCTTCCTGTCGCTCAGCTTCGTGAACAGCGGCCAGTTCACTGAAGCATTGATCATGCTGATCTTCGCGGGTGGGCTGCTTGGCTTTCTGATTTACAACTCGAATCCCGCGTCGATCTTCATGGGCGATTGCGGCTCGATGTTTGTCGGCTTCTTTCTCGCGAGCTCTGCGCTCATCAACGTCAGCGGCGGCAGATCCAGAAGTCTTTTGCCCGTGCTCGCAGTGCCGATTCTCGTCCTCTTCATTCCGATCTTCGACACGACTTTCGTCACCGTGTTGCGAAAGCTCTCCGGGCGCGCGGCATCGCAGGGTGGTCGCGATCACACCTCCCATCGTCTCGTAGCCCTCGGAATGTCTGAACGCAGCGCGGTCTGGATGCTCTACGGCTTCGCGGCCCTCTCAGGCGTTTTGGCGATACTCGTGCAGCGCGCGCGACTCGACGTGAGTCTCGCGGCCATCGCGGGCTTCACGATCGTGTTGACACTCGTCGGCGTTTATCTCGCGGGCGTGAAGGTTTACGACGAGAGCGAAGCTGATCTCGCGTTCAAAGAGAAACAGCTCTACGCGTTTCTCGTCGATCTCTCGTACAAGCGCCGCATCTTTGAAGTGTTGCTCGACGTGGTGCTGATCATCTTGTCGTACTGGGCGTCGTACGCGATCAACTTCCCGGCAAACAGTCCCGCGTGGCAGTTGTTTATCCGCACGTTACCGGTGCTCGTGTTCATGAAGATGTCAGTGTTCCTGGTGATGGGCGTCTACCGCGGACTCTGGCGCTACACGAGCATGAGCGATCTGATCGTGTTTGCGAAGGCGGTGGTGCTGAGCTCGGTCGCGAGTTTGATCCTCATCCTGTTTGCGTTTCGATTTGAGGGTTACTCGCGCAAGGTATTTGCGATCGATGCGGTGTTGATGTTTTTGTTACTGACGGGCAGTCGTCTCGCATTTCGCTTGTTCAGACAATTACTGCCTGTCATCAGCAAGCACGACGGGCGGCGCGTGCTGATTTACGGCGCGGGCGATGCGGGCGAGCTTTTGTTGCGAGAGTTACGAAACAATCGTGAGTTACAGTTGGCGCCAATCGGGTTTTTAGACGACGATCCGGCGAAGAGTGGGAAGGTGATTCACGGGCTGCGCGTGTTTGGCGGTAATGGAGACCTTGGCAGTGTCTGCACGCAACACGAGATTGACGAAGTCGTGATTTCGAGTATGAAGATGACTGAGGAGCGCGTTGAAGAAGTGCTGCGCACGTGCTCCGAGAGACAGATCAAGGTGAAGCGTATGCGGATCACCATGGAAGACTTGAGTAAGTAGTTACAGGATTTACAAGATTTTTATCAAGATGAACATGTAAATCCTGAAAAAATCTTGTGAATCCTGTCTAATGACTTTATGCCACAGGAAGTTGTTCACATCAGTGTTCGCAAACTGCCGGTAAGGATTCTACTGATCCTGTTATTGGTCGCTGCGGGTGTGTGGTCGTACTACGTCATTCGCTGGTATCTCGGCAACACGCTCGCGGAGTATTTCGATCCCAGCTCAGGCACGCTCAACGCCGCGAATTGGGCGGCGCAAATGGCTCCGGACGATCCGTTGACCCACTGGCGCATCGCGCAAGTCTCACAAAAAACACTGCCTCTCGATCAACAAGTCGCCGCGATCGCCGAGTACGAAAAGGCCGTCAGCCTCTCGCCTAACGATTATCGCTTCTGGATGACTTTGGGAACTGCGCAGGAACAGGTCGGCAATCCCGCGAAAGCCGAGCTCGCGTTGAAGCGCGCTGTCGCACTCGCGCCCGCCTACGCTTACCCGCACTGGTATCTCGGCAACTTATATTTAAGAACCGGTCGTTACGACGAAGCGTTTGCGGAGTTGCGCACGGCGAGCCAGGCTGATCTCGAGCTGTACCCGCAACTGTTCAATCTCGTGTGGGAGATCTACAGCAACGATCCTGAAGCGCTGAAAAACGCAGTCGGCCAAAGCGCGGCAGCGCGCGCGAATTTTGGATATTACCTGCTCACGCGGAAGCGCGTCGACGAGGGCTTGCGTCTTTGGAATGGACTCAGCAGTGAAGAGAAGCGAGCCAGCAAAGAAACTGGCGAGAAGATGATCGCGAGCCTCGTCACCGAGTTGCGGTATCACGATGCGGCCCAGGTTTGGAACGACATCATGAGCGAGAAGTTTCGCTTGCAGATGGACCAGATCTTCGACGGCAGTTTCGAAGAGCCGGTCGCTTATGCTCCCGACATGATCTTTGGCTGGTACGTTAAAGGCGCGCCGCAGATGCACATCGGCATCGATCCAAACAAGAGTCACAACGGCGACCGCAGCCTGCGGCTCGGGTTTCAGGTGCGCACGAACATCCAGGAGATCAACGCGTCGCAACTCATCCCGGTGACGCCGAACAAGGAATACGACTTCGAGTGTTACGTAGCGACCGACAAACTCGAAACCGGCGCCGCGCCGCAGATTCAGATAGTCGACGCGAACACGGGCCAGGCGCTTGGCATCTCCGCGATGCCGTCGACCGGCACTAACGACTGGCAGCGCCTCGGTTTTAGTTTCAAGACGAGCGACAAGACTCAGGCCGTGATGCTGAAAATCGTGCGCGTCTCGTGCAGTAGCGAAGAAACTCCGATCTGTCCGATTTTTGGATCAGTTTGGTATGACGACTTCACTGTCAAACGAAGAAACTAGCGTTGTCGTAGCTGAGACTGCCGCGCCTGTCGTGCAGCGGTCTTCAGTGGAACGCAGTTATCGCATCCGGCACACGGTGGCGAGCCGGTTTGCGTTTCTCGTGATCTGCGTCGCGATCGTGCTCTCGGCGCTCGCATATGGCACCGTTCACTATTGGGCTCTCGGACTCTTCAATCTCGGTGGTTTGACGATTCTGCTGTTGTGGGTGATCGACAGTTGGAACCTCGGAACGGTGCGGATCAGTCGTAACCTGTTGCAACTGCCGTTGCTGGGCGCGCTCGTGCTCGGGCTCGTGCAACTGCTGCCGCTGCGCCAGGTCAGCTCCGGCGGCGCGACTGCGATCGGGCTCGTCAACACGTTGTCACTCGATCCGAATTCGACGCGGCTCGTGCTGGTCCAACTAGCGACGCTGCTCATCTACTTCGCCGCGACGCTCGTGTTTGTCGATACACCGCATCGTTTGCAGTTGCTGGTGCGGACGATCACGGTGTTTGGGTTTCTGCTGGCGATCCTGGGATTGTCGCAGTCGTTCACGAGTCCGACGAAGGTCTACTGGTTTCGCGAGCTGAACCAGAGCACGGCGTTTGGTCCGTTTATCAATCGACATCACTTCGCGGGTTACATGGAGCTCACGATCGCGCTGCCGCTCGGGCTCTTATTCGCGGGCGCGGTTGATAAAGAGAAGAGGATCATTTACCTGTTTGTGGCGGGGCTGATGGGCGTGGCGCTCGTGATGACTGCCTCGCGCGGCGGCATCATCAGTCTCGTAGCCGAGATCTTCTTTCTCATGATCGTGACCGCGATCTGGCGCAAGCCGAGCGAGCGACGTCGAAAAACAAAGCATCGGTTGAAATTCGTGCTCGGACGGCTGGGCATGACCGGCGCGTTGCTGTTCGCGCTGTTTCTCGGCGTCGTGCTGCTTGGTGGTGAGTTTTCGATCAATCGTTTTATCGACAGTGTGAACACTGACGATCCGACGACCGGCCGCGCGCACTTCTGGGCGGTGACGGTCGATATCATCAAGGCGCACCCGTATCTCGGCACGGGTCTTGGCGCTTTTGGTGTGATTTACACAAAGTACGACACGCGGAATGGTCTCTATCGTCTCGAGCAGGCGCACAACGATTACCTGCAAGTGCTTTCAGACGCGGGGATCATTGGTGCGGTTTTGGCGTTCAGTTTTGTGGCGCTGCTGTTTTGGAAGGCGATTTCGCGAGCGCAGTCGCGCGATGATTTCCGGCGCGGCGTGGCGCTTGCGGCGTTGAGTGGATGTTTCGCAGTGCTCGTGCACAGCTTTTTCGATTTCACGTTGCACACGACTTCGAACGCGCTGCTGTTTCTCGTGCTGGCCGCGCTCGCGACGCTCAATGGGCGTGTTGAAGACGCGCCCGCGCGAAGGAAGCGGCGGCGGAGCAGCAGTGAGAGCGGTAGTTCGGAGTAAGCTTCTTCTCTGCGTAACCTCTGCGCTCTCTGCGTCTCTGCGGTGGAAATAGCACGTTCACCGCAGAGACGCAGAGAGCGCAGAGGTTACGCAGAGAAATACAATTAAGGAGAATGCTGCGCTTGTCTTCCGTCCCCGGTTTAATCCTCGAAGCCGTCTTGCGTCACAACAAACAAGACGCACTCAACCATCGCTCTGAAGGCAAATGGCACAACATCCCTGCAGCGGCATTCGTCGAGCGCGTCAAGAATGCTGCCCTCGGTCTCGCGAGCCTCGGTGTGCGGCCCGGCGATCGCATCGCGCTGCTCTCCGAGAACCGGCCTGAGTGGTCCATCGCTGACCTCGCAATCCTGAGTCTCGGCGCGATCAACGTTCCCATTTACACGACACAGGCGCTCGACCAGGTCGAGTACATCCTTTCCGACTCAGGTGCACACGCCATCTTCATCTCCACTCGCCGGCTCTACAAACATGTCCTGCCGGTGCTTCAAAAGCGGCCGCTCGAGCACGTGATCTTCTTCGACTCCGAAGTCGCGGAAGACGTCGAGCACGGCATTGACCTCGAGCAGCTAGAGCAGCGCGGGCGCGAGTTGGCCCAGCAACGGCCCGGCGCGTACGAAGCTTACCTGCAAGCCGTCAGAGCGGACGATCTCGCGACGATCATTTACACGTCAGGCACAACCGGCGAGCCTAAAGGCGTGATGCTGACGCACAACAACTTCACATCCAACGTGATTTCGATCTCGAAAGGTTTGCCGATCACTGCGACTGACGTGGCGCTGTCAGTGCTGCCCCTCTCGCACATCTTCGAGCGCGATGGGTTTTACGTCTTCTGTTACTGCGGCGTGTCCGTTTACTACGCAGCGTCGTTCGACCAGGTCGGAGAAAACCTGCGTGAAGTGGCGCCGACAGTGATGACCGCCGTGCCGCGACTGTTCGAGAAGGTCTATCACCGCATCATCAAGAAAGGCATGTCGGCGAAGGGTTATAAGAAGTCGATCTTCCAGAGCTCGCTCGCGGTGGGCCAACGCTATGGTGAACTGAAAGACAAGCGGAAGCTGGTATTCCCGCGTCTGGCGATCAAGCAGAAGCTTGCGGACAAGCTCGTGTTTTCGAAATGGCGCGAAGGCGTCGGCGGGCGCTTGCGATACTTCGTCTCGGGTGGCGCGCCGCTCTCGCCCGCGTTGTCTTACTCCTATCTCGCCGCAGGCATACCGATCCTGCAAGGTTATGGCGCGACGGAGACGTGCATCGTGTCGGCGAACCGGCCCGGAAACAATCATGTCGGGTCAGTGGGAATTCCGTTTGACGGGATTGAGATCAAGATCGCGGAAGACGGCGAGATTCTGGTGAAAGGGCCAAACGTGATGCGGGGATATTACGGTCAGCCGGAAGCGACCGCGGCCGTGCTCAAGGATGGTTGGTTCTACACGGGTGACGTCGGACATGTGGAGAAGAACGGGCATCTCTATATCACTGACCGGAAGAAAGACTTGTTCAAGCTGTCGAATGGGAAGTACGTCGCGCCGCAGCTAATTGAGAGTCTGTTGAAGGAGAGCGAGTTCGTCAGCCAGGTGGTCGTGGTGGGCGCGGGTCGTAAGCAGCCGGTGGCGTTGATCGTCCCGGATTGGGAGAACTTGAGAGAAGCGCTTGGCGAGACGGCGCCGAAGGATCACGTCGAGTTGAGCAAGCTTCCGGAGGCGATCAAAATCGTCCAGCAGGACGTGGCAAAACTCACATCATCCCTCGTCGACTACGAACGGATCCGCCGCGTGGCGTTGATACCAAACGAATTCAGCATAGACGGCGGCGAACTCACCCCAACCCTAAAGGTCAAACGCAAAGTCATCGACGAACGCTACGGCGACTTAATCGAGGACCTCTATTCTTAAGAAAATTAACCACGGATGACACGGATTTTAAACCCCGATCCGCGTCCTTCGATCCGCGTTTATCCGCGGTTCAGGATCGACTCCGCCAGAATACGCAGATTCATCGGGATCTCCGGCACCGGAAATTTGACGATGACCGCCTCGTGATGCTCCAGCAGCCTCAACTCCGCACAGCAAAAATCACAGTCCTTCAGGTGTTCTCTCACCGTAGTCGCGATTTCCGCCGGCAAGTTCTGGCAGCGAAACGACACCAATGTCGCTGAGGCAGGACACGCGGCCGTCTTTCGAAAGGGGAGTGTGCTGGAGGTTTTCATTCGACCATCCCTGAGATTCACCCTTAACAAATACTCAATCACCCCTACTTTCCAGCCTTTTCTCCACTATTTCGCGAGGTTTAACAAATGTAAAAAATTGTTGCTCGTTATTTAAAATGCTGTTACCATGCCTTCGTCAGTCAGCAGCCCTAACCGGCCAACTGACGCATCTCCAGGAGCACCAACCGCGATCCAGCGGTAAAAAATCGGGCACAAAGAGAAGTTTTCTAACAGCCATCGGCTGGACTTGTACTTTCTATGCCGAAATATCGGACGCACCCAACCCATCCGAGCTCACACCCCCACCCGATTCTCAGAACATGAAACTCCCAGACGAGTAGGTCAAACGACAACCCGTGAAATCCATAAGCGAAGATCCTGAAAAGACAGCGGACCTCCAGCCGGGCCAAAATCGCCCGTCGCCGAGAGAGCGCCGCCACGACCGGGTAAAGAATGCGAAATGGGTGGAAAGCCTGAAGTCTTCTGACGTCACTCGTCTGTGGACCGAGCTGCACCGCATAGTTTCGCATCATCCCCTCGTACGCGCGTCGCGCAGCGCCGGCCTCCTCGTCGAAGAAGGCGCAGGCGCGGCCTATACCGATCTGACCCAGGAGCTCTTTGTACAACTGCTCTCCAAGAACCGTTTCGAACACTATCTCGAAACGGAAATGACTGACTACGAGATCGAATGCGAGATCAGCCAGATCGAGTTGACGAACCTTTTGACCGCCGAGCTGCGCAAGCGACATCCGGAGAGTTATCGCATGGCGCGTCGCATCTCGACGTTGATCCAGTCGAGCCCGAACTTCCGTCGTTTCGATACGAGTGGTATTGACGACGAGCCGCATCGTCGACTCGCCGATCGTGTATACGGTTTGAGTGAGTGGAAAGACGACAAATCGCGCCGCGGCGCGCATGACGTCGAGCAGCGTGTGCAGATCATTGCGGTGCGGCAGAGAGACACGCGCATGGTTGGTTGCACTGGCGATTCGCAGATCGTGATCAGCAATGCAGATCTTGAAGACTTGATCGTGTCGGTGCTTGATGCAGTTGATTCGCCTTGTGACGTTCGCACGCTGCGCAGTCTGGTGATGTCGCGATTGCCCGTGATGGACATTTATCTCGTTCCCCTCGACGGCGACGACAGTGACAACGAAAACAGCAACAGCTACGAGCCGGTCGACAAGCGCGAGAATCCGGAAGAAGGGTTGATGCGCCGCGAGTCGGAGCGCGAAGCGGCGAATTTCGTCGAGCAGTTTATGGCGAGCTTGAACGAGGCGGTGCGTGGGAAAGTGAAGCAGTACAACCGGATTATCGGTGTGCTGTGGTACTGCTACCTCAGCCCGGATCATGCGACGCAGTTGGAAGTTGCGGCGGTATTGGGTGTTTCTGATTCACTGGTTTCGGATTATCGCCGGCGCATCGAGCAGGAGCTGCGCGCGCTTTCGTTTACCGAAGTTGAGGAGGCGAAGCAGTTTGAGCTGGCGCTCAGGAAGCACGTGAAGGCGATGATGTTTGATTTGGAAGAGAAAGTGATAAGCGTTTAGGCGTCGCTCTCTCTAAGGTCGGTATTTGTGTGGCTGCCGCGCGTAGAGCGCAGCAGCTTTTTTAGTTCTCTGCGCCGCCTCTGCGTCCTCTGCGCCTCTGCGGTGAACTTATCTGCAAAACCAGTAAACCGCAGAGACGCAGAGGACGCAGAGACAGCGCAGAGAGAAGAAATGGGCAGTTTTGTGCTATCTTGAGCGGAAGAACTGCCCCCGACTTCGATTAAATGCAGCCAACAAAGCGTAGACATACGGGCGTACTTGTTCGTGGGTTGTTTGAGGTCCTCATCCAACATCCTGACGGACTGCCTATTGATATAGCGGTACAGTCGTGTCTGCCGCGTGGGTCGAATGCGGAGAGCAGGCGTCTCGGTGAACAGTTGCTGCGTGGCTGCGTGGCGCCGATGAAAGCGGGCTGGCTCGTGATGGACGGCAGTGGTTTTGTCGTTTCGCAAAAGGGCAAACAGGCTTTCCAGACTTACAGCGATCCCGACGACTTCCTGCTGCGCGCCGGACAACATTCGTTACGTGGCTGGATGTCGGTCCACTTTCCCGAGCCATACTTCTTTCTCGGCAAGCTTCGCGATCAATTTGCGTCGGAGTATCGCGTCGCGAAGCGTATCGGCATCAAGAACCTGTTTGAAAAAGCGATCGGAACGCCTTCTTCGTGGCAGGAAGTTTTACCAGTCCAGGCTGCACGCCGGATCAACATACCCAATCTCGAGCTCACGAACCTCGATGAGTTTCTCGACCAGTTAAAAAACGACGGTCTCGCACATGGCACTGGCGGTCACGCCATTTATCTGCCACCCGAGACGATCGAGAGCACTCCTTTCCGCGAGCTTTCAAACTACTACCCGAAAGACTCCGGTTTGAAGATCGTCAGGCATCCGGGCGGACTCGCGGATAGCGTCTATGTTTACAACGGCGACGGCGAGAGCCGTCTGCACCTGAAACTGATTCACAACCTGCGTCACCTGACGCTCGTCGCGAACCTGCTTTACGTCAACGGCGTTGGCTCAAGACTTCACGATCTGGTCGAGTTGCAGTGTGGTGAGAATCTGTGGACGGCGTTTGTCTGCGAGCACGTCGCGAAGCCAGTTACCTCGGACGAGGTTTGTAACGAAGGCATCAAGACGATTCGCGAGCTCGAACAACGTAACCTGCTCAAAGTCATTCTCCCTTCCGGCTTCGAGGACGGGGAGTTTCAATGTCCCGACTGTAGCGGCAATGCGTTCATGACTGTCGACGGGCAGTTTCGTTACATCGACTTTCAAAACTTCGCACTCACTGGCTACGATACATTTTTGAAGGACACGGCGCTCGCCGCAGCCGAAGCTACGCACTTCGGCGACAAGAGTCTGCTGCGCGGCGGCCGCTATCTCTACCAGGCAGTTCCCGGTGTGGATCTTCCCGGCAAACGCAATCCCGAAAAGAGATTTGAAACGTTGCAGGAAATGATGAAGACGGCCGGTGTCTCGGTAGAGAATCGTCTCGTGCTCGATGTCGGCTGCAACATCGGCATGATGATGGCGCAGTATCTCAAACAAGGCGCGCTCTGGTGTCACGGCTGGGACCAGGAAACGGTCGTGCCTCACACGGAGAAACTTCTCTACGCGCTCGGCTGCACGCGGTTCTCTACGACAGGCGGCGTCATCACGCAGTCGATCGATCTCGCAAACAATCTTGGTTCTCATTTGAAGCCCCATCTCAACGGTTGTGTCATCTCGTATCTTGCTATTCGCGGCCACATCAACTGGCTGGATGCTCTCAAGGAAATTCCCTGGGCATTTATGATTTATGAAGGACACGAGGGCGAAACCACCACACAATCACTTCGCTATCTCGAGGAGCTGAAGAAGGTTGTCCCCTTCCGGATCGGAGCCCAGGGCGAGTATGAAGATGGCGACAGCGAGTCGCGCACCGTCGCCATTGTGATCAAAGATCATCCACAGATTACACAGATTGATTAATAAATCTGCGTAATCTGCGTAATCTGTGGACGAAGATGTGAAGAATAGACTCGCCAGTTAGCTCGTCAACGATGTCAAAAGACCTGCCAGGTAATTCACGTCAGGAGTATTTCGATACTGAACATCTGACCGACGCGATTGGGAGCCGCACTGCGCGTGGCGGTGTGGTGACGATCGTCTCGCATGGGTTGAAGTTTGCCCTCAGTATCGTTGCGACTGCGGTCCTCGCGCGCCTCCTGACGCCGCATGATTACGGTCTCATCGGAATGGTGGCGGTGTTTACCGGGTTCGTGGCGATGTTCAAGGATCTTGGGCTCTCGCTCGCGACAGTGCAACGACCGGAGATCACTGACGAGCAGATCAGCACGCTCTTCTGGGTCAACGTCACGATCAGTGCGGGGATCACGGCGCTCATGGTCGTGCTCGCGCCATTGATTGGCTGGTTTTACAGCGAGCCGCGACTGGTTCTGATCACGATCGTCACAGCGACTGGATTTCTGTTTGGCGGCCTCGCGGTACAGCACGAAGCGCTGCTGAAACGGCAGATGCGTTTTTATGCGCTGAGTGTGATCGCGTTCGCGTCGATGATGATTGGTTATATCGTCGGCATCGTTCTGGCGTGGCGCGGCGCGAGTTACTGGTCGCTGGTTTTCAGTCAACTGGCGCTCCTTGCGTCGAACACGCTCGGCGTGTGGTTCACGTGTCGCTGGCGTCCGGGTCGTCCACAGCGCAACAGCGGTGTCCGCTCGATGTTGTCGTTTGGCGGCAACATCATGGGATATTCGCTTATCAACTACATCTCAAAAAACTGCGACAACCTTGTAGTCGGTCGAGCGTTTGGCCCACAGCTCCTCGGGCTTTATGCGAAAGCGGTGCAGCTTCTTACGTTGCCCACCGATCAGATCAACGAGCCGATTTCAACCGTCACGATTCCGGCGTTGAGCCGTCTGGCCGATTCGCCCGAGCGCTATCGACAGGCGTACCTGCGGATCATGGAAAAGGTCATCCTCGTGACGATGCCGGCGGTTATGTTGATGCTCGCGACGGCTGACTGGCTGGTGCTGATCATCCTCGGTCCGCAGTGGGTCGAGTCTGCGAGAATATTCGTTTATCTGGGGATTGCGGGGCTGTTTCAACCGGTGTTTGCGACCGGCGGATGGTTGCTCGTTAGCCAGGGACGTGTGCGCGACATGCTACGCTGGTCGTTAATCAATGCGCCGATCTCGGTCCTCTCGATTATCGCGGGTGTGCCGTGGGGTGTGACTGGTGTGGCGGCGTCGTTTTCGATTGGAAGAGTACTCGTCGCGCTTCCTTTGCTGTTCTGGTTTGTCGGGCGCACAGGTCCAGTGCGGATGGGTGACTTTTACAGGTTACTGGCGCCGTTCACTGGTGCTTCTGTCTGCTCGTTGCTGGTGTGTCTAGCATTTCGACATTATGTCGTGATTACAAATCCCGTGGTCGGATTTGTATTGTGTGGAATCATCCTGGGGTTAAGCATGCCGGTGTTTCTCGCGTTGATGCCCGCGGGCCGGAAGGCGCTGCTGGATATCAAGAATTCGATGTTGTTGTTGCTGCCACATAAACCGAAGGTCGTATGAGCACGGCGCTGAAAAAAATCGCGGGACAGTCGAAGACGCTGATCATCGCGCACAGGATCTTCGACAACTGGCGCCGGCGGCGGGCGTTCAAGTCGGGGAATACGATTACGGCTTATGGCTCGACGCACGAGTCCTGGAGTCTCGAGCGGAGCGTTAACTACATCAATCTCGTCTATGACGAGTATTTGAAGTACGCGGGACTCGGTCTGGAAGATCTGCGAGGCATGCGCATTTTAGAAGTTGGACCAGGCGATAACTTCGGCGTCGCGCTCAAGTTCCTGGCTGCCGGAGCGGCGAAAGTCGTTTCGCTCGACAAGTTTTATTCCGAGCGAAACGTCGAACAGCAGACACGCATTTATCAGGAGCTACGGAAACAACTCTCGCCTGACCAGGCGCGGGTGTTCGACGAGTGCATCAAGCTCGACAGCGAGATCGTCTTGAACGAAGAGCGCCTGCAATACATCTACGGCCACGGCGTCGAAGAAGCGGACCAAATCCTCGAGCCGGGCTCGTTTGATTTCATCGTCTCGCGCGCGGTGCTGCACAACGTTTACGATATCGAGCGCGGCTTCGCGTCGATGGATCGGCTCCTCGCACCGGGCGGGCACATGTCACACAAGATCGACCTGAGCGACGAGAACATGTTCAGCAGCCGGGGCATGCACCCGCTCACGTTCCTGACGATACCCGAGCGCATCTACTACCTGATGGCCAGCGACTCCGGTAAGCCGAACCGCAAACTCGTCAGCGACTACCGCGAGCAGTTGCAAAAGCGCGGCTATGCCACGAAAATCCTGATTACGACGGTGCTCGGCGTCGGGCCGCTCGTACCGCACAAGGAACAGATCGAACAAGGGGTGGACTATTCCGATAAAACTCTTTCCCTGATACGCGAGATTCGTCCCCGGCTCGCGGCCCCTTTTCGCGACCGCTCGGACGCCGAGCTGGCCGCCACCGGCATTTTTCTGATTGGCCGCAAGTGAACACCACCTTGGAGTGCGGCGGCCTGGCGCCGCTTTGGTCCCGCGCGGAGCGCGGCTTGTTCCACCGCGCGCGCTCCGCGCGCTAACAAAGCGGCTCCAGGCCGCCGCACTCCAAGGTGGTACGTGTTCATTTTGTGCCGTTTGTATCTCTTCTTTGTGGCTGGAAATGCGGCTATTTTCGTTGTTTAATTGGCTGAGATGAGGCCTTACGTCGACATCATCTTCTGGACCGCTGTCGTAGCTATCGCGTACACGTACGCCGGCTACCCTTTGTTGCTGATGTTTCTCAGCAAATTGTTCGGGAAACCCGTACGCCGTCGAGACTGGCAGCCGCCCGTGACCGTCATCATCGCGGCCTACAACGAGGAACGCGACATCGCACAGAAGCTCGAAAACACGCTCGCGCTCGATTATCCGAAGGAAAAACTGGAAATCCTCGTCACCTCTGACTGTTCGACCGACCGCACGGACGAGATTGTCCGGAGCTTCGCCGACCGTGGCGTGCGCCTGCATCGCCAGCAAGAGCGGCTTGGCAAAACTGCGGCGCAGAATGCCGCCGTCGAGAAGGCGAACGGCGAGATACTGCTCTTTTCAGACGCGACCACGCACTACCATCCGGACGTTTTACGACGTCTCGTGCCGGCTTTTGCAGACGAGACCGTGGGTTGCGCGACCGGCAACGTCATCTATTCGCACGATGCGGATTCGAGCGTCAGCCACGGGACGCGGTCGTACTGGAATTATGAGTTTCTTCTGAAGAAGCACGAGAGCGCGATCACGTCGCTGATTGGTGTTTGTGGGTGCATGTACGCCGTGCGGAAGTCGGCTTACGTGCCGCTCTATCACGAAGCGTGCAGCGATTTTCTCATGGCAACGACGATGGTCCGTCAGGGGCTGCGGGCGGTCTATGAGCCTGATGCTGTTTGTGTCGAGGAGCCGAACGCAAAAGGCAGTAAGGAGCTCGCGGTCCGTGTGCGCATCATCACGCAGACGCTTGCCGATCTCTGGCGCAACCGCGACGTGCTGAATCCGTTTCGCAAGGGTTTTTATGCGGTGCAACTGCTGTCGCACAAAGTGATGCGCTACCTTGTGCCATTGTTCTTGATCGTGGTGTTCGTCACGTCTGCGTTGCTGTCGTGGCAGAGTCTCTTTTACGCGGCGGTGTTCGCCACGCAAGTAATGTTTTATCTCGCAGCGGGTGCGTCGGCGCTGATGGTCCGCGTCGGGATCAACTCGCGGCTGCTCGCGCTGCCGCAGTATTTCGTGATCACAAACGTCGCGTGCCTGCTGGCTTTAATCAAGCTGATGCGCGGCGAGCGCTACGTTCGTTGGGAACCGGTGCGGGAACGAGTCAATGCTTAGGATGATTAGGACGACACGCTTGGATACGATCTCTGCGCAGCCTCTGCGCCCTCTGCGTCTCTGCGGTCGATTTAAACACCGCCGAGACGCAGAGAACGCAGAGACTACGCAGAGAGTGTATGTAAGCGTGTGGGTAGATTCGAAAGTGAAGTAATGAAGAACGCGATTTCGATTGATCTGGAAGACTGGTTTTGCGTCCACAATTTGAGCGGCGTCATTAAGCCGCACGATTGGGACAACTGTGAGCTGCGTGTGCAGCAGAGCACTGAGCGACTGCTCGCGCTCTTCGAGAAGCACAAGACACGCGCGACGTTCTTCGTGCTTGGCTGGGTTGCCGAACGCCTGCCCGAGCTCATTCGAAAGATCGAAGCGCAGGGACACGAGATCGCGTCGCACGGTTACAACCATCTGCTGCTGACTGAAATCACGCCGCAGGAATTTGAAGCCGATATCGCAAAGGCACTCGAAGCACTCGAGAAGTGTGGTGTGAAGTCGCGCCCGATCGGATTTCGCGCGCCATCATTCACGGTCGTTGAGAAGACAAAAGAGTGGGCGCTGCCGATTCTCGAGAAGTACAACTTCAAATACGACTCGTCAGTGTTTCCAATCGGATTTCACCCTGATTACGGCGTGCCAAACGCGCCGCTCGTTCCTTATAAAATTACTGACGGCCTTTATGAGTTTCCGATGAGCTGTGTGGAGATGTTTGGACGTCGCTTCCCGTTTGGCGGCGGCGGTTACTTCCGGCTTTTCCCTTACGCGTACACGAAGTATTGCATCGGCAAGGTGAACAACGACGGCCGTCCGACAGTCTTTTACCTGCACCCGTGGGAAGTCGATCCCGGCCAGCCACGCGTGAAGGATTTGTCTCTTTCGCAAAAGATTCGACACTACCGCAACTTAGATCAAACCGAAAAGCGGTTCGCAAAGCTGTTAAATGATTTTGAGTTTACGACGATGAGAGAGGTGCTTGGCCTGTGATGAACGAAGAGATCGTAGCACAAAGAAACTACTGGAATAACGAGGCAGATGCCTTTTCGCGCATCTACTCGCATCGAAAGTCCAAACTATCAAACATGCTCGACAGCGTCTTTCGCAAAGACATGTATGAGCGTTACGTGTTCACGATAAAGCATTGTGAGCCGATCAAAGACAGGACGTTTCTCGACGTCGGCTGCGGCAATGGTCTTTACAGTCTCGAGCTCGCACGCAAGGGCGCGCGCAAGGTTGTCGGCATCGACATCGCGGAAGTGATGGTCGGGCTGTGCAAAGACGCGAGCAAGAAAGAGCAGCTCGACAAAGTTTGCGAGTTTCACCAGACGGACTTGCTCGAGTACAAGGGCACGGAGAAGTTTGACGTGAGCTTCGGCATCGGGCTCTTTGATTACATCAGCGATCCGCTGCCCGTGTTGACGAAGATGCGCGAGCTTTCGACAGACAAAGCGATTATGGCGTTTCCGCGGTTCTGGACGTGGCGTGCCCCAATCCGGAAAGTGCGACTGAACGCGCGCGGCTGTGACGTGTATTTCTACACGCGCGCGAAGATCAAGGAGCTGATGGACCAGGCGGGCTTCAAGCGTCACGAAGTCTATCGCGTTGGAAAACTCCACTGCGTGATCGGTTACACGTCATAAATCATGTAAATCAGGGTAATCCTGTAATCCTGTCTAAGTCGTTTTACAGGATTACATGATTTGCAAGATTCACAGGATAGGCCCATTGATATCTTGTAATGCGACATTCGCCTGACATTCTTGATTACGAAGGAGTGTTCCCTTCGAAGCGCTCGCGTCCTGGTGACGCCGAGTCGATGGGCAAGGGCGTCTTTAAAGAAATCGATCTCGATAAGCCCTCGCAGAAACCGGCTGAAGTAGACACCGAGGAAAAAGACAAGAAGCCGAGCTTCATGGAAGTGGAAGCCGGCAAGTGGCAACCGAAGCGCGGTCATGGTGTGACGTTCGCGCTGCTTTTTGTCTTCAGCATCGTTCTCTACTTCCGTCCGTACGAGCTGATCCCTGCACTCTCGGGCTTCAAGACGATGGCGTTTTGGGTTGGCATCGTAACGCTCACCGTCTACTTCATCACGCAGATAGTGCTCGAAGGAAACATAACAGCGCGGCCGCGTGAAGTGAACATGGTCCTGCTGTTTGGCATCGCTGCGCTGCTCTCCATCCCGTTTGCGATCGACCCTGGCGAGGCGTGGGGCACGTTTGTCGATTTCCTGATCAAGACGATCCTGATCTTCATCGTCCTGGTGAATGTTCTTCGCACCGAGATGCGAATGAAGCTGCTGATTTATCTCGCACTCGCAGTCAGCATTTATCTCTGCATCCATTTAATCAACGACTACCGCGCCGGCGTTTTCAAAATCGGTGCGGCGGAGACGAACACGCAACGCGTGGCGGGCGCGATCAAAGGTTTGTTTGATAACTCGAACGATCTCGCCCTCCATCTCGTGACGATGATCCCGATCGCGTTTGTGCTCGCGCTCGAGAATAAGAACCCGCTGCGGAAGATCGTTTTCTGGGGCACGACGCTGCTGATGATCGCGGCGGTGATCATCACGTTTTCGCGCGGTGGCTTTCTCGGTTTGATCGCGATGGCGCTCCTGCTCGTGCGCAAGATCGGGCGGCGTAACAAGACGGTAGCGATTGGTGCACTCGTACTCGGCGTTGTTTTCTTTGTTTCGGTGGCGCCGGGCGCTTATGCCGGGCGTTTGGCCAGTATCTTTAGCGGCGCGGATATGACTGGCTCATCAAGCCAGCGCACAGAGGTACTGAAACGTTCGATCATGGTTGCGCTGCGTTACCCAATCTTCGGAGTCGGCCTGGGCAACTTCCATTACAAGTCAGAACACGAGCTGGGAACGCACAACGCGTACACGCAGGTCGCGGCTGAGACCGGTATTGCCGCGATGGTCTTGTACATCATCTTCATGGTGCATCCACTCCGGAAGCTGCGAATGATCGAGCGCGAGCTTTACGAGCGCAATGAGGCCTCGCGATTTTATTATCTTGCGATCGGTTTACAGGCCAGCCTGGTGGGCTACATGGTAGCGAGCTTCTTCGCGGCTGTTGCTTACCAGTGGTACATCTATTACCTCGTTGCGTATGCGATCGCGCTGCGCCGCATTTACTACCTCCAGGAAGCGAAGAAGCTGGAAAGTTGATTCAGCCGCGGATAAACGCGGATGAACGCAGATCAGCGTTAACCTGCATTCAGCCGCGGCTAAATATGTATGAGTCTTGCCCGCCCGATCAGAATTATTCGCCCCGTCTCGTTCTCGCCGTTCGATATCTTACGAGGGATGCGCGAGCTCTGGCAGTATCGCGATCTCTTCTACACGCTCACCGTTCATCGCATCAAGGTCCGTTACAAACAGTCGGTGCTCGGCCTCGCCTGGGCCATCCTGCAACCGCTGTCGCTGATGTTGATCTACACGGTGATCTTTTCAAAGATCGCGAAGGTGCCGAGTGAGGGTGTGCCGTATGCGGTGTTTGCTTATGCGGCGCTGTTGCCGTGGACGTTCTTCTCCAGCTCCCTCACAAATGCGACGCAGGGACTGGTGAGTCATAGTCAATTAGTAACCAAGGTTTACTTCGCGCGCGAGATCTTGCCTTTGACTTACGTCAGCGCAGCGCTATTTGATTTTGCAGTCGCGACGACGTTCCTGATCGCACTCTTCTTTTATTACGGCGTTGGGCTGACGAGCTACGCGTTGTATGCGATTCCGATTTTGATCTTACTTGCTGCGCTCGCAACTGCGTTCTCGCTGTTGCTCTCGGCGATGCAGGTGTGGTTTCGCGATATCGGAGTGGCGATGCCGTTGCTGCTGCAGCTGTGGATGTTTGCAACGCCAGTTGTTTATCCGCTGAGCGCGGTGCCGCAACGTTTTCGTGGTCTTTATGTTCTCAATCCGCTCGTAGGCGTGATTGAAAACTTCAGGCGCGTCGTGTTGCAGGGAGTGGAACCGGATTTCCATTCGCTCGCGATCTCGGCAATCATCGCCGCGATCCTGCTGCCGCTGACGTACCTGTATTTCAAACGCGTCGAAGCGACGATGGCCGACGTAATCTAGATGAGCGATCTCCAGCTAAAGAAAGTATCGAAGAGGTATCGCATCCGGCGCGACGTTGACGGTGGTCAGTCGCTCGCGCGGAAGCTTTTGTCGATACGAAAGCGGAAGGAAGACTTCTGGGCGCTGAAAGACATCAGTTTTGATGTGCATCGCGCCGAAGCGCTCGGCATCATCGGTCATAACGGCGCGGGCAAGAGCACGATCCTGAAGTTGCTCTCGCGCATCACAACACCGACAAACGGTGAAATCATGATCAACGGACGGCTCTCCGCGTTGATTGAAGTCGGATCGGGTTTTCATCCGGAGCTGACCGGGCGCGAGAACGTATATCTCAACGGCTCGATACTCGGCATGACGCGCCGCGAGATCACGAGGAAGCTCAACAGCATTGTCGAGTTTGCCGAGCTGCGACAGTTCATCGATACACCCGTGAAGCGTTACTCGTCGGGCATGTACGTGCGTTTGGGGTTCTCGATTGCGGCGCACCTCGATCCTGACATACTGCTTTTAGACGAGGTGCTGGCGGTTGGTGACGCGTCGTTTCAAAGCAAGTGTATTCAGCGCATCATGGAGCTGAAAAAGAACGGCACGACGATCGTCTTCATCTCGCACGATCTGCGCGCGGTGCGGCAGTTGTGTGATCGCGTCATACTTTTGAAGAAGGGCCAAATTGAAGCTAACGGCGATCCGGCCGAGACGATTGGTTTGTATCAAAGCTCGTCGGGACAAATGTCAGTACCCGCGAGCGGCATGGGCCAGAAACCGACTGGCGAAGCGGTTCTTACGTCACTGACTTTTTATGATGAGAACGACAAGGAGTGTTTGTCGTTTGAAACCGGAAAGCCGCTGAAGGCGGTGCTGAATTACAGAGTGGATAAGCCGCTGACGGACGTGATTTTCGAAGTGCAGTTTTACTCGCAGGAAAATCGTTTGTGTTCGTTCTTCAGCAGCGAGACGCTCGGGCGGACGATTGACGTCGAGCCGGGCGAGGGATCGATCGTGTTTGAATGTTCGTCAGTCGGGCTTGGGCCAGGCGTATATTTCATCGACACGGGCATCCGCCATCGTCTCGCGCCGTACGGCATCGACATCGACTGGCGCCGCCGTTGTCTCGCGGTGCGGATAGATTACGAGCGCCATCTGCGCGAAACATTTTACATGCCCTATATCTGCCGGCACTCCCCGCCCCCAGTATTGACGCGCGATACAGATGTAATGGCGGTAAACGCCGAAGGCGTTCGCTAATTCAAGCCAGGGTTCGAGCGCAGCGAGTACCCTGGGGAATGAATCGCAAAATGCGACGGAACCCTGAAAGGGTTCGGCGATTGGCGAACCCTTTCAGGGTTCAATCGAATTTTATTTGTGATCCCAGGGTTGTCGCTGCGCTCCAACCCTGGGCTGAAATTAGCCAACGCCTTCGGCGTTATTCGCGACGTCGTCACACATAACAGACATGACAGAGCCTGAGGTTTCGGTAGTCGTTGCTACGTACAATCGCTGTGAAATCCTGCCCGGGACGCTCGAGAGTCTGCTCAACCAGGAGGGTGACACTGCGTATGAGGTGATCGTCGTTGATAACAACTCAACCGACGACACGCGCAACGTCATCGACAAACTCCGCGCGAAACCAGGCTACGAAAAACTCACCTATCTCTTCGAAGACAAACAAGGCGTCTCGCACGCGCGCAACAGAGGGATCGGCGCCGCGCGCGCGAGTATCATCGCTTTCACTGACGACGATATCCGTCCCGCGTCAAACTGGATCTCGTCAATCAGAGCAGCGTTCAAGAAGTTTCCCGAAGCAGACTGCATCGGCGGCAAAGTCCTCCCTCATCCCGAAACAAAATTCCCTTCATGGCTGACTGACAAATACTGGACGCCACTCGCGCTTCTCGATATGGGCGATGAGCCGTTGAAGCTCAACGTTAGCAAAGGCGCGGGTCTCGTCGCGGCCAACCTCGCGGTGCGTGCTTCAGTGTTCCGGGAAGTGGGACTTTTCCAGCCGCAGCTACAGCGTGTGAAAGACAGCGTCGGCTCGATGGAAGATCACGCGTACCAGTTGCAGATGAGCGCGGCGGGGAAGCGACTTATGTACGTTCCCGAGCTGGTGGTTTACGCGCACGTGCTCGAAGAACGCCTGGAAAAGGAATATCACCGCCGCTGGTATTGTGGTCACGGGCACTTTTATGCGGTAATGCGTGACGCAGAGTTTGAGTCATCGAAACTCCGGCTATTCGATGTGCCGTCTCATCTCTATCGCCGCACGTGTTCCAACGCGTTCGATTGGCTAAAACATCGGTTGACCAGCAAGTCACAGCTCGAATTCCAGCAAGAGCTCGAGATGCATTTCTTCTGGGGATTCTTCCGTCAACGATTCGCCGATCGGCGCTCGATTATTGAACTCGGTAAACAAGGCCCAGGTAAACGCAATCATGCCCCACAATAAACTCCTAAAATCGCCCACAATCCACATTCTTCTTCTCTTCGTTGTCTGCCTTCTCTGCACGCTGCCTGCCGCGGCCGCGGAGGTTCCGGAAGGTTTTACGGTCACGCAGATTGCAACAGGCATGATCAGCGTCACACGCATGGCGCTGCTGCCTGATGGTCGCATACTCGTCTGCGAGCAGAGCGGCACGATCCGGGTGATCGAAAACGGCGCGCTTCGCTCCACGCCATATTTAACGATCGACGCTGACTCGTTCAGCGAGCACGGCCTGCTCGGTATCGCGCTCGATCCGGCTTTCGACACGAACAAGTTCTTCTACGTCTACTACACTGCCAAAACACCGAACATTCACAATCGCGTGAGCCGGTTCACCGCGGGCGCGACGATCGCAGACCCCGCAACCGAGGTTGTGCTCTTCGATGTCGATGAGTCGACCGGCCCGTTGGGCTGGCATCAGGGCGGCAACATCGACTTTGGCAGTGACGGCAAGCTGTACGTTGCTGTCGGCGACGATCGCAACGGCGCCAATTCACAATCATTCACCACCCTCTTCGGCAAGATCCTGCGCATCAACAGCGACGGATCGATTCCGAGTGACAATCCGTTCTTCGCGACGCTCAGCGGTAAGTACCGCGCGATCTGGGCCCTCGGACTGCGCAACCCATACACGTTTGCGTTCAGCAACCAGGGCTTGATGTTCATCAACGACGTGGGCGAGGAAACATGGGAAGAGATCAATGTAGGTGTGCGGGGCGGAAACTACGGCTGGCCTGACACTGAGGGCGTTACGGACGATCAACGATTTATCAGTCCGTTCTTAGCCTACGGGCACGGGTTCGAAAATAATGAAGTTGGTTGTGCGATTACCGGCGGCGTCTTTTACGAGCCCGACATTCTGCAATTTCCACAAGAGTACAGCGGCGCGTACTTCTATCCTGACTTTTGCCAGGGCTGGATTCGAACGGTACAGCCTAATGCACCGGACTCCCAACTCTTTGCGACATTTACTTACTTTCCAGTCGATCTGAGGGTCTCGAAGGACGGCACGCTTTACTATCTCGAGCGTGGTCCAGATTCCAGCAACACTGAGGGCGCCGTTTACAAGATCGAATTTACGAGCCAGGAAACGCCAGTCATCACGCAGCAGCCCGCGAACGTCACGGTTGCCGTGGGCCAACCCGCCAGCTTTAGCATTCAGGCTTCCGGCGCCACTCCGTTGAGTTATCGCTGGCAACGGAACGGCATAAACCTCGATGGTCCTACCACGGACACGCCGACACTCACTATTGCCTCGGCCCAGCTTTCCGACAATGGCGCGAGCTATGCCTGCGTGGTTACGAATCAGTTTGGTGGTGTTATCAGCCAACCGGCCGTGCTCACAGTAGTGAAGGGTAGCGAGCCCGTTGCCTCCATAACGTCACCGCCGAGTGGCACGCAGTATCACGGCGGCGACGTCATTCAGTATGCGGGCACAGGCACTGACGCCGACGACGGCAACCTGCCCGCGAGCGCATTCACGTGGCAGGTCGATTTTCATCACGACACGCACACACATCCCTTCATTCCTGCCTTCTCGGGCACGACGTCAGGACAGTTTACGATTCCGACCTCAGGTGAGACTGCGACTGACGTTTGGTATCGCATTCATCTCACGGTGACGGACTCGAGCGGATTAACGCACACGGTGTTTCGCGACATCCTTCCGATCGTCGAGACCATCAACCTTGCTACGAACCCCGCGGGGTTGCAGGTCAAGCTGGACGAGCAGCCGCAGACGACGCCGAAGAGTGTTTCGACTGTGGTTGGTGTTACGCGCACGTTGAGCCCCGTGTCCGGGCAAGTAGTGAACGGGCAGTTGTACGAGTTTGACTCGTGGTCTGATGGTGGCGCGGAGACGCATACGATCGATCATGGCGGAACGTTTGTGGCGAATTACAAGCCTGCAGTTCTGCCCCCCGGGGAAGTTGTGCTATACGCGTCGGAAGGGACGCGTGTTGGGAATTACCAGGTTGTGAATGATGCGACGGCGGCTGGTGGCGCGCGTTTGCAGAATTCTGATGCTGGTGCGGCGAAGTTGAGCAACGCGCTTGCGAGCCCGGGAACTTACGTCGAGTTGCAGTTTCCAGCACAGGCGGGAGTTGCTTATCGATTGTGGATTCGCGGCCAGGCGCAGGGTAACGATCCGTTCAACGATTCGATCTTCGTGCAGTTTAATGACAGCGTGGATGAACAGGGTACGGCGAGGAGCCGGATTGGGACCACGAGCTCGGAAGTTATTAATCTCGAGGATTGTTTTGGTTGTGGGTTGAGTGGCTGGGGCTGGCAGGACAACGGCTGGGGCGTTGGCGTGCTTGGACCCCTCGTTTACTTTGCGACAAGCGGGACGCATACGTTGCGGATACAGCCGCGTGAAGATGGGCTATCGATCGATCAGGTTGTGTTGTCGCCGCAGGTTTACCTGAACACATCGCCGGGAGCGGTAGTGGATGACGATACGATCCTGCCGAAGGGTGGGCCCAGTCCGACGCCTACACCCACGCCAACTCCTACGCCTACTCCTACGCCTACTCCTACGCCTACTCCTACGCCCACGCCGACTCCGACACCGACTCCCACGCCTACACCGACTCCAACGCCGGGCTTAGCAGACGTCGTGCTGTACGCGTCGGAAGGAACACGTGTTGGAAATTATGAAGTGGTGAGTGATGCGACGGCCGCGGGTGGCGCGCGTTTGCACAATCCCGATGCTGGTGCGGCGAAGTTGAGTAACGCGCTCGCGAGTCCCGGGACTTATGTCGAGATGCAGTTCCCGGCACAGGCAGGTGTCGGTTATCGATTGTGGATTCGTGGCAAGGCGGATGGCGACGATCCGTTCAACGATTCGATCTTCGTGCAGTTTGATAACAGTGTCGACGACCACGGCACGGCGAAGAGCCGCATCGGGACGACGAGCTCGGAAGTCATCAACCTCGAGGACTGTTTTGCGTGTGGGTTGAGTGGCTGGGGCTGGCAGGACAATGGCTGGGGTGTTGGTGTGCTTGGGCCGCTCGTCTACTTCCCGACGACGGGGACGCACACGTTGCGCATTCAGCCGCGTGAAGATGGGCTCTCGATCGATCAGGTTGTGTTGTCGCCACAGCTTTACTTGAGCGCGTCGCCGGGAGCGGTCGTGAACGACAACACAATCCTGCCGAAGAGCGGGCCAAGTCCTACTCCTACACCGACGCCGACACCGACGCCGACGCCGACACCGACGCCGACACCGACGCCTACTCCCACGCCGACGCCTACACCTACACCTACGCCGGGCTTAACAGACGTGGTGCTTTACGCTTCGGAAGCGACGCGCGTTGGGAATTACCAGGTGGTGAGCGATGCGACGGCCGCTGGTGGCGCGCGTCTGCACAATCCTGATGCTGGTGCGGCGAAGCTTACCAGCGCGCTTGCGAGCCCCGGGACTTACGTCGAGATGCAGTTCACGGCGCAGGCGGGTGTGGCTTACCGGCTGTGGATTCGAGGCCGCGCGCAGAATGATGACCCGTTCAATGATTCGATCTTCGTGCAGTTTAATGACAGTGTTGATGGGCAGGGAACGGCGAAGAGTCGGATCGGGACGACGAGCTCGGAGGTCATCAATCTCGAGGATTGTTTTGCGTGTGGGTTGAGTGGTTGGGGCTGGCAGGACAATGGCTGGGGTGTCGGCGAGCTTGGACCGCTCGTTTACTTTGCGACGACGGGCACGCACACGTTGCGTATTCAGGTTCGTGAGGATGGCCTCTCGATCGATCAGATCGTGTTGTCGCCACAGACCTATCTGTCGACGGCGCCGGGGGCGGTGATAAACGACGTAACCATCTTGGCGAAGTCGCCGTAGAGGATGTGCGCACGGGTGGCCACGGAGGGCCACCCCTACAGTTGTTGCCCATCGGGCACATTCGACGAATGAACATGATTGACTACAACTGTGGCCACCCGTGGCCACGTCGACAATTGTCGCCCATCGGGCACATTCGACGAATGAACATGATTGACTACAACTGTGGCCACCCGTGGCCACGTCGACAATTGTCGCTCATGGGGCACATTCGACGAATGAACATGATTGACTACAACTGTGGCCACCCGTGGCCACGTCGACAATTGTCGCTCATGGGGCGCCATTGACGAAGTTGCGTGATTGACTACAACTGTAGGGGTGGCCCTCCGTGGCCACCCGTGGTTGGAACCCGTAATGTGAGATGAAGCTGGACGTAGTTATTCCAACATACAATCGCAGCACGCTGCTGAGGAAGGCGCTCGGCAGCTTGCTCGCGGCGCGCGTTCCGGATGGGTTGGAGGTGCGCATAATCGCGGTGGATAACAATTCGACCGACGACACGAAGTCTGTGATCGAGGAGATGGGCGTCTCCTACGTCTTCGAAAAACGACAGGGGCGATCGCCTGCTCTCAACGCCGGCATCGCCGTTGCCACCGGCGATCTAATCGGATTCATCGACGACGACGAAGAGATCGACGCCTCGTGGTATGAGACAATTCTCGCGGCGTTCACGGAGCACGTCGATTTCATCGGCGGGCCATACGTTCCGCGTTTCGAGGGCGACGTGCCGAAGTGGCTGCCGAAGAGTCATACGGCTGTCGTCGGCATCGTCGATGGTGGAGATAAGGTGGTGCCGTTCGACTCGTCGTATCCGGGGATTTTGATGGGCGGGAATGCGGTCTTTCGGCGCCAGACGCTTGAGCGCGTCGGACCGTACTCGACGGCGCTCGGTCGCAGCGGCACACGGCTGCTGTCGTGCGAAGACGAAGACATGTACCAGCGGCTGATGGCGATTGACGCGCGCGGGCTCTACTTGCCGCAGCTAATCGTTTACCATTTCATACCGCGCGAGCGGCTGACAAAGCGTTATCATCGCTCGTGGTGTTTCTGGCAGAGCGTCTCCAGCGCGGTGCTGGATCGCATTCGGCCGCAGCCGATACCGTATGTGATGGGCGTGCCGCGATATTTTTACGGTCGGGCGCTCCGAGGACTCTTGCGCCTCGTGGATCGGGATTCGGAGGCGCGATTCTCAAATGAGCTGTCGCTCTGGGAGCTGGCGGGGTTCTTTTACGGTAAGCACTTCTACCGGTCAGATGGAGGCTAGCTGCTTGGATACAGTCAGTACCACCCGCTACCGCGGGTGGTACTGACCCGACCCAAGCTCGACAGTGACTTCGACTGATCTAAAAGATTTACGGGATTAAGCGTTTTTACTGATTATGTGCGGAATTGCTGGATTTATTGACTTCTGGGAACGACACCCGATTGACCCCGCGACGCGTGGGTGCCTGCTGAAGGACATGAACGACGTTATCAGGCATCGCGGTCCTGACGACGACGGGTTCCTTTTGAAGGACGGCGTGGCGCTCGGGATGCGGCGCCTCTCGATCATCGATCTCGCGGGTGGCGCGCAGCCAATCTCCGGCGAAGACGGCTCCGTCACGATCGTCTTCAACGGCGAGATCTACAACTTCCAGGAGCTCAGACCCGAGCTCGAAAAACGCGGCCACACCTTCAAAACCCACTCTGACACGGAAACGATCATCCACGCTTACGAAGAGCACGGCGAAGCTTGCGTCAACGATCTGCGCGGCATGTTTACCTTCGCGATTTGGGACGACAAAAAGCGCCAGGTCTACATCGCGCGCGATCGTGTCGGCAAAAAACCGCTTTACTACACAGTCACAATCGGCGGCACACTCGTCTTCGGCTCCGAGATCAAGTCGCTACTCGAGCACCCGGACGTCAAGCGCGAGATCAACCTCGAAGCTCTCGACGCCTATTTCACCCTCGGCTACGTCCCGGATCCGCTCACGATCTTTCGCGACATACACAAGCTTCCACCAGGACACTACCTGACGTTCTCTGCCGGTCAACTGAAGATCCAACAATACTGGGACTTCAACTTCGAACCCGCCGAGTCGCGCAAACCCGAAGACTATCTCGACGAGCTGCGCGCGCTTCTAAACGAGTCAGTGCGTCTGCGACTGATCTCAGACGTTCCGCTCGGCGCGTTCCTGTCAGGCGGGATCGATTCGAGCACCGTCGTTGCGCTGATGGCGCAACACATGAACCAGCCAGTCAAGACGTTCTCGATCGGTTTTCACGAAGACAGCTACAACGAGCTGAAGTATGCGCGACTGACGGCGAAGAAACTCGGCACCGATCATCACGAGTTTTTCGTGACACCGCAGATCTGCGACATCATCGACGATCTGATCTGGCACTTCGACGAGCCGTTCGCAGATCCGTCGGCGATACCGACGTTCATGGTGTCGAAACTCGCGCGCGATCACGTTACGGTCGCACTTTCCGGCGACGGCGGCGACGAGATATTCGCCGGCTACACGCATTACGTCGTGCAGGAAAGTCGCCGCGCCTTCGACGCAGTGCCGAAAGCGATCAGGCAGGGCGTGATGCGGCCGCTGAGTCATCGACTACCACATGGCGTGTGGGGACGTAACTACCTACACAACATCTCGCTGGATCCGATCGATCGCTATCTCGACAGTCTTTCTTATTTCACGGAGCTGGGTAAGGAATCGCTTTACACGAGCGACTTTCAAAAAGCTTTGCATACGAAGGATCAAGTCGCGCGCAGCTTCCGCGAGTATGCGAGTCGCGTCAAGACAAACGAGCCGCTTGATCAACTGCTTTATATCGACGGCAAGACGTACCTGCCGGGAGACATTCTCACGAAAGTCGATCGCATGAGCATGGCGACTTCGCTCGAAGTGCGCGTGCCGTTGCTGGATCACAAGCTGATCGACTTCGTCACGAAAGTTCCATCTTCGTTGAAGCTCGCAGGCACGGAAACCAAGCAACTGCTCAAACGCGTCGCGAGAGATCTGATCCCGTCCGAGATCCTCGATCGACCGAAACAGGGATTCGGCATACCAATCGAACAATGGATCAACAATCAGCTTCGCGATCAGATACGCGAGACGTTGCGCGAGCCACGCACACGCCAACGCGGCTACGTCAATTCAAACTACGTCGATCTAATTCTCGACGAGCATCACAAGGGTCGTCGTGATCACTCCTTCAATCTTTGGGCGCTACTAGTACTGGAGTTATGGCACCGCCGTTACATCGACCACTCACCGCGCACCGTAGACCATGAGCGCAGTGCAGTGCCGGCGGCTGTTTAGGCGATGACGGCTACGCGCGCGAAACCCACTCTCCTCCGAATCGGGGTCATCATTGAATCGTTTTCGCAGCCACGCTGGGTGCGCAAGTCGCTTGAGAACGTGCTTGCCACAGGGCTCGGCGAGTTTGCTTTGGTAGTGAAAGTCGAAGCCAAGGCCCACGGCGGCGGCTTGTTTTATAAACTCTACAACCGGCTCGATCGTCGTCTTTACCCGACCACGGCGACCGAGCTGGTCAACATTGAAGACCTATTCCGCGAAGTTCCGGTAATTGAGGATGTGGAGAAAGTAGCGGAGTTTAATCTCGATCTGCTGATGAATTTTGCGTCGACGGAGTGGAACAAGAAAGTTTCAAATAGCGCTAAACACGGCGTCTGGTTTCATACGTTTGGCGACGCGCCTGGCTTTCACGAGTTGATGCACGACGTCTCGCTTACAAACCTGTCGCTAAAAAGCCTGCAAGGAGAAACGGAACAGATCATCTATCACTCCGTCTCGCCAACTCTCAGCCGTTTTTCAGTGAGCGTGAACAACAACAACTGTTATTGGAAGGCGGCTGCTTTCCCCGCGCGAGCGCTCCGAGATTTGCAGGCGGGCGGAAACGTCGCCGTGAAGTTCGATCACGTTTCCGACAAACCGGGAACTCCCGGAAACGCAAAGATGGCCCACACATTTCTCAAGCTCTCAGGCCGCGCAGCCGCGCGAGTTTTCGAGAAACTCTCATCCTTCGATCAATGGATCGTTGCTTACCGTTTCGATAACGACGAATTCAAATACCTGATTCCGCCTGCGGATCGCTTCTGGGCCGATCCGTTTCAATTGAAAGTTGACGGCAGGTACTACATCTTCTTTGAAGACTACGTGAACACCGCCGGCCGCGCGCACATCTCCGTCGTCGAAGTTGATCGAAACGGAATCGTCAGTGGTCCAACGGAGGTGTTGAAGCTCGACTGTCACCTGTCGTACCCGTTCGTCTTCGAATGGCAGGGCGACTACTACATGATTCCCGAGACGGGCGAGCGAAATGTCGTTGAGCTTTATCGCGCGACGTCGTTTCCGTTCAAGTGGGAACCAGTGAAAGTTTTGCTCGAAGCGCGGTCGCCACTCGACACAACGTTAATCGAAATGAACGGCAAGTGGTGGATGTTTGTGAACATCGAGGAGGAAGGCGTTACCGTCAATTGGGATGAGTTACATTTATACTACGCTGAGAGTCCGCTCGGCCCATGGAAACCACACGCGCGTAATCCCGTGATATCCGCAGTGCAACGCGCGCGGCCGGCTGGCCGTCTCTTCTGGTCTAAGGGTGCTCTCTTTCGCCCCAGTCAGGACAGCTCGCGATGGTATGGCTACGGCACAATCATCAACATCGTCATAGACATCAGTCCGTCAGCGTATACAGAAGTCCCCGTTTTGCAATTCAATCCCGATTTGGACAACGATCTTCTCGGTATTCACACCGTAAACTTGCTTGACGAATTGACGGTTTTTGATTGTTTGATGAAGCGCAGCAAGTTTGGGAAAGTGCGGCCTCCCAACGTCAGGGGCTCGCTTGATCGTCTTTCGTCGGCTAACATTAAAGCGGTCATCAAAGATAAGACGGCGTTAGCAGATTAAATTTACCTCGGAGCTTTCGTTTGGATCAGACCGGCAGCCCGCTCGTCAGTGTGATCGTTCCTGCCTATGACGTCGCCGAATTTATCGGTGAGGCGCTCGACTCCGTCTTTGCTCAAACCTTCACTGACTACGAAGTCATCGTCGTCAACGACGGCTCGCCTGACACGCCGGAGCTCGAGCAGGCGCTCGCGCCGTACATGTCGCGCATCGTTTATCTCAAACAGGAGAACCGCGGCGTCAGTGCAGCGCGCAACCTCGGCATCACCGCGGCGCGTGGCTCACTGATCGCGTTTCTCGACGGCGACGACGTTTGGCTGCCGAATTATCTCGAAGTCCAGGTCAAGAGAATCCAGGCTGATCCGGCGATCGACGTGCTGTATCCGAACGTGTTGATGTTTGGGGGCTCGTCGGAAACAGGTGAAGAGTTCATGACGATCTGTCCGTCGAGTGGTGAGGTCACGTTTGAGCGACTGCTGCGGCAGGAGTGTAACGTCTCAAACTGTTCGATCGCTCGCAAAGAGACAATCGTGCGTGCAGGGATGTTTGATGAGACCTTGCGCAGTGTCGAAGACTTCGACCTGTGGCTGCGCGTGATCAAAGGCGGCGGTCGCATCGCGTATCATCGAGACGTGCTGGCGCATTATCGAAGACGACCGGGTAGCCTCACTGCCGATCCGATCTGGTTGAGTGAGCACATTCTCGAGGTGCTCAGGAAAGTGAGACAGCGCGACGACCTGACTCCTTCCGAGCGCGTAACAGTGGACGAGCAGTACGAACACTTCCACGCGTTGTTGCGTCTGCACGAAGGGAAACGCGCGTTCTTTTCCGGCGACACGGCGGGCGCGATCGATGGACTGACTGAGGCCAACCGTTTCTTCCGCAATCGCAAGACGGCCATCACCTTGATGATGCTGCGCGTCGCGCCGAGACTCCTGCTGCGCGCGTACGACCTGCGCGATCGTTTCTACTTCCGTATGATCACGAAGTACTGAATCTTGTCAAAGCCGAATGTCTTACAAATCGTGCACGGCTTCATCGAGGGTGGGTCGGAGCGTCAGATGATCCAGATGTCGTCGCTGTTGCACAACAGCGGCGATTTCCGCGTACACGTTGCGTCATTGAGCACGGGTGGCGTGTTGCGATCCGAGATGGATCGATTGCAGATTCCCGTGATCGACTTTCCTCTCACGAGCTTTTACGATTCGAGCATGGTCCAACAGACGCGCCGTTTCGTCTCTTACCTGAAGCAGCATGAGATCAAGATCGTTCACTCACACGATTTCTACTCAAACATCTTCGGGATGACGGGTGCGTCGCTTGCTGGTGTGCGCGGGCGCATTGCTTCGAAGCGTGAGACGACGGGAACGCGCAGTCTCTCGCAGCGCACGGCTGAGCGCGGCGCGTTCAAGCTCGCACGTGCGATCGTTGCGAATGCCGGTGCAGTCAAAGAACACCTGATCGGGCTCGGAGTGCCGGACAAGAAGATCGTGGTGATTTACAACGGACTCGATCTCACGCGCTTCGATTTGAACGGTGATTCGCTGCAGCGGTTGAATCTCGAGACGCTGCGCGGGCGGCCAGTGGTGACGATGGTCGCGAACTTTGAGTATAGGGTTAAAGATTATCCGATGCTGTTGCGTGCGGCGCAGCGAGTTAAGACTGAAGTGCCGGAAGCGATATTTGTGATTGCGGGTGAAGGAGAATTGAGACCGGAGACGGAGAAGCTTGCGGGTGAGCTCGGGTTGAGTGAGTCGTGTTTGTTTATCGGGCGCTGTGCGAGCGTGCCGGATCTGCTCGCGGCGTCGGATGTTTGTGTGTTGAGCTCACAGGCTGAAGGTTTTTCGAACTCGATTTTGGAGTACATGGCGGCGGGGCGGGCGGTTGTGGCGACGAATGTTGGCGGTGCGAGTGAGGCGATTGTTGAGAGTGAAACGGGTCATCTCGTTGATGCCGGAGACGATCGCGCGATGGCCGAGCGGTTGATTGCGCTACTGCGAGATCCGGAGAAGAGACGAGCGATGGGCATCAACGGACGCCGACGCGTCGAGCAGCACTTCTCAACGGAGAACCGCCTCGCTGCAACAACTGCGCTCTACAGAAGGTTCCTTTGAATCAGGAATGGTGCTTGGACCGGGTCAGTACCACCCGCGGTAGCGGGTGGGTGCGTAGCTCTTAGGCGCCCACCGCTGCGCACCCACCCGCTACCGCGGGTGGTACTGACCCGGTCCAAGGGGGCGCTAATAACCTATGGAACAAGTTCGAGTGTTGATCGTCGCGGCGTCGCTGGACATCCTCGGCGGGCAGGCAGTGCAAGCCGAGCGGCTGATTCGACATCTCCAAAACGAGCCCACCCTCCGTGTCGGCTTCCTCCCGATCAACCCACGTCTTCCCGGCATACTGCGCAAACTGCAATCGATCAAATACGTTCGCACCGTCACCACCTCGATCCTATACATTCTCAACCTGCTGCGCGAAGTGCGAAAGTACGACGTCATTCACGTCTTCTCAGCTTCTTACCTCTCGTTCCTGATCGCCCCGACACCCGCGATACTCGTCAGCAAACTCTACGGTAAGAAGATCCTGCTCAACTATCACAGCGGCGAAGCCGAAGATCACCTGCAACGCTGGCCACGAACGACAAGGCCAATAATCAGGCTCGTCGACAAGGTTGTCGTCCCTTCCGAGTACCTCGTGAGGGTCTTCGCAAAGTTCGGCATCGAGGCGTGCGCGATCTTTAACATCATCGATCTCGATCGCTTCGAGTTTCGACAACGCACATCGCTCCGACCCGTCTTTCTTTCCAATCGCAACCTCGAAGCTCACTACGGCGTCGATTGTGTCTTGCGTGCGTTCGCGTACATTCAAAAAGAAATTCCTGATGCGGTTTTGACCGTTGTCGGTGATGGAAGCCAGCGATCCGCACTTGAGAACCTTGCAACTGAATTACAATTGCAGCGTACGAATTTCACTGGCAGGGTTGAGCACGATGAGATCAACCGGCAGTATTCTGCCAGTGACATTTACCTCAACGCTTCAAAGATCGACAATCAACCGCTCTCGATTCTGGAAGCATTCGCGTGTGGCTTGCCTGTGGTGACGACCGATGCCGGCGGCATTCCCGACATCGTTACTGACGAGATTACGGGGTTTTTAGTCCCAATCGGCGATCATGAGGCACTTGCCGCACGTGCTCTTAAGCTACTTACCCACCAGGAATTAGCGACCAGCATGACTGAGAGTGCGCGGATTGAGTGTGAGCGATACACCTGGACCGTGGTCTGCCCACAGTGGCTGGATTTGTATCACTCTGTTGCGAAACAATAATTTTCCCTGCAAAGAAAAAATAACATTGGACCACACTTTCGTTGGGTGTACGAAAAAAAATTTTGACAGCAGTCGATTCAAGGTGTAGCTTTTTTCTTGTCTAGGTGGCACGTTCCGACGCCACTTCAATTTCGCCATCGAGTGAACGAGTAGTTTAGTTTCTTCGCTGGCGTCCGTCTTTTCAAATAAAAACAAAACCTAGCGGCCAACGAGCAAGGAGAAGTCGGTTGGTTTCTAAAAAATTGTTCTACGTGTGCGCAGCCCTATTACTGTGCCTTCTTCCATTCGTTCTACATACACCTGTTCAAGCTGGTCCCCCGGCCCCGTTTGCAGTGGTTCCGCTCAGAGTCATGAGCTGGAATGCGCAGTTTGGTGAAGGAACAGACGCGGTCACTAACTACGATCGCACGGCATCATGGATTGCATCAGTCAATCCGGATCTCGTGGGTCTTTGTGAAATCCCATCAGGGAATGTTTCCGGTTTAGTAAGTTCTTTGACCCAGAAGACGGGTCATACGTGGTTCTCGCATTTCGTGCCGAAGTATGACGGTACGGATGAAGGAAACCTCATTCTTACCCCGCATTCTATAGTCAGTGTGAATGCGCGATACATGAGCGCACAACGCTCTGTTGCGCAGGCGACCGTCAACATTGGCGGCCGAAATGTCAGCTTTTTTGCTACGCATCTTGACGATGCAGCGTCTTCGAACCGCGTCGTTGAAGCGGGCGAGCTGAAGAGTTGGGCGGCCGGCTTCGCAGAGCCGCGTATCATTACTGGTGATTTCAACGGTGGTCCTGATAGCTCGGAAGCTCTCTCAATGGCGGAGAGTTATTACGACTCGTGGCTCGAGGCGATGAACCGCGGCACCGCGAGCGCGTATCCGGATAATCCCGTCGGCATGCACACGCGCACGCGGCGTGGGCGCATCGATTACGTTTGGTACTCGCGACAGAACGGTGTGCTTTCGCAAAACTCTGCGCGCATTCCTGATAGCCGGGATTTGAATAATCCAAACGTCGTGGTGCGGCTCGGGACGGCCGATGACAAAGGGGTGCGGCCGTCGGATCACAATTTCATGGTCGCGGATTTCGATCTGAGTGTTGATTCGACATTCACTCCAACTCCAACGCCGACACCGACTCCGACACCCACGCCCACGCCAACCCCAACGGCAACCACACCTCCATTCTTACTGACAGACAGCTTGACGAGTCGTGCGCTCGCGCTGCATTCGGAGTTGATGACGCGCGATCCGTTCAAGATAACGTCACCGATGAACTTCGGAGACGATAAGCGCACGCGCGTCGCGTTGTTTGCGATGAACGTGAACTTGTTTCCGGGCGAGACGGAGTCGGCGATCATCGCTCGTGCGGTGAACTCGAGTGGTGGTGTCTACAGTCTGCCGGTGAAGTATGTAACGAGGGTGGCTGATTACGATTGGTTGTGGCACGTGGTGATCGTTTTGCCTCAGGATTCGTCACTGAGTGGAACCATCACGGTAACGATTACTCTACACGGTGCGACCAGCAATCCCGTCACCATCGCCATTTCGCCACCGTAACCCAGCATCTCTGCGTAGCCTCTGCGGCCTCTGCGCCTCTGCGGTTTATACATAAGTCCCCACCGCAGAGGCGCAAAGGACCCCGAGATTACGCAGAGTTTATGTCGTTTGTGCTATTTCGTACGCAGTATTGCGATAAGTTAGCGAAACTGTTGTTTTTTCGGAGGTTGCTGTTAGAATTTTGACACAATTCAAAACTCGTGTTAGTTTTATCGACGGTCGAACCTGGGGTAGGACATGCACGGGAGATATCGCGGCTTAATTTGCAGCGTAACACCTCAGTAAACCAGATTAGAACAAAGCACCATCCGTTCTAGTCTTTCTAGATCTCGGAGCCAGCGGGATCGATAACACCAAAACCTGACGTTCGATTCTTCGGTCTAATCCGGGACCAAAGTCGAGCTTAACTTGTTGTGCATTGGTCTGCATCTGCGCCTTTTGCACAGGTCCAGAACGCAGAACGTAGACCTACGTGCATTCGTGTTTTGTTGGAGGTAGTTATTCACGCAGAAATTCCATTGTCGACCTTAATGGCATCTGCTTTGGCTGTTTCGAGTTCCCCCCTCGTAGCTCGCTGCCAGTCACGTCTATTCGTCTTTGCCTGCTCTCAGTCATTCCTTGCCCCCGCCCAACAGACCCAACGTCCTGCTTGTCAGCTTCAGAAGGGAGAACTTCTAAATTGATTTTTCGACCGATCCGACTTGCTTCTTTCTTGTTCTTTGCATTTATATTTTTCGGCCTCGTTCACTCCATTTCTGCCCAGACAGTTGTTTTGTACGCATCCCAGGCGCCGGTGAAAGTCGGCAACTGGAGCAGTGTCGCCGATTCAACTGCGGCAGGTAGTTTCAGGTTAACCAATCCTGACCAGGGCGCAGCGAAGATTATTACCGCTGTTGCCGCTCCATCCAGCTACGTCGAGCTTTCATTCTACGCAAACGCCGGACAGCCATATCACTTGTGGATTCGTGGTAAGGCCGAGGGCGACTCTCCGTACAACGATTCGATCTTTGTTCAATTCTCAGGAAGTGTTACCAGCTCGGGTGCTGCGACCTTTCGCATCGGCACTACATCCGCCACGGAGTACAACCTCGAGGATTGCAGCGGTTGTGGACTTTCAGGCTGGGGTTGGCAGGACAATGGCTGGGGCACTATGGGCCCAGACATCTATTTCCAATCGACCGGTACACAAACACTCAGAATTCAAACACGTGAGGACGGTTTGTCGATCGATCAAATCGTGCTCTCGCCGAGCACGTACCTGTCGAGTGCTCCGGGAGCGATGAAGAACGACCCCGTTATTCTGACTCAAAACGGAGGCGCTCCCGCACCAACTCCAACTCCCACGCCGATACCAACGCCAACACCAACGCCAACACCAACACCAACGCCGACTCCCACGCCAACACCAACACCAACACCAACCCCAACACCGACACCGGTTCCTTCGTCAGCTTCTCAAATAGTTATTTGGGCGACGAATGTTCCTTCAACTTCGGTGTTCGGCGCGTGGCGAAAAGAGTCAAATGCGACCGCCGCGGGCCAGACGGTTTTGCGTCATCCGGATGCGGGCGCCGCAAAGATAACGACAGCGCTTGCAAGCCCCTCGAACTACTTCGAAGTCAGTTTCAATGCCGTTGCCGGTGTTCCCTACAGGCTCTGGATTCGTGGTCGCGCAGACGGTGATTCGTGGGCCAACGATTCGGTGTTTGTGCAGTTCTCCGGCAGCACGAATTCGAGCGGCTCGGCTGTCTATCGCAGCGGAACGACGAGCGCTCTCGAAATGAATCTGGAAGATTGCTCGGGCTGTGGTATCTCAGGCTGGGGCTGGCAGGATGACGGCTGGGGCGTCGGTGTTCTTGGGCCACTCGTTTACTTCCAGTCGACCGGATCGCAAACGCTTCGCATTCAAACACGCGAAGATGGTTTGTCGATCGATCAGATCGTGCTCTCACCTGCTCAATACTTGTACTCAGGGCCGGGCGCGTTGATGAACGACGGTGTGATTCTTTCGAGCACGATCAGCACGATCGCTCCGCCACCGCCGCCGCCAAATCAGCCACCGTCACTGAGCATCACTGCGTCGCCGACTTCCGGAGTGAGTCCACTGTTCGTGAACTTCACTTCAGCGGCCAGCGATCCTGACGGCTACATCCAGTCGTACTACTGGAACTTTGGCGATAACTATACGTCGTCAGAGCCGAATCCGGTTCACGCCTATGGTCCGGGTTCATACCTGGCTTATCTGACTGTCACCGATAATCTCGGAGCGGCGACGACCAAGAACGTCACGATCAACGTCAGCGCACCGGTTTCGAGCACGGCACAGCTCAAGATAATGACTTGGAACGTTAGCTTTGGTGAGGGAACGGATGCGGTCGTAAACTGGAACCGCATTGCAACGTACATCGCGAATTTCAATCCCGACCTTGTGTCATTGTGCGAGATGCCGCCGGATAGCATCGGCAATCTGGTTAGTCTGATGCAACAGAAGACGGGTCGCACGTGGTACTACCACTTCATCGCCAAGGCGCCGGGCATCCCTGAAGGAAACTTGATTCTTTCGAAGTACAGTTTCGTCAGCACGAGCTCGCGGTATCTGAGCTATGAACGATCGGTGGCGCAGGTGACGGTGAACGTGAGCGGCAAGAACTTTAACTTCTTCGCCACTCATCTCGATGCTTACTCGTCGAGTTATCGTTACCAGGAGGTGACGGAGCTTCAGAGTTTCATGTCCGGATTCGCTGAGCCGCGTATTGTCGGCGGTGACTTCAACGCCGGACCGGATTTGTCTGAAGCGGTTCACATGGCTGAGCAGTATTACGATAGTTGGCTGGAGGCGATGAATATCGGCACGGCCACAGCTTATGCCGATAATCCTGTCTACCTGCACACACGCACGCGCAGGGGACGCATCGACTACCTCTGGGCCTCGCGTGGCGCCGGCAATCTCGTGATTAAGAGCGCGCAGATTCCCGACGTGCGCGACTTGAATAACAAGAACGTCGTGATCGCCCTCGGCACCGCTGACGACTGGGGCGTGAGGCCTTCGGATCACAACCCGATGATTGCGGTCGTGGAAATCCGTTAGCCACAAAAGGCACAAAAAGCACAAACAAAGAAAGCCACGGCCAGTTAATTCCGGTCGTGGCTTTTCTTCTATGTGCTTTTTGTGCCTTTTGTGGCTACTCTTTCTTAAGGCTTCGCGGCTTTGAAGTTGTCGAAGATCACGGTGCCGGGGTTCGCGCCTTCGACGCGCCACGTGCCACCCTTCAACTCAAAGGTCACTGCATTCAGCGGCACGCTCGCCGTGTTCCACGGCTCTGCATAAAGCAGCGTCCACGCGCCCGGCGCTCCCGCACTCGACGGCGCAGCCTCAAACACTACTTGCCCGGAGATCGCGTCATGTCGTATGCGCCAGAACGCATGGCTCGTCGCGTTGAAGGTAACCGTCAACATCGTCGACTTCGCGCCACCGGTCTTCTTCTGCACGATCAGATTGCCTGACTCGACATACATGCGATAGCAATTGTCGACATTCAAACCGAGCGTGAAGAACGCATCAGCAGCCGTGAGCGAATTCGGACCCTGCACAAGCTGCACGTAAGCGTATCCATTCGTGAAGTCGAATGATGCCTGCGAACGGATGCCGTTGTAATGCGATCCGTCGGTGTTCTGCTTGAGCGGACCAATCGCCAGCGACGTCGTCTCATTGATCGCCACGGTCGCATCCGTAAACCCGCTGAACAGGTTATTCGGAAGCCACTTGGTAGTGTTCAGCGAAGCGTCGTTGAAGTCATCAGCCAGCAACACCGTTTCACCACCGGCAGGTGCCGTGTAAGTGAATGCGCTTGTCTTGCTGCCGTTCTGACCATTCGAGTTAGTAACAACGACATCGACAACGCCAGCCGCATGCGCGGGTGTTGTCGCTGTGATCGTCGTGCTGTTGTTCACGATCACGCCCGTGGCATTGCTGCCGCCGAACGTCACCGTCGCGCCCGCGGCGAAGTTCGTGCCCGAGATCGTGACTGACGTTCCACCAGCAGTTGGCCCAGAAGTCGGATTAACTCCGCTCACTGTCGGTACCGGTGCCGTGGCGTAGCTGTAACCGTTCGTGCTCGTCGCACTCTGCCCGCCAGGATTCGTCACGACAACGTTGACTGCACCACTCGCATGCGCGGGTGTGACAGCCGTGATAGTCGTGCTGCCCACAACGTTCACGTTCGTCGCAGCCGTGCCGCCGAACGAGACCGTCGCTCCAACGGCGAACCCCGTTCCCGAGATCGTTACCGTCGTGGCACCGGCTGCTGGACCAGAAGTCGGCGAGACGCTGCTGATGAGCGGCGCTGTGTTCAGCGTCGTCGTAAAGAACTCCGACATGTTCGTCGCGGTCGCAGCCGCACCGGGATGCGTAGTCACGCCGAGTGCTTCGTCAACCGTGCGCAGCAGGTTCTGGTGCTGGTGCAACGTGTTCGACTGGAAACCCTGCTTCGCCTTCGGGCTGATCACGACTGTGATGACGTGCCCGCCACCATTGACCGTGTCGGTATCGAGTGACTCGTCGAAAGTGATCACGAGCAAGCCGTTTTGCCTGAACGCCGCACTCGCGATTAGCGGATCGATATTCTGTTGCAGCCACTGATCGGCAGTTGTCAGCTTGTCAGCATTCGTACAGCTCGGGATCGACGGCGGACAGTCGTGCGAGTTGTTGTACTGGTTCGGAATGATGAACGCGTAGTTCGGCAACTGATTGTTCGCGAGATCGATTGCGAACTGCGAGAACGGCACGATGTTGTTCGCCTGCGCCGGATTGTTGAGCACGTCAGACAGGTACGCGAACGGATTGTGCCGTTTCACATAGGGGTACTGATCGCCGCCGGTATAGCCAACCGACGGGATGTCCTCTGCATACGAGCGCCACGTCTTACCTGAGAGATTGAGCTGGCGGACGATGTTGTCGACCGACACAGTGCCTGCGAAATTACTGTCGTTCGTGATGTTCTGACCCGTCGTCATCCAGAAGTAGTTTCCGATCGACGGGTGCGTGTTTGCGTAATAGTTGACTGCGAGTCCATAGCGGCCCGCGAGCTTGTTCACGAACGGCATGCCGCCGGTCGCATTCGCAAAGCTCTGGTTTTCGAGTGCGACAATGAACACGCGGTCAAACGCCGGTACCGAAGCCGGTGTCGGTGTCGGCGTCGGCGTCGGTGTCGGCGTCGGTGTCGGCGTCGGAGTCGGTGTCGGCGTCGGAGTCGGAGTCGGAGTCGCCCCGGACTTCGGCAGAATCGTGGCGTCGTTCTTCAACGTTCCCGGAGCCGTATTGAGGTAAGTTTGCGACGACAGCACGATCTGATCGATCGAGAGTCCGTCCTCTCTCACCTGAATTCGAATGGTGTGCGATCCGGTCGTGGCGAACCTGATTAGTGGTCCGAGCACGCCGACGCCCCAACCGTTGTCCTGCCAGCCCCAGCCTTGAACGCCACAGCCGGAACAGTCTTCAAGATTCATCTCGGCTGCGCCAGTGGTCCCGATTCGATAAACAGGCGCATTACTACTGTCAACACTGTCAGAAAACTGGATGAACACTGAATCGTTGCCCCAGAAGTCATCCTGGGCCTTACCTCGGATCCACAGGCGATAATTCACACCCGCCTGGGCGTTGAAGGTCATTTCAAAATAGTCGGTCGGGTTTGCGAGCGCGGTGGTTCGTTTCGGAGCACCCGCATCTGGATTCGAAATACGGCTGCCTCCAGCCGCAGTCGCATCAGCCACGACGGACCACGCGCCTGACTTGAATGGCGCTTCTGCCGCCCAGAGAACCACGTCACTCGACGAAGGAGGTGGCGGAGCCGGCGTGGTCGCGTTAGCAACGCCGGTGTAAGGAGAGAACCCGCCGCTGTTAACGGCGCGCACTCGATAAAAGTAAGTTTGCTGTGCCGTCAGACCAGTATTTGGATAGCTGGTTGTGTCTGCCGGCAGATTCGCGATTTCGGTCCAAGGACCCGTGGATGCCGGACCTCTTTCAACCCGGTATCCCGTTTCTGCGTTCACATCGCCCCAGGCCAGATTGATCTGCGTTGCCGAAACAGCGGTGGCAGTCAGTCCGGTTGGAGTCGTAGGTGCCGCTGTGGTGCCTGTGGTTGTGAAACTCCAGACCGGACCAGTGGCGGTCACATTCGCCATCGTCTTGCCGACGATCTTCCAGTAATAAGTCGTGCCTTGTTGGAGCGTGGTCGGAATCGTATAACTTTCCATCACCCCATCGTCAACTGAACCGGTATCGAGCAACGGCTGACCTGCCTGTGCACCGCTCTGAAAAGTGCTCACATCCGAGACGAGCAGCGGCGGATTCGGATTCGTGCCGAAATAGATGTCGTACTTGTGCGCCCAGGGACCACCTTCCCATTCCAGTTTGAGGGTGGTCGGCTGGGCGATCGCTGTGTTTGCTGGGGCAACATAACTCGGCTGAGACGGCGGCAATGGCACAAACGGCTCGTTTTCAGTGATCGAATTCCACTTGCGCTCAAACTGGTTAACGAACCACGTGAAAAACCACGGCTTGGTAGTGAAAATGTTGTGCTCGAGCTGCCAGTTCCCGGACGGACCCGTCCAGTTGGACGAGCCGAAGATGGTCATGCCCTGGTTATACAGAATAACAGTCTTCTGGTGATTAAGGCCGAGGTGCTTCCGCATCTTGATCTGGACACCGCCCATGTACATCCGGTCGACGTTCCACGAGTCCCACTGTCGCGCCAGGTTGCGATACTCGTCGGGCTCGTGAATCAACCGCATCGGGACTCCCCGTGCTACCGCCGCGATCGACATATCGCTGAACGCCTGGTTGGTGATGCGATACATGATCACATCGATCTTTTGCGTTTCGGCGTTGATGCGCTGCTGCGTGCGCGAGATGTAGTCCTGGCTCCAATCGACGGACGGTGGAAAGTTCAGCTCCGGACTGATCGGGAACGTCGGGTATTTGCGCGCGAGCTGCTGGTTGGTGATGTTGCCGTAGTTTCCGTAATCGATCGTGTTCGTCCAAACGTCGTCGTACTTCGTCTTAAAGCTCTGGATAATCGCCTGATCGTCTGTGAAATAGATCGCCTCGTCCATGTAGTTGGCGTTGGGCACGTCCGGGACGAAGAAATTGCCGGAATAGTTGGCGCCGCTGAACTCGAGCTTGTTCTGGCCGACAAACAGCATCATTTTCCAGTGGAGGATGCCGTCGGTCAGCTTGTAGCGCATGGGAATGCCAGCGTCCTTCAGCATGGTGAGCGTGGCTTCGTTGCCGGCATAGGTCGGGTTTGCGCGGGGGTCGACGAGTACTCGCACCGGCACACCAGCTTTGAAACGATCGATGATTTTGCTGGCGTACGACGAGTCCTGCATGAACCAGAACGCGACGTCGATTCCTTGTGTTTCGTTATCGATGAGCTGCCAGAGCGGGGTGCGGCAATCTTCGAAAGCGGTATCACACAGGCGCTCCTGTGCCTGCGAGGTTGCGATTGGTAACAGAATTAGAGCGAAAACCAGTGAGATTAGTAGCCTGGGCTTTGACATATTTCCTACTTGTTCTTAACTAGAAACTAGAAACTAGAAACTCTTTAGTGTCCAGAACAGGTCCAAAGGTTCACTAAGAAAATAGGGGGCGCGGAATGATCGGAAGCTACAGCACCAATCCGGACCTCACTGTGGTTTCAACTGAAAACGCGCAAAGCAAACTCCTTTTGGTCCACCGTGGTAAATGGGGAGACGCTGGAGTTTGCCGGACCTGCAGATGTGCGTGTAAAAGCACAGCAAGAATCAGACCGCGATGGACTAGCCGATTTGCTAGGATAAGTTAAGTCAGTTTGAGCGCGCGTGTCTCATATTAGGACAAGCGTCCGAAATTTGGAATGGAAAAGTACATCAGCGTTTATTTATTAAGCCGCGGCTCAGTGTGCTAAAGTTCCTCGAAACCGTTGTCATGAAGTTTTCTGTCGTTATCGCTACCTACAATCGCGCCGAGGAGCTGCAGAAGACGCTCGAGTCGATGCGCAAGCTTCAGGTGGCGGACCCGTGGGAAGTGCTGATCGTCGACAACAACTCTCCCGACAACACGAAAGAAGTCGTTCTCAAAGCTGCTGAAAACTTTCCCGTCCCACTTCATTACCTGTTCGAGCGTGAACAAGGCCGCTCCGCCGCGCTGAACACCGGAATCCGTGCCGCGCAGGGTGAGATCATCGTCACGACTGACGACGACGTGCGCGTCGAACCCGACTGGCTTACGAATGCAGCGCGCGCTCTCGAGACGCTGAACTGCGACTATCTTGGCGGCAAAGCACTCCCAATCTGGTCAGGAAAACGCCCGAACTGGCTTCCCGAAACGCGGAGCATTCACTGGGCAGTCATCGCGTTGCTCGATTACGGTCCGAAACCATTGCCGCTCGACAAGTACGTCGCGATCGGCGTCAACATGGCTTTTCGACGCGAAGCGTTCGATCGTGCAGGGCTTTGGGACAATGCGTACGGCCGCAAAGCCGGAACACTGTTGGGACAGGAAGTGCGCGAGTGGTGCCAGCGCGCGCGGGCGGCGGATCTCAAAGGTTTCTATTCACCAGATCTCGTTGTCCATCACGTGATCCCAACCGACCGGCTGACGAAGAAGTACTTTCGAAGCTGGTTTTACTGGCACGGGATCAGTCGCGCGCTGCTTTACAAGACGAAAGGGCTCGACATGGAGTCGCCCGAAGACAGCGTGATGGATTTTTCCACCGTGCCGCATATCGCCGGCATTCCGCGCTACATGTTTCGCACGTATCTCCAGTCGTTCTTCAACATGATCTCGGCGAGGGTGCGCGGCGACGAAGTGACGGCGTTTGAAAACGAGCTCGGTCTCTGGTTCTTTGCGGGCGTTGCGAAAGAAAGGTGGAAGGAGCGCCGGCAGCCAATCCCGCGCCGGAGTTTGATGACTCTTCAGGACAACTAATGAAAGCGATCATACTTGCGGCCGGCAAAGGTACACGTCTGAACGGTGTCGATCTGAAGCCGAAATGTCTGTTTGAAGTTGGCGGTGAAACGCTTTTGGACCGCCAGATAGCGACCTTGCGTGAGTTGCAGATCAAGGACATCGTTATCGTGCTCGGTTTTGAAGCGGAACGAATCAGGCGACGTTACGAGCACGCGGCATCGTTCGTCATTAACTCGCGTTTTGAAGAGACGAGCAGCATGTATTCTCTGTGGCTCGCGCGCGAGCATCTGCTCGACGGGTTTGTCGTGCTGAACTGCGACGTGCTGTTTCATCCGCAACTGCTGGCGCGACTATTGTCGTCGCCTTTCGACGATGCGTTGCTCATCGATTTGGTCGACAAGAATAACAATCATCTCGGCGACGAAGAGATGAAGGTGAAACTCAACGATGGCCTCGTGGTCGACATTCGCAAAGATATGGAACCGGCCGAGGCTGATGGCGAGAACGTCGGCATAGTTAAGTTCAGCGCGGATGGGGCGCGCCGGCTCGTTGAAGAGATGGACGCGCTGATCTCGCGCGGGCAGTTGAAAGACTGGGCGCCACGCGCGTTTCGCGAGTTTGCCACGCGCTTTCCGTTGCACGCGATCAGCACCGAAGACTATCCGTGGATCGAGATCGATTTTCCCGAAGATTATCGCCGGGCCAAAGAGGAAGTGTTTCCGCAGATCGATGCGATGGCTGATTCCAGTGTATGACCTCACCTAACTACATCGAGTGGTTGCGTGGGCTCGACAAGCGTTGGCAGCGAAATCGCGGGGGTGACCGGCGGAAGATCCTCGTCGACGGCAGGACAGCGATGAACTATGCGACGGTCGCGCCCGTCGTCGAGCGGCTGCAAAAAGATCCGCGTATTGGAATTTATTTGACTGCCAGCGAGAGTCCGCACCTCATTCGTAAAATCTACGCCGACGCCCGCCCGCCGCATCAACTAGTCAAACCAAAAACCGCAGCGTTGATGTACTTCGATGCGTACCTGACGGCTGATTTTCTGTGGGCGCGGCTGCCGCGCGGCACGCGACGCGTGCAGACGTTTCATGGTGTGGCCGGGAAGTATCGGACGGTCTATGATTCACCATCGGACTCGATGCGCGACTGGGATCGATTGTTCTTTATCAACAAGCGACGGTTGCAGAATTTTATCGATGCGGGCGCGGTTGATGCGGACAGTCCGGCGATTCGATTGATCGGAATGCCGCGTTTGGATTGTTTGGTTGATGGATCAATGGATCGCGCGGCGATCCTGACTTCGATTGGTATCGATCCGTCGCGCAAGACGGTTTTGTACGCGCCGACGTGGTCCAGGTATTCGTCTGTGGCGACGATGGGTGAGGATATCGTGAAGCGACTCGGCGCTGCGGGTTATGCGGTGATTGTGAAGCTGCACGATCGATCGCGACAGGCTGATGATTATCATTCCGGTGGTGTTGATTGGGGTGCGCGTTTGGAGCCGTTGTTGAAGGAGACGGGAGGCGTGCTGGCGACGGGCAGCAATTCGTCGTCGTACCTGATGGCGGGTGATGTTTTGATCACGGATCACAGCTCGGTTGGGTTTGAGTACCTATTGCTCGATCGGCCGCTGATTCGGATCCACGTGCCGGAGTTGTTGGAGAAGACGGATATTGAGCCGGTGTATGTGCAGTTGTTGTCTGAAGCGGCGACGAGCGTCCATAACATCGATCAGCTAAGCGCCGCAGTCGATGAAAGCTTCGCCGACCCGAAAGCCAAATCCGCATCACGAACGTACGTTGCGGGCGAGATGTTCTACAAACCCGGCACCGCCACGTCACGCGCCGTCTCCGAGATGTACGAAGTGGTCGAATTAAAACCTTAGACAGGATTGATTACAGGATTTTTCATGATTCACAAGATTTATCCTGTATATCCTGAAAAAATCTTGGTAATCCTGTCAAAAATAAAGAAGCTCAAGCGCCTCAGTATGGATGAGATCAGTGTGCGCGTGGCGCAGCAGGTCGCAATTCTGTCTGAGCGTAGTGGTTGGTCGAAACAGGCGAGCTTGCCCAGTGATGAGCAACTGGCCAGGCTGATGCAGACGAGAGTCGAGCCGCGTTTTTTTGCATCATTCGAGTCGAAAGAACAAACGATTTCAGAGTTTCGACGGCGCTGGTCCAACGCGGAAAAAGAGATCATCAACACTGCCAATCGCATCTCCGAAAACACATTCAACCTCCTCGGCCTGCGCAATCTGAACCTCGGCACATCGATCGACTGGCACCTCGAACCGACCTCCGGCAAACGCACACCACTGCGTCACTGGAGCCAGCTCAACTACCTCGACGCCCAGCTCGCTGGCGACAAAAAGATCACCTGGGAGCTGAACCGTCACCAGTACTTCACCACGTTAGGCCGCGCGTACTGGCTCACCAACGATGAGCGCTACGCCGAAGTCTTCATCTCGCACGTCGCGTCGTGGATGGACCAGAACCCGCCGAAGCTCGGCATCAACTGGGCCAGCAGTCTCGAAATCGCCTTTCGCTCGATCTGCTGGCTCTGGGCACTACAGTTCTTCAAAGAGTCTCCGTCGCTAAAACCCGAGCTCGTGACGCGGATGCTGAAGTTTCTTTACCTCAACGCACTGCATCTCGAAACGTTTCTCTCCACGTACTTCAGCCCCAACACACACCTGACAGGCGAAGCGCTCGGCCTTTTCTACCTCGGCCTCCTGCTGCCCGAATTCCGCGAAGCCGAACGCTGGCGCGAGCTCGGTCTCGAGATCCTCGTCGCACAGCTTCCACGACACGTCCAGGCTGACGGCGTCTATTTCGAGCAGTCGAGTTACTACCATCGCTACACGACGGATTTCTACATCCATCTCGCAGTGCTGTTACAGGTCAACAGCCTGCCGCTGCCGCACGAGCTAAAACCAAGACTCGAGCTGCTACTGGACCACCTGATGTACATCACGCGTCCCGACGGCACGACGCCACTCTTCGGCGACGACGACGGCGGGCGTCTCGTCATGCTCGACAACCGCCCGGCAAACGACTTCCGCTCGTTGTTATCAACCGGTGCGGCGCTCTTCGATCGCGCGGATTACAAATTCATCTCCGGCGGTGCGGCGGAAGAGACGTTGTGGCTACTCGGCGTCGAAGGCCTGCGCCGTTTCGATCAGATCGAAGCACAACCACCGCAGCACGAATCAGTAGCGTTTCCCGACGGCGGTTACTACGTGATGCGCGACGGCTGGTCGCCCACGTCAAACTACCTGCTGTTCGACTGCGGACCACACGGCATGGCCAACTGCGGTCACGCGCACGCCGACGCGCTCGCGATCGACCTCGCCGCGCGCGGCCGCACGCTCCTCGTCGATCCGGGCACGTTCACTTACACGGGTGCGAAGGAGATGCGCGACTGGTTTCGCAGCTCAGCCGCGCACAACACGCTCACGGTCGACCGCCAGTCGTCCTCCATCTCGGCCGGTCCTTTTTCATGGAAGACGATTACGAACTGCGAGCGCACGGCGTGGATCGAGCAGCCGCGGTTCACGTTTGTCTCGGGCAGGCATAGTGGCTTTGAGCAACAAGTTCACACGCGCAGCATCCTGTTTCTGAAGGGTGATTACTGGCTCGTCCGCGACCAGGTCGAGCTGAGCGGGAGGCACCAGGTCGACCTCTGGTTTCACTTTGATTCGGGCACGTCCCCGGCGACAAGCGGCCTAAAAATCGCGAGTTTTGCGCCCGGAGGGCGTTGGACAACGGAAGAAGGCTGGGTTTCGCACTGTTATGGAGAGAGAGCGCCGGCTCCGGTGCGCGTGTTTTCGGCCACGGCGGAGGGCGCGTTTGAAATCATCACGTTTTTGCTGCCGGGCGAGAGACAGGTCGAGGAGATCGAGGTTTCCGGCGGACGTGGGTTCGAGATCCAGTCGGAACATTCCCGTGACCTTCTGATCGTAAAAGGGGTCGAGTACACTTGGCGACGAACAGGGGCGAGCGGCGGAGAGCCCGAGGAAATACGTTTTTCAGCCACAGATTCTAATCCGATTAAGTAATCGGCGTAATCCGTGGTTAAAACAACAATCATATGTGCGGAATCAATGGTATCGCGTTTTCAAGCCGGTCGCGCCGTCGGGTTGACGCCACTGACCTGAAAACGATGCGCGATGTGATCACGCATCGCGGCCCCGACGACGAGGGAATCTACATCGACGAAAACGTCGGCCTCGGCCATCGCCGCCTCAGCATCGTCGACGTCGCCTCCGGTCATCAACCGATGACCAACGAAGACGGCTCGCTCTACATCACGTACAACGGCGAGGTCTACAACCACGCCGACTACCGCGACGAGCTCGAATCGCGCGGCCACGTCTACCGCACTCACTGCGACACCGAAACAATCCTGCATCTTTACGAAGACTACGGCGACGCGTGCGTCGAGCACCTGCGCGGCATGTTTGCCTTCGCCATCTGGGACCGCAACAAGCGCGAGCTGTTCATCGCGCGCGATCGTCTCGGCGTCAAGCCGCTTTACTACGTCCACACTGGCGACGGCTCGCTCTACTTCGCTTCCGAGATCAAGGCACTGCTCGAAGCGCGCGCGCTCAAGCCGGAACTGAACTTCGCCGCCTTCTCAGACTATCTCGCGAACCACGCGACCTCCGGTGAAGAGACTTTGTTCGTCGGTGTCAAACGTCTGATGCCGGGCCACACACTCACCTGGCGCGACGGCGAGATCAAGATCAAGAAGTACTGGGACGTCAGCTTTGCGAAAGTCGCAGAGAGCGGCCATAGCGATAAGGATTTCATCGCCGAGTGGAGCGAGCTGTTTCGCAAGTCTGTGCAACTGCGACTGATGGCCGACGTGCCGCTCGGAATGTTCTTGTCGGGCGGCATCGATTCGTCAGCCATCGCCGCAGTGATGAGCACGCTGGTCGATGATCCGATCAAGACGTTCTCCGTCGCTTTTGCAGAACGCGAGGCCAACGAGCTCGAATACGCGCGACTCGTTGCCCACGCTTACAAGACAGACCATCACGAAGTGGTTGTCAGCCCGGAAGAATTCTTCGCAGCGGTGCCGGACCTGATCTGGCATGAAGACGAACCGCTCGCACATCCTTCGAGCGTGGCACTCTTCTTCGTCTCGCGACTCGCGGCGCAGCACGTCAAAGTCGTGTTGACAGGCGAAGGCAGCGATGAGCTGATGGCGGGCTACGCGCGTTATCGCAAAACGATCCTGAATCTTGCAGTCGGTGAGCGTTATCACCGCCTCGTCCCGGGGGGCGTTCGGAACCTGATTCGCGGACAAATCGCGGGCATGTCGGCGTCGAGGGTGCGCGCGAAGTTGAGTCGCACTTTCCTGAGTCTCTCGCCTGACATCGAGAGTATCTATTTCGACAACTTCGCCGTCTTTCCGCGTTCTAATCAGCACGGGCTACTAACGCGCGACACGATCGATCGCATCGGCGGTGTGGATCCGTATGCGGGCGTGCGGCGTGTCTTGTCTGAGACTGACGCGCGCTCGCTGCTCGATCGACTGCTCTACGCTGACATTAAAACGTACCTGCACGAGCTTCTGATGAAGCAGGACCAGATGAGCATGGCAGCATCGCTGGAGAGTCGTGTGCCGTTTCTCGATCATAAGCTGGTGGAGTTTACGTCGAGCCTGCCGGAACGATTGAAGCTGCATGGTTGGACCACGAAGTACGTGTTGCGACAGAGCATGAAAGATGTATTGCCGAAACAGATCCTGATGCGGCCGAAGATGGGATTTCCGGTGCCGATCGGCGCCTGGTTCCGCGGCGCGTATGCGCAGGTGTTGGATGAATTCGTTTTGAGCAGTCGTGCCGTGGAGCGTGGGATTTTCAATGCTGACGCGGTGCGCACACTCGTGAATGAGCACAAGGGCGGTGTGGCAAATCATTCGGAGCGGCTATGGTCGCTCGTGAATCTCGAGATGTGGTTTCGACGCTTCATTGACGGCGAAGTCGCGTCGCGTACGTTCGAGAGTGTTGATGAAGGTGTGCTCGCCACCGCGCGAGTTTAGAGAACAATGGGGATCATCGGAGGAACGCTCGGATACAACTTGCTGCGGCGCATCAGCGTCGACGGCGAGACTGGTTACTGCGATGGCAGCGCGTACCAGGGCGTCAGTAAGATCGAGACGTTGCTTGGCAAGAATATCTGGCGCGACACGAAAGACAAGATCGTGATCGACTTCGGTTGCGGCGATGGTGAGGATGCGGTTGAAGTCGCGGCGCGTGGTGCGAGGAAGGTGATTGGCGTTGACATTCGCGAGCGCGCGCTCGAGAAGGCGCGGCGGTTGGCGGCTGAGCGTGGGGTTTCGGATCGCTGTAAGTTCACGACGCGCACGGATGAAAAGGCGGACGTGATCCTGTCGCTGGATGCGTTTGAGCATTTCGACGATCCGGGCGAGATACTGCGCATCATGCGGAGGTTGTTGAAGGATGATGGATGCGTGATCGCGGCGTTTGGTCCAACGTGGTATCACCCGCTCGGTGGACATCTCTTCTCGCCATTTCCGTGGGCGCACTTGTTGTTTACGGAGAAGTCGTTGATTCGCTGGCGCTCAGATTTTAAGACTGATGGGGCGACGCGCTTTCGTGAGGCGGAAGGCGGGTTGAACCAGATGACGATCAGGCGGTTTGAGGCGTTGATTGCGGAGAGTGATTTTAGGTTTGCGGAGTTTGAGCCTGTGCCGATCAGGAGAATTCAGTTTTTAGCGAATCGGTTGACGAGGGAGTTCACGACGGCGATCGTGCGTTGTAAGTTAGTACCGCGTTAGACAGGATTTACAAGATTTTTCAAGATGAACATGTAAATCCTGAAAAAATCTTGTAAATCCTGTCAAAGGCTTTAATGAGAATCTTGTGGCTTAAAACGGAAGTGCTGCATCCCGTCGACAAGGGCGGGAAGATACGCACTTACAATATGCTCAGGGAGCTGAAGCGCGAGCACCACGTCACGTACCTCACGCTCGATGACGGCACCGCGAGCGCCGAGGACAAGAAGAATGCTTCCGAGTATTGCCACGAGCTTGTTTGCATTCCACACGCGCGGCGCGAGAAGTTCACGCCGGGTTTTTACGTTGAGCTGATGCTGAATCTCGTTTCGTCACAGGCTTACGCCATCAAGAAATATGAGTCACGCGCTATGCGACGCGAGATCGTCGAGCGCGAGCAACAGGGCGCTTTCGATCTGCTCGTCTGCGATTTTCTAGCGCCTGCGGCAAACGTTCCGGCCGGACTGACGCCGGCGGTCCTCTTTCAACACAACGTCGAAGCCATGATCTGGAAGCGTCACTATGAAGTGCAGACGAACCCGGTAAAGAAAGCTTATCTCTACGGTCAGTGGCAGAAGATGCGACGCTTCGAGCGCGAGATGTGTCGTCGCTTCGATTCGGTGATTGCAGTCTCGGCAGACGATCGTGAACAGATGAAGAGCGACTACGGCGCGGAAGCTGTGTTTGATGTGCCGACTGGCGTCGATGTCGAATTCTTTCGACCGAGCGGCGATGCGAAACCCGCGTCCCACAGTCTCGTGTTCACCGGTTCGATGGACTGGCTGCCAAACGACGATGCGATTCGCTACTTCATGCGCGAGATCATGCCGCTCATCAAGAGCAAAGTGCCTGACGTGAAGTTGACCGTCGTCGGCAGAAATCCCGCGCCTGCACTCGTCGACCTGAGTAAAGAAGATCCGTCGCTGATCATCACCGGGCGCGTCGATGACGTGCGACCGTACATGGACGACGCTGCTGCTTACATCGTGCCTTTGCGTATTGGTGGTGGCACGCGACTCAAGATCTACGAAGCAATGGCGATGGAAAAGGCGGTCGTCTCGACAACTGTCGGCGCTGAAGGGTTGCCGCTCACGAGTGGTGTTGAGTTGTTGCTCGCAGATGAGCCGGCGACGTTCGCGGATGCCGTCGTGCGTGTGTTGACGGATCAAGATTACGCAGCAGAGTTGGGCCAGCGCGCGGCGACTGTTGTGCGGGAAAACTTCGGCTGGCGACAAGTGACTGAGCGTTTCATCTCGATTTGCACAAACACTAAAAGCCATCCACAGATTACACAGAAATCTGTGGAATCTGTGGATTACGCCTGACTGAAACAAGAGGACGTTTGATGAAAATTAGCATCTTTGGTATCGGGTATGTTGGCTGTGTCTCCGCGGCGTGCTTCGCGCATGCCGGCCACGACGTCATCGGTGTCGACGTCAATCCCACCAAAGTAGACATTATCAACAGCGGCAAGAGCCCGATTGTCGAGCCGCAAATGAACGAGCTCATTCACGACGTCGTGAAAGCCGGCAAGCTGCGCGCTACAACGGACTCGATGCGTGCCGTACAGTCATCCGACA
>Ga0081539_10000429_pt1 | contig 89452 bp, 85 predicted proteins | sample TabmetS4T2R2_FD_71023 | JGI IMG/M metagenome (GOLD analysis project Ga0081539, IMG submission 71023) | Tabebuia heterophylla rhizosphere microbial communities from the University of Puerto Rico - S4T2R2 | ecosystem: Host-associated > Plants > Roots > Rhizosphere ...
GCCACAGACGCGACCGTCCAGCCCCTCTCAAGGCGTTCTACCATCAGCATTCGACTATGCGGCGTGGTTCTGGCATTCTCATGAACGTCCATCCGAGGCTCCTGGCTGACGGTTGCGTGTGTGCTAACCACAACCTCTCATCCAACCCTCGGACGGACAATCTCCATAGCAACGACATCTAGAGCATGATCCCGAAAGTTACAGACTTTTCGGACAAGATCATGCGCCAGAACAAAGAGTTAGCAGGATGAATGACTCCGCTCCAATTCATCCCGCTCTAGTGGAACGAATTTGACATTCGCATTCCGTCGGACATCACGCGAACAGGCGAATGTCAAATTCAAAGTTCCACTAGAATCATATATTTGGCTAGTGGTCCTTGGTCCTTCGAGTCTGACATTTGCCTGAGCAGCCCGTATCAGGGCGATGCAAATGTCAGAATCGGACCACTGGCGCCTGCCAGGCACAGCTTTCCGCCCCTTGGCCCCGAAAAATTGGCTGTTAGGATGCCGCCGTCCGGACGGCAGGGTGGCCGGCTGCCAGTTCGGCAAGGGAACCAGCCGGCGTAGAGTGAGGCAGGCACCATGTCGGAGCACTTGAGCCTTTTCGTGCCGGAACCTGCGGTGCGGCCCGGCGGCACGCCCGACTTCTCGAACGTGACGATCGCCGAGGCCGGCTCGGTGCAGCGTCCCGAAGTTGACGTCGACCCGCGCGACATCCGCGACCTTGCTTTCTCGATCGTCCGCGTCCTCAACCGAAAGGGCGAGGCCGTCGGGCCATGGGCTGGCCTGCTGACGGACGAGGAACTGCTGGAAGGGCTGCGCCACATGATGACGCTCAGAACCTTCGACGCGCGCATGCTGATGGCGCAGCGCCAGGGCAAGACCTCTTTCTATATGCAGCATCTCGGCGAGGAAGCCGTAAGCTGTGCCTTTCGCAAGGCGCTGGCGCCGGGCGACATGAACTTCCCGACCTATCGGCAAGCAGGTCTGCTGATTGCAAGCGGCTATCCGATGGTCACGATGATGAACCAGATATTCTCGAATGAGGCCGATCCGCTGAAAGGCAGGCAACTGCCGATCATGTATTCCTCGAAGGAACACGGCTTCTTCACCATCTCCGGCAACCTTGCCACGCAATTCATACAGGCGGTGGGCTGGGCGATGGCGTCGGCAATCAGCAACGACACACGAATCGCTGCCGGCTGGATCGGCGATGGCTCGACGGCCGAATCCGACTTTCACGCCGCGCTGGTGTTCGCCTCCACCTACAAGGCGCCGGTCATCCTCAATGTCGTCAACAACCAGTGGGCGATCTCGACCTTCCAGGGCATAGCGCGCGGCGGCTCCGGCACGTTCGCAGCGCGCGGTCTCGGCTTCGGCATCCCGTCGCTTCGCGTCGACGGCAACGACTATCTCGCCGTGCACGCCGTGGCGAAATGGGCGGCCGGGCGCGCCCGCCGCAATCTCGGCCCAACGCTGATCGAATATGTCACCTACCGCGTCGGCGCGCATTCGACCTCGGACGATCCGTCGGCCTATCGGCCCAAGGACGAGTCGGAAGCTTGGCCGCTCGGCGATCCCGTTATCAGGCTGAAGAACCATCTGATCGTGCGCGGCGTCTGGTCCGAGGATCGGCACCGCCAGGCGGAAGCCGAAATCCTCGAAGGCGTGATCGCCGCGCAGAAGGAGGCCGAAAGCCACGGCACATTGCACTCCGGCGGCAAACCTTCGGTGCGCGACATGTTCGAAGGCGTCTACGAAGAAATGCCGCCGCATCTGAGACGTCAGCGCCAGCAGGCGGGGGTGTAAACCCATGCCGCGCAAGACGATGATCGAAGCGATCCGCAGCGCCATGGACGTGACGATGGAGCGCGACCAGCGGGTCGTCGTGTTCGGCGAGGATGTCGGGTTCTTCGGTGGCGTGTTCCGCGCCACGCAGGGCCTGCAGGCGAAATACGGCAAGAGCCGCTGTTTCGACGCGCCCATTTCCGAATCCGGCATCGTCGGCGCCGCGATCGGCATGGCCGCCTACGGGCTGCGGCCCTGTGTCGAGGTCCAGTTTGCTGACTATGTCTATCCGGCCTACGACCAGATCGTTTCGGAAGCCGCTCGGCTGCGCTACCGCTCGAACGGCGATTTCACATGTCCGATCGTGGTACGCATGCCGACGGGCGGCGGCATCTTCGGCGGCCAAACCCACAGTCAGAGCCCCGAGGCGCTGTTCACGCATGTCTCGGGACTGAAGACGGTCGTGCCCTCCAATCCGCATGACGCCAAGGGCTTGCTGATCGCTGCGATCGAAGATCCCGATCCGGTGATTTTCCTGGAGCCGAAGCGGCTCTACAACGGTCCCTTCGATGGCCATCACGACAGGCCGGTGACGCCTTGGTCGAAACATGAGCTCGGCGAGGTGGCGGACGGCCACTATTCGATACCGCTCGGCAAGGCCGTGGTCCGGCGCGAGGGCGCGGCCGTCACCGTACTCGCCTATGGCACCATGGTCTATGTCGCGATGGCCGCGGCGGAAGAGACCGGCATCGATGCCGAGGTCATCGACTTGAGGACGCTGCTGCCGCTTGACCTCGACGCGATCGTAGCCTCCGTGAAGAAGACCGGCCGCTGCGTGCTGGTGCATGAGGCGACGCTGACTTCCGGTTTCGGCGCCGAGCTTTCCGCGCTGGTTCAGGAGAACTGCTTCTATCATCTGGAAGCACCGGTGCGGCGCGTGACCGGCTGGGATACGCCTTACCCGCATGCACAGGAGTGGGACTACTTTCCAGGGCCTGCCCGTGTCGGTCGCGCGCTGGTCGAGACAACGGAGGCGTGAGCATGGGCGAGCACGTCATCAAGCTCCCGGATGTCGGCGAAGGCGTCGCCGAGGCCGAGCTCGTCGAATGGAATGTCAAGATCGGCGACCTCGTGCGCGAGGATTCGGTCCTTGGCGCGGTGATGACGGACAAAGCGACGGTCGAGATACCGTCGCCGGTCGACGGGGAGGTGCTGTGGCTGGGCGCCGAGATCGGCGACACGCTGGCTGTCGGCTCGCCGCTCGTGCGGCTGAAGGTGGCGGGCGAGGGCAATGTGTCGCCGGATGTCGCTACGTCCGAGCCGGAGGAGGCGAAAAGCGTCAAGGTTCGGAAGCCGACTGGCCCCGCGCTCGAAGACGAAGAGCGTACCGACAAGGCCGAATCTGCGCCGCAAGCGGAAGCGGCCGGGCCGCCGCTTTCTGCCGTGCGGTCCCGTGTCGTGACCCCTGCTCTGCCGCGCCCGGCCGGCGAGAAGCCGCTTGCTTCCCCTGCCGTGCGCCTGCGCGCGAAAGAGGCCGGCGTCGATCTGAGACAGGTTGTCGGCACCGGCCCAGCCGACCGCATCACCCATGAGGATATCGAGGCCTTTGCGACGCGCGGACCGCCAGTGGCGCGTCCGGCCGGTCTCGCGCCCAACATGGCGGTCGAGGACATCAAGGTCGTCGGGATGCGACGCAGAATTGCGGAGAAGATGGCGCTGGCAAAGTCGCGCATCCCGCACATCACCTATGTCGAGGAGGTCGACGTCACCGCGCTGGAGGATTTACGGACCGCCCTCAACAAGGAAAAACGGACGGAGCGGCCCAAGCTCACGCTGCTGCCCTTCCTGATGCGGGCGATGGTGAAGGCGATTGCCGAGCAGCCCGGCATCAATGCGCTGTTCGACGACGAGGCCGGCATCATCCACCGCCATGGCGGTGTCCATATCGGTATTGCCACCCAGACGCACTCAGGCTTGGTCGTGACGGTCGTGCGGCATGCCGAGGCGCGCGACATCTGGGATTGCGCGGCCGAGCTCACGCGGTTGAGCGAACAGGCGAGGGCGGGCACGGCCACGCGGGAGGAGCTGATGGGCTCGACCATAACCATTACCTCGCTCGGCGCCATGGGCGGCATCGTCACCACGCCGGTCATCAACCATCCCGAGGTGGCGATCGTCGGCGTCAACAAGATGATGGTGCGGCCGGTCTGGGACGGGGGCCGCTTCGTCCCGCGCAAGATGATGAACCTGTCTTCCAGCTTCGACCACCGCGTCGTCGACGGCTGGGACGCAGCCGTGTTTATCCAGCGCATCAAGGCGCTGCTGGAGACGCCGGCGCTGATCTTCGTCGAGGACTGAGGCGATGAAGGAAATCTCCTGCAAGCTGCTCGTCGTCGGCGCCGGGCCTGGCGGCTATGTCTGCGCCATCAAGGCCGGTCAGCTCGGCATCGACACGGTGATCGTCGAGGCAGCAAGGCCCGGCGGCACTTGTCTCACCGTCGGCTGCATTCCGTCCAAGGCGCTGATCCACGCGGCCGACGAATTCGAGAAGGTCGTTCACGCGGCTGCCGGAAATAGTCCGCTGGGCATTGCGCTCTCCGGCCCCGCCCTCGACCTTGCGCGCACTGTCGCATGGAAGGAGGGCATCGTCGGCCGGCTGACAAGCGGCGTCGCCGGGCTGCTCAAGAAGGCCAAGGTGAAGACCGTGCATGGCTGGGCAAGGTTTCGCGACGGCAAGACGGTCGAGGTGGAAACCGAGACCGGACTTCAGATGGTCCGCGCCGAGGCGATCGTGATCGCTACGGGCTCGGCGGCGGTCGAACTGCCGTCGCTGCCTTTCGGCGGTCCGGTGATTTCATCGACCGAAGCGCTGGACTTGTCCGAGGTGCCGGGTAGGCTGGTAGTGGTCGGCGGCGGCTATATCGGCCTGGAGCTCGGCACCGCTTTTGCCAAGCTGGGCTCGGAAGTCACGGTGGTGGAGGCGCTGCCGCGCATTCTGCCGCTCTACGATGCCGAGCTGACGCGGCCGGTCGGCAAACGGCTGGCCGAGCTCGGCGTGGAGGTGCTGACCGGCGCGAAGGCCCGAGGCGTTTCGCCCGGCAAGGACGCATTGCTGGTTGAGACCGCCGACGGCAAGGAGGTGAGGCTCCCGGCCGACAGGGTGCTGGTCACGGTCGGCCGCAGGCCGCTCACCGAAGGCTGGGGCATCGAGGAGCTGGCGCTCGACATGGCCGGGAAGTTCATTCGCATCGACGATCAATGCCGCACTTCGATGCGGGGCGTCTATGCGATCGGCGACGTCACCGGCGAGCCAATGCTCGCGCACCGCGCCATGGCGCAGGGCGAGATGGTGGCCGAGATCGTCGCCGGCCGCAAACGAAGCTGGGACAAGCGCTCGATCCCCGCTGTCTGCTTCGCCGACCCGGAGATCGTGTCGGCGGGCCTGTCGCCCGAAGAGGCGCGCGCACTCGGCCGGGAAGTCAAGACCGGGCTGTTCCCATTCCAGGCCAACGGCCGCGCAATGACGACCGAGAGCGAGGTCGGCTTCGTGCGTGTCATTGCCCGTGCGGACAACCATCTGGTGCTGGGCATTCAGGCGGTCGGGCAGGGCGTATCGGAGCTTTCCGCGGCCTTCTCGCTCGCCATCGAGATGGGCGCGCGGCTGGAGGACGTCGCCGGGACGATCCACGTGCATCCGACCCGCAGCGAAGCGTTTGTCGAGGCGGCCCTGCGGACGCTCGGCCACCCGCTGCATATCTGAGCGGCTTACGCATCCCAATTCGCGCCGGTCGGCCTCATGGTTGCGTGCTGGCGATTTCCGGATCGAGCGTGAAGAGTTGCTGTGCCCTGCCGACCCCGCGCAGCGCGAAACGGCCGACCGAGACGAAATCGGTCCGTTTCGTTTCCGGCAGCGCCTGCAGGAAGGCCGACGAGACAAGCAGGTCGCGGTCGACGGAACTGCACATCGAGGCGATGCGGTTCGCCTCGTTGACGGCGGGACCGACCACAGTGAAATCGAGTCGGTTCCTGGCGCCGATATTGCCATAAAAGACATCGCCGATGTGAAGGCCGAGATAGATCGACGCGACGGGTGCTCCGGCCGCCAGCCGTCGCTCCCTGAGCGCGGCAAGCCGCCGGCGCATGTCGCGTTCGGCCTCCAGCGCCGTGCGGCTGGCATTGGCCGGGTCGCCGGCCGTGAAGATCGCGAGCACGCCGTCGCCGATCAGCTTGAGCACATCGCCGCCTGCGGCTTGGATGGCGGAGATCACCGCATCCGCGTAGTCGTCCAGCAGCGGGATAAGCTGGTCGGACGCGAGTTTCTCGGAGATGGCGGTGAAACCCTGCATGTCCGAGAACCACAGCACGGCATGGATCATTTCCGTCCTGCCTCGCTGGATGCGGCCTTGCAACACCCGGTGGCCGGCGTCATGTCCCAGATAGGCTTCGACCAACGACTGCGCGACCCGCGCCAGTGAGCGCGACTTGATCGCCAGCCCGAGTGCGGCTGTAAGCCTTCTCAACGCCGCGATGTCGGTGTCGTCGAAGCCGCCGGGCCGGTCGGTGACCCAGCGCCCGATAAAACAGTCCATCTCGCCGATCACCGTCTCCTTGCGGAAACGCAGGACCATGGCGAACCAGTCCGTCTGCCCCTCGGCACGCAGGTCCTCGACCGGTTCGAAGCCACCGGTTTCGCCTTGCTCAAGGCGGAGCCGCATCTCGGTATCGCCACTACTCCAGAGATGGAAGAACGGACTCTTCTGCCAGTCGGCGGCCGCCTGGCTGTCACGGCCCGGCTCGTATTCCGAGATTGGTTTTTCCAGCTCCCGATCGTGGCGCCACAGGAAGGTGCGACCCTCATAGACCGGATCCAGCGTATCGATGATGGCTATCCCGCGCGAGATCGGCAGGCCGGCGCCCACGCAACGTTCGCAGAAGCCGTGGAGCAGTGTGATCTCGTCGTCGCCGGCAAGACCACGCTCGACGATCCAGCCGGCGATGCGCTCGACGTCTTCTGCCTTTATTGCCATCTGACAGGCCTTTGGCCGGCGCGATCAGGCAAGCGTATAGGCGGTCTTGACCGCCGTATAGAACTCGGCGGCGTAGCGGCCTTGTTCGCGCGGGCCGTAGCTGGAGCCTTTGCGGCCGCCGAACGGCACGTGGAAATCGACGCCCGCGGTCGGCAGGTTGACCATCACCATGCCAGCCTCGGCATTGCGCTTATAGTGCGTGGCGTATTTCAGGCTGGTCGTGCAGATGCCGGAGGAGAGGCCGAACGGCGTGTCGTTGGCGACGGCAAGGGCCTCCTCATAGTCCCTGACGCGGATGACGTTTGCGACCGGCCCGAAAATCTCCTCGCGCGAAATGCGCATGTCGTTCGTCGTTTCGGTAAACAGCGCCGGCTGCAGGTAGAAGCCGGGCGTCTCACGGTTCAGCCGCTCGCCGCCGAAAACGAGCCTGGCGCCTTCCTCGCGGCCGATGGCGATGTATTTCTCGTCCTGATCGAGCTGGCTCTGATCGACCACCGGTCCGATCTGCGTGCCGGTCTTCAACGCGTTGTCCACGACGAGGTTCTTCAGCTTTTCGGTCACGGCGGAGACGAATTTGTCGTGAATGCCTGCGCCGACTATCAAACGCGAGGAGGCCGTGCAGCGCTGGCCGGTCGAGAAGAAGGCGCCATTGACCGCGCACTCGACCGCGACGCCGAGGTCGGCGTCGTCGAGCACGACCAGCGGGTTCTTGCCGCCCATTTCGAGCTGGAACTTGCGACCGTGCTCGATGCTTGCCTGTGCGACGCGCTTGCCGGTGCCGACCGAGCCGGTAAAGGTAATGGCGTTGACATCCGCGCTGTCGAGGATTGTCTGGCCGACCACCGAGCCCTTGCCCATGACGAGGTTCAGGACGCCCGCCGGCAGGCCGGCACGGTGCAATATGTCGACGATCGCCCATGAGCAGCCGGGCACGAGATCGGCCGGCTTGAAGACTACGGCGTTGCCGTAACAGAGCGCGGGCGCGATCTTCCAGGCGGGGATGGCAATCGGGAAGTTCCAGGGCGTGATGATGCCGACCACGCCGACCGCCTCGCGCGTCACCTCGACGCCGATATTGGGCCGCACACTCGGGATCGTCTCCCCAGAGAGCCGCAGCGCCTCGCCGGCGAAGAAATCGAAGATCTGTGCCGCGCGCACCGTCTCGCCGATTCCTTCCGCGAGCGTCTTGCCTTCTTCTTGGCTGAGCAACCGGCCGAGCTCTTCCTTGCGCGCGGTGATCTCGTCGGCGGTCTTGCGCAGCACCGCGTGGCGTTCGAGCGGGCCGGAACGCGACCATTTCGGGAAAGCGGCCTTGGCGGAGGCGATCGCGGCTTCCGTGTCGGCCTTCGTCGCACGGGCGTAGTTGCCGACCACGTCGTTGGTGTCGGACGGGTTGATGTTCGGCACGGCTTCGCCGTCCACCCACTCGCCGCCGATCAGGTTGCGGTGAAGTTCGCCCATCGATTTTTCCTTTACGTCAGATGCGTCAGACAAGGCCCGCCTTGGCGAGGTCTCTCATGAGATGGCTCGCGCCATAAGTCCAGTGCGGACAGTCGGGAGAGAGCCGCACACGGTTGGTGAGCGCACCGAGTTTTTCCGCCGAGATCGTAACTATGTCGCCGACCTTGTGGGTAAAGCCCTTGCCCTTCTCGCCGCGATCCTTGGACGGCACGAACATCGTGCCGAGATAGAGCGCCATGCCGTCGGGGTATTGATGGTGTGGGCCCAGAGCGGCAGCGACAAGCTCTTCCGGCGAACGGCTGATCTCGGCCATCGAGCTGGACCCCTCCAGCGAGAAGCCGTCTTCGCCCGTGACCTTGAGCGAGACTTTTGCGCCCTGCACGTCGGCGATCGAGAACGTTTCGTCGAACAGGCGGATGAAGGGCCCGAGCGATGCCGAGGCGTTGTTGTCCTTGGCCTTGCCAAGCAAGAGCGCCGAGCGGCCTTCGACATCGCGCAGGTTGACGTCGTTGCCCAGCGTGGCGCCGACGATACGCCCCTTGCTCGACGCGACCACCACGATCTCCGGCTCCGGATTGTTCCAGCTTGAGATCGGATGCAACCCGACATCGGCGCCGAAGCCGACCGAAGCCATTGGCTGACACTTGGTGAAAATCTCGGCGTCCGGACCTATGCCGACCTCCAGATATTGTGACCAGGCGCCACGAGCGATCAGCTTTGCCTTGATTTCCAAGGCTTCCGGCGAACCGGGCTTGAGCTTCGAAAGGTCGTGGCCGATGAGGGATGCGATGTCGGCGCGGATCGCTTCTGCTTTCTCGGGCGCGCCGCGCGCCTGCTCCTCGATGACACGCTCCAGCAGGCTGACGACGAAGGTGACGCCCGATGCCTTCACCGCCTGCAGGTCAAGCGGGGAAAGCAGGAACGGCCGCGTCCTGTCGCGGTCGGCCGCGAAGCTGTTTGCGGCGATCTCGTCCACATTGCCGATGCCCTCGCCCCCGGCAGCGCATACATAGGCCGTCGGGTCATCCATTTCGCATATGTCGCGCACGGTCGGCGCGGCCTCCGCCGTAATGTCGACCACCTCGCCGCCGCGTACCGCCACCACCAGCGGGTAGGGCTTTGCCGGCGAATGTGCGCGTCCCAGGAAAACGCCCGCGGCGGGCAGGCTCATGGCATTCGTCATTTTCGAGGGTCCACCCCTGACTTTCCAAGAACGATGCGAGGGCAATAGCCTACCGCTCCCGTCAATGGAACATCGTCATTTTAATTCAAATTTTACCGTCTTGGCGATCTGCTCCTGCGACATTGCTGCATTGCAGGAACCATATTGCCGGCTTTGTGTTTTTGATCCGAGCGAATAGCAGAGATTTATGCCCAAGCAGGACACGGAAAGGAAAAGAGCGATGGATAGCGGCATTCGGCGCCAGCTCGGTTCCGAAGCCAACCGGCTTTATCTCCGGAACCTGCCTATCTTCCGGGTCGAGCGCGGCTTGCCGCGCAAGCTCAGCGCTTTGCTCGAGGAAATCGAGCGAGCCGAACAAATGCAGGCGGAGCAGCGGGACTGACCGCCTGCCAGAGCCGGACCGGGCCTGAGCGCCGTCCGGCCCCCTCGAATTGATCCCGGCTATGCGGCGAGCTGGTTCTCGCGCTTCCGCGTCTCGCCGTAGCGGATGTCGGTGCCGAGCACCTTCAGGCATTCGCGCATGAAGGCGGCGAGCCCCGGCCAGCCTTTGGCGGACACAAGATTGCCGTCGACATGGGCGCCGGTTGGCGCCACATCGATATATTTGCCTCCGGCCAGCGTCACCTCCGGCTCGCAATATTGCAGCGCCGCGACCTCCTTGCCGCGCACCACCCCGTCGACCGCGATCAGGATCTGCACGCCATGGCAGATGGTGAAGATCGGCTTGCCGGTTTCATGGAAATGGCGAACGATCGCCTGTACCCGCTTGTCGATACGGATGTATTCCGGGCCGCGCCCGCCGGCGCAGTAGACCGCGTCATATTCCTCCGGCTTCACCTCGGCGAAGGTCTTGTTGACATGATAGTCGTGACCGAGCTTTTCCGTATAGGTCTGGTTGCCCTCGAAATCATGCAGCGAGGTCTTGATCACTTCGCCCGCCTTCTTGTCGGGGCACACCACGTGCACGGTGTGGCCAACCGCGTGCATGGCCTGCTCGAACACGAAAATCTCATATTCCTCGGTGAACTCGCCAACCAACATCAGGATCTTCTTGCCTGGCTTCACTTCCTCCCGATTCGCCATCCCGAGTTATTTCGAAATCCGAAATAACTCTTTTTGCATGGTATGCGCGGAAACTGCAAAGGGAAAGCCCGACAAAAGGGTGCGGAAAAAGCAGGATCGGGTGGGACCCCGGCGTCTTATAATTGCCTCCACATTTGCAACCCAGGCGGCCATCGCCGCATTATCGGGCGCAGCTTAAGGAGAACGCCTTGCAAAAACGCTTTGATCGGCCCGTCTCTATATTTGTCGGACTGGGCTTCCCGCGTGACATCGACACTTTGCTCGATGCCTTCCACGTTCTTACGGAATGGACCGGGAGCCGGGGGGCTGATCATGCTCAGGCTTCTGCCAGTTGTCGCGAAGCGCTGGCCGGCAGGATCGAAATGAGCCAGGCTCGCGAGGATTTCGAGACATTCGCCCGAAACCACGACATCCTCGCCTCGGAGGCGCTGGCATTGACTGCTGCGCGCCATGCTCGGGAACGGCAGCCGGTCGGCTAGCCTTTGCTACGCCGCCAGGAGTATCCCTTCCCTTTTTGGGAAGGTTTGGCGGCTGTCGGTTGATAGTAGAGCGGGATGCCGCCGGTCTGGCCGGCCTCGAGCCGCTTGATCAGCACCGGATGCGACACCTCGAACTCGCTGAAGCCGAGCCTCAGCATATGCGGCAGCTGGTCGACCAGCACCTGGCCGACGGCGCGGACCGGGCCTTCGAAATGATAGCGGCTCCTTAGCAGCTCGGCCTTGGAGAAGCTGCGGCCGTCGTTGAAGGCCGGGAAAGCGAGCGCGACCAGCGAAAGGTCCGGCAGCAGCTCGGCAATCTTTTCGAGCTGGTCACCGGGCTGCAGGAGTATGCCAAGCCGCTCCCTCGCCGATTTGCGAACCTCGGGATCGAGCCCAAGCACCACGGCGAGCGGCAGGATGAAGCGGCCATTGCCGGCTAACGCCTCGGCGGCTTCCGCATGGGTCCATTCATCCTCGCGAAAACCTTGCGGAGTCCACAAGCGCGGCGCGGGAGGCGCGGCAGTTTCAGTCATTCACCAATCCTCAAAGCGAAGCGTCGGTCAACGAAAGATCGAGCCCGGAGAGGTGAATACCGCATTCCACCTTGGCATGACCAGCCCAGCGCCCGCTGCGCGCATCGTCGCCGGCCTGAACCGGCTGCGTGCAGGGGAAGCAGCCAATCGATAGGTAGCCATAGGCGACCAGAGGGTTCGCCCTCAGCGCATGGCTGCGCATGTAGTCGGCCTGATCCGAGGTCGTCCAGCGCGCCAGCGGGTTGATACGAATGCGGCCGCCGACATTCTCGAAGACTGGCATGGCGCTGCGGGTCGACGCCTGGTAGCGCTTGCGCCCGGTGAACCAGGCGCGAAAGGGCGCGACGGCGCGCGCCATCGGCTCGACCTTGCGGATGTTGCAGCAGGCGTTGGTGTCGGCCTGGTGAAGCTCGCCTTTCGGGTCGAGCCGCGCAAGCGCCTCGACATCGGGCTTCATGACGCGGACGTCTGTCAGCCCGAAATCGGCGACCAGCGCATCTCGGTACTGCAGCGTCTCCTCGAAATGCTTGCCGGTATCGAGGAAGATCACCGGCATCTTGCGGTCGACCTCGGAGATCATGTGGAGCAGCACGGCCGAGTCGGCGCCGAAGGACGAAACCGCTGCAATGCCACCCGAAAAATGGTCGCGGGCAGCGCGAGCGATAATCTCCTGCGGCGGCAGGTGGGCGTAAAGCGCCTCGAGGGTCTCGGGCTCGGCGAAGAATTCTACCGCGTCGCCGTCAAGCTGGCCGGGCTTCGCTAGCATAGAGCGCCTCCTTGAAGGGCGCGGCGCCGACGCGGCGATAGGCGTCCAAGAACTTTTCGTTGCGGTCCAGTCTCAGACCCAGATAGGTGTCGACGATCTTCTCGATGGCGCCGGTGATCTCGTCCGGGCCGAAGCCGCGGCCGATGATCTCGCCGATCGAGGTGTGCTCATCGCCCGATCCGCCGAGCGTGACCTGATAGAGCTCGGCGCCCTTCTTCTCGACACCGAGAATGCCGATATGGCCGACATGATGATGGCCGCAGGCATTGATGCACCCTGAAATCTTGATCTTCAGCTCGCCGATATCGCGCTGCCGCTCGAGCGGTGCGAAGCGCTTCGAGATTTCCTGAGCAACCGGAATGGAACGGGCGTTCGCCAGCGCGCAATAGTCGAGGCCAGGACAGGCGATGATGTCGGTGATCAGGTTCGAGTTGGCCGTGGCGAGCTCGATTTCGACCAGCGCATCGTATACCGCTTTGAGGTCGGCGCGCGCGACATGCGGCAGGATCAGGTTCTGCTCATGGCTGACGCGGATTTCGTCGAAGGCATACCTCTCCGCAATATCGGCGACAGCCTCCATCTGGCTGTCGGAGGCGTCGCCCGGCGCCTCGCCGATGCCCTTCAGCGAGATGGTGACGGCGGCATAGTCCGGATGTCGGTGGGTGACTACGTTTTGGTCGAGCCACTCGCCAAAACTCCTGGAATCGAGACGGGCGAGCCGCACGGCCTCGTCGCCCTCGGGCCTGGCTACAAGCGGGGGCGGCGCGAAATAGGCGTCGATGGCGCGGATGTCGGCTTCGGGAAGCGTTAGCTCCGTGTCCTTGAGTTCCGCCCATTCCGCCTCGACCTGACGGGCGAATTCTTCGGCGCCAGTCTCGTGGACGAGGATCTTGATGCGCGCCTTGTACTTGTTGTCGCGCCGGCCGTAGAGATTGTACACGCGCAGGATTGCCGTGCAGTAGGAGAGCAGATGCTGCTGCGGCAGGAAATCACGGATCTTCCTGGCCACGAGCGGCGTGCGGCCCTGCCCGCCACCGACATAGACGGCGAAGCCCAGTTCACCCTTGTCGTTCTTCTTCAGATGCAGGCCGATATCGTGGGTCTGGATCGCCGCGCGGTCGCGCTCAGCACCTGTCACCGCAATCTTGAACTTGCGCGGCAGGTAGGAAAACTCGGGATGAATCGATGACCACTGGCGCAGGATCTCGGCATAGGGGCGCGGGTCGGCAACCTCGTCGGCCGCTGCACCCGCGAAGTGGTCGGCGGTCACGTTGCGGATGCAATTGCCGCTGGTCTGGATGGCGTGCATCTCGACCGCGGCGAGGTCGGCCAGGATCGCGGGAATATCGGACAGCGCCGGCCAGTTGAACTGGATGTTCTGCCGGGTCGTGAAGTGCCCGTAACCCTTGTCGTACTTGCGGGCGATGTGGGCGAGCATCCTGACCTGGCGCGAGTTCAGCGTGCCGTAGGGTACCGCTATGCGCAGCATGTAGGCGTGGAGCTGCAGATAGACGCCGTTCATCAGGCGCAACGGCCGGAACTGATCCTCGGTGATCTCGCCGGCCAGTCGACGTTCCACCTGGTCGCTGAACTCGGCGACGCGGGCGTTTACAAACTCGTGGTCAAACTCGTCGTAACGGTACATCTTTTCTCTCGGGTCTTTCAGCCCGTTCTCATGCAGTTCCTGAAGCGGGCTGCCGCGCCTGCTTGCCGAGATCGCGGCGGTTGGTGGGTCCGGCGGCGCGGATGCGCTCGCGCAACCTTGTGGGGACGATCGCGCCGCCGACGAGCTGCACGTCGATCAGCTCGACATCGAGCGCGACGTTATTCGCGTAGGCCGCCTTGCCGACTGCCTCAAGCCGTTCCTCGGCAGCCTTGTCCTGAGCGACTTCGGCGCCGACGATGGTCTCGATCCAGCGACCGTCCTGCGAATACCAGACAGCTTCGCCGTCGGTCAGGCGGTTGCCTGTCAACACCTTCATGCGCTTGCCCCCTGCGCCTTGGCGGGAGCCGTCAGATGCGCAGCGAGCGCTTCCGACTTGCCAAACTTGAAATTGGCTCCGGCGACCGCGTCACCGATGATAGTCATGACCGGGCCGGTGAGATCGGTACGGGCTTCCAGCGACGGCAGGTCGTCGAGTGTGCCGTGGAACAGTCGCTTGGTGGGCAGGCTGGCGTTTTCCACGACCGCGACAGCCGTATCCGGCGACAGGCCGGCTTCGATGAGGCGTGCGGCGACTTCCGCCGCGATCGAGCGGCCCATATAGACGGCGACCGTGGCCCCATCGATGGCAAGCCGCGCCCAGTCCGGCAGCGTCTCGCCCTTCAGATCGTGGCCCGTCGTGAAGACCATAGAAGAGGCGACGCCGCGCAGCGTGAGCGGCAATTCGAAATCTGCGGCGGCCGCGAACGCTGCTGTGACGCCAGGCACGACTTCGTAAGAGATGCCGGCATCGCGCAGCGCCTGCATCTCTTCGCCCGCGCGGCCGAACACCAGCGGGTCGCCAGACTTCAGGCGCACCACGCGCCTGCCTTCGCGGGCCAGCGAAACCAGCAGCGCGTTGATTTCAGCCTGGCTTTTGGTGTGACATCCCTTGCGTTTGCCGACAGGAAGCCGCTCGGCGTCGCGGCGGCCCATGGCGATTACGGCCTCTGGCACCAGAGCGTCATGCACGATGACGTCCGCTTCCATGAGGTGGCGCTGCGCGCGCAACGTGATCAGGTCCTCCGCGCCCGGCCCGGCGCCGACCAGCGCGACGTGACCCTCGCGGGCGCGGCGGCGTTGCAAAAGTTCGGCCGCCGCCCGAAGCGCCTCGTCGGCATGGCCGACCTCCATGGCGCGTGCCGGCTCACCGGCGAAGAAATCGTTCCAGAACTGGCGACGAAGTTTCTTCGGCAGCCGCCGCTCGACGGCCTCGCGCAGCGAGGCGGCCAGCGAGGCGAGCGCGCCGAGGGAAGGGGAGAGGAGCTGGTCGATCTTGGCGCGGATCGACTGCGCGAGCACGGGCGCCGCGCCTTCGGTGCCGATCGCCACACAGACCGGCGCACGGTTGACGATCGCCGGCGTATAGAAATCGCAAAGCTCCGGACGATCCACGACATTGACAGGAATTCCGAGCCCGCGCGCATCGTCCGAAACCCGACGGTCGAGCACTTCGTCGCCGCTGGCCGCGAAGACCAGCACGGCGCCAGCCAGCAAAGCGGGATGGTAGTCGGCAGCGACATGCGTCGCGCCGTTGTCGGCGATCCAGTCGGCAAGCTCCGGCTCGACCTCGGGCGCGACGATCGTGACGCTGGCGTTCGACTGTCTGACGAGGCGCGCCTTGGCCAATGCCTCGTTGCCGCCGCCGACAATGACGACCACGCGGCCTTCCACCCGCACAAAGACGGGAAAAGCATTCAACCTGGCGTTCTGCTCGGCCACAGCGGAAAAGACTCCGGGACAATGGAAAATGTGTTCTAGCCGTTGTGCGCCGCACAATGAAGGAATGCACTCGCGCCTGCACTTTCGCGACGCAATCGCTTTTCCGGTCACCTGGTCGGTTGGGGAAAAATTTTCTCTTGGATCGCCAGATCCCGCTAGCTCCACGACCAGATCAAACACCGCATCCGGTGGCACTAAATAACTATAAAGTCTAGCGATGTTATAGAATATGGCCGCCGAAACCTGCGCCGGGGTCAACTTTTGAGGCCCCGTCGCTTCTCGGCTTGCGTTGCAACAAAAGTATGGTTCGTTCCAGAATGAGGCCCATTCGCGGAATTTTCTATCGTAGAAGCGCCGCCGGCTCTCTGGGGCGCGCGCCCGGCGCTACGCTTTGGCTGTCACTCTCCGAGCAGTATATCGAGGATTGACGTCTGGCGCTTGACCTTCTTGCCGCCGACATCGGCGGGCGGAACCGGCCGGTTGATGGACGCGGTCTCTTCCCGCGCCGGCGCGGCGGCCTGGATCGTGCGGGCCGGCTCGCTCGGCGCAACATTGGCTGGCGGGTCGGGCAGCGAGGCGACGGGATCTTCCGCGTCGACGCCGGCGAGCGGATCGGGCGGCACGAAGCCGCCGGTGGCGCTCTTCCAGCCGCCAGGGAGCGCGGCGATCGGCACGCCCTCATGCGCCGCGACCATGAACTCGTGCCAGGCGAGCGCCGGCAGCGCCCCCCCGGTCACCTTCTTCATCGGCGCGCCGTCGTCATTGCCGAACCAGACGCCGGTCGTAAGGTTGGCCGTATAGCCGACAAACCAGGCATCGCGCGACTTCTGGCTGGTGCCGGTCTTGCCGGCGGCCGGCCAGTTGAAGGCCGCTTTGGTCGCTGTGCCCTCGGCGATCGTCTGGCGCATCATCGCGTTCATCATGCCGACGACTTCAGGCCTGACAACCCGCGGGACGCCGCCCGACTTCGCCTCGTAGAGCACCTTGCCGGAGAGCGTGGTGACACGTTTTACGAAATGGACATCCGGCCGATAGCCGCCATTGGCGAAGGGCACGTAGGAGGCCGTCAGTTCCAGCGGCGTTACCTCGGATGTGCCGAGGGCGATCGAGATATTGGGCGTGAGGTCCGACTCGATGCCCATGCGGTGCGCCACCTCGACCACGGTATCGGGGCCGACTTCCATGGCAAGCTGCGCCGCGACCGAGTTGAGCGACTTGGCGAGCGCCGCGGCCAGCGTGACGCGGCCATAATATTTGCCGTGGTAGTTGTCCGGCGTCCATTTGCCGATCTTCACCGGCGCGTCGTTGCGGATCGAATCCGGGGTGCGGCCTGCTTCCAGCGCGGCGAGATAGACGAACGGCTTGAAGGCCGAGCCGGGCTGGCGCCGCGCCTCTGAGGCGCGGTCGAACTGACTGGTGGCGTAGTCATAGCCGCCGACCATGGCGCGCACCGCGCCGGTATTGTCGATCGAGACCAGAGCGCCTTGCGAGACGTTGAGCTTCTTGCCGCTTTCGTCGATCAGTTGCCGGATCGACTGTTCAGCGAGTTTTTGGAGGTCGAGGTCGATGGTAGTGTCGACGATTACGTCCGTTCGCACCTCGCCGATCAGGCCCGGCAGCTCTTCCATGATGCGGTCGGCGACGTAGTTCTCGGATCCGGTCCAATAGGAGGCGGCGCGCGTTGCCGGCGCGCTCATCGCCACCTTGAGCTCCTTGTCTCCGATCAGGCCCTGCTCGCGCATGGCCGCCAGCACGAGCTGCGCGCGCTCGTCGGCGGCCTTGGGGTCGCGAGCCGGCGACAGCTTCGACGGCGCCTTGAGCAGGCCCGCGAGCAAAGCCGCCTCGGAGAGCGTTACGTCGCGGGCGCTCTTGCCGAAATAGCGCCGCGAGGCCGCTTCCACACCATAGGCGCCGGAGCCGAAATAGACCCGGTTCAGATACATTTCGAGGATTTGATCCTTGGTGTGCTTGTGCTCCAGCCAGAGCGAGAGCAGCACCTCCTGCACCTTGCGCTCCAGCGTGCGCTCGGGTTTCAGGAACAGGTTCTTGGCGAGCTGCTGGGTAAGCGTCGAACCGCCCTGCGTGAAGCGGCCGCTGACAAGGTTGTTGGTCATCGCGCGGGTGAGCCCGATCGGGTCGACGCCGTAATGCGAATAGAAGCGGCGATCCTCGATGGCGATCACCGCCTCCGGAATATAGGACGACATCTCGTGCAGCCCGACCGCCTCGCCGCCGGTCATGCCGCGATTGGCGATCAGCTTGCCGTCGACGGCGACCATCTTGACGTTGGGTGGCCGATCAGGAATCGCCCAGTCGGCGACGCTCGGCATTCGCGCGCCGTAATAGATCACGAGGCCGGCAGTCGCGATGCCGCCCCAGATCGCAAGCACGAAGCACCAATAGACCAGCTTCGTGGCAGTGCTGAACAGGCCGCGATGGGACCTGCGGCGGGATTTGCCACGAGATGGCCCGCCGGATTTTGCCGAACGCTTCTCGGCAGCCTTCCTCCTGACGCCAGGCTTACGAGAGGAAGGCACGACGCGATCCTCCTCGCTGAGCGAGAAGCCCGCAGCCTCCCCCGTTCGCGCCGATCCGTCGAAGGTCGGCTCGATACGCTGTCCCTGTCCCCGTTTTGCCATTCCGTACCGTGTCCGACCCCTCGTCCGAGGACCCGGCTGGAGAGTAAATGCGGCGATTTAAGGGGGGGTTAAGCTGACGCTGCGCAAGGCCGATGCCGCCATTAAAGCGCGTCGCGATCTTTCGCTTTCCGCGCTTCGATAGACGTCAATGCTGCCGAGCCACGGTTTTTGTCGGCTCAGCGCGCGCCGTTCAGCCTGGCAAGTAGGGCGGTGCGCGTCTTGCGGTCGATGAAAGCCGCTTCGATCGCAGTTCTGGTGACTGCGGCCAGCGCCTTGGCATCGAGGCCGAAATGTTTTTCCGCCACCTCGTATTCGCGCTTGAGGCTCGTCCAGAAATAGGGCGGATCGTCGGAGTTCAGCGTCACCTTGCAGCCCGCCGCCTTCATCGCTGAAAAAGGGTGATCGGCGTAGCCCTCGAAGACCTTGAGCTCGACATTCGAGACAGGGCAGATTTCCAGCACCACACCTTCGTCGGCGATGCGTTTCACCAGATCCGGATTTTCGATGGCGCGCACGCCGTGGCCGATTCGCGAGGGGCGGATGTGGTCGAGCGCGGCCTTCACGCTCTCCCAGCCGGCGAGCTCGCCGGCATGGACGGTGATGCCGAGCCCGGCCTCGCGGGCGATCTCGAAGGCGCGCTGGTAGTCCTCCAGGTCGCCGAAACGCTCCTCGCCGGCCATGCCGAAACCAGCTACGAGCGGATTGCCGCATCTGGCCGCGAAGCGCGCCGTCGCCTCGACCGCCTCCACGCCGAAATGACGTATGCCGATCACGATCATGCGGCCTTCGATGCCGGTCTTGGCCTTGGCGCGAGCTATGCCTTCGCCCAGCGCGTTGGTGTAGGCGGCCGGCGACAAGCCCGCCTGCCTGGCGTGGTCGGGCGAAATGAAGACCTCGGAATAGATCGCGCCGTCGCGGGCGAGGCTGGTGAGATAGTGGTCGGCCAGCCGCGCATAGTCCTCCTCGGTGCGGAAGAGGCTGGCCGAGAAGTCATAGGCGGCAAGAAAGCTCGTGAAATCGTCCCAGACGAACGAGCCGTCCTTGATGAAAGGCGAAACGTCGGCGCCGTATTTCTGCGCCTGGCGCGTCACCAGCTCGGGTGAAGCGGCGCCTTCGATATGGCAATGGAGCTCCGCTTTCAGAACCATTGGTTGTCCCCTTGACGTCGTTCAGGAGTGCGGTGCCTGATCGCGGTCCCATCGCGACCTTGACAATAGCGCGGGATATTTCGATCGGCTATGGTCCGGCCGGAATTGAGGCATATCACAAAGATGTCAGAAGATCGCACCACGGCCGCAGGCGGAATGGAAACCTCCTTCGGGTTCCTTGACGTCAGCCAAGGCGACAAGCAGCCGCTCGTCAACAACGTGTTCGACCGAGTCGCCGGCCGCTATGACCTTATGAACGACCTTATGTCGGGAGGGTTGCACCGGCTGTGGAAAGACGCGCTGGTCGCCTGGCTCAACCCGCCGGTGCGTGGCGAATGGTCGCTGCTCGATGTCGCGGGCGGCACGGGCGACATCGCCTTTCGCGTCATCGATGCGTCGAAACGCAACGCGCATGCGACGATGCTCGATATCAATGCCTCGATGCTCGACGTCGGGCGCCAGCGCGCCGAGAAGCGCGGCCTTGTCGACAAGGTGGACTTCGTCGAGGCCAATGCCGAGGAACTGCCATTCGCCGACGACAGCTTTAACGCCTATACGATCGCCTTCGGCATCCGCAACGTGCCGAAGATCGAAGCGGCGCTTGCCGAGGCCTGCCGCGTGCTGAAGCCCGGCGGGCGCTTCCTCTGCCTCGAATTTTCGGAGGTGGATGTGCCGATGCTCGACCGTCTCTACGAGGCGTGGTCGTTCAATGCCATCCCGCGCATCGGCCGCATCGTGGCCGGGGCGGGCGAGCCTTATTCCTACCTCGTCGAATCGATCCGCAAGTTTCCCAACCAGGCGAATTTCGCCGCCATGCTGAAGGCGGCCGGCTTCGAGCGGGTCACCTGGCGCAACTATTCCGGCGGCATCGCCGCGCTGCATTCGGGCTGGAAGCTTTGACGGAAGCTTCCAGATGACGACTGTCGCCGCTGGTTTCAGGCTCGTCAGGGCCGGCTGGATCATGGTCCGCGAGGGCGTCGTCGCGGCGCTGCCCGGCGACCATCTGTCCGGCCCGCCCAAGCTCGCCTGGCGCATCGCGGTGCTCTTCACACGGCGTGTCGCCCTGCGGCGCGGGCGCAGCGAAAGACTTGCCGATGCCGTCGCACGCCTGGGTCCCTCCTATGTGAAGCTCGGTCAGTTCCTGGCCACGCGGCCCGATGTGGTCGGCACCGACATTGCAGTGGACCTCGCCATGCTGCAGGATCGCATGGAGACCTTCCCCCAGGTCCTGGCGGTCGCCGAAATTCAGGGTTCGCTTGGCCGTACGATCGACGACCTCTACGAGAGTTTCGGCGAACCCGTCGCCGCAGCCTCGATAGCACAGGTGCATCCCGCGACCGTGCTGCGCGACGGCGAGCCGGTAAAGGTTGCCGTCAAGGTGATCCGGCCCGGCGTGCGCCGCCTCTTCCTGCGCGACCTCGAGAGCTACTTCCTTGCGGCACGCCTGCAGGAGCGCTTCATTCCCGCCACGCGTCGGCTGCGCCCGGTCCAGGTCACCGAGGCGCTGGCGCAGACCACCAAGATCGAGATGGACCTGCGGCTGGAAGCGGCCGCGCTGTCGGAGCTTGCAGCCAACATCAAGAACGACAGGGGTTTTCGCGTGCCGGCAGTCGACTGGGAGCGGACCGGCCGCGACGTGCTCACCATCGACTGGGTCGACGGCATCAAGTTGTCTGATGTGGAGGGGCTGCGCGCTGCCGGCCATGACCTGAAGGGGATCGCCGTCAACCTCATCCAGTCTTTTTTGCGCCACACGCTGCGCGACGGCTTCTTCCATGCCGACATGCACCCCGGCAATCTGTTCGTGGAGGAGGACAGCACGATCGTCGCCGTCGACCTTGGCATTTCCGGCCGCCTCAACCGGAAGGAGCGCCGCTTCCTTGCCGAGATCCTCTACGGCTTCATCACGCGCGACTATATGCGCGTCGCCGAGGTGCATTTCGAGGCAGGCTATGTGCCGGCCAAGCACGATGTCGCCGCCTTCGCACAGGCGATCCGCGCGATTGGCGAGCCGATCCACGGCCAACCGGCCGAGACGATCTCGATGGCGCGGCTGCTCAACCTGCTGTTCGAGGTGACCGAGCTGTTCGACATGCAGACCAGGCCGGAACTCGTGCTGCTGCAGAAGACCATGGTGGTGGTGGAGGGCGTGGCCCGCACGCTCGATCCGGCCTTCAACATGTGGAAGGCGTCCGAGCCCGTGGTCGGCGACTGGATCGCGTCAAATCTCGGCCCGCGCGGCATCCTGTCCGACGCGCGCGAGGGTGCCGGCGCCCTGCTGTCGCTCGCGCGCCAGGCGCCGGAGCTTGCCCAGCGCACCGAGCGGCTGTCGCGCGAGCTCGACGCCATGGCGAAACACGGCCTCCGGTTCGATGAGGCCACCGCACAGGCGATCGGCCGCGCCGAGGCGCGCCACACCCGCTCCGGCCGCGTTGCGCTGTGGATCATCGCGCTGACGCTGATATGGATTGCATTCCATCTGGATTGATGACTTCAATGACAGCAGTGCAGTCATTGAAGTCATCAGCGGACATGCTATATTTGGATCAAACACGATGGCTAGGATCACTGTCCGCAACCTTGAAGATTGGGTCTTGCAGGGACTTCGCGAGCGTGGCGCGGCTCGTGGCGTTTCGATGGAACAGGAAGCACGCGACGTGCTCGCTGCTTCTCTGGGATTCCCGACGACAAAGGGCTTTGATCGTCGTGGCGTCCCAGACGAAACCGACAACAAACCCCAACCCAAGAAGAGTCAGCAGAAGTAGTAGCTATGGGAACCCTTACGATCCGAGATCTCGACGATCGCACGAAGCAAAAGTTGCGCGAGCGAGCCGCTGCGCGCGGCGTTTCGATGGAGCAAGAGGCTCGAACGATCCTTGACGAGACAGTGGCGGCCAGCTTTGGTGGTTCCGGCTCACGGGCGCGCGAAAGCTTCATGGAGTCGATCAATCGCCTCAAGGCGAAGTACGGCGCATTCGATATCGAGCTTCCACCGCGCAGTACGGCCGTTCGTGAGCCTCCGACCTTCGACTGAAGATGTTTGTACTCGACACGAACGTCATTTCGGAGACGTTTACGATCAGGCCGTCGTCGAATGTAACTGCGTGGCTGGACGCTTATGATCTGTCCGCATACTGGGTCACTGCAATCAGTCGTGCCGAACTGCTGCTCGGCATGAAGACCATGCCCGAAGGGAGTCGCAAGCGGGCATTGGCCGATTTCATCGACGATTTTTTTGCGATCACCTTGAAGAATGAGGTTCTTCCGTTCGGCAAGCATGAAGCCGATGCCTTCGCCGAACTCGTTGCGACGCGACGCGCACTTGGCCGGCCGATAGGTGAGTTTGACGGACAGATAGCGGCGATCGCGAGAACCCACGGATTTGCGGTGGCAACGCGAAATGTGCGTCACTTCGTGAATTGCGGGATAGAAGTAGTCAACCCTTGGGAGGCCCTTTCGTGACCCTCTCCGGAAAACGCATTCTTCTCATCATCGGCGGCGGCATCGCCGCCTACAAGTCGCTCGACCTTATCAGGCGGCTGCGCGAGCGCGGCGCGGCCGTGCGCGCCGTGATGACGGAGGCCGCGCAGCAGTTCGTCACGCCGCTTTCGGTCGGCGCGCTGACGGCTGACCATGTCTTTGCCGACTTGTTCGACCGGCAGGACGAGCAGGATGTCGGCCATATCAGGCTTGCCCGCGAGCCGGACCTGATCGTCGTCGCGCCCGCCACAGCCGACCTGATGGCCAAGCTGGCGAATGGTCTGGCCAACGACCTCGCGTCCGCCGTGCTGCTTGCCACGGACCGGCCGGTGCTGTTGGCGCCGGCTATGAACCCGAAGATGTGGTCGCATCCGGCGACGCGCCGCAACCGCGCCACGCTGGAAAAGGACGGCGTGCGCTTCGTCGGGCCGAATCGCGGCGAGATGGCCGAGAGCGGCGAGGCCGGCGAGGGCCGCATGGCCGAGCCGCTGGAGATCCTGGCCGCCATCGAGGCCATGCTGGACGATCGGCCAAAGCCTCTGGGGGGCCGTCGCATCATCGTCACGTCAGGCCCGACGCATGAGCCGATCGATCCCGTGCGCTACATCGCCAACCGTTCGTCGGGCAAGCAGGGTCATGCCATCGCCGCAGCGCTGGCGCGGCTTGGCGCCGACGTTTTGCTCGTCTCCGGTCCGGTCGCCATTGCCGACCCAGCCGGCGTGACGGCGCTGCATGTCGAGACGGCGTGCGAGATGCGCGACGCGGTCGAGAACCTGCTGCCGGCCGATGCGGCCGTGTTCGTCGCCGCCGTCGCCGACTGGCGGTCTGACGGGCAGGCAGGGGAGAAGATCAAGAAGGTCGAAGGCAGCGGGCCGCCGGCTCTCAAAATGGTCGAGAACCCGGATATCCTCGCTGGCGTCGGCCGGCACAAGCAGCGGCCTTACCTCGTCGTCGGCTTCGCGGCCGAGACACAGAACCTGCTCGAAAACGCCGCTGCCAAGCTCAAGAAGAAGGGCGCCGACCTCATCGTCGCCAACGACGTCTCGACGGAAAACGGCGTCATGGGCGGCGAGCGCAACCGCGTGAGGATCGTCTCCAAGGCGGGCGTCGACGAATGGCCGGAACTTTCCAAGGACGAGGTCGCAACGCGGCTCGCCGCGCTGATCGCCGAACGGCTGAAGACCGTCGGGGCCTGAGCCTTGCCGCGTCGGAAAAAGGTCGGCTTCAAGGGGCGCTGCCGCTCCGACTGTCACGGGGTGCCGGTGATCGTTCTTGACCACCGGCCGTGACCCGCAGGACGACCTTTATTGCGCCGCGCCGGGCTGCTTTGTCTTGCGCAAATAGGGCAGGATCGTCTCGAAAGCGCCGAAACGCTTGATCGCGTCCTCGTTCGATACGGCGGCCGTGATGATCACGTCGTCGCCCTGTTTCCAGTTGGCGGGCGTCGCCACCTGATGCTTGGCGGTGAGCTGGATCGAATCGATCACCCTGAGGATCTCGTCGAAGTTGCGGCCCGTCGTCATGGGATAGGTCAGCACCAGCTTGATCTTCTTGTCCGGCCCGATGATGTAGACCGAGCGCACCGTCGCGTTGTCGGCCGGCGTGCGGCCTTCCGACGTCTCGCCCGCGCCGGCCGGCAGCATCTCGTAAAGCTTGGCGACCTTCAGCTCGCGGTCGCCGATCAGCGGATATTCCACCGAAAAGCCGGTCGCCGTCCGGATGTCGTCCTTCCACTTGTCGTGGCTGGCGACTGGATCGACCGAGATGCCGATGATCTTGACGCCGCGCTTCCTGAACTCGCCTTCCAGCCCGGCCATCGTGCCGAGCTCGGTGGTGCAGACCGGCGTGAAATTCTTGGGATGCGAGAACAGCACCGCCCAGCCGTCGCCGATCCAATCATGGAAATTGACCGCACCCTGCGTGGTCTCGGCGGTGAAGTCGGGTGCGATATCGTTGATGCGAAGGCTCATGGCATTTTCCTCCGAGGACAGACTTTCGATAGCCCCCCATCATAGCGCCATTTCGGCCGCTTGCGAGAACGCAACAGTCGAATTTTGCCGCCCGACGAAAGCGGACTGGCGGCTGAAGCGTCAAGCCGGGAAAAGCCTTCCAATTGCGACTGCCCGCGGCTTACGCCTCGCTGGCCGTCTTCTGCGCCGCCGGACTCATCAGGATGCTGCTGTCGGCTAGATCGCCGACCAGGAACACCTCGACGGGCTCGCCGCGCCCGCGCAGGTGATGCCGCCCCGAAGCGACCAGTGGGTATCGCTCGTCGAGACGCGACGCCGTCTCGCCCGATATCACGATCGCCGTCTCGGCGTCCGGCGCGACCAGCTTGCCCAGTCCTTGCAGCCGCTGGCTGACATTTACCGTGTCGCCGATGATCGTGTAGTTGACGCGGTCGGCGGCGCCTATGTCGCCGACGATGACGCGGCCGGTGTGAATGCCGATCCGCACATGGAGTTCCGGCAGGCCATTTTCGGCAGCCTCCCGGTTGTCGGCCTTCAGGGCCTCGCGGATGGCGATCGCCGCGCGCACGGCCGCCGCGCCATGGCCCTTCAGGCGGTCCGGCGCGCCGAAGAAGGCCATCAGCCCGTCGCCCAGGAACTTGTCGACCGTTCCCCCCTGCGTTGCGATCGCGTCGCACAGGATCGCGAAGTGGTGGTTGAGAAGTTCGGCAGAGGCGGTGGCCGGCAAATGCTCCGAAAGGCTGGTGAAACCGGCGATGTCGGTGAACATGACGGTGACCATCGCCTCGCGCGGGCGCGTCGCGTCGACGTCGCCGGTTCGCACCAGCTTGGCCACCAGCGAGCGCGGCACGTAGGCCGAGAAGGCCCTGAGCCCGGTCAGCATGGCGTTGAAGGCGGACGCCTGGTTGTCGAACTCCAGCACGGGGCTGCGCGGCAGCGGCTTGACGCTGTCCAGCTCGAAGTCGGCGACGAGATGAGCCTGCGCGGCGATCGACTTGATCGGCCGGGAAAGGCGCTTGCCGAGGATGATCGCCACTGCCAGCGCGATGGCCAGCAGGGCGAGTCCGATGGCGGCCGAGGTCCAGGTTCGCATGATTTCCTGGCCGACTTCCCATTTCGTGAAATAGGCGCCGATGGTCCACGGCCTGGGTCCATAACCGGCGATCTGCCTGGTGATGACGATGTAGCCCGGCCCATGGTCGAACATCGAGTCCGCATCCTCGTCCGGCTCCAGGTCGATCTCGGAGATTTGCACGTCGGCGGTCCTGGCGGCCGAGAACTCCTTGATCGGCTTGCGGTCCGCATAATGCGCCAGCACGGGATCGTCGAAAGCGGCCAGCGGGATCGTCGCCTGTTCCGAATCCGGCGGGCGCGCAAGCAGGCGCTCGTGGGCGAGCACGCGACCCTCGCCGTCGAGGATGAAAGCGGTCGTCTGGAAGCGGCGGGAAAGGTCCTGTGCGATCCTCGAGAGCGCGACGAGCTCGATCGGCGCGACGACCACGCCGTCCACCTTGCCCTGATATGTCAGCGGCATCGCCACATTGGCATACAGCTTGCCCTCGGCCAGCACGAAATCGCCCCATTCAAGGCCCTTCAGGGACGACATCTGTTTGAGCCGCTCCAAGACCTTCGGATCGGTCTCCGCGTGCTTTTGCAGAACCTCGAACGGAGCGCCGTCGCCTGTCTCCGGCGTGCCTCGAACCACGCCCCGCATGTTCAGCTCGTTGTCGAAGATCAGCATGCCCGAGGCCGTGGGCACGGAAGCAAGCGTACCCGACAGCAAGGCTGTCATCGCGTTCGCGTCGTCGATCTTGAAGCCGCCGGCTGCGTAGACATTGGCAACGCCGATGACGGCATCTTCGGCGCGGCTCATGCTGGCCTTGAGCGAATCCTCCATCGCGCCGATCAGCAAGGTTGCGCGCTCTCCGACAAGGTCGAACGTGTTGCGGTAATTGGCGCCGACCGTCAGCGCCAGCACGCTGCCGACCGAGACCACGACAAGCGTGCCGAAGGCGAGCGCCAGGATTGTGGCGACCGAAATCCGGCGCCGGCGCGCCTCGCGCCGCGGGAGGGCTACCACCTTGCTCGACTGATCCATGAGGGCCAATGTCGGTCGGCTGAAGATAAAGTACAAGTCGGCGGCGCGCCGTTCCTGCCGCTGCGACAACAGGCCCAAGAGACCTTCCAAGGGTTTCCAATCGGAGGAGATATCGATGGCTGGCTTGGTGCTGCACAATTATTTCCGCAGTTCGACTTCGATCAGGGTGCGCGCGGCGCTCAACCTCAAAGGGCTCGACTACGCCTACGTCGCGCATCACTTGAGGCGCGGCGAGCAGCGCGACGATGCCTACCGCGCGGTGAACCCGCAGATGCTGGTGCCTTCGCTCGTCACTGCCGGCGGCACGGTGCTTACCCAGTCCCTTGCGATCATGGAATATCTCGACGAGGTCCATCCCGAGCCGCCGCTGCTGCCCGCCGATCCGTTGGCGCGGGCGCGGGTGCGGGCGATCGCGCAGGCGATCGCCTGCGAGATCCATCCCCTCAACAATCTGCGCGTGCTCACCGACCTGCGCACCCGGTTTGGAGCGGACGAGGCTGTGGTCGCCGCCTGGTTCCGGCATTGGGTCGCGGCAACCTTCGCGCCGCTGGAGGAAATACTTGCCGAAGGCCCCGAGACTGGCAGGTTCTGCCACGGCGACCGGCCGGGCATGGCCGACGCCTGTCTCTTTGCCCAGGTGCTCAGCAACCGGCGTTTCGATGTCGATATGGCCGCCTATCCGACGATCGTCCGCATTTTCGAGGCCTGTGCGGAACTCGGTGCCTTCGCCCGCGCCGCGCCGGAAAACCAGCCCGATTCCGAATAGATCGGAAGGTAAAGCCTGTTTTCTTTCCCCCGCGTCAGCGTCGATTTGCGAATAACGGATTAACAAAGCTCACTTTTGTGGCATTGTCGGAAAATGGACGGAGGCCGAAGGCCGCCGACGGGAGTGCATCGGCCATATGCCGCGAAATCTCGGTCAAAAACCGGTTTTCTGCCCCTGCGTCACCACGCCTGATGCAACGCGATCTGCTGTTCCGCCCGCCGGAACGGCGGTTTATTGCCTGCAAAGCACAGAAAATGAGGAGAACACCAAATGAAAAAACTGCTGAGCGCCACCTTGCTGGCGTCAAGCCTGCTGATGGCAGGGGGAGCCTTCACGGTCCCGGCCTTCGCGGAGGTGGTCTACAACCGCGGCAATTCGGGCGATCCGGAATCGCTCGATCCGCACAAGACCTCCACCGTCAATGAAGCCCACATCCTGCGCGATCTCTTCGAAGGTCTCGTCATGCAGGACAAGGACGCAAACACGATCCCGGGCGCCGCGGAAAGCTGGACCGTCTCCGATGATGGCACCGTCTACACCTTCAAGCTGAGGCAGGGCGCCACATGGTCCGACGGGAGCCCGGTGACGGCTGATGATTTCGTCTATTCCTTCCGCCGCCTTGAAGACCCGGCGACGGCCGCCGAGTATGCCTCCATGCTCTATGTCATCAAGGGCGCCGAGGACGTGAACACAGGCAAGGGCAAGCCGGAGGACATGGGCGTGAAGGCAATCGACGCAAACACGCTCGAAGTCACGCTCAATGCGCCGACCCCCTACTTCCTGGAGATGCTGACCCATCAAGCGACCTATGCCGTCAACAAGGCGTCGATCGAGAAGCTCGGCGCCGACTGGATCAAGCCGGGCAACCTCGTCTCCAACGGTGCCTATACGCTCGCTGAATTCGTCCCCAACGACCACATCAAGCTGGTTAAGAACCCTGCCTTCCATGACGCGGCGAACGTCAAGATCGATGTCGTGAACTATATCCCGACGGAAGATCGTTCGACCGCGATGAAGCGCTTCGAAGCTGGGGAGATCGATTCCAACGACGATATCCCGACCGAGCAGATGGCCGAGTTGAAGGCCAAATTCGGCGACCAGCTCCGTTTCGGCCCCTATCTGGGCACCTATTATTACGCGATCAAGACCGACAAGGAGCCTTGGTCCAATCCGAAGTTGCGGCGCGCCGTCTCCATGGCGATCGACCGCGACTTCCTTGCCGAAAAAGTCTGGCAGAACGCGATGATCCCTGGCTACTCGATGGTTCCGCCCGGCATCGAGGGCTACACTTCGGCGATGGCCGATTTCGCCGAGATGTCGCAGATCGACCGCGAAGACGAGGCCAAGAAGGTCCTGGAGGAATTGGGCTACGGACCGGACAAGCCCCTAAAGCTGGAGATCCGCTATAACACGTCGGAAAACCACAAGAATACGGCAGTCGCGATCCAGGAGCAGCTCAAGCCGCTCGGCATCGACGTGTCCATGATCAACACCGACATGAAGACGCATTACGGTCATCTCGAGCAGAAGGGCGATTTCGACGTGGCCCGCGCCGGCTGGATTGCCGATTACAAGGATCCCGAAAGCTTCCTTGGCGTCTCGCGCAAGGCGTCCGGCAACAACTACTCCAACTACAACAGCCCGAAATTCGAGGAGCTGATGGACAAGGCGGCTGCCGATGGCGGCAAACCCGAGGAGCGGATGAAGGATCTCTCGGAAGCCGAGCGCGTGCTCATTGATGATGTCGGCCAGATCCCGCTGCTCTACTACAGCTATAAGAACCTCGTCTCGTCCAAGCTGCACGGCTTCGACGGGAACGTCATGGACGTGCATCCGACGCGCTTCATCAGCAAGGACTAGTTGAAAGACAGGTGAATTCGCCCCCAATCCGCCTGCCGGCACCTTCTCCCCGCAAACGGGGAGAAGGAAGATTGGCGCGACGCTGGCGACACCCTCTCCCCGTTCTTCACGGGGAGAGGGTGAAGGGCTGCACCTGCGTTTCATGTGAACAGCGGAACACACCGTAGCCAACCCTGAAATGGCGGCTGGATAATCTTAGTATGTTCCCGAGGACCGGGCGTCCATGCTGACCTATGTGATAAGGCGGTTCTTCACCGCCATTCCGACGCTGTTCGTGATTGTCACGCTGGCGTTCTTCCTGATCCGTGTTGCTCCGGGCGGCCCGTTCAATCAGGAGCGTGGGCTTTCGCCAGAGGTGAAGGCCAACCTGGAGCGCGCCTACGGCCTTTCCGATTCGCTCTGGCAGCAATACCTCACCTATCTCGGCAATCTGCTGCATGGCGATTTCGGCCCGAGCTACAATCTGCCGGATTTCACCGTGGGCGAGCTCTTCGCCAGGGGCCTGCCCGTCTCCGTGCAGATCGGGTCCTCGGCGCTGATCCTGGCGCTCATCATCGGCGGTGTGCTCGGCATCATCGCCGCGCTGAACCAGAACAGGCTCGGCGACTATCTGGTCATCGCCACGGCGACTGCCGGCAGCACCATCCCGACCTTCGTGATCGCACCGGTGATCCAGCTTGTCTTTGGCCTGACATGGAGCCTGCTTCCGATCGGCGGCTGGGGCGACGGCGCGCTCGTCAACAAGATCGGCCCCATATTGACGCTGTCATTGCCGCAGATCGCCATCGTGGCGCGGTTGATGCGCGGCTCGATGATCGAATCGCTGCGCTCACACCATATCCGCACCGCCCGCGCGCTCGGGCTTTCCGACTGGTCGGTGGTGGTCGTGCACGCGTTGCGCGGCGCGGTGCTGCCGATCGTCTCCTATGCCGGCCCGGCCGCTGCAGCACTTCTCACCGGCTCGGTCATCGTCGAGACGATCTTCTCCATTCCCGGCGTCGGCCGCTACTTCGTCGATGCGGCGCTGAACCGCGACTACACGCTGGTGATGGGCACGGTCGTGGTGGTTGCTATCTTCACCATCCTCTTCAACCTGATTGTCGACATCCTCTACGCCGTGGTCGACCCGAGGGTGCGGTATGACTGACCTCACCGCCACCACGATGCTGGAAGAGGGAACGGTCGGCCGCTCGCTCTGGGGCGATGCCTGGGCTCGCCTCAAGGCCAACCGCGCGGCCATGGCGAGCCTCTTCTATCTCGTGCTGATGGCGATCGTGTGCATAGTCGGCCCGTGGTTCGTGCCGCACAACTACACCACGATCTACAGCGACTATGTGCGCACGCCGCCGAGCCTCTCTCCCTATCCGCAGACCGAGATGATCGAAGCCTCGCTCAACGAGGTGGTGAAGCGCATGCGCCTGGACATCGCCGAGTGGCGGCAGGACGGCGACCGCATCTATGTCACGCTCACCTCCTCGAAGAAGATCGACGAGCGCAACCTGCGCTATCTCGACCGTTCCGACACCTTCGACGACGCCAAGATCGAGGAGACGTCTCCCGACGGCCTGCGCATGGTGATGAGCGCCTCGGTCAAGCAGCAATATTTCCTGTTCGGCACCGACAATATCGGCCGCGACCTGCTCTCGCGCACGCTGATGGCGGGCCGCGTATCGCTGGCGATCGGCCTGCTCGCCGGCATCGTCGCCGTCGCGATCGGCCTCGCCTACGGCGCGACCGCCGGCTTCATGGGCGGCAAGACCGACGAGGTGATGATGCGCGTCGTCGACGTTCTCTATTCGCTGCCCTTCATCTTCTTCGTCATCATGCTGGTCGTCTTCTTCGGCCGGAATTTCGTGCTGATGTTCCTCGCCGTCGGCGCCGTGCAATGGCTGGACATGGCGCGCATCGTGCGCGGCCAGGCCCTGTCCATACGCCGCCAGGAATATGTCTCGGCGGCCGAGGCGCTCGGGGTCCCCCCGCGCGGCATCCTCTGGCGGCACGTCATCCCCAACCTGCTCGGACCGGTCGTCATCTACATGACGCTGCTCGTGCCGCAGGTGATCATCCTCGAGAGTTTCCTCTCCTTCCTGGGCCTCGGCGTGCAGGAGCCGATGACGAGCTGGGGTGTGCTGATCTCGGCCGGCGCCAAGAATATCGGCACTGCCAACTGGCTGCTGTTCTTCCCGGCCTTCTTCCTCGTCTCGACGCTGTTCGCGCTGAACTTCATCGGCGACGGCCTGCGTGACGCGCTCGACCCGAAAGACCGATAGATGGCCGAACACGAGACCGTCCTTTCCGTGAAGGACCTGAAGGTTCGCTTCCGCACGCTCGACGGCACGGTCGAGGCGGTGAAGGGTGTCAACATCACGGTCAATGCCGGCGAGACCGTGGCGATCGTCGGCGAGTCCGGCTCCGGCAAGAGCCAGACCATGATGGCGGCGATGCGGCTGCTCGCCTCCAACGGCGAGGCGACTGGTCATGTCGATTATCGCGGCAAGAACCTGCTGACGCTTTCCAAGTCCGAGATGAACAAGGTGCGCGGCGCCAGGATCACCATGATCTTCCAGGAGCCGATGACCTCGCTCGACCCGCTCTACACGATCGGCACCCAGCTCGGGGAGCCGATCCGCAAGCATCGCGGCCTGTCCGCCGTCGAGGCGAGGAAGGAAGCTGTGCGGCTCTTGGAGCTGGTGAAGATTCCGCACCCCGAGCGGCGGTTGAAATCCTACCCGCACGAATTGTCGGGCGGCCAGCGCCAGCGCGTCATGATCGCCATGGCGCTCGCCAACGATCCGGACGTGCTGATCGCCGACGAGCCGACCACCGCGCTCGACGTGACGATCCAGAAGCAGATCCTCGACCTGCTTTCCGAGCTGCAGGAGAGGCTCGGCATGGCGATCGTCTTCATCACGCACGACCTCGGCATCGTGCGGCGCTTCGCCGACCGGGTTTATGTCATGCAGTCCGGGCTGGTCGTGGAAGACGGCGCCGCCGAGGATGTTTTCACCGCCGCCAAGCACCCCTATACGCGCATGCTGCTCGCTGCCGAGCCGACCGGCCGCAAGGCGCCGCCCGCCCCCAAGGCGCCGGTGCTGCTGCAGGGGCACAAGGTCGAGGTGGTGTTCAGGATCGGCGGCGGCCTGTTCGGCGGTCCGCCGATCGTCATCCGCGCCGTGGACCGCATTTCCATCGGCTTGAAGCAGGGCCAGACCATCGGCATCGTCGGCGAGTCCGGCTCCGGCAAGTCGACGCTCGGCCGCGCGCTCTTGAGGTTGCTTCCCAGCGAAGGCAACATCCGCTTCGAAGGCATCGACATTTCAGGCGCCGACCGCGCCAGGATGACGCCGCTTCGGCGCGAGCTGCAGGTCGTGTTCCAGGACCCGTTCGGCTCGCTGTCGCCGCGCATGACGGTCGGCCAGATCGTCGCCGAAGGCCTGCTGGTGCACGAGCCGTCCCTGTCGTCCAGGGAGCGCGACCGCCGCGCGGTGGAAGCGCTGAAGGAGGTCGGCCTCGATCCTTCGATGCGCAATCGCTACCCGCACGAATTCTCCGGCGGCCAGCGCCAGCGCATTGCGATTGCGCGCGCCATGATCCTGAAGCCCAAGGTGGTGGTGCTCGACGAGCCGACCTCGGCGCTCGACCGTTCCGTGCAGAAGCAGATCGTCGAGCTGCTGCGCTCGCTGCAGCAGGCCCACGACCTGTCCTACCTGTTCATCAGCCATGACCTCGCGGTCGTGCGCGCCATGGCCGACTACATCATCGTCATGAAGAGCGGTGTGATCGTCGAGGAAGGACCGACCGAAGAGATCTTCGACCACCCCCGCGACGAATATACGAAGGCGCTGATGGCGGCGGCGATCGACACCACGAAGTTCGGACAGCGAAGGCTGCGCGCAGTGTGAGATTGCGCGTGTCCAGTAGGCGCCAGCAGGGCTGTGAATGGATTCAGCGCCCCGCCGCGCGTCTGACTGAAGCAAGTTTCTGAATTCGCTCGAGTTTTTTCTATCCACGTGCCGGGAAGCTGAGACTTTGTCCACGCCCCGGGGTGCCTTTGAGCCTTGCCGTCGGGCCCTTCTGTAGGATTTCCCGTGACTGTGGCGTAAATGTTACGTCGTTTCCGTCATATGGGGTTATATTAGGGATATGCGGCGAATGGGCCTTGGGGTCTGGATAGCGGACTCAGGAGGTCGCAATAATGAGAATGAAAACACTGCTTGCAGTGTCCGCACTAACGCTATTGGCTACTGGCGCAGCAAGAGCGGCAGATGTAATCGAGCAGCCGCCGCCCGAAATCCCGGTCTTCACCTGGACGGGTTTCTATGTCGGTATTCAAGGTGGCTATGTCTGGACGGATGTAGACATCGACGGCACTGCCGGCATCGACAATCTTAACGGCGGGCTGTTCGGCGGCTATGCCGGTTATAATTATCAGTACGACGCATGGGTGTTCGGCATCGAGGGTGACTTTAACGGCACCTGGAATGACAAGACCTTCGACCTTGGCGGACCGGTCAGCGTCGACGTCGGCACCGATTGGCTTGCCTCGATCCGCGGGCGCGTCGGCTACGCCTGGGATCGCGCGCTCATCTTTGGCACCGCTGGCGTAGGGTTCACCCAGGGATCCGTCGACTTGAATGTCGGCGGTTTGTCCACGAGCGGCGACGACACCTTCACCGGCTGGACCGTCGGCGGCGGTGTGGAATATGCCTTCACCGACAACTGGCTCGGGCGCGTCGAGTATCGCTACTACGGCTTTGGCGACAAGGACGTCATCGACGACGGTCCCGGTGGTCTCGGCGAGGTCAGCCTCAACAGTCAGACCGTGACAGTGGGTTTAGCCTACAAATTCTGATCCGGGGACGGCGACCGAACTAACCCGCCACTGCCGAGGGGGCAGCAGGCGGGTTTTTTTTGCGCATCCCGGTGAGCGCCGGGAGCGAACGCGGCAATAAAGGGACTTCCAGCACAGTCCTCGATAAAACTGGACCTATCTAGTTTAGAATAATTCTAAGCTATTGATTTCAAGTCATTTTTACCAGATTTCCGTTGACTTCAAGGCCTCGTCTCGGCTTTATGACCGCCGACCTTTGATGTCAGGGCCTTGAACCCCGTCGATTGGAGGACCTCGTGTCTGCCCCTTGCGGGCCGCGCCTGCGTGCGGCCATTCGGAAAAACCACCGGAATCCCGGGTATTTGGCTGCCGTAACGCGTCTTACGGGAGCGCTTGCCTGATGCGCCCCGGCCACTTCGACTACGACAAGCATGACGGCTGCTACTTCGACCGGCCGCCGGAAAAGCTTGTGCTCGAAGGCTATCGCCGCTGGCTCGCCGGCTACGAAAGCGGCTCCGTAACACCTTGGGAAATGACGCAAATCCTCTACGAAGAGCTGCTGGGCGCGGAAGGCCGCCGCGTGGTCACCGAGCTCTCGCATTTCGTGCGCACGCTGCGGCGCTGCGCCGCCTGTCCGCTCAGGAGCTTTCCGTTTAATGCGCATCACGTGTGCCGCGACGAATGCCTGGCGCTCGGCTTGATTGCAGCGCTTCAGCACGACGACGAAGGCGCCACCGCCACCTGTCTTTCGGCGATGGCCTGCCCGGCGCTCGCGGCCAACGTAGCGGAGGCGGCCGCATCTTTTGCCGATGCACTCGCGGCCGCGCGCCACTACCTGCTGCCGATCCCGCAAAGCGCGATCGAAGATGTCCTGTCACGCTCGCGTACCGGGCGCGGCACAGTTCATTGAGGGAGAAGAAAATGACGACGATCCACAGCCGGACGCGGCTTATCGGAAAGCTCGCTGCGATCGCCGCCTCGACGGCGCTGACCGCCGCCATCTTCGTGCTGCCGGCAAAAGCGGCGACCGACGCAAAGGCAATCATCACCACCTATTCCGATATCGCGCTCGCCAAATACGAGGACTCGCTGACCACCGCCAAGGCGCTGGATCAGGCCGTCGATGCCCTCGTCGCCAAGCCTTCGCAGGAGACGCTCGATGCGGCCCGCGCGGCGTGGAAGGCGGCGCGCATCCCCTACCAGCAAACCGAGGTCTACCGGTTCGGCAATGCGATCGTCGACGATTGGGAGGGCCGCGTGAATGCCTGGCCGCTCGATGAGGGCCTGATCGACTATGTCGACAAGAGCTACGGCACCGAGTCCGACGAGAACGCGCTCTACACGGCCAACGTGATCGCCAATACCTCGATCGAGATCAACGGCCAGAAGGTCGACACCACCAAGATTACGCCAGAGCTGCTGTCTGGCACGCTGCAGGAGGCCGGCGACAACGAGGCGAACGTCGCCACCGGCTACCACGCGATCGAGTTCCTGCTGTGGGGCCAGGACCTCAACGGCACCGGTCCGGGCGCCGGCAACCGGCTCTATACTGACTACGACACGGCCAACTGCACCGGCGGCCATTGCGACCGCCGCGCCCAGTATCTCGCCGCAGCTTCCGACCTGCTCGTCTCCGACCTCGAGGAAATGGTGGCGAACTGGAAGGCCGACGGCGCGGCGCGCAAGGCTCTGCTCGACGGCGAGCCGAATGTCGGCCTCTCCACGATCCTGACGGGCATGGGCTCGCTCTCCTATGGCGAGTTGGCCGGAGAGCGCATGAAGCTCGGCCTGCTGCTGCATGATCCGGAGGAGGAGCACGACTGCTTCTCCGACAACACCTATGTCTCGCATCTCGAGGACGCGGTCGGAATCCGCGACGCCTATCTCGGCAGCTACAAGCGCATCGACGGTTCCGTGGTCTCAGGTCCCTCGGTTTCCGACCTCGTGAAGGGAACCGACCCGTCGCTCGACGGCGAGCTCAAGGGCAAGCTCGACACGACTGTCGCCAAGATGGAGGCGATCAAGAAGCGTGCCGAAGGCGGCGAGGCCTATGACCAGCAGATCGGCGAGGGCAACGCGGAAGGCAACGCCACCGTGCAGGCCGCCATCGATGCGCTGGTCGACCAGACCAGGTCGATCGAGCGCGTGGTCTCGGTGCTCAAGCTCGACGCCATCGCCTTCGAAGGCTCCGACAGCCTGGATGCCCCCGACAAGGTGTTCCAGTAGGCGGAAGCTTATTTTGTTGCCAGCAGGCGCGGGCTTCCGCCGCGCCGCCGCCAGCCAGAGCATCGGACTCGAAAAGTAGGTCCCGGTTTTCGGAAAGTCCGATGCTGCAAAGAGAACCCAGTAAGATATGCTGATCTGCCACTGCAACGTCATAACCGAGAAGGAGATCGAACGGACCATCATCGAACTGCTCGATGAGGACGCCTGGCAACTGATCGTGCCGGCGAAGGTGTATCATCGTCTGCAAAAACGCGGCCGCTGTTGCGGCTGCTTTCCGAATGTGGTGGAAACGATCATTCGCGTCACGGAAGCTTACCACTCCCGTGCTGAAACGGCTCAGGCCGACATCGTTTCACACCTGGATCGCGTAAGGGAACTGCGCGGCCAATACGGGAGCAGGCGTCATGAAGGGCGAACCACAGGTCATCGAGCGGCTTAACGAAGCGTTGTTTCTGGAGCTCGGCGCCATAAACCAATATTGGCTACATTACAGGCTGGTCAAAAACTGGGGTTACACCAAGCTCGCCAAGAAGGAGCGCGCCGAATCGATCGAGGAGATGCATCATGCGGACAAGATCATCGACCGCATCATCTTCCTTGACGGACATCCGAACCTGCAGACCGTGGCGCCGCTCAGAATCGGGCAGAACGTAAAGGAAGTGCTGGAATCCGACCTCGCCGGTGAATACGACGCTCGCACGTCCTACAAGAAGTCGCGCGAGATCTGCCGCGAACTGGGCGACTACGTGACCATGGAGCTGTTCGAGGACCTTTTGAAGGACGAGGAAGGCCATATCGATTTCCTCGAGACGCAGCTCGATCTTCTCACCGATATCGGCGAGAAGATGTACGGCCAGCTCAACGCGGATTCGGCGGACGAAGCCGAGTAAGGCTATGCGAAGATGCGGCGAATAACGACCAGGCTGCGCCGCGCACGACACTATTTCGTTTCTCGCTTGGCCGGGTGGCCATCGAAAGCGGCTGCCCAGACATCACCCCCTCTCCGTCTCGGCTTCGCCTCGACACCTCTCCCCCTGTCAGGGGGAGAGGATGGGCGCCAAGCTCGCGGCCGGCCATCCTCTCCCCTCACGAAGTGGGGGAGAGGTGTCGCGCGAAGCGCGACGGAGAGGGGGTATTTCTCGACGGGTCGTGGAGGGAAGAAATCTTTTGCGGGGGTAGCAGCTTGTTGCGTTGCGCTCCTCATCTCCCTCCCCCTTACAGCCGACACCCTGCCGCCCAGCCTTGCGGGCACGCGCGATGACCTCTCGGAAAAGGACCTCGCCCGCGTCATCGCCATCACCAAGCCCACGACCGACTTCTCCAGGGCGGAGCAGTTCGAGCTGATGCAGGGCGGCGCTGGTACCTCGAAGAAGCGCGTCAACCAGAATTCTTTTTCGCAATCCTCCGCCAACATCACCTTCGAGGAGGAAGCGACCTTCAAGCTCGGCAATGGCATCTTCAGGAAGGTTTGGGTATCGGCGCCGTCGTCAACGCAGGCGTCGGATGGGCTGGGCCCGCTCTTCAATGCTCGCGCCTGCCAGAGCTGCCATCTGAAAGACGGCCGCGGCCATCCGCCCGAAGGCCAGGCCGACGCCACCTCGATGTTCTTGCGCCTCGCACGCGCTGCGGAAACCGAAGAGGAAAAGGCGCTGATGGCCGATCGCAAGGCGCTGAATTTCCCCGACCCGGTCTATGGCGGGCAGTTGCAGGATCTCGCCGTGCCGGGGCTGCCGGGCGAAGGCCGCATGGCGATTTCCTACGGGGAAATTCCGGTCACACTGGCCGGCGGCGAGACCGTGTCCATCCGCAAGCCAACCTATTCGGTGACGGGACTTGCCTATGGTCCACTCGATCCGCGCACGACCCTCTCGCCACGCGTGACGCCGCCGATGATCGGCCTCGGGCTGGTCGAGCAGATCCACCCGGCCGACATCCTCGCCACCGCCGACCCGGCCGACATTGACGGCGACGGCATTTCCGGCAAGGCCCAGATCATACGCGACGACAAAAGCGGCGAGCTTACGCTAGGCCGCTTCGGCTGGAAGGCTCAGACACCCTCGATCCGCGAGCAGACCGCGAACGCCTTCAATGGCGACATCGGCATCTCGACGCCGGAAGTGCCGAAAAGCGCTGGTGAATGCACCGAGGCGGAGAGCGCCTGCCTCGCCATGCCGAACGGCGTGCAGGAGCGGCTCGGGCCTGTCGAGGCGCCCGACCCGATTATGGACCTCGTCACCTTCTATTCGCAGAACCTCGCTGTGCCCGCGCGGCGCAACATCGGCGACAAGTCCGTCCTGCACGGCAAGCAGCTCTTCTACGAAAGCGGCTGCACCTCCTGCCACACGCCGAAATTCGTGACGCGGCGCGACGCCCCCAACAAGGCGCAGTCGTTCCAGCTTATCTGGCCTTATTCCGACTTCCTGCTGCACGACATGGGCGAAGGCATGGCCGACGGCCAGCAGGTCGGCGATGCAAGCGGCAGCGAATGGCGCACCGCGCCGCTCTGGGGGATCGGCCTCACCAAGACAGTCAACGGCCACACCTTCTTCCTGCATGACGGCCGGGCGCGTAACCTCACCGAAGCGATCCTTTGGCACGGCGGCGAGGCGCAGAAATCGCGCGATGCCTTCGCAGGGCTTGCCAAGGAGGACCGCGAGGCGCTGATCGAATTCCTGGAGTCGCTCTGATGCGAACCCTGCTGCTCGGGTTTCTCGCCGCCATCACGACTTTCGCAAGCCCGGCGCGGGCGGAGAATGTCGCGGTCGCAAGCGCGGTCGAAGGTTTCGTTAAGCCGGCCTATGTTCATTTCCACTCAGTTTCCGCTCAGCTCCGCAGCGAGATGGATGCGCTCTGCGCCGACCAGTCGCCGGACAGGCATGCAGCCACGCAAAACACATTCCTCAGTCTCGTGTCCGCCTGGTCGGAGGTCGAGACGATCCGCTTCGGGCCGGTAACGGAGGAAAATCGGCTGGAGCGCATCCTGTTCTGGCCGGACCGCAAGAGCATCGGCCTGAAACAGGTGCAAGCCGCCCTGGCCGATAAGGACGCGTCGGCCACCGATGTGGCGGCGCTGAGGGACAAGAGCGTCGCCATGCAAGGGCTTGGCGCGCTGGAGTTCGTGCTGTTCGGAACGGGGTCGGAGGCGCTCGACGTACCAGGCGATCCCTATCGCTGCGCCTACGGTCGCGCGGTTGCGAAGAACATCGAGGACATGGGCGCCGCAATCCTCGCCGGCTGGCAGGACCCGGCAGGCATCTCCAAGCAGTGGGCCAATCCGGGTCAAGACAATGCGCTCTACCGGACCGACGACGAGGCGCTGACCGAGCTGTTCGACATCTTCGTCCACGGGCTGGAGATGATCCGCGACGTGCGTCTCAACGGCTTTCTCGGCCAGACGCCCAAGGACGACAAGCCAAAACAGGCGATCTATTGGCGCTCCGGCGCGACGGTGATCTCGATCCGGGGGAACCTCGAAGGGCTGCGCACCTTGTTCGACGTATCGGGCCTAACCGGACGGCTCCCGGCCGACTCGCAATGGATCGCGCAGTCGATCGGCTTCGAGTTCAACAATGCCGAGCATATGACTGACATCGCTGCCGGGCCGATCCTGGAAGTGCTCGCAGACGAGAAGACGCGCCGCGGCCTCACAGTCACGCGCCTCATCACCTCGCATCTCTCCGAGCTTTTCGGCGTCACGCTGGCGGGGCAGCTTGGCCTCTCCGCCGGCTTCTCCTCGCTCGACGGAGACTGACGATGAAGCTCATCGACCGCCGCGACTTCATGAAGGCCGCCGGCCTCGCCTTCGCGGCGACGCTGGCGCCGCGCCGGCTCCATGCGATCGAGCGGGCAGACGCGGTGTTCGCGACCGCCTACCAGGACAGAAGCGGCTTTTATGGCGTCGCCGTGCTGTCCGACGACAGAAAGCTGCTCTTCACCACGGCGCTTCCCGATCGCGGCCACGACGTCACCTTCGATCCAATCTCGCGCCGCTCGGTGGTTTTCGCGCGGCGGCCGGGTACCTTCGCCATCGTCTTCGACCATGCGGGCAAGACCGAGCCCGTGACAATTGCCAGCGTGCCTGGCCGGCACTTCTTCGGTCACGGCGTATTCTCGCCGGACGGCGCGCTGCTCTACGCGACAGAGAACGACTATGAGAACGCGGCCGGCGTGATCGGCGTCTACGATGCGACCGACAGTTTCCGCAGGATTGCCGAGTTCCCGACCCATGGCATGGACCCTCACGAGGTGCTGCTGCTTGCCGACGGCCGCACGCTGGCGATCGCCAATGGCGGCGTCGAGACGCATCCGGACTATGGCCGCGCGGAGCTCAACATCGCCACGATGAAGCCGTCGCTGGTCTTCGCGGACCGGGTGAGCGGCGACCTCATGGAAGAGCACGTGCTTGCGCCCTCGCTGCACCAGCTTTCGCTGCACCACCTCGCCGAAGATGGGTCCGGTGCCGTCTGGTTCGGCGGTCAGCACAAGGGGCCGGCGGCCGACCGACCGCCGCTGATCGGCAAGGCACGTGTCGGCGCCGAAATCGAGCTGCTGGCGATGGAAGACAAGGTGCTCGGCAGCCTGCGCAACTATATCGGCTCGGTCGCGGCCAACCACGACGCCGGCACGGTCGCGGTCTCGTCGCCGCAGGGCAATTCGTTGGTGGTGATCGAGGCTCGGACAGGGAAGGTCGTCTCGTCGCGTTCGCTTGTCGAAGTGTGCGGGCTGGCCCCCGAGCGGCAGGGCTATGTTGCCTCGACCGGCAAGGGCGAGATCGTCGATTGCAACGGCGACGACACCCGCTTCGACGACTATGTCTGGGACAATCACATGTTGAGGATCGGGTGACGAACCGACTGTCTCGTCCGGGAGAGCCGTGCTGGATGATCTACGCCGCGAGCGTCAGGGAATGCCGACGACCGGATGGGTATCCCCGCCCGAATGTCGGTGACACGCGGCGGGGGCCAGCAGTGAACCGCGTCGCGATCTTTCCGATCCGCTTCCGCGCCTTAGCCCTTTGTCCTACGCATGTCTTTGTCCCGAAACTGGGGCGACTTTCGGAAGACAGCGCTAAACGTCGAGATTGGCAACGGAAAGCGCGTTGTCTTGTATGAACTCGCGGCGCGGCTCGACCTCGTCGCCCATCAGCCGTGCGAAGAGCGCGTCGGCGTCGGTAGCGTCCGACACCTTCACCTGAAGCAGCGAGCGCGCATTGGGGTCGAGCGTGGTTTCCCAGAGCTGCTCGGCATTCATCTCGCCGAGTCCCTTGTAGCGCTGCATGGTGAGCCCCTTGCGGCCGGCGGCGAACACGGCATCCAGCAGCGCCTGGGGGCCGGAAAGCACCTCCGAGACGTCCTTGCGTCTCAGCACCGGCGGAGGCGCATAAATCTCGGCAAGGCGGGCAGCGTAGCGGTCGAGCGCACGCGCGTCGGCCGAGTTGAGCAGCGCCATGTCGAGCTGGGCGAATTCCTTCACGCCGCGGACGGTGCGCTCGAAGACATAGCCGCCGACAAGGCTGGACGGATCGTTGGTCGGGTTGACGCGCCCGCTCCAGCCACGCTCGGTTTCTTCGGCGATTGCATCGAGCCTGGCCGCGACCGTGTCGGCCATGGTGGCGGCGCGCGCCGGATTGGCCGCGATCTTGGGATTGAGCGCGCCCGCAATCGCGGCCTGCTCCACCACCGCGCGGTTGTAGCGCGAGTGCAGCCCATTGATCAGCGAGCGCACGGCGAGCGCGTCGTCGATCACGCTCCGCAGGTCCTGGCCGGCGCGGACCTCACCCGACGCGAGCGCCAGCGTGGCGTCGTCGAGGCCAGACCCGATGAGGTAATCCTCGAAGGCATCTTCGTCCTTGAGATATTGCGAGGACTTGCCGCGCGAGACCTTGTAGAGCGGCGGCTGCGCTATGTAGAGATGGCCGCGCTCGATCAGCTCCGGCATCTGCCGGAAGAAGAAGGTCAAAAGCAGCGTGCGAATATGGGCGCCGTCCACGTCGGCGTCCGTCATGATGATGATCTTGTGGTAGCGCAGCTTGTCGGCGTTGAACTCATCCTTGCCGATCGAGGTGCCGAGCGCCGTGATCAATGTGCCGATCATCTCCGACGACAGCATGCGGTCGAAGCGCGCGCGCTCCACATTCAGGATCTTGCCGCGCAGCGGCAGGATTGCCTGGTTCTGGCGCGAGCGGCCGCCCTTGGCCGAGCCGCCGGCCGAGTCGCCCTCGACGATGAAGATTTCCGACTTTGCCGGGTCGCGCTCCTGGCAGTCGGCCAGCTTGCCGGGCAGCGAGGTGATGTCGAGCACGCCCTTGCGGCGGGTGAGCTCGCGCGCCTTGCGCGCCGCCTCGCGGGCCGCGGCCGCCTCGACCACCTTGCCGACCAGCACCTTGGCCTCGGCAGGATGCTCTTCCAGCCACGTGCCGAGCGCCTCGTTGACGAGGCCTTCGACCACCGGCCGAACCTCCGACGAAACCAGCTTGTCCTTGGTCTGGGAGGAAAATTTCGGGTCGGGAACCTTGACCGAGAGCACGGCAGTCAGGCCCTCGCGGCAGTCGTCGCCGGTGAGTTCCACCTTCTCCTTCTTGGCGATGCCGGAGCTGTTGGCATAGCCCGTCACCTGGCGCGTCAGCGCGCTGCGGAAGCCTTGCAGATGCGTGCCGCCGTCGCGTTGCGGGATGTTGTTGGTGAAGGCGAGCACGTTCTCGTGATAGCTGTCGTTCCACCACATCGCCACCTCGACCGTAATGCCGTCGCGCTCGGAGCGGATGGAGATCGGCGCCGTGATCAGCGGCTTCTTGGCGCGATCGAGATAGCGCACGAATTCTTCCAGCCCGCCTTCGTAATGCAGCTCGATCTGCTTCACGTCGGCATGGCGGCGGTCGGCGAGCATGATGCGCACGCCCGAGTTCAGGAAGGCGAGCTCGCGCAGCCGATGCTCCAGCGTCGAATAGTCGAACTCGACCATGGTGAAGGTCTGCGGCGACGGCAGAAAGGTGATCTCGCTGCCGCTGCGCCCCTCATAGGTGCCGGCCTGCCAGCGCGGCTCATAGCTGCCGGTCACGCCAAGCGGCGCATCGGCATCGCCATGGGTGAAACTCATTTCGTGGGTCTTGCCGTCACGGCGGATTTTCAGCTTCAGCCAGGTCGACAGCGCGTTCACGACCGATACGCCGACGCCATGCAGGCCGCCGGACACCTTGTAGGAGTTCTGGTCGAACTTCCCGCCGGCATGCAGCTGCGTCATGATGACCTCGGCCGCGGAGACGCCTTCGGTCGGGTGCAGGTCGGTCGGAATTCCGCGGCCGTTGTCGATCACCGTGCAGGAGCCGTCGGGGTTGAGAATTACCGTCACCAGGTCGGCATGGCCGGCCAGCGCCTCGTCGATCGCGTTGTCGACGACCTCGTAAACCATGTGATGCAGGCCCGAGCCGTCGTCGGTGTCGCCGATATACATGCCAGGCCGCTTGCGGACAGCGTCCAAGCCTTTCAAAACCTTGATGGAATCGGCGCCGTATTCGGCCGGCTCGCCGTTCGGAATGCCCGACGTTTCGTTCATGAAGTGCTTTCTGCTAGTGCCGCACTTGAATGCGCCTGAAACTGCCCCGAATCAGGCACGGGACAATGGTGAAAATATAGGCGCTCGCGCCGATTTTTCCAAATTCCGAGGGGCGCTTGTGCGACGGAAAACCCTAATGAAAGGGCTTTATTTTCCTTGCGCGGCAAGCTTTGCCAGCATGCGCTGAAGCGCGCCGACCATCGGGGCATCTTTTTCCGGCAGCCGCCCGCTGCTCTGAAGCTCCAACATGATGTCGAGCGCGCGCGTCAGCGGCTCGCGCGGCTTCTTCGCCACCCTGGCAAAGTCGATATAGGCAATCACCAGATCGCGCTGCCAGACCGCGTTGTCAGGCGCCGCCGCGGCCAGCCTCTGGCGAATTTCGAGACTTTCCACGAATGCATCCGCCGCCTTCGGGACATCTTTGATTTGAAACCGCAGATAACCAATCTCTGCCAGCGTAATCGAAAGATCCCGCTGCCATTGCGCATTTGTCGCGTCATTGGCGGCAAGCCTGCGCATGATAGGCAGGCTTTGCTCGTAGCCGTCGAGCGCACCTTTCAGGTCGCCCTGCTTTTCGAGCACGTCCGCTACCTTCTCCAGGCCAATCGAGAGGTCCCGCTGCCATTCGCTGTTCTGGGGATCGCTGGCGGCGAGTTCCGAAACGACCGAAAGGCTGTCGCGATAGGCTTGAAGCGCGGCCGGCAAGTCGCCCCCCTCGCGCAGGACGTTGCCGATCTTGGTGGCGCTGACAGCTAGATCGCGCTTGAGCTGGGTGTCGCCGGGGTCATGCTGCGCAAGCCTTTGGATAATGGCGCTGCCGTCATCATATGAGGCCAAGGCGGCATCGAGCTTGCCCTGTTCGCGAAAAACGTCGCCGAGCTTGTCATAGCTGATCGAAATATCGCGCTGTCCTGCGTTGTCGCTGGGGTCGCCGCGGCCGAGCTCCAATCGGATCTGCAGACTTGCGTCATAGGCCTGGAGCGCCCGCTCAATGTTGCCCAGCACCAGCAGCACATTGCCGAGTTCGTCATAGACGACGGTCAGGTCGCGAAGGCGCTTGGTGTCGTCCGGGGAATCGTCCGACAGCGCTCGCTTGATCTTCAGGCTGGCTTCGAATGAGGCGAGGGCGGCCTCGAGGTCGCCCTGCGTGAACAAAATCCCGCCAATGGCGTCATGCGCAACTGCGAGCTGCGCCAACCAATCGGGGTTCGGCAAAGGGTTGTCGGTCACAGTCTCTAGGATCGCCAAAGCCGCCCGATAGGCGTCCAACGCGCTTGGCAGGTCGCCCTGGGCTATTCTTGTGTCGCCGACCTTGGAATGCGCAACGGCAAGATCGCGCTCGATGCTCGGGTCGGAGGGATCGTCCTCGATCCGCTTCTCGGCATGGAAGCGCATCGCCTCATAGGCGCGTGCCGCCGCGGCTATGTTGCCGGTGGTGGTGTAGAGGTCGCCGAGTTCGAGCAGCGCCGAGAGGCGCTTGTCCGCATGGTGCGGGTCGAGCCCGTCGCCGGCCTCGCCGTAAAGCGCGATCACTTTCTCCAGATCGGCAATGGCGAGGTCGTAGCGCAGGCTGGCCCGCGCCGCGCCGGCCGAAAGATACCGAGTCGATGCTTCGGAGAGCGTCCTTTCGACCAGATTTTCCTGCAATGCCTGTCGCGACCTGCTGTCGATGTCGGCAGCCGCGACCAGCTTTGCGCGTGCGGTGTCGAATGCACCGAGGGCCAGTTGCTGCTCGGCCTCCTGTCTCAGTCGTGTCACTTCGGGATCGGACGAGCGCAGCGAGCGAAGCTCGGCCCGCACCTGCACGAAGGCGTCCGCCGCTTCCTGCAGCTTGCGGTCGCGCTCGGCCTGCGTCATGGCCACGCCTTCGGTGCTGATCAAGGCTCCATAGAGCGGGGCAAGCGGCATGTCGGCATCCGACGCGACCCGTTCGACCTCGGCGCGCATCTCGGGCGTCACGTCGGCCATCGCCAACAGCAAACGTTCGCGCTCGGGCAGTTGCTCGCTCGTGGCGCTGGCGAAGAACAGCTTCGGCAAGCCGCTTTCGACATAAGGAAGCTGCTCGCCATGCGTGGTGTCGTAGACCTCCTGCTGGACCAGAGTGAGTGTCGAGCGCAGCTCCAGCCCGTCCGTTCCGAGATATTTGACCAGCGCCCCGGTGAACGGCGAATGGCCGTCGACGCCGTCGGAAGCCGTCTCGCCGGGTGCGGCCGCGAAAGCGAACAGCACGCCCTCGGCCTTGCCGACGCGGCCCAGCCCGGGCCTGACCTCCTTTGCCTGCGCGAGCGCCACGGCGCTGCGCCCTGAAGCGCTCGCCGACCCGAACGGGTCGCTGCGGCAGGCGTCCAGCATGATCAGGCCGATCCTGGAAATCGCGGCGACCGTTTCGCGCACCTCCTCGAGCGGCAAAGTCGATGCCTTAAGAGCATCCAGGGAAGAAGCGTCGGCATCGACCGGCAGCAGCCGGTTGTCGCCCGCAATCTCGACGCCATGCCCGGCAAAGAACACCAGTGCCACATCGGCGCCGCTGCCAAGCTTGCGGAAATCGTCGAGCGCGCGCCGGGCGCCGAGCAGGTCGGTGTCGGTCCTCAGCGTCACCTCGAAACCGAGCTGCTCGAGAGTCGTCTCGATCGCTTGCGCGTCGCCTACCGCATTGTCGAGCTTGCGGATGGTGCGGTAGTCGTCCGCGCCCATGACCAGCGCCACGCGCCGCTCGGCCTGCGCGACGCCGGTGATCGATACAAAAACGAAGGCGATCAGAACGCGAAGCATTGCAGCCAAACCCCAGGCACGCCGCGACATTTCCATGCCAATTGGGCGCCTACAAGGCCCACCGGCGATGGATTCGTGGCGGTGGCAAGGCAAATACTCACGGCGCCTTCAGCGCCTCGTCGACCATGGCGATCCAGGCTTCGTTTGCCGGCGGCAGCGTTCCGGCCTCTTTCATCGCAGCCAGCGCGTTCCGCGCGGCGGTGAGGTTCTTCTCCCGGTCGATACCGGCCACACCGAGCTTGTAGCGGCTGTAGATGACGTCGAGGATGCGCTGCGTGTCGGTCTGATCGGCTTCCCACAATGCCCTCGCCACCTTGTAGCCGGCCTGATACGCCGCGCCCGCTGCCACGATCTCTCCCTTTGCCAGCAGGACGTCGCCCGCCTGGTTGTGGGCAATCGACAGGTTGCGCTGCCATTCGGCGTTGGATGGGTCGAGCCCGGCAAGGTATTCGGCGATCGCCAGCGATGACTGGTAGGCATCGAGCGAGCCATCGAGGTCGCCCAACAGCCATTTGGCCTGACCGATCTTCGTGAAGTTGCTCGCGAGATCGTTGCGGTAGAGCGTATTTCCTGGGTCGCGCGCCATCAGCTTCTCGCTGATCATGTGGCTGCGCCGGTAATATTCCAGCGCCTGGTCCGGCTTGCCCGTTGCCCGCTTGACGTCCCCGATCCAGTTAAGGTTCACCGTCGTATGGCGCAGATATTCGACACTGTCGGGCTCCTTGGCGAGCAGGCCTTCGTCGATCTGCAGCGCCACGTCGAAGGAGGCCAGAGCGCCGGCCAGGTCGTTGGCAAGCCATTGCGCATGGCCGATCTTGTTGTGGCAGACGGCCATGTCAAAGCGTAGCACCGTTTCGTTCGGGATCAGATTGACCAGCCTCTCCGTTATGTCGAGCGAGAGCCGATAGGCGTTGAGAGCGCCCTGCAGGTTGCCGCTTATGCGGGCTATATCGCCTATGCGGTTGAGGATGACCGCCTGGTCCCGCATCCACTGAGGCCAGTGGATATTGTTGATGTCCTTCTGGACGAGCACCTGCAGGATGCCCTGCTCCTCGATGTATTTGGCAAGCGCTGTATCGAGCTTGCCTTGGTCGAACAGCACGTCCGCCACGTGCCCCTTGGCAATGGCGAGGGTGCGCTGCCACTCCAGGTCGTCCGGCACGCGATCGGCTTGCCGCTGGGTCGTCGCTTCCAGGCGCCGATATGCCGCTCCGGCGGCCGGCAGGTTACCCACCGTCCGCTGCAGGGTGCCGATCAACTCAAGAATGAATGTATGCTGCTGCCGGTTTTCGTCGGCGAGGTCGAAACCCTCGATTTCGTCGTAGAGAGCGGCTGCCTCCTCATAGTCCGAAATCGCGAGCTGGTAGCGCAGGTCGGCGCGGGCCGCGCCGCCCGCCAGGTAATGCGTCGTCGCCTCCGAGATGGTGCGTGCAATCAGATTCTGCTTCAGCGACTGGCGCGAATTGCTGTCGATGTCGGCGGCCGAAGCCAGTATCGCACGGGCTGTCTCGAAGGCGCCGAGCGACAGTTGCTGCTCGGCCTGCTGCCGCAGCCGCGTCACCTCCGGATCGTCGGAAGCGAGGCTGCGCATCTCGGCGCGCACTTTCACGAAAGCGTCTGCGGCCTCGCTGAGCCTACGACTGCGTTCGGGAGGCGTCATTGTCCTGAGGTCGGCGGAAATCAGCGTGCCGTAGAGCGGCGCCAGAGGCATGTCGGCCTTGGCCGCGACCAGTTCCACCTCGGCGCGCAGATCCGGCGTGACGTCGGCCATGGCGAGCAGCAGCCGCTCGCGCTCGGGCAGTTGCTCCTTGGCCGCGGCGGCGAAGAACAGCGTCGGCAGTCCGCTCTCGACATAAGGAAGCTGCTCGCCGCGCGACTTGTCGTAAACCTCCTGCTGGACGAGCGTGAGGGCCGAGCGCACCTCCAGCCCTTCCGTGCCGAGATACTCGATCAGTGCCTCGGCAAAAGGTGAATGGCCGTCGGCGCCGTCGGAGGCCGTCTCTCCGGGCGCGGCGGAGAAGGCGAACAATATGCCCTCCGCACGCCCGACGCGGCCGAGGCCAGGCTTGGCGTTGTCGGCGACGTCCTTGGCGATCGAGACCGCGCTCCGATCGGAGCCGCCGTCCTTCGCCTCCCCGGCGCCTTCGGCCGCCGCCCCGAACGGGTCGTTGCGGCAGGCATCCAGCATGACCAGCCCGACCTTGGCCACGCTCGTCACCGTCTCGCGCACCTCTTCCAGCGGCAGCGTCGAGGAATTCAGCGCCTCCAGCGACGAGGCGTCGGCATCGACCGGCAGCAGCCGGTTCTGGCCCCCGATCTCGACGCCGTGGCCGGCGAAGAACACCAGCGCCACATCTGCGCCCGCACCGTCTTCACGAAAATCCTCCAATGCACGGCGCGTGCGGCGCAGATCCCGGTTGGTCTCCACCGTCACCTCGAAATCAAGTTTTTCCAGCATGTCGCCGATCGCCTGCGCGTCATCGACGGCGTTGTCGAGCTTGCGAATTGTCCGGTAGTCGTCGGCGCCGATCACCAGCGCGACACGCCGCTCGGCATGCGCGACGCCGGCGGCGAGCACCAAGACAGCCGCGATGAGAATGCGCAGCATTCCGGCCCAAACCCCTGATACCGCCGCGACTTTTCCACGCGAATAAGGTCAGTGCAAGGCGACGGCGCGCCGATTCCCCCACCCGCCCGCCTCGTGCTCGCATAGACTCGGCCAGCGCCGGCCGAGTGTGGTCGATGAAGGCGCGCTGCTTCGGCATGGCCTGGGATCGGCTCGGGTAGTACAGGAACATGCCGGGCGTCTCGAGCATGTGGTCCTCGATCACCAGCTCCAGCCGGCCCGCCCTCGCCATCTGCTCAACGTCATGGCCCTGAGCGGCATGCCGCTGCTCTCCATGCCGCCGGCAAAGGTGATGGCTATCCTGATGGGCGCAGTCGGCTATCTCAAGCCAGGCAGCGCCTTCTCACCTACGGTCCTCGCTGCTCGGTGCCTGCGAGCATCATGGAGCGCCTTGGCCTCGGGGCAACCCGGATCGGGCTGGCGTTCAGGAACATTACGCCGGCCGGGTCTACCGCATCGGGCGATAGACCCCGATTCTCAAATCCAAAACCGAATCCAGACACGCCGGCGATAACAGCGAAAGCGCTGCCGGCCACGGTACCAATAGCGACGGCAAGTCCTTCTCCACATGCGACGCTGCCTGCGGTGCTGGCGCCGCTGAAAACGCGGACGATGCCGGCGCGGACTATGTCGACCGCGAGGATGACCTCCACCACGCGGACGCCGACGATGCTGGACCGGTTCTGCTTGAGGTGCTTCACGCTCGAAGTCTTCATCCGACACGTCGTCCGGCCCGTCGAGAATACCGCCTCTGGCTTCTGGAACACCCGCCAGCGCGCTGGCAGGCCGAGCCACGCGGGCAAGGGCGGCCATCCCGGCAATCCCGAGCATTCCGGTCAGAAATAGCCGACGATCCATGGGAACCTCCGGTCCGCTTTAACGCCGTGCGGTATGCCCGATTCCAAGATCCTTTCGCGAACGCAATCTCGCAGCCGGCCGAACGTCGTCATGCCGCATGGCTTGCGTCCCTCACAGCCCTACAATCTCAGCACCCATGCCTCTACTTTCCCTTTGCCCTTCACTTCGATGGCGCCGCGCGGCTCGAAGACGAACTGCCCTTTGAGCTTTTCGTAGACCGCGCGCGTAACCTGGATCGAATCGGGAATGCCGCCCGCTTCCATGCGGCTCGCAAGGTTCACGGTATCGCCCCAAAGATCGTAGATGTATTTGCTCTTGCCGATCACCCCGGCCACCACCGGACCGGTGTTGATGCCCACCCTGATCCTCAAGGGGGCATTGTTTTCCATCGCGTGCTCGCGCGTGATGTGAACCATGCGGATGGCCATGCGAACCATACGCTCGGCGTGGTCGGCCGCGGGCACGGGCAGGCCGCACACCGCCATATAGGCGTCGCCCACCGTCTTGATCTTCTCGATGCCGAGTTCCTGGGCGGCGGCGTCGAAGCGCGTGAACAGGCCGTTGAGCAATGTGACGACATCGGCCGGCGGCATATCGGACGTCAGCTCCGTGAAGCCGACAATGTCAGCGAAGGAGACGGTGACTTCCGCGAAGCCATCCGCAATCCCGACCTCGCCGCTGCGTAGCCGGTTGGCGATTGGCGCGGGCAGCACATTCAGCAGCAATTGCTCGTTTTCGCGATTCTTGTTCTCGATCACGACATTTTTTTCGCGCAACTCCTCGACCATGCCGTTGAAGGCAGAGCAGAGCTGCCCGATCTCGTCCCTGGTGCGGACCGGCACGTTGGCCCCATAATCGCCGGCGGCGAAGCGTTTCACCCCGGCAGTCAGCTCGCGCAGCGGTCCAAGCAATGCGCGCGACAGCCATGCGGCCGTGGCCGCCACGACCAGGAGCGCCAATCCCCCGACAAGCAGCAGGTCCCGGCGCAACCGGTCGATCGGAGCGAAGGCCTCGGCGCTGTCGATCTTGGCGACAAGCGCCCATCTGACGTCGTCGATCGCGAGCGGTCCCCATGAAGCGAGCGTCGGAACGCCGCGATAGCCTATGATCTCGCCGGTACCCTCGACGCCGGCGAGCGCAGCCCGGGTTGCCTCAGTGTCGATGCGCTGATGAAGCACCGGCGTCCCGTAGCGTTGGATGGCTGCGATCTCGTCCTCCGGGGTGCTGACGGCCCGGAGTTCGGTGAAGTAGTGGTCACGGTTCTCATAAAATGCGCGCGGGGCCGAGCGCACCAGATAGTCCGGGCCGACGAGGTACGCTTCACCCGTGTCGCCGAACCCATCCTGCCGCCAGCGGCGACCGCCGGTGACGACATTGTCGATCTCCTCGTTCGACAATTGCGCGATGAGCACGCCGATGACGACGCCCTTGTCGATCACCGGCGCACCCATGAAGGCTATCGGTGCGCCGCCCGAAGGCGCGTAAGATGCGAAATCCTCGAGGCAGATGGCCGACTGGTCGGCGGTCTCCGAGCAGTGCCCGGCGGCGGCGGCGGCGTTGGAGCGGCGGTACGGACCGAACTGGAGGGACGTGGCGAAATCGACCTCCTTCTGGACGGTGTAGATCAGCCGGCCCGATTTGGGTTCGGCTATCATGAAGTCGAAGAAGCCGACCGTCGCGGCGGCCGCCCGCATCAGTGGATTGTAGATAGCGTGCAGCCTGCTGTATTCGCTGCCGTCGCCTGCGTCGTCGAGAAGCTTGCGCCGCTCCGCCGGGTTCGGATTGGCCACGATATAGTGATATTGCAGATAGTAGGGAGCCCCGCCGACCGGCAGATAATCCGACAGAGCCGGTTCCCTGCCGAGCACGCTCGTCATCTGCGGAATGAAGTTCTCGGCATACCAGTCGCTGACTTTCTGCTGCAGTTCGGATGGCACGCCCGCCCGGTCGAGCTGTTCGACTGCGATCCGGAACTCGCGCGTTGAATCGGCCACCATCTTCGACGTGGCAAGCAGATGCAGCTCGGCCCGTATCGTGCGGAAGTAGGTCTCGATCTGGCGCGCCTTAGTCTGGCGGGCGGCCGTGAGCTGGTCGAAGACCGCCTTTTCGAGGGCGTCGCGGGCGCGGAAATAACCGAGCACCGCGGTGACCAGGACGGCGGTCGCTCCAAGCAGGACGAGGACCGTGAACAGCTTTGCTGCCAGGCCCCAACGCAAGGGGCGCGGTGTGCCGGTCACGTCCGTGGAAGACATCCTCGACCTCTGAGCCATCAGGCGCAACGCCGGGCAGATACCGAATGTCGACAACGGTCCTTAAGCCGATGGTTCGGATTAGGCCGTTGCCCCGTGCACCTGCTCCGACGACAATGCTACCGGACTCGCGGCGCGAAGGCAGCGCATTTTTCAGGTCGACAAACGCCATTTGAGCCAAGTTACCGACATTGTCTTTGAATCGGGGCGGCTCGGCAGTGAACCACCCAAAGGCGAAACTCAGCTCGCGCATCAATCGCCGCATGGACGCCTTGAACCGCGAGCATTAGATTTCGTTCCTGTCCGGAGTTTCTCTCATGGATACCAAACCAGCCCCGTTCGTTCCACCGGCGCCGAAGCCGCGCACCAAGCCGCCCTCCCTCTTCGAGTTGATTCGTATCGTCTATCGCAACCCGCTGGAGTTGTGGGGCGAGCCCTCATACAACGAGCCGTGGGTCTCGGTGAACGCGATCGGCGGGCCGCTGGTCATCGCCAACGACCCCGGCCTGATCCGCCACGTACTGGTCGACAACGCCAAGAACTACAAGCTCGCTACAGTACGGCAGAAGATCCTGCGGCCCATCCTGCGCGACGGGCTGCTCACCGCCGAAGGCCAGGTGTGGCGGCGCTCGCGCAAGGCCATGGCTCCGGTCTTCACGCCACGCCACATTTTCGGCTTCGCGAGACCGATGTTGAAGTGCACCGAGGCATTCGCGGCGCGCTACGAGGACATGCTTGGCGAGACGGTCGACGTCTCGCGCGACATGACGACGCTCACCTACGACATCCTGGCAGAGACGCTGTTCTCGGGCGAAATCGCCGGCGAGCCCGGCGCGTTCGAGCATCAGATCGACCGGCTGTTCGAGACCATGGGGCGCGTCGACCCGCTTGACGTGCTGAGGGCGCCGGACTGGCTGCCGCGCATCACTCGCCTGCGCGGGAGGAAGACCATGGCCTATTTCCGCAGTATCGTCGCGGAAACGATGGAGATGCGCAAGAAGCAGCTTGCTCGCGACCGCGAGGGCGTGCCGGAGGATTTTCTGACTCTGCTGCTCAGGGCCGAGGGCCCCGAGGGGCTCTCCCGGGCGGAGATCGAGGACAACATCATCACCTTCATCGGCGCCGGCCATGAGACGACGGCACGCGCGCTTGGTTGGGCGATTTATATGCTCGCCGAGGCGCCTTTCGAGCGCGAAAGGGTGGAGCGTGAATTAGCTCAAGTGCTCGCTCAGGAGCAGGATCCCGCCAAGTGGCTGGATTCAATGCCTTTTACGCGCGCCGTTTTCGAAGAGGCCATGCGGCTTTATCCACCTGCGCCATCGATCAACCGTGAGCCGGTCGAGACCGACAGCTACCAGGGTTTCGTGCTGCGCAAGGGTGCGCAGGTGCTGGTCATGCCGTGGACGGTGCATCGCCATCGCAAGCTCTGGGACAAGCCCGACGCCTTCATGCCGGAGCGTTTCCATCCGGGAAACCGCGAGAAGATCGATCGTTACCAATACCTGCCGTTCGGCGCAGGACCGCGCGTCTGCATCGGCGCCGCCTTCGCCATGCAGGAGGCCGTCATTGCCCTCGCAGTCCTGCTGTCCAAGTATCGTTTCGATACCGTAACGGCCACCAAGCCCTGGCCTGTCCAAAAGTTGACGACGCAGCCGCAAGGCGGCCTGCCGATGCGGGTGACACGTCATTGACGAATTAGTTTCGGCCTCGAAACACATCCTCGACATGCACCGGCCAGCGCCGCGGCAGCACGGCGACCATGTCGAAGCGCAGCGAAAGCCGGGCATGATCCGGCTGCCGCACGAGCCACAGATCGGCTGCCGCCTCGATGCGCCGCTCCGAATAGCCGCCGATCGCGTCCATGGCTTCGGCCAGCGTCGGTCGCGCCTTGACCTCGACGATCGCCACCAGATCGCCACGCCGGGCGATCAGGTCGATCTCGCCGGCCTTGGTGCGGTAGCGTCGGGCCACGATGCGATAGCCTTTAAGAATCAGAGCGATGGCAGCCAGCCATTCGCCGCGGTGGCCACGCCGGTAGGCGCCGTAGCGGCGGGCCGACTCATCGACCATCGCGCGCCGCCTTGAGCTCGATCAGCCGTCGGTAGAGCTCCGGCTTTGCGAGGCCCGTCATCTTGGCCGCCTCGGCTGCCGCCTTGGACGCCGGCATTTCGGCGGCGAGCGACGTTAGCAATGCGTCGACATCCGCCGTGGCGGCGGGCTTTTCCGCGGAGGGAGCGACGCAGATCACGATCTCGCCCTTCGGTGTAGCGGCCTCGCGGTAATGCGCGGCAAGCTCTCCGAGCGTGCCGCGGCGGATTTCCTCGAAGGCCTTGGTCAGCTCGCGCGCCACCACGGCATGGCGGTCGGGTCCGAGAATGTCCGTCATCAAGTCGATGGATTCCGCCAATCGATGCGGCGATTCGAAGAAGATCAGCGTCGTTGGTGTCGACCTCAGCGCCTCCAGCCGGCTGCGGCGCGCCCCGGCCTTGGCGGGGAGGAAGCCTGCGAACAGGAACGCATCGGACGGCAGGCCGGAGGCTGTCAGCGCCGCGAGCACGGCCGAGGCTCCCGGAATCGGCACGACCTCGATGCCGGCTTCCAGCGCGCGCTCGACGAGCCGGTAGCCGGGGTCGGAAACGAGCGGCGTGCCGGCATCGGAGACCAGCGCCACGCTCTTGCCCTCGCCGAGCGCTGCGATGAGGCGCGGACCGGCCTCGTCGGCATTGTGCTCATGATAGGCTGTCGGCCGCTGGCGGATGCCGTAGCGATCGAGCAGCACGCGCGTCACACGGGTATCCTCCGCCGCTACGATATCGGCGGCCGCCAGCGTCTCCAGCGCGCGGATCGTAATGTCGGCGAGGTTGCCGATCGGGGTCGAGACCAGATAGAGCGCCGGCGCGAGTGGTCGCGCGGCGATCTCCGTCCGCGCGATCACGAAGCTTCGCGTCGCCTGCCCGGCAAGGTGATCCTCATGTCCCATCGGCAATCTTTGACACGCCATCCCGCCGGTTGCAAAATCCACAAACGGCTGAATGAGTGCGCCGCTCAGGCAAAGGGCGCGATGCGTTCGGGGTTTGGTATCGGGCGGCTGGCCGTCGCCGCTATCTTATCGTCGCTTCCTGCGCTTTCAGCCTGCGAGACCGTGCCTTTCGGCCTTCCCGGCCCGGAGAAAGCGTCACCGGCCAGCCAGCCTCCGCCTGCCATAACGCTGCCGCCGGCCAAAGGCGAGGTCATCGGCTCAGGCCCGGTCCGAATCGCGCTTCTCCTGCCCATGACGGCGCCCGGCAATGGCGGCAAGGTCGCCGCCGAGTTCCGCAACGCCGCGAAGATGGCCTTGGAAGATTTCGGCCTCCAGTCGATCGAACTTGTGGTCAAGGACACGGCCGGCAAGCCGGAACGGGCGCTCGCCATGGCAAACGAAGCGAATGCCGAAGGCTCCTCGGCGGTGCTCGGCCCGCTCTTCGCGCCCGAGGTAATGCAGGCCGCCGCCGTGCTGAGGCCGGCCGGCAAGACCGACATCGCGTTTTCCTCAGATCGTAGCGTCGCCGGCGGCACCGTATATCTCAATTCGTACCTGCCGGAGGGCATTGTCGACCGGGGCGTGAGCTTCGCGGTCGAACGCGGCTACCGCAGCTTCGTGGCGCTGGTGCCGAACGGGCCGGCCGGCGATCTCGCCGAAAACCAGCTCCGGGCGACGCTTGCCGCCAAGGGCGGCACGTTGATCCAGACCGCCCGCTATGATTACGACGAGGGTTCGCTGCAGGTCGCGGCCGCCTCGATCGCGCAAGCGGCCGGGCAGGCGCAGGCGATCTTCATCCCGGATGGCGGCGGCAGCCCCAACGCGATCGTTGCGGCGCTGCGATCTAACGGCGTCGACCTTGCCGGCAAGAAGCTGGTCGGCACCGGCCAGTGGACGGCATCGAATCTCGGCGATCCGGCATTTGCCGGCGCCTGGTTCGCCGACGCCGACCAGACAAAGCTCGCCGCCTACAGGACGCGCTATCGTGAGAAATACGGCGCCGATCCCTCGGTCAATTCAGCGCTCGCCTATGACTCGGTCGCGCTGGTAGCCGGCATCGTCAAACGCTACGGCGCGGCGGGTTTCACGCGAGAGGTGATCGAGACGCCGACCGGCTATTCCGGCTACACCGGCCTCTTCCGCTTCCTGGCCGGCGGCGCCTCGCAGCGCGGCTATGCAGTCCACGAAGTCGGCAGCGCTGGCATCCTGACGGTTGTCAGTCCGGCCCCGACGAGTTTTGGCGGGAGTTGATCCCGACACCCACTTTGCCAAGAAAGAGCCGGCTTTCGCAGGAACTTCGCGCCCTTGCAGCGAATTGTCGTGCTGATTCGGTGAGCCGGAGTACGGATATGAACACCCTTGGTCATCAGGATGTTTTCGAGCCTTACTATGAGGGCCGCAAGAACACTTTTGCCACGATTGATCGGAAAGCAGTGGAGCGAGCCAAGCTGCTCAAGGAGCGCTTCGAGAAGCTTCTCGACAGGGCGCGGCGCGACCGCGACGAAGCTGCCTGAGATTTCAGCGCGCCAGGTCGGCCACCACAGCATCGAGCACGATCATGCCGTTCGGCGTTGCCCGTAGCCGTGAATTGCCGACCGGCTCGATCAGCCCCTCCTCTTCGAGGATCGACAGGCGCGGCGCACTGAACGGCCGGCCGGCAAGCTCCTCGTAGCGCACGAGATCGATCCCTTCGGTGAGCCTCAGTCCCATCAGCAGGAACTCGTCAGTCTCCTCCGAGCGCGTCAGCGTCTCGCCGCCGGTGACACCGTGGCCCCTCGCCTCGACGAGGTTGAGCCAGGTCTCCGGCATTTTTTCCGCGATCGTGACAATGCGGCTGCCATTCTCGACGAAGCGGCCATGCGCACCCGGCCCTACGCCGACATATTCGCCGTAGCGCCAGTAGGTGAGGTTGTGGCGGCTTTCCGCGCCCGGCCTGGCGTGATTCGATATCTCGTAAGCCGGCAGTCCGCGCGCAGCCGTTACCTCCTGCGTCACCGCGTAAAGCTCGGCGGCGACTTCCGGCTCGGGGATGGCAAACTTTTTCGCCGCGTGCAGCGCATGAAACGGCGTGCCTTCCTCGATGGTGAGTTGGTAGAGCGACAGATGGTCGACGGCGTAGCCGATCGCCTCTTCCAGCTCCGTCGCCCAGGCATCCGGCGTCTGCCCGGGCCGCGCGTAGATGAGGTCGAAGGACAGTCGCGGAAAAATCTCGCGGGCGAGCGCGATCGCCTTCAGCGCCTCCTCGACATTGTGCAGCCGGCCGAGGAATTTGAGGTCGACATCGTTCAGCGCCTGCACGCCCAGCGACACGCGGTTGACGCCAGCGGCGCGATAACCCCGAAAACGCGAGGCCTCGACCGAGGACGGGTTGGCTTCGAGCGTGATCTCGGCGCCGTCGGCTATCGCCCAGCTCTTCGCAACCGCATCGAGCACGGCGCCGACCGTTTCCGGCTTCATCAGCGACGGCGTGCCGCCGCCGAGAAAGATACTGGTCACCGTGCGCGGCCCGGTGCGGGCCCGCATCGTTGCAAGCTCGGTCGCGAAAGCGGCCGCAAAGCGCTCCTGATCCACCGGCTGGTGGCGGACATGGCTGTTGAAGTCGCAATAAGGGCATTTGGCCGCGCAAAACGGCCAGTGGATGTAAACGCCAAAGCCGGGGTCGGTCATGCCGCGCCGAGCCTCGCGCTGGCGAATTGCTGGAAGGCTCGCGCCCGGTGCGACAGCGCCTCGGCCTGCCCCGGCTTCCAGCCGTGCTTTTCCTCAGCCGTCATCTCGCCGAAGGTCCTGTCGTAACCATTCGGCATGAAGACGGGATCGTAACCAAAGCCGAGATTGCCGCGCGGCGGCCAGACCAGGTGGCCTTCGGCCTCGCCGCGATAATATTCGGCATGGCCGTCCGGCCAGCACAGGCAGATGACGGCTACGAAGCGCGCGGTGCGGTCGCTCGGCGCGGTCGCACCCTTCTGCCGAAGGAGATCCTCGACCTTCTGCATGGCGACGCCGAAATCGCGCTTGCCGTCGGCCGTCTCGGCCCAGTTCGCCGTGTAGACGCCCGGCTGGCCGCCGAGTGCGTCGGCGCACATGCCCGAATCGTCTGACAGTGCTGGAAGGCCGGTGGCGAGAGCCGCCGCATGCGCCTTGATGTAGGCATTTTCCTCGAAGGTCGTGCCGGTCTCCTCGGGCTCCGGCAGATTGTATTCGGCGGCAGAACGGGCTTCGAATCCGAACGGCGCAATCAGCTCGGCGATCTCCTTGAGCTTGCCGGAATTGTGGCTCGCCACCACGATGCGGCGTCCGGAAAGATCGTGGATGGCGTGCATCAAAATCCCCAGATGCGCGGCTCGGCGAATTCCAGCGAATTGCCGGACGGGTCGCGGAAATAGATGGAGCGGCCACCTTGCGGCCACTCGAAATCGGCCTCGACCCCGACGCCTTCGGCCTGGAGATGGGCCTTCCAGCGGTCGATTTCCTCCGCGCTCGCCGAAAAGCAGAAATGGCCCGGCCCGCGCGCGCCATGCGGCGGCACCGGCAGCCTCGCGTCGGGCGCCGGCGGCACTTCGGTGGACGCGGCGTTGAAGAGCAGCAGCACGCCCTGGCCGCAGCGGAAAAAGACATGCCGGCCTTCGACCTTGCCGATCGGTTTCAGCCCGAGCATGTCGCGATAGAAGGCTTCCGCCTCGCCAAGGTCGGTCACGTAGAGCGCGGATTCGAGGACGGCGGAGGGGGTCATTGCCGCCTAACCCACCGCCATCTTCTGCAGATCGACCAGCCGCGCGATGCCCTTGCGCGCCAGCGCCATCAGTTCCGCGAACTCGGCCTCGGTGAACGGTTCGCCCTCGGCGGTACCCTGCACCTCGACCAGGCCGCCCTTGCCGGTCATGACGAAATTGGCGTCGGTGCCGGCGGTCGAATCCTCGGCATAGTCGAGATCGATCACCGCGGTCTTCTCATGGATACCGCAGGAAATCGCGGCGACATGATCCTTCAGCACCTTCGAGACGATCGCCATCTGCCGCGCCTCCATCCAGGTCAGGCAGTCGTGCAGAGCGATCCAGCCGCCGGTGATCGAGGCCGTGCGCGTGCCGCCATCGGCCTGGAGCACGTCGCAGTCGATGGTGATCTGCTGCTCGCCGAGCGCCTGCAGGTCGATCACGGCGCGCAAGGAGCGGCCGATCAGGCGCTGGATTTCCAGCGTGCGGCCGCCCTGCTTGCCGGACGATGCCTCGCGGCGCATGCGCTCGCCGGTCGAGCGCGGCAGCATGCCGTATTCGGCCGTCACCCAGCCCTTGCCGGTGTTGCGCATCCAGCCTGGCACCTTTTCCTCCAGACTCGCCGTACACAGCACATGCGTGTCGCCGAACTTGACGAGGCATGAGCCCTCCGCGTGCTTCGACACGCCGCGCTCGAAGGAAATGGCGCGCATTTCGTCTGGGTGCCGCTTCGATGGCCGCATGGTCCGGCGTCCTGTTCAAGGGATTCGTCGCGGGCTTTTAGCCCCGCACAAGGGAGCACGCAAAGGAAAACGCCTCTTCATCCCCGCTCCGTCGATGTTGTGTTCGATTGAGGCCTCACTATATCCTCAGCCCGATCCGATCCACGCCCAAGGTTGAGATGGACCCGGCCCTGCAGACACTCGACCAGCGCTCGCGCGAAATCTTCCGCACGATCGTGGAATCCTACCTGCGCGACGGCGAGCCGCTCGGCTCGCGCAACCTGTCTCGCGCGCTGGCGCTCGGTCTGTCGCCGGCCACCATCCGCAACGTCATGAGCGATCTCGAACAGCTCGGCCTCATCTACGCGCCGCACATCTCGGCCGGCCGGCTGCCGACGCAGCGCGGCCTGCGCTTCTTCGTCGATGCCTTCATGGAGATAGGCGATCTTTCTGACGAGGAGCGTCGCGCGATCGAGACGCAGGTGAAGGCTTCGGGCGCGGGCACATCGCTGGAACACATGCTCACCGAAGCCAGCCAGATGCTGTCCGGCATGTCGCGCGGCGCGGGCCTTGTGGTGGCGGCCAAGAATGAAGTGCCGCTGAAACATATCGAGTTTGTCCAGCTGGAGCCGCAACGGGCGCTCGCAGTGCTGGTGTCGCAGAACGGCGACGTGGAAAACCGCATCGTCGACGTGCCAGCCGGCACCACGGCGTCGCAACTGCAGGAAGCCTCGAATTTTCTGAACGCGCATATCCACGGCCGCACGCTGGCCGAGGCCAAGGTGGAGATCGGCCGGCTGAAGGAGGAAACCAGGGCAGCGCTCGACGCGCTGTCGCGGGAACTCGTCGAGAAGGGTCTGGCCGTGTGGGCCGGCTCCGAAGGCGGGCTGCCGGCCCGGCTCATCGTGCGCGGCCGCGCCAACCTCCTCGAAAACGTCACCGCCCAGGCGGACATCGAGCTGCTCAAGCACCTTTTCGAAGATCTGGAGAACCAGGAAGGGGTCATGCAGCTCCTCGACCTCGCCGAGCAGGGTTCGGGCGTGCGCATCTTCATAGGTTCCGAAAACAAGCTCTTTTCGCTCTCGGGATCGTCCCTGATCGTGGCGCCCTATCGTGACAAGGATTCGCGTGTCATCGGCGCGCTGGGCGTGATTGGCCCGACCAGGCTCAACTACGCCCGCATCGTGCCGATGGTCGACTATACGGCGCAGATGGTCAGCCGCATGCTGCGGTAGCTTTTGGAGGATCAGCGAATGTTCGGCTTGATCGGTCAGCGGTTGGTTGGGCGTGATAGGAACGAAATCCCTTCATGCCTTGATTTTTGTCGCTTGAACCTCGATATCGGGCGCTACTTCCGCAACCCACGAACGAGATGACAGACCGCGATGAGCGACCAGTCGAAAGAGGAACGTTTTTCAGAAGAGGCAGCGGCAAACGGCGCAGAGGCCCCGGCCAACGACACCGGGGACTATGAGGTCGTCGTCAAGCTGATGAAGGAGAACGAAGATTTGAAGGACCGCGCGCTGCGCATTGCGGCGGAGATGGAGAACCTGCGCCGGCGCACGGCACGGGATGTCCATGACGCCCGCAGCTATGCGATCGCCAATTTCGCGCGCGAAATGCTTTCGGTCTCCGACAATCTGCGCCGCGCGCTGGAGGCAGTGCCCGCGGATGCAAAGGCCTCGGCCGATGCCGGCTTCAAGGCCCTGATCGGGGGCGTCGAGATCACCGAGCGGGCGATGCTTGCCGCCCTAGAGCGTCACGGCGTGAAGAAACTCTTTCCCGAGGGCGAGAAGTTCGATCCGAACTTCCACCAGGCCATGTTCGAAGTGCCGAATCCGGAAGTGCCTGCAAACACCGTCGTGCAGGTCGTGCAGCCCGGCTATTCGATCGGCGACCGTGTGCTGAGGCCGGCCATGGTCGGCGTCGCCAAGGGCGGGCCGAAAGCCGCCACCGCGGCCGAAAGCGGCCCGAAGCCGGCAACCGACGAAGCGCCTGCCGAACCCGGCCCCGTCAACGAGCAGGCCGAAAAGGACGCCTGACACGGTTTCGAGAACGGGAGGGGAGCGTACATTCAGGTATGTGAGCGCCGGAAGCGCAGAAAGCCGCCATTTCCGGGCTGGCCTCAACTTAACATCGACAGACCCCGGCCAACGCCTGAGCTTCTAAGGGTAGGTCATGGTCGACTTGATGGTGACCTATCTGGAGATGTACGCGCCGCCCATTCCGCGTCGAAACTCCGCCTCTACCGGAGCACGCCCCTAGGCGCATCTGGCTGCATACCGACAGCAACGACCATCCGAACGCGCTGTCAGTCTATGCGAAGGCCGGTTTTCGGCCGTATTTGCGCCGGATGGAAAGTTTCAGGAGTGGGGTCGGCTAAAGCAGCCCGACTTTCTCCGCCTCCTCGCGCAGGTTCTTGCGCGGGCGGGGGCCGATCTGCTGGATGCAGAGCCCGGCGGCGAGCGAGCCCAGCCGGCCGCAATCGGCAAGGCTGCGGCCGGCCGTATAGCCGAACAGGAAGCCCGCCGCGTAGAGGTCGCCGGCGCCGGTGGTGTCCACCAGCTTCTCGATCTCGATTGCCGGCACCACGGCTGTTTCCGTCGCCGACACGATCACCGAACCCTTCTCCGAGCGCGTCACGGCAGCAAGCTTGCAGTCCTTGCGGATCAGCTCCAGCGCCGCCTCGAACGATGAGGTCTGGTAGAGCGACTTCAGCTCGCTCTCATTGGCAAAGACGATATCGACCGTGCCCGTCCGCATCAGGTCGAGGAATTCGTCGCGGTAGCGGTCGACGCAGAACGGGTCCGACAACGTCATCGACACCTCGCGGCCGGCCTCATGCGCGTGGTGCGCGCTGAGCCTGATCGCCTCCTTGGCGCGCGGCGGATCCCACAGATAGCCCTCGAAATAGGTAACCTTGGCGGCGACAGCCTTCCCCGCCTCGACGTCCTCGGGTCCGAGCTCGACGCAGGCGCCGAGATAGGTGTTCATCGAGCGCTCGCCGTCGGGCGTCACGAAGATCATCGAGGTGGCTGTCGGCGGGTTGCCCCCGAGCGGCTTCGTGTCGAAATCCACGCCTTGCGCGCGAATGTCGTGGCGATAGATCTCGCCGAGCTTGTCGTTCGACACTTTTCCGAAGAAAGCGGCCGTGCCGCCGAAGCTCGCCACGCCGGCCGCGGTGTTGCCCGCGCTGCCGCCCGACGCCTCGATCGCCGGCCCCATGCGGCCGTAGAGAAGCGCCGACCGCTTGGCGTCGACGAGGTTCATCGCCCCCTTGATGATGCCGTTTTCGACGAGGAATGCATCGTCACACTCGGCAATGATATCGACGATCGCATTGCCGATGCACAGCACGTCGTATTGGCTCATCCGGTTCTCCGCGGCCACGAAATTCGCACTCAATCCCGCCCGACCGTCGGCCGCGCCGCGGGCGGGTCTAACGATTTCGCAGTGCAATGCAAGCCCGGGAACCGGTTTTCTTGCGGTTTGGCCAGCGTCTGCCTATGTCGGTCGGACTGCAAGGAGGGCCGGATGATCTTCGAAGCCGCACGCGCCGCGTTTGGCAATCTCTTCGCACCGGAACTGCGCGCGGTCTTCTTCAAGAGCCTGGGCTTAACGTTGCTCGCGCTCACGGCGCTGTGGTTTGGCCTCAAGGAAGTGTTCGACTGGCTGGCGCTGCCATGGATCGACGCGCTGCTGCCCGGCTTTCCATCCTGGGCCGGCTGGCTGACCTTCATCGCCGCGATCCTGGCCGGCATCGGCCTTGCCATCGCGCTAGCGCTGCTCGTCGCGCCCGCGACCGCGGCGATCGCCGGCCTCTTCCTCGACGATGTGGCCGATGCGGTGGAGCGGTCTGACTATCCCCGTGACCCGCCCGGCAGACCTCTGCCGGCCGGCCGTGCACTGATCCAGTCCCTGAAATTCTTCGGCGTGGTGATCCTCGGCAACATCATTGCGCTGCTGCTTCTGCTGATCCCCGGCGTCAACATCGCCGCCTTCTTCGTCGTCAACGGCTATCTGCTCGGCCGCGAATTCTTCGAGTTCGCTGCGATGCGCCATTTGCCCGAGGACGAAGCGAAGGCCATGCGGCGGCGACATGCCGTCACGGTGTTCCTCGCAGGGCTGCTGATCGCCGCCTTCGTCTCCGTGCCGCTGCTCAATCTGCTGGCGCCGCTCTTCTCCGCGGCGATGATGGTGCATCTTTTCAAGATGCTGTCGGCGCGCGACCCGAAGGCTTCGGCGCCAGCCATGGCGCTGCGTCGGGTGGCGTGAGCCGCTTGTTAATGTCGCGCTTCAGCCCGGTTATGCCCAAACATGCGGGACGTCAGGCGAGCGGGGCAAGCGAGCGCGACCTACGCTCATGGCCGGCTTGTCCGGCGTAGGCATTTTTGCCACTGTCCGTGCGCGCCTCGATACGCCGCCGGGAGGGACATCATGGAATACATCGATCTCATCCTGGCGATCCTGCACCATCTGCTGGTGTTCGCGCTCGCGGCGATCATCGCCATGGAGTCGCTGCTCGTCCGCCAGAACCTGTCGCACGGCACGATCAGCCTTCTCGCCCGCATCGACCGCCATTACGGGATGATCGCCGGCGCGGTCATCCTGATCGGCATCGGCCGCGTCCTGTTCGGTCTGAGAGGCTGGGAATATTACGTCTATTACTGGGCATTCTGGGCGAAGATGGCCGCCTTCGCCGGCGTCGGGCTGCTGTCGATCCAGCCGACGATGCACATCCTTGCCTGGAGCCGTGCCGCGGCAAAGGACAATGCCTTCCGGGTGCCCACCACGGAACTGGCAGCCGTCCAGCGATATGTCCGTGCGGAGGTCGTCGTTTTCCTGCTGATCCCGATCTTTGCCGCCATCATGGCGCGCGGCGTCGGCTATTGAGCGGCTGCGGCCAGCGGCTCGATCGGCGCCGCGGGTATCGAATTCGTCTTTTCCGGCCATTTGCAAAGGTCGGCAATGATGCAGCGCTCACATTCGGGCCGCCTAGCCTTGCAGACATAGCGGCCGTGCAGGATCAGCCAGTGATGCGCGTGCCTCAGATATTCGGACGGGATGACCTTCAGAAGTCCCTGCTCGACCTCGTCGGGCGTCTTGCCGGGCGCGAGCCCCAGCCGGTTGCCGAGCCGGAAGATGTGCGTGTCGACGGCGAGCGTACGCTGGCCGAAGGCTGAGTTGAGCACGACGTTGGCGGTCTTGCGGCCGACGCCTGGCAGCTTGACCAGTTCTTCGCGACTGTCCGGCACCCTGCCGCCATAGGTCTCGATCAGCGCCTTCGAAAGGGCGATCACGTTCTTCGCCTTGGCGCGCCAGAGTCCGATCTGCTTGATATAGGTGCCAAGCCTCTCCTCGCCGAGCGCGACCATCTTGTCCGGCGTGCCGGCAACCGCGAACAGGCTCCTGGTCGCCTTGTTGACGCTGACGTCGGTCGCCTGAGCCGAGAGCACCACGGCGACCAGCAGCGTGAACGGGTTCAGATAGTCGAGTTCGCCGCGCGGCTCCGGCCGCTGCACGCAGAAGCGGCGGAACATCTCGCGCACTTCTTCCGTGGAATAAAGCGAGCGTGGGCCGGCCGGCCGCGTCCGTCGCTTCGTTGCGGCAACGCCCGTTTTTTTGAGCGGCGCGGCGTTTTTCGGCTTTGGGTTCGGCATCGGTCTTCTATATTCTGTGGCGATGGACGAGACAAACGGGCCGCGCCCGGCCGACGAGCCCTTCTTCAAGGCGCTGCTGACGCCGCACCGCTCGCTCGGCCGCACCGGCTTCATGATCCTGATGGGCGCGCTGCTGTTCGGCTGGGCCGTCACCGGAATCTTCTTCCTGGCGCATGGCGCATGGCCGGTGTTCGGCTTCTTCGGCCTCGACGTGCTCGCCATCTATATCGCCTTCAAGCTCAACTATCGCGCGGCACGTGCCCGCGAGGAGGTCTCGGTATCCCGCGTAGCCCTCGACATCCGCAAGACGGCGCCGTCGGGCAAGACCGAAGAACACCATTTCAACCCGTTCTGGGCGCGCTTCTCCGTCGCTCGCCATACAGAAATCGGTATCACGCGCATGCACGTGGAGGGGCAAGGACAGTCTGTGCCGATCGGCGGCTTCCTCAACCCCGACGATCGCGAGACCTTTGCCACAGCCTTCGGCAAGGCGCTGGCGACTGCCAAGGCTGGATAATTTACGCATGAATCGGGTGGAGTCGCCCTATCCTGTGCACGATATTGGCGTTCAAGGAGACAGAACCATGAACGCTCAAATAGCGATCCTACAGAAGGACATCACGCCCGCCGACGGCGACTATGAGGTCGTACGGCGCTGCATCGAGAAGATCAGCCTGGACTATCGCGACCAGCCCTCCTTGGAGACGCTGGCGGAAGAGGTCGGCGAGACGCCGACCGGGCTGCAGAAGCTTTTCACCCGGTGGGCAGGACTCTCGCCCAAGGCATTCCTGCAGGCGGTGACGCTCGACCATGCCCGCACGCTGCTCGATCAGGGCATGCCGCTGCTGGAGACCTCCTTCGAGCTCGGCATGTCGGGGCCGGGGCGGCTGCACGACCTGTTCGTCACCCATGAGGCGATGTCGCCGGGCGACTACAAGACGCGCGGCGAAGGGGTGACGATTCGCTACGGCTTCCACCTTTCGCCGTTTGGAGTGGCCTTGATCATGGTCACGGACCGCGGGCTTGCCGGCCTCGCCTTCAACGACGCCGGCAACGAACGCGCGGCCTTCGCCGATATGAGCAGCCGCTGGCCGAACGCAACCTATGTCGAGGACATGGCCGCGACCGCTCCATATGCGGCGCGCATCTTCGACCCGGCCAGGTGGCGCGCCGATGAGCCGCTGCGCGTCGTCATGATCGGCACGGACTTCCAGGTGCGGGTGTGGGAGGCGCTGCTGCGCATACCGATGGGCAAGGCGCGCAGCTACTCCGCAATCGCCTCCCAGATCGGCTCGCCGTCCGCCAGTCGCGCCGTGGGCGCGGCCATCGGCGCCAACCCGCTCTCCTTCGTGGTGCCCTGTCACCGGGCGATCGGCAAGTCGGGCGCGCTCACTGGCTATCACTGGGGCCTTACCCGCAAACGGGCGATCCTCGGCTGGGAGGCCGGCCAGCTTTCGTTCTGAGCTGATTGGAGAGGTCGGAAATCCTCGCCTTGCAATCGGTTCGGCCAGAGTGGATGGTTGTCATTCTGCGCCGGTACGAACCGCGGTGAGGAAACAATGTCGCTCGAACTTTATGCCGCCTATCTGCTCGCCTGCCTGATCATCATCATCGTGCCGGGTCCGACCGTCACGCTGATCGTGGCCAACAGCATGCGCCACGGCGCGCGGGCAGGCTTGGCCAATGTCGCCGGCGGTCAGTTCGGCATCGCCCTGATGATCGTCATCGTCGGCATCGGCCTGACCTCGATGATCGAGAGCATGGGCCACTGGTTCGAATGGCTGCGGCTGTTAGGCGCGGCCTATCTGATCTGGATCGGCATCCAGATGTTCCGTTCCAAGGGCAAGCTCGACCCCAACGGCACACCCCTCGCGCCGCGCGGCGGCTTCGCTCTGCAAGGTTTCCTCGTCGCGGTCAGCAACCCGAAGACGCTGGTCTTCTTCGGCGCCTTCTTTCCGCAATTCATCGATCCGGCCGGCAACTACGCGCTGCAGCTTGCCGTCATGGGCGCGACCGCGCTGGTATTCGCCGCCGTATCGGACAGCACCTATGCGATCCTCGCCGGCCGCGCCGGCCGCGTGCTGTCGGCCCGCAGGGTGAAGCTGCTCAACCGCGTCAGCGGCAGTTTTCTGGTCGGCGGCGGGCTGTGGCTGGCCTTTTCCAGAACGAAATAACCCGTATCGTCCGTTGAAGCGCGCAGCTTCAAGCTCCAAATTACGGCTGTGGGCGCGAGGTTTGATCTGAGGATCATGTTCATGCTGCTGCGGGAAAACTTCCGCGGCATCATTGTTGGCGCGGCCTTGGCCGCATGCCTTCTTTTGGTCATCGCATCTATCGCTTTGCGATCCAGCCCGACCGTCAGCGTGCAACGCGTGACCGGCACGGTGGAAAATGTTCTCACCGACCCCTTGAGCCCAAAAAACGCGGTTGGCCAGGGGTTCCAGTACAGGTACGGAATCCGTCTCCGCGACAGCGGCGCCTTTGTCTTCGCCAATGGTGATGTGAACAGGCCGCACAAGATCGGATCGGAGGTTTCGCTGGAGCGGCAGCACCATCAGAACGGCTCGGACACCTACCGTCTGCTGGACAATTGAAGTCGGATCAGGCCGGCTTCGAATAATCGCCGATTTCGGCATCCGCCACCGCCGCAGACTTTTCGTATAAGATCATGCGCCCGAACGAGAGTTAGAGCGGGATGAATGACTCCGCTCAATTCATCCTGCTCTAAAGCCGTCCGAGCCGCTCCACCAGCAGTTCGAAAAATCCGTCGGCGTCGATATCGCGCATCACCATCGCGTTCTTCGGCTTGTCGGTGACGTGCCACCAGTCGATCACCGTCATGCCCATGGTCAGCTCCGACGCGGTCTCGATGCAGACGTTGACCTGGCGGCCCCCGAACAGCTCGGGCTTGATAAGATAAGCGATCACGCAAGGATCGTGCAGCGGTCCGCCGTCCGAGCCGTATTTCTGCTCATCGAAGCGCTCGAAGAATTCAAGCATGTCCGCAACGGCCGTGCCAACCCTGGTGCCGAGGTTACGAAAAGCGGAGTTGCGTGGACCGGTGGTCAGCGCCTTGTGCGTCGCATCGAGCGGCATGACCGTGATCGGAACGCCGGATCTGAAAACGACGTCCGCGGCATGGGGATCCGCATAGATGTTGAACTCGGCTGCCGGCGTCGTGTTGCCGCCCTCGAAGAAACCCCCGCCCATCAGCACGATCTGCTTGATGCGGCCGACGATCTTCGGCTCGCGGATCATCCCGAGGGCAATGTTGGTAAGGGGTCCCAGCGCGCACAATCTCACGGTGCCGCTTTTCTGGGCCATCAGCGTCGCAATGATGAAGTCGACCGCGTTTTCTTCCTGCAGCGGCATGGTTGGCTCCGGAAGGTCGGAGCCACCGAGACCGGTCTTGCCGTGAACGTATTCGGCGGTCACCGGCGGGCGGACCATTGGTCGGCTGGCCCCCGCGAAGACCTTCATGTCCGGCCTGCCGGCGAGCTCGCAGATCTTGCGCGCGTTTTCCTGGATGTAGTCGAGCGAGACGTTGCCCGCGACCGTCGTGATGCCCAGGACATCGAGTTCCGGGCTTGCCAGCGCCAGCAGGATGGCGACGGCGTCGTCCTGTCCCGGGTCCGTATCGATGATGATCTTCTCGCTCTTGGGCATGCAATCCCCTCACCTTTTGTTGTGTCTTGAACTTGTTTGTGGCGCGGACCATATCAGCATCATCGGGAAAAACGCCACCTTGGGTTTCTCCCAATTCGTCGCTCCAAGGAGGACAGGACATGTCGCGCATGACGCCGTTTTCGAGCCCGCTTCTGCTCGGTTTCGATGCCGTCGAGAAGACGCTCGAAAGGCTTTCGAAGAATGGCGACAGCTACCCGCCCTACAACATCGAGAGGCTTCGCGGGACGGAGGGCGCGGTCGAAAGGCTGCGCATCACGCTCGCGGTCGCAGGGTTCTGCGAAGAGGATCTCGAGGTGCTGACGGAAGAGAACCAGCTTGTCGTCCGCGGCAGGCAGAAGGACGATACCGAGCGCGACTATCTGCATCGCGGTATCGCTTCGCGGCAGTTCCAGCGGACATTCGTCCTGGCCGACGGCATGCGTGTCGCAGGCGCGGAATTGAAGAATGGCCTGCTGGCGGTCGACCTCGATCGCCCGGAGCCAGAGCGGCTGGTACGGAAAATAAACATTTCGGTGAAAGACTAAAATTTCACCGATTGGCTCTGAAACAGGACGGCCGCTCACGGCGTTCTGCAGGTAAGGAGGCTGATATGGCTACCATCGAATTCAGAAACTCGATCAGTCCGAGCGAGCTCGCCCATCTCGGCGAGGGCACGGTCGCCTATGTGCGCGAAATGGAAAGCGAGGACCTGAAGGGCAAGTTCCCGGGTCTTCCCGAGATCGAGCCGGGCACCAGGCTTTGGGCGCTGTTCGCCGCCAACGGCCAGCCGATCCTCCTGTCGGATCAGCGTGAGCGGGCAATCGCCGGCGCTTTCGCCAACGATCTTGTCACCGTCGCGATTCACTGATCCCAGCAACACGCGTTGAAAGGGGCGGCAAGCGGCCGCCCGTCGACCCTTTCGATCCATTCCCCGAAAAATCAGGCGGCGTGAGAGGCCGGCGTTTCCGAGAGCAGCGCATGGATTGCGCTGGCGTCCTTGGTGCCGCGCACCTTGGCGACCGTATCGGCGTCGCGCAGCACCCTGGCAATTCGCGACAGCGCCTTGAGATGGTCCGCTCCAGCGCCCTCCGGCGCGAGGAGAAGGAAGACGAGGTCGACCGGCTGGTCGTCCAGCGCCTCGAAGTCGACGGGCGTCTCGAGCCGAGCGAACACCCCGGTGATGCGCTTCACGCCGGCGAGCTTGCCGTGCGGAATGGCTATTCCGTTGCCCACGCCCGTGGAGCCCAACCGTTCACGCTGCAGGACCGTGTCGAATATCTCGCGCTCCGGCAGACCGGTTATGCCGGCGGCTTTTTCCGAGAGCATTTGCAGAAGCTGCTTCTTCGAATTCGCCTTCAAGGCCGGCAGGATCGCCGATACCTCGATCAAGTCGCTGAGGTCCATGCTTTTCGCATCCTTTGCGCGCCCCGTATCCGCTGCCGGCCCCACCGCCCGCAGCCTGCCGGGAATTCTTCTCAGGCCGTCGCAGTCGTCGACGTATCGATCCATCCGATATTGCCGTCCGAACGGCGGTAGACGACGTTCACGTGATCGTTGCCGGCGTTGCGAAACACATAGACTGGGCTGTCTTTCGTATCGAGCTCGACGACGGCCGCCGCTACCGACATGGTCCTCAGCTCGACCGTCGATTCTGCGACGACAGCAGGGGCGAAGTCTTCCGGCACCTCGTCGTCTAAAACCGGCGCGACGACGCGGTAGGGGATTTCGGCCGGCGTCATATCGGCGCCGTCCGTGTGATGCGATCTCAGCCGCCGTTTGTAGCGTCTCAGTCGCTTCTCGAACCGCTCCGCAGCAACGTCGAATGCGGCGATCGGTTCCTGGGCCTCGCCGGTGGCCTGCAGCGACATGCCGCTGTCCAGCCTGACCATGCAGTCCGCGGAGAAACGGGAGCCCGATTTCTCCACCGTGACGTGGCCCGAGAAGCCTCCGTCGAAATATTTGTCGACTGCTTCGCCGATCCGGCCTTCGATGCGGGAGCGGAAAGCGGCGCCGATTTCCATCTGCTTTCCCGATACGCGCAGGTTCATCTGAAAACTGACCTCTTTCGCTCAGGCTTCAAACTGGTCTGAGTTTATACTCGTGGCTGAAGGGTACAAGATTCCACCGGCGGGGAAGCGCCGAATGTCCGTCGGAATTTTTCCGGGTTGATTGAGACCTGTCCTGTCGCAGGCGTTCGGGCATGCGGGTCGGCCCCGGGTTCATGCGCGCGGGCTTCTAGTCGCTTCCCGGCCCGTTGTCAACGAACGGGCGATCGCGCCGGTGGACAACGCCTTGTCAGCGGCCCGTGGCGGCTAGTGCGCGCTTCTCGCGGCGGCGCTGGACGGAAGAGGGAATGTTCATCCCTTCCCGATATTTGGCGACGGTCCGGCGGGCGATGTCCACGCCAATTTTCCTCAGCATGTCGACAATGGCGTCATCGGACAGCACCTCGACGGGCGGTTCCTCGTCGATGAGCTGGCGGATTCGGTCGCGAACGGCTTCCGAGGAGTGCGCGTCGCCGCCGCCGGCGGCCGCGATCGCCGCCGTGAAGAAATAGCGCAGCTCGAACACGCCGCGTGGCGTCATCATGTATTTGTTGGCGGTGACCCGGCTGACGGTCGATTCGTGCATGCCGATGGCGTCCGCCACCATGCGCAGGTTGAGCGGCCTCAGATGCCTGACCCCATGAACGAGAAAAGCATCCTGCTGGCGAACGATTTCCGAGGAGACCTTCAGAATCGTCTTGGCCCGCTGGTCGAGGCTCCTGGTCAGCCAGTTGGCGCTCTGCAGGCATTCGGCCAGGAATTCCTTCTCGGCGCTGTTTCGGGCGCGGCTCGAAACCTCCGCGAAATAGACCTGATCGACAAGAACCCTGGGCAGGGCGTCCGGATTGAGTTCGATCTGCCAGCTCCCGTTGCCGGCCGCCCTGACGAGCACGTCGGGGACGATCGAATCGGTCACGCCCGTTGCAAATGCAAGGCCCGGGCGCGGATCGAGCGACCTGATCTCGGCCATCATGTCGACGAGGTCTTCCTCGTCGACGCCGCAGATGCGACGCAGCGCCGTGAAGTCGCGCCGGGCGAGAAGATCGAGATGCCTGACGAGCGCCTGCATGGCCGGGTCGAACCGGTCGCGGGCATCGAGCTGCAAGGCCAGACACTCGGAAAGCCCACGCGCAAAGATGCCGGGCGGGTCGAAGGTCTGGCAGACGGCAAGCGTGTCGAGCACCTTCTTTTCGGCCACTCCCAGGAATTCCGCGACCTCCTGCGGGTCAGCCTGCAGATAACCCGTCTCGTCGAGGTTGTCGGCAAGCTCGGCTGCAATCCGGTGGACGATCGGATCGGGGAAGGCGAAGCTGATCTGCTCGCCGACATGGTCGCGCAGCGTTCGGGCCGCGGCCGCGACATCCTCGATCTCGAAATTGTCCGAAAAGGACACCGAGACTCCGGCTCCGGCCGCCGACTTCCAGTGCGAGCTGAGATCCGGCGCGAGCGGCTGGGTCGTTCCCGGCTCGTCCGGATAAATATTTTCCAGCGAGGCATCGAAGCCGCCGGCGATCGTGCGTGCGTCCAGCGCAGAATTGTCTTCGGAAAACCAGTCCGGGTCCTCCGCGCCGGTCTCGACCGCCTCGCGTTCAGGCTCGAGCGGGCCGTCCTCGTTAGCCTCGACACGCTCGAGCAGGGGGTTGCGCTCGATTTCCTCGTCCACGAACCGCTCGAGCTCGGTGTGCGTGAGCTGCAGCAGCCTGATCGACTGCATGAGCTGCGGGGTCATTACCAGGGACTGCGACTGGCGCAGTTGCAGTTTGGCTGCAAGCGACATGCTACTGACACGCCCCCGGGGGTACGCCCTTCCGCCGCCGACTTCCGGCGCGGTTTTTCGACCGGGGAATGAAACTGGCCCGGCTTTTGCTTGTCAAGCGATTTGCTAGCAAAAACGCCTTAGCGGAGCGTTACGCTGGCGAAAAATCGGCCTCGCGAGCCCCGTCAACAGCGAAAATAGCGCAATTTGGCTGCTCAGAGCGTAAAACTGTCGCCAAGGTAGTGGCGGCGCACGTCCTCGTTGCGGACGATTTCCGACGGGTGTCCGTGCGTCAGCACCTCGCCGGCGTGAAGGATGTAGGCGCGGTCGATCAATCCCAGCGTCTCGCGCACATTGTGATCGGTGACGAGAACACCGATGCCGCGCTGAGTGAGGTGCCGTACGAGCTGCTGGATATCCGCAACGGCGATAGGGTCGATGCCGGCGAAAGGCTCGTCGAGCAGCATGTATTGCGGCTTGCTGGCAAGCGCCCGGGCAATCTCCAGGCGCCGCCGCTCGCCGCCCGACAACGAAATGGACGGCGCCTTGCGCAGATGCGAAATATGAAACTCCTCGAGCAGCTCGTCGAGTGAGCGCTCGCGCTGCCTGCGGTCCTTCTCGACAACCTCGAGCACGGCGCGGATGTTGCTCTCGACCGTCAGGCCGCGGAAGATCGATGCCTCCTGCGGCAGATAGCCGATGCCAAGCCGCGCACGCCGGTACATCGGCATGTCGGTCACGTTGAAGCCGTCGATCTCGATCGAACCCGTGTCGACGGGGACCAGCCCCGTCACCATGTAGAAGCAGGTCGTCTTGCCGGCGCCGTTCGGGCCGAGCAGGCCGACGGCTTCGCCGCCGCGCACGCCCAGCGAGACCCCGTTTACCACCTTGCGGCCCTTGTAGCTTTTGGTCAACCCGCGGGCGATCAGCGTGCCCTTCAGCTTGGCCGCGTCGGGCCTGATCGCGGGACGCGCCGGACGCCCGCGCAATCGGCCCGCGATCCGCGACAAAAGCGATTCCTTTGAGGGCATTTACTGGCTCTGGGTACCGGTGCCGTTCGCAGAATTCGGCTTCAGCAGCGTCTTGACACGGCTGCCGCCGCAACCGTCGACCTGGGCCTGACCTGTTTTCATATTGACGGTGAGCGTGCAGCCGGTAAGCACGTTCGGGCCCTGGGAGAGCACGACCTGCTTGCCCGTCAGAACAAGTATCTCCGTCTTCATGTCGAAGGTGCCCTTGTCGCCGGTCGCGACCTGGTCATCCGACTTGACATAGACCGTTTCGTCGACCTCCAGGTGGTCGATCGCCGCGCTTCCGGTCGTCGCCGAACCCGTGCCCTGCACGTAGTAAACGGTGAGCTTGCCCGCCTTCAGCAGCGTCGGACCTTGCACCACGCTGACATTGCCGCTGAAGATCGCCTTGCTCTCCTTATCGAAGACTTCCAGCTTGTCGCTCTCGATCTGGATCGGCTCGTTTCCGGACATTTTCAGCCCGGAAAAGCGGGTCTGTGTGTTGGTTTGAGCCTGGGCCATGGCCTGGGTCGCCGAAAGAGCGATGCAGATCGCCGAAATCGCCGTCACAGCCGGCCGGGCACGGTCAGTTTTGCGCATCTTGGGTCGAACTTTCTTCGTTGCGCTCCTGCCGCCCCTTGAGGCGGTCGGGCTTGATCTCCATCCTCACGCGTTTCTCGAAAATCAGGACTTTGCCGTTTTCAAGGACGCTCATCGCATCGGCAGTGATCTGCCCGCCGTCCATCCTGATGTCGACAGGCTTGTCCGTCGTCATATTGCCTTTCTCGATTTCGAGATAGGCGGACTGGAACGTCGCCATCATTCCGTCCGTCGTCTTGATGGTGATCGGGCTCTGGACGTCGAGAGTGTTCTTGTCGCGATCGTAGACGCCTCGGTCGGCGCCGATCGTCGCAACGACGGTGTCGTTGACTGGCACTTCCGCATCGATGCCCTCCAGTTCGACGATGCTGCCCTGATCCTTGATGTGCTGCAGCGCCCGCGTCGCCGTCATCCAGTACGGACGGTTGTCCTTGGTGTAGCCGTCGAGCTTCGGGTTGGCCATCACGAGCTTGCCGTCGACATAGGCCGATTCGGAGAGGTCAAAGGAGACCGAGCCGGGCACCGAAATGTATGAATAGGCGGCGAATGATCCGCCAATAAGCAGGGCGGCGACAGGAAGGGCAAGCTTCAGGAAGCGCACCTTGCGCGAATGATTCATCGCGCGGCGAAACGCCGCCTCGCGTGCGGGGGAACCCGCCTGCGGCGACGATGCGCGCCCTTTCGTCGGTTTGTTCAGCCCTGCCGTCATCGCTCTCAGAACGCCTGCGCAGGGCCCATCTTCCCGCGATAGCGGTACCGACCCCGAATCCCTGACTTGGCCTTATGGCACGCCCGCGCCGCTTCGCGAAGCCCGGGGGGCTTACGAACGTCCGATGCCCAGTTGCACGCCAATATGGTATTTTTTTGTGATCTGCGCCAGCAGCGTCCAACAGCCATCGCGCATATAAGTCAGGCGACAGACAAAGCCATAGCCGATCATCTGCCGTTGCTCTAAAAAAGAGCCTTCACCTTCGAGCGTTACGAGGCAACCATGGCCATTAGAGCCGATGAACTCATCGACCGCCGGCGTCTGCGGCGCAAACTCACCTTCTGGCGCATAGCCGCTCTCTTCATCGCCGCCGTTGCGATCGTGTTCGCTTCGGTCTGGCTCGTGGGCGACGAGTTCGGCAAGGCCGCGCCGCATATCGCCAAAGTCCGCATCGAAGGAACGATCACAGAGGATGACGAGCTGATCAAGCGGCTGGAGGAGATCCGCAAGTCGAGCGCGGTCAGGGGCGTGATCCTGGCGATCGATTCGCCTGGAGGGACGACCGCCGGCGGCGAGCAGATTTTCGAGGAGGTGCGGCGCGTCGCCGCCGACAAGCCCGTGGTGGCGCAGGTCGGAACGCTTGCGGCCTCGGCCGGCTACATGATCGCCAGCGCGAGCGATCACATCGTGGCGCGCAAGAGTTCGATCGTCGGCTCGATAGGCGTGCTCGTCCAGTATCCGGATGTTACCGGCTTGATGGACAAGCTCGGCATCAAGCTCGAAGAGGTGAAGTCGTCGCCGCTCAAGGCCGAGCCCTCGCCCTTCAACCCGACCACCGACGAGGAGCGCGCCATGCTTCGCTCCATGATACTGGACAGCTACGACTGGTTCATCGGCATCGTCTCCGAGCGGCGGCAGATGCCGCGCGCCGAGGTGACCGCGCTTGCCGACGGCTCGATCTACACCGGCCGGCAGGCGCTGACCAAGAAACTCGTCGACGCATTGGGCGGGGAGCAGGAGGCGGTCGATTGGCTGGCGACGAAGGGCGTCGACCCCAAGCTCGACATAGTCGAGTGGAAGCCGAAAAACGAGGATTCGGGCTGGATCTTCTCGGAATCGCTGGCAAACGCCGTCGCCCGCTGGCTGGGCGTGCCCGAGAACGGCGCCGATCTCATCCGTGAACTCGGCGGCGAGCGTATCTTCCTTGACGGTCTGCTGTCGGTCTGGCACCCTGACGCCGGGAGCTGGGGAAAGTGAAAATTAGAAGCAAAATCATTCGCATACGTGTATAGCGAGTAAGTTCGGGGGAACGCACTCATGATCAAGTCGGAACTCGTGCAGATCATTGCCAACCGCAATCCCCACCTTTTCCTCCGCGATGTCGAAAACATCGTGAATGCCATCTTCGACGAGATCACCGAGGCGCTCGCCGAGGGCAACAGGGTGGAATTGCGTGGGTTTGGCGCCTTTTCGGTGAAAAACCGGCCGGCCCGCACCGGCCGCAACCCGCGTACCGGCGAATCCGTCACGGTCGAGGAGAAATGGGTGCCGTTCTTCAAGACCGGCAAGGAACTGCGCGAGCGGCTCAATGTAGATCAATCCAAATAGCCGGGCGCCGCTCCCCGCCCAGGCTCCTACTGCCCAGAATCGCTCATGTACAATCGTTTCCTGCTCGTCGTCATATTCATTCCGCTCGCGATCATTCTGATCACGCTGGCGGTCGCCAACCGCGACGCGGTCGCCTTCACGCTCGACCCGTTCCATCCCGGCAATCCGGCGCTGACCCTCAAGCTGCCGCTGTTCGTTTTTCTGTTCTTCGCGCTCGTCGTCGGCCTGATAGTGGGAAGCGCCGCGACATGGATGAAGCAGGGCCGCTACCGCAAGCTCGCGCGGCAGCGCTCCGAGGAAGTGCGCAGCCTGCGCGACGCGGCGATCCGCAACACGCCGCCGAAACCGGCGCTGCCGAGGCCGGCTGCATGATCGCCGTCCGAGCCGCCGTTCGCGCCCAACCTGCCGATCGCGGAATGTCATGACCCGCCCATGCTGACCGTAGGCGCCGCCGACGTCGACAAGGCGCTGACCTTCAACGGCCTTGTCGAGACGCTGCGCGATGCGTTCCGCGCCGGCGCGGTGCAGCCCGTGCGGCACCACCATACGATCGAACGGCCGGAGGGAGCCGCTTCGACGCTGCTTTTGATGCCGGCCTGGACCGACTTCAACGCCGCCGGCTCGGCCGAAGGCCATATCGGCGTCAAGGTCGTCACCGTCTCGCCGGACAACAATGCGCTCGGCAAGCCGGCGGTGATGGGCCTCTATCTGCTGCTCGACGGCAAGACCGGCGAGCCGCTGGCGCTCATCGACGGCCAGCGGCTGACGCAATGGCGCACGGCCTCGGCCTCCGCGCTCGCCGCCACCTATCTTGCGCGCGAGGATGCCTCGCGGCTGCTGCTCATCGGCGCCGGCGCAATGGCGCCCTTCCTCGCCCGCGCTCATGCAGCCGTGCGGCCGATCACGCAGATTTCAGTCTGGAACCGCACCAGCGACAATGCCGCCAAGATGGCCGATGCGCTGCGGGCGGAAGGCCTCGCGGTGCAGGCCGTCGCGGACCTCGACGCGGCGCTCGGCGCGGCCGACATCGTCTCCTGCGCCACAATCTCGAGCGCGCCGCTGGTGAAAGGCGCGCTGCTTCGGCCGGGAACCCATGTCGATCTTGTCGGCGGCTTTACGCCCCATATGCGCGAGGCCGACGACGAGGCGATCCGCCGCGCCCGCGTCTATGTCGACACCCGCGCCGGCGCGACCAAGGAGGCCGGCGACATCGTCCAGCCGCTCGCGTCAGGCATATTGACGCATGAGAGGATCGTCGCAGACCTGCACGAACTTGCGCGTGGAGAGAAACCGGGCCGCCAGAGCGCCGACGAGATAACGCTCTTCAAGTCCGTCGGCGCGGCGCTGGAGGATTTGGCGGCCGGCATCGCCGTCTACACGAAGTCGGTGAGCCTGGCACAGGTCTAGACATTGGCCGACATTCAGGGAGGACATTCATGACGAGCATCGATCCGAGCAAAATCGAGACGCAGACATTCGACTGGGGCATCATCAAATGGCTGGTGAGCCCGGACCTCACGCCGGGCGCCAGCATCACCTTCGGCCAGGTGGTGCTGCTGCCGGGCGAAGGCCATACGCGCCACAACCACCCGCAGTCGGAGGAGATCCTCTATGTGCTTTCCGGCACGGGCGAGCAGATGGTCGACGACAAGCCGCCGTTCCAGGTCCGCGGCGGCGACACGATCTACGTCCCGACCGCGATCTACCATTCGACGATCAACACCGGCTGGGAGCCGCTGGTGCTGCTCGCCATCTACAATCCCGGCGGCGCCGAGCGCGCGTTGAGCGACCTGCCGGATTTCAAGACGGTACCAGCCGGCAAGGCGCTAAAGCTGAAGCGCGCCTGACGTAGAGCATGATCCCGAAAAGTTGCAGACTTTTTCGGATAAGATCGTGCGACAAAAAAGAGTTGGAGGATGAAAGACTCCGCTCTCATTCATCCTGTTCCAACCGGAACAATAGCCCGATCCGGCCGTTCGTGCCGAGTGGCCCCGTCCGGATTCATATTGCTCTGGGCATGGCTCTCCGCCCTCGTCTGTGCGTTGAGCCTCGGGCCATCCTTCGCGCATGTGCTCGAGGCCTTGCCGCGGCTGACGATCTGGTCGCCGGAACTGTGGCGGGAGACGACGGTCTTCAACGCACAGTTCCAGTACTTCCTGGCGGTCGGCGCGCCGCTCGACGTGCTGGCTATCGTCTTCCCTCTCGTTCTTGCCTTATTGGTAAGGATTCTGGGCGCGGCGGCGCTGGTCGCCGGCGCGGCTGCCGCGTTCTATGCGCTTGCGCTGGTCCTTTGGTTCCTGCTCGTCGCGCCGGCCAACGCCGTGCTTGCCACCTGGGCGTCGGGGCCGATCCCGGCGGACTTCGATACCGTGCAGTGGCGCTGGGAGACCGGCCACATGGCGGTCGCCTCGGCCAAGCTCTTCGGCTACGGCTTTCTTGTTTTTGCGCTGCTGCTGATCGGCCAGGGCCGCGAGCCGGGGTAGCCCGCTGGCACTATTGCGATCGCGCTTGCCTCCGTTGCGCGGGACCCGCCCCTGTGGCAGAAGCCGCGGACGATGCCGGGTGATCCCAATTGAAGCCTTCGCGCGACAGACGCCGTGATGGCCGGCGGACGCCGGATTTGCGTGAGCGACAGCAGCCCGCCGCAGGTCGGCCCGACCTCGCGCCACGCGAACCCGGCGAAACGCCGCCGAAGCGCGGGCTTTCCCGCCGCGACGGAGCGCTTCCAGCCGAGCGTCTCCCCGTGATCCTCGAGGTGACGCCCAGCGAGGATTATACGCTGCTCGACAGCGGCGGCGGCGAGAAGCTGGAGCAATACGGGCCTTACCGCATCGTCAGGCCTGAAGGGCAGGCGATTTGGCAGAAGGCGCTGCCCGTCCGCGAATGGGAGAAAGCAGACGCGGTTTTCACCGGCGATACGGACGAGGAAGGCATCGGCCGCTGGCGCTTCCCGAACAAACCGCTCGGCGAGACCTGGCTGATGCGCCATGACGGCATCGACTATCTCGGCCGCTTCACTTCCTTCCGCCATGTCGGTGTCTTTCCGGAGCAGGCCTCGCACTGGGACCATATGGCCGCGCTGATCGAGGCCGCGCGCCGACCGGTCAAGGTGCTGAACCTGTTCGGCTATACAGGGCTCGCCTCGCTGGTCGCGGCGCGCGCTGGCGCCGAGGTCACCCATGTCGATGCCTCGAAGAAGGCGATCGGCTGGGCGCGCGAGAACCAGGAGGTGGCCCGCCTGACCGACAGGCCGATCCGCTGGATCGTCGAAGACGCGCAAAAATTCGCCGAGCGAGAGGAACGGCGCGGCAGCCGTTACGACATCGTCCTGCTCGACCCGCCCGCCTATGGCCGCGGGCCGAAAGGCGAGGTCTGGCAGCTTTTCGAGGACCTGCCGGTAATGATCGACGTCTGCCGCTCGATCTTGACGCCAAAGCCGCTTGCCGTGGTGCTGACCGCCTATTCGATCCGCGCTTCCTTCTTCGCGATTCACGCCTTGATGCGCGACACCTTCGCCGGCATGGGCGGCACGGTCGAATCGGGCGAGCTCGTCATCCGCGAGAAATCGGCCGGCCGTGCGCTCTCCACCTCGCTGTTTTCGCGCTGGGTGGCTTCGTGACCGGCGCGCCGGACCAGCGTCGACCGGTCGGACGGGTGAAGGAAGTCACCAGCCTGGCGAACCCGCTCGTCAAGGACATCAAGGCGCTGGCGCTGAAGAAATTCCGCGACGAGCAGCACGCCTTCATGGCCGAGGGGCTGAAGCTCGTCATCGATGCGCTCGACCTTGGCTGGTCGATCAGGACACTGGTCTTCGCCAAAGCGGGTCTCGGCAACCCGGCAGTGGAGAAGGTCGCCGCGCGCACGGTCGCAGCCGGCGGGCTCGTGCTCGAAGTGAGCGAGAAGGTGCTCTGCGCCATCACCCGGCGCGACAATCCACAGATGGTGGTCGGTGTCTTTGCCCAGAAATACCTGCCGCTCAAGGACATCCGGCCCAACGGCGACGATGTCTGGGTGGCGCTCGACCGTGTGCGCGACCCCGGCAATCTGGGCACCGTGATCCGCACCATCGATGCGGTTGGCGCCAAAGGCCTGATCCTCGTCGGCGATACGACCGACCCGTATTCGCTGGAGACGGTGCGGGCGACCATGGGCTCGATCTTTGCCGTGCCGATCGCCAAGGCGACCGCCGAGCAGTTCCTCGCCTGGCGCAGGAATTTTCCGGGCCTCGTCGCCGGCACCCATCTCAGGGGCGCGGTCGACTACCGCTCGGTCGAATATTCCGGCCGGCCGGTGCTCCTCCTCATGGGCAACGAGCAGCAGGGTCTGCCGGACGACCTGGCGGCAGCCTGCGAGAAGCTGCTGCGCATCCCGCAGGCGGGTCGGGCCGATTCGCTCAATCTCGCCGTGGCGACCGGCGTGATGCTCTACGAGGTGCGCCGGGCGGCGCTGAAACTGGCGCCGGAGGCCAGGGCGTGAGGTTGCGCGGCCTTCTTCCTTACGCCGCGGTGGCCGTGGTCGCGATCGCCGCCGACCAATGGATCAAATATCTGGTCGAGACGCGCCTGCAGATGCAGGAGGCGGTGGATCTCCTGCCGTTCCTCGCGCTCTACCGCACCTACAATACCGGCGTGGCCTTTTCGCTCCTCTCCTCGGTCGGCGATGTCGGCCTGTTGGCCATCTCGGCCGGCGTCATCCTGTTCATGCTCTATCTCGCCTCCCGCACCGAGCCGGGCAACTGGATCGCTCGGCTGGGCTTCGCGCTGATCGTTGGCGGCGCGCTCGGCAACATCATCGACCGCGCCATCTACGGTCATGTCGTCGACTACATATTGTTTCACACGCCGGTCTGGTCGTTTGCGGTCTTCAATCTGGCCGATGCGCTTATCACTGTCGGCGCTGTGCTCGTCGTGATCGAGGAAGTCGTCATCTGGTGGCGAGGACGCAAGGAGACGGAACTTTCGGACGATTGACCCGGAACGCAGCCGTCCGCACAGTCGCAGCAAAACATAGGGAGACCGATCGATGTCCGGCACCTTCAAGGCGATCCTGATTGCGCGCGATGCCGACAAGAAACAATCGGCCGAGATCACCGAGTTGTCGGAAACCGACCTCATGGAAGGCGATGTGACGGTTTCGGTCGAGTACACCACCGTGAACTACAAGGACGGGCTGGCGATCACCGGCAAGGCGCCCGTGGTGCGGCGCTTCCCGATGGTGCCCGGCGTCGATTTCGCCGGCACCGTGCTGGCCTCCTCCCATCCCGATTTCACGATCGGCGACAAGGTCGTGCTCAATGGCTGGGGCGTCGGCGAGACCCATCACGGCGCCTATGCCCGGCGCGCCCGCGTCAAGGGCGACTGGCTGATCCCGCTGCCCGCAGGCCTGACGGAGCGCGATGCGATGGCGCTCGGCACCGCCGGCTACACTGCCATGCTGTGTGTCATGGCTCTGGAGCGCCACGGCATTTCGCCCGACCGCGGCCCGCTGGTCGTCACCGGCGCTGCTGGTGGTGTCGGCACGGTGGCGATCGCATTGCTTTCCAGGCTCGGCTATCGTGTGGTCGCTTCGACCGGCCGCACGGAAGAGGCGGATTTCCTCAAGGAGCTCGGCGCAGCCGAAATCGTCGCTCGCGACGAGCTGTCCGGTCCGGCGAAGCCGCTCGCCAAGGAGCGCTGGGCGGGCGGCGTCGATGCGGTCGGCAGCCACACGCTCGCCAATGTGCTGTCTATGACCTCCTATGGCGGCGCAGTCGCGGCCTGCGGCCTCGCCGGCGGCATTGACCTTCCCGCCAGCGTCGCACCCTTCATCCTGCGCGGCGTGTCGCTGCTCGGCATCGATTCGGTCATGGCGCCGAAGACGCTGCGGTTGGAGGCCTGGCGGCGGCTGGCAAGCGAGATCGACCACGGCAAGCTCGCCGCGCTTTCGCGCACGATCGGCTTCGACGACATCATCGATACTGCGAACGCGATCGTCGAGGGCAAGGTCCGCGGCCGAGTCGTCGTCGAAGTCTGACGCCGCGCCAGTAACGGGCAGAACTAAATCTCGTTTTGCTGTCCAAACGCCAAGTAAAATGGCCGGCCGCTAAAATTCGAATGATCGGCCGAAACATTCCCTAATCGTTCCCTGTCAATACCTTGGGCATGACGGCGGACTCCGGCCAAAGGGACAAAATCAGGGCTGAGGCGGCGGCGCCCGCTGCCGTGCATCCGCATGCGCGGCTGAGCGTTGCCGCCCCGCCATTGGCGCCGGCGCTTGCGCGCGCCAATCCGCCGGTGCTGCACCTCGTCATCGTGGTCGCAATCCTCGTCACCGCGGGCCTCGCCGCGCTGCTCGGTGCGGCTGGATTGATCACCGTGACGCTACTGGCGGTCGGCGTCGGCGCGTTGCTGCTTCTCGCATTCTCGCTGCGGGCGGAGGACAAGCTGGCCGTCGAATTCGACGAGACGATGGAACGCGACCGTGCCGAGCTCGAAACGCTTTCCGATCGCGTGTGGGAGCTGCAGGAGAGCGAGGAGCACTTCCGCGGCCTGATCGACGCGCTGGGCGATCTCGTCGTCCATCGCGACCGCGACGGCAAGATCGTCGACACCAACACGGTTTTCGCCGAGCTCGTCGGAATCTCCCATGACCACCTCGCCGGCCGCACGCTGGCGGAGCTCGGCATCGATATCGGTGTCGTTCCGGATGCCGCCTTTGCCGAAGGCGAATGCCTGAGCTCGACCGACGTGGCCATCCAGACGCCGAGGGGCCAGCGCTGGTTCTCCTGGATCGAGCTTTCCGTGCGCGACAAGGCGAGCGGCGCCGTATCGCATCGCGCCATTGCCCGTGACGTCACCGCGCGCAAACGCGCCGAGATGGCGGCCATCAATGCGCGTGAGCGCGCCGAATTCGCGAGTCAGGCAAAATCGCGGTTCCTCGCCACCGTGAGCCATGAGATACGCACGCCCATGAACGGCATCATGGGCATGGCGAAGCTGCTTGCCGACACCAGCCTTTCGCCGGAGCAGCGCACCTATGTCGGCGCGATCTCGACTTCGGCCAGTGCGCTGCTCGCGCTGATCGAGGACCTCCTCGACTATGCCAAGATCGAGGCCGGGCGCTTCGAGCTGGAGCCGCAGGAGATATCGATCCGCGAGATGGCGGACAGCATCGTCGAGCTGCTTGCCGCGCGCGCCTATGGGAAGGGCATCGGCATCGGCTGTCACGTCAGGCCCGACGTGCCGCTCGCCATTGTTGCGGATCCGGGCCGGCTGCGCCAGGTGCTGCTCAATCTGATCGGCAATGCCATCAAGTTCACCGATGTCGGCGGCGTGCTGGTTGAAGTCGCCAATTCCGGACCCGAAGGGCAGCGCATGATCCGCTTCACGGTGACCGATACCGGTCCCGGCATCGAACGGCGCAATCTTGGCCGCATCTTCGAGGAGTTCGAGCAAGCCGACGGCACCTCGACGCGCAAGCACGGCGGCGCCGGCCTGGGGCTCGCCATCTCCAAGGGCATCGTCACATCGATGGGCGGAACGATCGGCGTCGAAAGCGACCCGGGCGTCGGCTCGAAGTTCCACTTCGAGATCCCGGCAAAGGATGCAAAGCCGGCTCTGGAGACCGCTGCCCGGGTGCTCGCCGGCCGGTATATCGTCATCCTTTCGCGCAATCCGGTCGAGGCCGACGCGATCGCGCGCACGGTCCTGGCCTGTGGCGGCAAGGCCGAGATCGTCGCCACCGTTGCGCAGGCCGCCACGCATGCCTTCCGCTGCCAGACCTTGCTCGTCGACGCGGCGCTCGAAGTCGCCGAAGGACGGTTCTTGAAGCGCCTGCGCGAGTTTGGCTTTGCCGATACGGACGCGATCACGCTGATCTCGCCGAGCGACCGGGGCATGCTGGGCGAATTCCGCGCGGCGGGCTACTCGGCCTTCCTGGCGCGGCCGGTGCGCGGCGAGACGCTGCTCCGCACGCTGCTCAGCGACAGGATGAAGTCGGCGCCGGCTGGAGAGTTTGGCCAGAAGACGGCGGCAGCAGGCGCCGCGCATGGCCACCACGCGCCCAGCCTGTCGATCCTGATCGCCGAGGACAACGACATCAACGCCATGCTGGCCAGGGCCACGCTCGTGAAGGCCGGCCACCGGGTCGAGGTGGTGGGCAACGGCAAGGCCGCGGTCGATGCGGTCACTCAGCCGAGCGGCGATCCCTATGACGTGGTGCTGATGGATCTTCACATGCCCGTCATGGATGGGCTGGACGCCATCGGCGTGATCCGCCGCCACGAGGAGGATCGCGGCATCGCCCCGGTGCCGATCATGGTGCTTTCGGCCGACAGCCAGGAAAAGACCCGCCATCATGTGCTGGCTCACGGCGCCAGCGGCTTCGTGACCAAGCCGCTCGACCCGGACGCGCTGGTGCGCGCCGTCGAGGAACAGGCCGCGGCCTGAGGCAGGAAAAGGACGCCGGCTACCTGACGGCAGCCCGACCTCTATTGCTCCATGCTCCTCTTCACGGTACTGTCATAGTCCTGTTGCACCGTCCGCATATCCCCGCGCCAAGAGGGATGGCTCGAAGGAGAATCACTCGTGCAATCAGCATTGACGGAGCGAGACATTAGTCCAGCCGCCAACGCATCGCCATTGTTGAGCCGCAAGAGCGAGGGGATCGCGACCGGCAGCGCATTGGGCAGGATCGGGTCGCTGGAGGTGCGGCTTGCCCGCGACGAGGCCGAGATCGCCGCTTCGCAGGAAATCCGCTTCCGCGTCTTTTACGAGGAGCTCGGCGCCAAGCCCCAGCTCGTGCACGCGCTGGAGCAGCGCGATGCCGACCGTTTCGACGAGCATTGCGACCACCTGCTCGTCTTCGATACCGCGCTTTCCGGTCCCGACACCCAGCGCATCGTCGGCACTTACCGGCTGTTGCGCCAGGAGCGCGCGGTGGCGACCGGCGGCTTCTATTCCAGCGACGAGTTCGAGCTGGACGGCCTGGTGGCCCGACACCCGGGCATACGCTTCCTCGAGCTGGGACGCTCCTGCGTGCTGCCCAACTATCGCTCGAAGCGCACCATCGAGGTGCTGTGGCAGGGCATCTGGGCCTATATCAACCACTACGAGATCGGCGTTATGACCGGTTGCGCCTCTTTCCACGGCACTGTGCCGGCGCAGCACGCCGAGGCGCTGTCTTACCTCGCCCACCATTGCCGCGCCGACCCGCTCTGGGATGTGCGCGCGGTCGAGGAACGCTATCGCGCCATGGATCTGATGCCGATCGAGGCCGTATCGATGCGCTCGGCCTTTGCCGGCATGCCGCCGCTGATCAAGGGGTATCTGCGCGTCGGCGCCAAGATCGGCGACGGCTGCGTGATCGACCATGATTTCGGCACGACCGACGTCTTCATCATCCTGCCGGTCACGGCGATCGGATCGCGCTACATCACCTACCTGACCAACGAAGCGGATCGTTTCGCCGCCTAACGGCCGGTCAAAGCGATGCCGGAGGATTTTTCGCCCGCCCTTGCAAAGCTCAAGGCGGCAGCCGCAGGCTTGCCCGAGGTCGAGGAAGGCGCCTCCTACGGCACGCCGGCGCTGAAAGTCCGCAAGAAAATGCCGAGCCGCATCAAGGATGCGGATACGGTGGTGGTGGCGTGCCCGCTGGAGGAAAAGGAGCTGCTGATCGAAGCGGCTACCGAATTCTACTTCGAGACGGATCATTACAGGGGCTGGCCGGCGATCCTGGTGCGCATCCACGCCATCCCGCTGGAAGAGCTGGCGCTGAGGCTGCGCCGCGCCTGGCTCGCGCAGGCCCCGAAGACGCTGGTGAAGGCGTTCGAGAAGCGCTGACGGGCTTCGCCAGCGTTCGCGATGCAGGACATTGTGAACGGGGCGGATGGGGAGGTGGACAGGTTCTTTCGAGAAATTGTTCCGGGCCCGGGATCGTTCACGGGCTGCACACGTTCTCGCGAGCTGGCTTGCGGGGCGGCTGCTTTCGCATAGTCTGCCCACTCTCGCGTTGGGGCGGAACGCATCGCAATTCAAAAATGGGAGGTTTTCGCCATGCAGTTTTCGCGACGCGACACGCTGCAGCTCGGCCTCGCCGGGCTTGCGGGCTTTTCCGCTACCACCTTCATGCCGTTCACGGCCCGCGCCCAGGCCAAGGCCGACAGCTACAAGACCGAGGCAGGCGAGATACTGGTCAGCCCTGTCTCGCATGCGAGCTTCGTCATGAGCGTGCCGGGCCTGGTGATCTGGAACGACCCGGTCGGCGGCAAGGCGCTGTACGAGGGCCAGCCGGCCCCTGGCCTGGTGTTGATCACGCATGAGCACGAGGACCATTTCGAGCCGGACACGCTCACGGCCATCGTCGGCGCCGACACCAGGCTGGTGGTGAACCCCTCCGTGATGGAGAAGCTGCCGGCCGACCTCAAGGCCAAGGCGACGGCGATCGGCAATGGCGGGAAGACCACGGTCGGCCCGGTCCAGATCGACGCGATCCCGGCCTACAATACCACCGAGGATCGCAAGAAATACCACCCGCAGGGCCGCGACAACGGCTATGTGCTGACCATTCCCGGCAGCCGTATCTACATTGCCGGCGACACCGAGGACATTCCCGAGATGCGCGCGCTGAGGGAAATCAGGATCGCCTTCGTGCCCATGAACCTGCCCTACACGATGGATATCGACCAGGCGAGTTCGGCGGTGGCGGAATTCAAGCCGGCCACGGTCTACCCCTATCACTACAAGGGGCAGGACCCGAAAGCCTTCGCCGACAAGATGGCGGCAGCGGCGCCCGACACGAAGGTGGTGCTGGGACCCTGGTATTCGACATAGGGGCCATTGCCTCACACGCTGGCGAAGAAGCGCAGCGCTTCCGCGCTCTCGGCGGGGATGGCGGAGGTGTGGCCGCCCTCGACGATGTCGTGGCGCACCGTCAGGCCGGCCGCCGAGGCGCGCTCGGCCGTGAGCCGCAGGGCGGCTTCCGAGCGCGTCTCCTCCGAACCGTGTAGCATCAGCAGCGGGCATTTGAAGCTGGTGGCAAAGCAGAGCGCGGAGCGCATGTCGAACTCCCCAGGCTCGGCGGCGTCGAAGCGGATGTCCTCGGGATAGTGCCGGAAGAAGGCGCGCGCGTCAGGATTGCCCGACAGGGCGGCGGCGGCGCGGAACATCGGCGTCGCCATGGTGGCCAGCATTGTGAGCGTGCCGCCGACGCTGTGGCCGGCGAGGTGGAGCCGCGCGGGGTCGACGCCCGGCTGATCGCGCAACACCTGTGCGGCGGCCAGCACATCCGCCGTCTCGTCATAGAAGCCGGAGAAATAGCCGGGCAGGCCGTTTTCGGCGCGCAGCGCCGGCATCATGGCGACATAACCCGCCTCGACATAGGGCCGCGCAAGCTCCCAATGGCCCTGCCAGAGCGCATTGCCGCCATGCAGGACCAGCACGGCGGGTCTTGAGCCCGTCGAAAGGGAGCCCGTCGAAAGGGAGCCGGTCGAAAGGGGTATTGCGCGGTCGGCATTGTCCGAAATCCAGGCGGCGAGGTTGAGCGGGCCGGATTTATACTCGAGCCGGCGCGCGCCGTGGGGCGGCGCAAGCGGCTGCGGCTCGTCCGGGGCCGGCCCCTTCCTGACGAGGTTCGTGCGGAAACGCTGGCGGGCGAGCGCATAATCCTCGGCGATCAGCTTCGGCGCCTCGGTCACGGCCGCACGCGCCATGTCTGGCAGGAGCAGGCCCGCCCCTGCGCCCGCAAGCAGATGACGCCGGGTGAGCGGCATGGCACGTCTTTCTCCTGGCAAATCGCCGCCCGGATGCAATGGGCGAGCGGCTCCGACGCGGCGTGAAAGACACCCGGCGCTTGATCGCAAGCAAATCACATTGCCGCGCGGGATGATGTGATGGCGGTAATCGCGGGTGATTCAGGAGGTGTCGCGCCGCTCCAGCGGCCGTGGCGACGAACATGGCGAGGACGCGCTTCAGCGCCTCCCGGTTTCGCTCGATTGCCGCACTCCAGTCCATCGCCGCTTCCTCTCAGGGCGGCGGGATTATCGCTCGACTGGCGAGGGGGTGGATAGATTTCGCGAGAAAATAGTAAGTGGTTGATTTGTTGAGCTTAAATTGCAGAGCGCGGGTGCGGGAGCAAGCGAGTTGCCTGACGG
>Ga0081539_10000430_pt1 | contig 89313 bp, 77 predicted proteins | sample TabmetS4T2R2_FD_71023 | JGI IMG/M metagenome (GOLD analysis project Ga0081539, IMG submission 71023) | Tabebuia heterophylla rhizosphere microbial communities from the University of Puerto Rico - S4T2R2 | ecosystem: Host-associated > Plants > Roots > Rhizosphere ...
CGTCTACTGGGCAATGATCATCGTCATGGGCCGCCGCCTGGCCCGTCACCAAGCCGCCGGACGAGTCATCCCGCAACCCGCCCGCGCTCCCTGAACCGGTTATTTACCAGGCTCTTACGTGTCGCACGATCTGGTTCATCCAACTCGATCCGACCGGGGTGAAGTGGAAGTGCACGTGCTGGTTGCGTTCCAGCCAGGCCGTCACGTCCGGGGTGGTGTGCGTGGACAGGTTGTCCAGCACCACGTGGATCTGCTTGCCGGCGTGGGGTTTGACGGCCTTCTTGAGGAAGGCCAGGAACGCCTCACCGTTGCGGCGCGGGTAGCAGTCGGCGACAACCTGGCCGGTGGCCACGTCCAGGGCGGCGAACAGGTTCGTGGTGCCGTGCCGCCGGTAGTCATGAGTGCGTTGCTCGGTCAGCCCGAAGTCCAACGGCAGCAACGGCTGCGTCCGGTCCAACGCTTGGACTTGGGTCTTCTCGTCGATCGAGAGCACCACCGCACCGCCGGGCGGGTCCAAGTACAGGCCGACGATGTCGGCGACCTTCTCGGCGAACCGAGGGTCCTTCGACAGTTTGAACGTGCCCTGCCGGTGCGGTCGCAGGTTGTTCTCGCGCCACAGCTTGGCCACGTAGTGCCAGGACACCGACACCCCCTCGGTGCGTTTGACGTAATCGGCCATCGCCCGGCTGGACCAGTGCGACAACCCGGTCTCGGCAGGCGGGCTCATCCGGGTCAGCGCCAAGATCCGCGCGGACACGAAGGCCGGCACCTGCTCGCGCCCCGCGCCTCGTTTGTGTTCTTCCAGACCGGCCAGGCCGTGCTCGGCGTACCGGTCAACCCAACGGTCCACAGTGGGCAGCGAAACCCCGGCCAGCGCACCGACGTCCTTGCGCCGCCGCCCCTCGGCCATCCACAACACGATCCGCGCCCGGGTCGCCACCGTCGCCGGCACGTCACGGCTATTGACCACCGCCCGAAGCTCGGCCATCTGCTCCTCGCTCAGCACCACACCAGCATCAACCACGGCGGTCACAGCACCGTCAACCATCCAAGAAGATAACGTTAACAGGATCACGCGACACTAGTCGTCGGCAAGTTCCAGGTCGCCTACCGGAACTCCCTGAAGTTCTTCTGCGGATGGCCGACCCCGGATTGCCCTTGGTGCAGGCCAGGAGCGACACGCCGAGCGATCGACGAGGCTTGACAGTTGGTCGAGATTGCTGAACGTTTGTCGATGTTGGCGATCAGCTGTCGGGTTCGGCGATCTGGAGTGGTCGTGGGGCTGGCTGTGGTCCGGTCGCTGGACGCCCCTCGACGTCTGACGACCGATCAGGAACATGAGGACTTCGAGCAGGAACTGGTGGACCAGTACCTGCTCTCGGCTGTCGGTGCCGGCTGCGCGGACAGCACGGTGGCTCATGACCGGTCGGCGTTGTTCGAGTTCATCCGCTTCCTGGGCCGGCCGGTGTGGACGGCGCAGCCCCACGACGCGGACCGGTTCCTGACCGATCAACGCCGGCGGTTGGGGCTGGCGCGGTTGACGGTGCAGCACAAGGCGTGGGCGTTGGCGCATTTCTTCGACTTCCTTCTGGTGCGGTATCAGGGCGACATCCACCGGCTGACCGGCTATCTGGTCGAGCAGGTGATCGACGAGTTCAACCGGCCGGCTCAGGCGGACTACGGGGCGGTGCGGCTGCCGCCTAGCGACGACGAGGTGGAGTTGCTGTTCGGGCAGTGGCGGCTGTGGTTGCCGCAGGCCCGTAAGTTCCTGCCCGCCGCCCGCGACTATCTGGCCGCCTCGTTGTGGCGGCGGGTCGGTCTGCGGATCCAGGAGACGTACATGTTGGACATCCGGGATTGGCGGCGGGACCTGGGCGAGTACGGCACCGTGCAGGTGCGCTTTGGCAAGGGCAGCCGCGGCCGCGGGCCGAAGAACCGCCTCGTGCCGGCGATCAACCAGGTGGCGGAGCTGCTGGACTGGTGGATGGTGGACGTGCGGCATCAGTTCGGCCCGGACTACACCGAGCCGGACGCGCCGCTGCTGCCCGCCGAGCGGTCGCCGGATCCGGATACCGGCTGGTGCCGGCGGGTGCACGGGCAGGCGCTGCGAGACGGGTTGGCGCAGGCGGTCGGCCGGTGGCTGCCGGCCTGGAACAGCCGGTTGACACCGCACGTGCTGCGTCATTTCTGTGCGTCGTCGCTGTATGCCCGCGGCCTTGACGTGCGGGCGATACAGGAGCTATTGGGGCATTCCTGGCTTTCCACCACGACTAGATATATTCACGTCGATGCGGAGCATGTGGAGCGGGCGTGGTTGGCGTCCAACCAGCGCACCGCAGCGCGGTTGGACCTGGTGAAGGAGTAGGGGCGATGAAGTGGAACCTGCGGATGAGCGCCGCGCAGGCGGGCATCTGGAAGTCCACCGAAATGCGGCGCCGGTTGGCCGAGGCGGGGCTGCAGGTCAGCGCCGGGAAGATGTCGGCGTTGTGGACCGGAACCCCGACCACGATCCGCCTGGACGACCTGGAAATCATCTGCGCGGTGCTGGACTGCACCCCAGCCGATCTGTTGATCTGCGAGCCGGAAGCGGTCGCGGCCCGCCGACCGGCCGTCGAGCAAACCGGTACCGGGCCGCAACCGCAGCCGCGTTTGGGCCGGCACACCTCGGTGCCGCCGGCATGACCGGCCGCCCGAAGCCGTGCACCGTGTGCGGGGTGCGGCCGCCGGCGATGCGGGAGATCCCGTACTGCTTCGGCTGCTGGCCGGGCGGCCCGGTCACCCCGCCGCCGTGCTACCGGTGCGGCTCCACCGACCGGTACTACACATCCGGGTTGTGCGCCCGCTGCCACCCCCACGCCCCGGGCCAGCTTTCCCCGGCGTGGAAGCTGGCCGGTCCGCTGGCCCAGCAGCGCGTGGTGATCGACTCCTGCCCGGACTGCCACGCCTGGGGCGTGACCCGCACCTACGGCTGGGTCTGCATGGGCTGCAAACCGTGGCGGGAAACCCGCAAGACCCGGGCGGCATGCGCCACCTGCGGTCAGGTCGTCGCCCTGGACGAGGACGGGTCCTGCCGGCTGTGTCACAAGCAGCGCAGCTACCACGCCCACCGTCTCGGCGCCCGACCATCACGGATCAGCCTCGCCGAGGCCAACCGCGACGGCCAGCAACTGTTCCTGGCCGGGATGTGGAACCCCAACCGCGGCCACGGCAAACAGCCCTACGTCAAGACCACCATGCCGGCGGACCTGTCGCTGCTGCGGCCGGTGGCTCACCGTCAGTTGGTGTTGGTGGACGCGCCTCGCGACCTGCCCGCCGGCATGCGCAACGGGTTCCCGCCGCCACCGGACCCGGCGCTGGAGGCGGCGTTCGGTCGGTTCGTCGGCGAGTACGCCGCCGAACGCGGCTGGGCGCGGGGCAAGACCGAACGCACGCGCCGCGCGGTACGCATCATGCTGGGCATCCAGGACACCCCCGGCGCGGCGATCCGCCGCAGCGATGTCGCGCTGCTGTCCCGGATCAAGCACTCCGCCGCGGTGGTCGCCGACGTGCTGACCGCCGCCGGGATGCTGGACGAAGACCGTCAACCGGCGATCGTGCGCTGGTACCAGGCCACCGTCGCCGAGCTGCCTGACCCGATGCGCCGCGAACTGGACGTCTGGTTCGACGTCATGCGCAACGGGTCGACCACCGCACCACGCCGGCTGCCACGCGCCGACACTACGATCACCACCCAACTGCGTTGGGCGCTGACCGCGCTACGCGCCTGGATCGCGGCGGGCCACCAGTCACTGCGGGAGATCGGCCGCGACGATATCGTCGCCGTTCTCCCGGCCGACCCGATGGGCCGCTACACCACCACGCAGGCCCTGCGATCGATCTTCCGCGTCCTCAAAGGCCGCAAGCTCGTCTTCGTCAACCCGACCGCGCGCCTACACAGCCCGGAACCGGACTCAGCCGGGCCAGCGCCCGTAGAGCTGGACAAGCTGCGCGAGGACCTCAACTCCGACGCCCCGGCCACCGCCGCCCTCGCCGGCCTGTTGGCGTTCCACGCCGTCCGCGTCCAGCAACTACAGAACCTACTCGCCGCAGATGTCCATGATGGACGGCTGCACATCGGTGATCAGGTCATCCCGCTGGCGCCGCCGGTGCGCCGGCGCGTGTCCGCCTATCTCGACCACCGGCAACGTATGTGGCCTACGGCGATCAACCCGCACCTGTTCATCCACGCCCGCAACTGGGACACCACCCGCCCGGTCACCGGCTGGTGGATCCGCCACCAACTAGGCATCTGCGGACAACGGATCCGTTTCGACCGCATCCTCGATGAGGCCCACGCTACCGGCGGCGACATCCGCCGCCTGATCGACCTATTCGGGCTGTCCTTCGAAACCGCCAGCCGCTACGCCACAACCGTCAACCGACTCGCCCGACCCGCGGGGAACCAGCCCTCCACCCGTTGATCGATGGTCGGTAAGAGAGCAGCAGCAAAGCGAAACTCGGTTGACAGCGTTCAGGTAGTCGTCGGTGCCATACGTGGCGGCACGCGTTGCCGGAGGTGTTAGCGTTGCTGCGCCGTGACGTCGGCGCGTTGCGTGGGGAGACCGCTGATCGGCTCTACCGCCCGGTCGCTGGGGCACTGCCGGGGCAGGCCGCCGCCAAGGTGGTATGGACCGCACATAGCGCGCGACCAGCGGCTATGAGAGTAACTCGCTGGACAGCCATGCGATCGTGCCAGCGTGCCGTATCTCGTCGCCACCGAACGCCTAGGCTGGCCTCCGCGTCGATGGTGGCATGCCCTAACAGACCTCTTCGGCGAAGTGCAGACGCGGCTGCGCTACGACATCGAGCCGGAGACCCCCACAGCCACGTGCCATGTGCAGGTAGGCGACAACCACAACGCCCTGTGCGGCTATCCGTGGGAGGGCCTGGTCCTCGTGCCTGGACAGCCTCCTTGGGACGAACTCCCACAGTGGATGCGATGCGACGAGTGCGAGGACGCGTCACACAGGCAGCCGTCAGCCGGGGGACAGAGATGACCGAAGACGTTGACCTCATCCCATGGGCTGGCACGGGCGTCCGAACCCGAGGCTGGAAATCGAGGAGCTCATCTTCGTGCTTGTCGAGTAGGACAGGCCGCGGGTACTTCTCCGTACCCTACGGACGCCGCCCGACGGCGCCGTGATCGCCGACCCGGCGCCGCCGCGACTTTGCGGAATATCGACCACGTTCGGCAGAGCCGCTTCTCCCCAGACCCTTGAACCAGGCCAGGAGAACGCGCATCGCGACACGGCGGGCTTGAGTTCCGTCAACATCGGACGTCACACAGCCGCCCGTGGTACTCCTGGTCCGGAGTTCCCTCAAGAATCGCCGAAAGTTGATTCGAACTCCAGACCAGTGTTGCAGAGCCGGTGCTCCTTTTTGGACGCCACGGCCTGGAAGCTGACCCGGTGGGTGCCTGACAGCAGCAGTCCTTGGCCCCTGCGGGCGCCGAGCAGCAAACGCGTCTCACCGGCGGTCAGGGCGAACACGTCGGCGACCACGTCAGCGGCCTGTGGGGCCTGGCGAAGAAGGACCTGGGTGGCGGCGTTGGCGATCACCACTTGTCCGAGGTCGGAGCCGAGCAGGTCCCCGACGTCCTGCGTGATGACGGCCAATCCGGCCCGCCGCTTGCGGGCCGACTTCGCGAGCCTGGACAGGAACTTCGCTCCCTCGCCGTCGCGCAGCAAGGTCCAGGCTTCGTCGACGAAGACCAGCCGGCGTGGTGGGTTGGCCGACCACACCGCGGGTGTGTCCACATCGCGCCAGATCGCGTCCAGGGCGAGCAGCATGCCCGGTCCGCGCAGTTCGTCGGCCAGGTGTCGGGTGGACCAGGCCACCATCTGCCCTGCCGGGACTGTGGTGGTCGGGCCGTCGAACATCTCCCGGAATGATCCGGTCGTCCACGGGGTCAGCCGGGCCGCGAGGGTTTCGGCCGCCTCCGTGCCCTGTGCGGCCAGGCAGGCCGACACGTCGCGCAGAAGCGGCGCCTGCCGGCGCCAGGTGGCCGGGTCGTTGGAGATGCCGGCGGCGTCGTACGCGGCGTTGATCGCCTTGTCCAGTGCGGCTCGTTCCGACGGCGGTGGCTGCTGTCCTAACAGGACGCTGATGAGGGTGTGCAGGAACAGGGCCCGGTAGGTGCGGGCCTGCGGCCGTTTGTCGCTGGATGGGATGTCGAGCGGGTTGAGGCGGACGCCGCCCGTGCCGAGGGCGATGCTGACGCCGCCGACCGCCTCGGCCAGCCGGATGTACTCGTTGTCCGGGTCGATCACCGCGACGTGAACCCCGTCCGCGAGGGAGCGCAGTACCTCGAGCTTGACGAAGTACGACTTTCCGGCACCGCTGCGGGCCAGCACCACGCTGTTCGCGTTGTGCTGGGACCAGCGGTCCCACCACACGACACCGTTGGAATCGGGGTTGAGCCCGTAGAGCATGCCCCCGGACGGGCCGGGCTCGCCGGGCAGCGGCGCCGGAAGGTCCGCCGACGCCAAGGGAAAGGCGGTGGCGATGGCGTCGGTGTCCATGACCCGCCGCATGCCGAGCCCGTCCGCAGCAAGGGGCAGGGTGGCCAGCCAGCCCTGCAGCTGCCGCCAGGTGGCGGGCTGGGTATCGAGCAGCACGGAGGCGGCGGTCGCGCGGACGTGCGCGACCGCCTCCTGCAACTCGGGCACTGTCGGCGCGTGCACGCACAGGTACAGTCCGATCCGGAACAACTTGGACTGGCCGCGGGCGACCCGGTCGGCCAGTTCGGCCGCGTCGTCGGCGGCGGCCTCGGTGAGCGGGTCGCCGAGGCGGCCTTTCTCCGCGTCGGTGCGCCGGTTGGATTCCAGGCGGGCCCGTTGCCGGCGCAACCGGGCGGCGGCGACCTGTGGGGCGAGAGGGTCGATGTAGACGACCACGTCCAGCCGGCCGGGCCAGGCCAGCAGCGGGTCCAGCCAGGCGCCGCCGACCTCGGCCGGGTAGCCGGTAACGATGAGCGTGGCGGCGTAGCCGTCCCCGACCTTGACGTAGCGAGGGGTCTGCTCGACCGCGGCCGGGCCCACAAACGAAGCGAGCCCGGCCTGTTCGGCCGGGCTCGCGGTGCTGTTCTGGTCTCGTTTTGTTCTCTTCAGCAGTTTCACGATGGTGCTCCTGGTCCGGTGATGACCGCGTCCGGCCTGGCTCGTGGCCAGGTGACGTCGGCGGGGGCGTACGGGTCGACCGCGCAGGTCAGCACCGAGGTCGCGCGGGCGCCGTCCAGGACGGCGGTCTGCGCCCCGAGCGCGGACAGCGCCGACGCGGTGTGCTCGGCGCGGCGCAACACGTCGGCGTCGCGGCCCTTCTCGGCGTGGGCGGTGACCGCGACGGTGACGGTGCGCCACAACGGATCGCGGCGGGTGGCCAGGTCGTCCAAGAAGGCGGCATAGTCCTGGGCCGCCTCCGCCAGGGCCGGGTTGCCGATCGTGGCGGAGGTGTCCGCGATGCGTTGGGCGTGGCTGGACAGGTCCACCCGCTGCGCGGAGATGACGATCTGCACCGGCTCGGACAGGCTGTTGAGCCACCGACCGTAGGCGCCGATCAGTGCGCTCTGTTCCTCGCCGGTGCGCAGGCCGATGTTCACCGTGGTGCAGGCGACCAGCGCGACCGCCCGGTTGCCGGTGTCGATGACCCCGGACTCGGTGATCGCCCGCGCCGGCAACCGCAACACCGGCACCTGCCGCACCGATGCACGGGTGTCGGGTGCCCACGCCGGTACCGGTTCGGCCCGGCCGGCAGGCGACGGTGCGAGCCGTTTCGGGCTGCGGGAGTGCCGGATCGCCGACAGCAGCCACATGTCTAGGGACAGGCCGTCGCGGCGCCCCAGCGCCAGCACCACGGCCGCCCCGGCCAGGGGCGTCAGCACGGCGATAAGCACCGGCGGGGAAAGCAACGGCCCGACTGTCTTGAACAGGCCATACCCGAACACGCCGGCGACGGCGAGAATGGCCAACTGCCGCGCCGTCAACCCATAGACGATCTTGTCTGGGGTGTCGACGTCGGCGGGTATGCGTGCTCGAGGGCTGGTGTCAGGTTCGTTGGTACGCATCGTAAACAGCTCCTATTACTGGACGGGCCAACCGGCTGCGGCGCCAGCCGCGGGACGGGCGCCCGGATTGGCGCGGGCGGCGCCGCGGCGGTCGCCGGATGTGCGGGACAGGGCGCGGGTCAGCTGCTGGATCACTACGACCCGGAGGATCATGCCCGTTGCGCTGGGTCGGCCCTGGGTGATGTACTGCCGCATCAGCCCGGGGATCTTGACGACTGTCCACAGTAGGCAGACGACGATGAGTAGGTTCATCACCGCGGCGCCTGGGTCGTCACCTGTGTCGCTGGGCGGGCCCAGCACACGTAGGTTGGCGCCAGGATCGAGAAAGATCGTCAGCGTGGTGTGCAGGGCGACGGCTTGCATGACGACGGTGCCGAGCGTGCCCAGCACGGTGCGCCACCACAACTTCGCCGCGCCTTCGGTCTGCGGTGTGCCGTGCAGGGCCAGCGCGATCGGGGCGATCCCGGCCGCAATGACGAGCACTCCCAACCGGATGATCCATTGCACGACGAGGATGGCCACCAGCACGGCGATGAGCAGGCCGATCACCAGCATCAGGAAGCTGGCCGGGTTGGCAGCGTCCTTGTCGCTCAGCGCCGTGGTGGTGGTGTCGCGCAGGTGCTGCATGGAGTCCGGAGACGTGATGTCCTGACTGGTCAACGCTGCCGTGACCGCGTTGGCCAGCTGGATGAGGGCCGAACACAACGGGATGGCGAAGTTCGCCCCGATCAAGCCGATGATCAGGCGTGGAATCAGCTCGCCCGGCCCGTACGTGCTCTGGATGGTGTCGCGGCCTAGTACCAGGATGGCCATCCACAGGAACGCCAGCACGTAGCTGACATTCACGATGCCCAGCGACGTGCCGGCGAACGTGGTGACCTGCGGCAGCTCGGTCACGTCTGGGCTGACGAAAATCCTGGACGACAGCAGATCCCACAACGCGTTCAGCGCCCCCAGGACGGTCTGGGCGAACCAGTCCAGGACGCGGTCGATGAGGTTGTCGACCAGCCAGTCGCCCATGACTAGCCCCCGATCCAGCCCTTGACCACGTTGAGCAAGATCGGTGCGAGGATCGCCAGGGCGTAGCCGAGCAACGCGTTCCGGAACGCGGAGTTGGACTTCTCCACCTCGCCCGGGTCGCCACCGGCGGCCATGCGGCGCAGGCCGCCGATGGTCAGGAACAGGGTCGCCACGCCGATCAGCAGGCCGACGACCCAGGTCGTGATGTTGCTGATGATTTGGGGCAGCTCGTAGGCGGCCTGAATGTGTGGCTCGGCCGCGTGCGCCGGGCTCGCCCCGGCCAGGATCGCCACTGTGGCTGTGACCGTGGCGGCGATTCGGTAGAGAGTGCGGCGAAACATGGTGGACACTTCCCGCCCCGCGGTGGGGCGACTTGTGGATGGGGGTGCGCCACCGGGAATCGGGGCGGGCCGTGGGAGCAGCGCTCCTCTCCAGCCGTGGGTGATCGGGTGCGAACACGACCCAGTCAGGCCGGCCGCGCCCCGATCCCGGGGGCGCCGACACCGGCCGCTTCTCGGTCCGATGTCTTGCCCCCGAAAGCCCGCTGTTGGGTGCCCAACAACACGGGTGCGCCGCTGTTGGCACCCAACAGCTGCCCAACAGATCCGCTGCTCGCCGCGTCGGCCGGTCCAACAGGTCCGCTGTTGGCGGTGTTGGCCCGCCGGCGTCGCTTCTGGCTTCGAGGCCGCAGCGGGACGAACGCGAGCTCCCCGTCCGCGATCGCCTCCGCCAACCGCAGTTCAGCTTTCATCCGCCACACGCTGGCCGTGCTGGTTGCGATGCCGAGCCGGTCGGCAGCCTGCGCCACGGTGGCGGCATCCAGCCGAGTGGCACCGATCAGGTTGGCCTCGTCAGCGTCAAGGACCCCCGCGCAGACCGCCCGGGCCAGCACCAGATCGGGGTGATCCCACGGGTGGATCGGCGCGATCGGCCCGCTGGCCTCAACGTGGATCAGCTGAGCGTCGGAGTCGGCGTCGCGGGCCTTGCGCGCCGCGCGCAGACCGGCCTCGATGAGCCGACCGCACAGGCGCGGCTCGTCCAGGTCAATCGTCTTGAGCCGGGCCAGGAACCCGACGATCAGCTCGGCGTCCAGGTCGTCGGTGTCGCCGCGCCACCCCGCGGCCAGCATCCCGGCCACGTTGCGCAGCCCCGGCATGGCGACCCCGAACGCGGCGACGACCCACGCGGGGCCGTCCCGGCGGGCACGGGTGACTAGTTCCCGCCACACCTCGTCCCGGACCTCGTCGCTCATCCCCGGTGACAGCAACAGGTCGCGCAGGGTATCCAACGGCAGGATCTGGTCGGGCAGTCCCTCGAAACCACGGCCGTCGAACCCAACGTGTGTGGGTGGCTTAACCAGAAGGGTGAAGGCGTGTTGCGCCGCGTCCAGCGGCGACGACGCCCAGTCCAAAGTAGACACATCGGCCTCGCGAATCGGGGTCGGGTACCGCACCGGCTGCGGTACGAGACCCCCATCCGCGCACGCCAACCCAACACCACCGACCAACAAGATCAGCCAGGTTCGCCTGTTGGGGCAGGCCAGGACCGCTACGCGGCCAACAGCCAACAGCGGGCGAACACCGCCGTCGCCCGCCCGGTAGCCTCCGAACTGCGCAGGTCAGCGGGCTGTTGGGTGCTGTTGGCCGGCACGATCACCCTCGTGCTCACCGCAGAGCAGCGGTTAGGCCGGCCGGCAGGCAGACTGGATGCCATGCCACGACGGGTCTACCACGCCGACCACACCGCCCACCTCCGTCAGCGCCTCGCGCAACGTGCGCTCCACGGCTTGGCCGGCCTGGTGCTCGCCGCGATCGGGGCCGGCGCAACCGCGATCGTGGCCAGCCGCGCCAACGGCAAGTGGACTTCCCTGGTGACCATCACCTGGATCGCCGGCGCCGTGGCGGCTGCCGTCGCGGTCCTGTACCTGCTGGCCACACTGCTGTTGTGGGGCATCTACCGGCGGCGGCGTGCCGAACTCGACGCCGCCGGCGCCGAGGCCAACGGCGAACTGCACGCACGCATCGCCAACCTGCGCCGCGACGGCTCTGACTGACTCGTCCCACACCCCTGATCGCCCGGTCGCGAGCAGGAATCCGGTGCACCTCGCCGAACACGCACCGGTTCGAGTCCCGATGTCCGACCAACAGGCAGGCCGCCATCGCTGTTGGTGCCACCGCGGTCACCTGTTGGGCGCGGGCCACCAACAGCCCGCGCCCGCCCGTGGGAGGTGTTGGCTAACAGCCCCAGCCAACACCACAGCCGGCATCGCTGTTGGCGAGGCGACCTACCAAACCCGCGGCGACCGTTGGGTCGTGTTGGGTAGCGGCGACCTCCAACACGTGGCAGACGCGGCCGCTGTTGGGCATTTGGTAGATGCGAACACGGGCTAGCCGGGCGGGAGCCACCCGCCCCATGACCGCTCAATCAAATCGTTCCCCGCAACCACCAGACCACCGGCCAGCCCCGACCAGCGGACCCGCCGCGACGGGCGACGACTCACCCGACGTCGACAGCGTCGTACCCATCGCCGTGTGGCGGCTCGACGACCAGCACGCCAGCGAGCTCGGCACCGAATTCGCGTCGCGACTGGCCCGACGACTCATCGACATCTACACCGATCCGCACGACATCGTCGCCGACTTCGACGGCGACCCCCACCTGCACGACGCAGCACACGACGCGGCCCGAAGCTACCGGGCCTTCACCAGCCCCATGCAACTCACCGACGACGACACACCCCGCTCACGGGCCACCTTGGTGGTGTGGCGCTGGCCCCGCCCCACCGCGTGGCCGACCAGACCGACGACACTGTTCGCGGCATGCCACCTGATCATGGCCCGGGACGGATGCGTCATCGCCGCAGTCCGCTCCGCCGAGCCCGGCCAGACACACACCAGCCACGCCGAGCACACGGCCCTGCTCCTACCCGCCGCCGAGGACGCCGGATTCCGCCACGTCTTGCAGATCGTCGCGGTCGGCGGCCGCGACTCCGGCGACCAATTCGTGTACTACGCGACCAGCGACGAAGCAGCACAAGCCGCCAGCGACCCCACCACCGGAGGCCGGGTGTGTCACATCGACCTGCTCGCCTTCATCCCGGTAGGTCGCCATGGATGACCGCGACTCGATCCCTGACGTCAGCGACGCGCCGCGACCCACGCCAAGTCGCGGCGGCGACCCGGGCGACGCCGCTCAGGTCGCCGATGACGAGGCCACAACACCGCGGCCCCACGGCACTGAGTCAAGCTATAGTGCCGCCGCCCGGCCGAAAGCCCGCCCTGTCAACACACGCCGCTCCGACGATGCACCGTTCGAGGTTCGCATCGAGTTCGTCCAGTTGGATGGACCAGCAGGACGAGCATTGCGGCGCCGCCAAGCCCTGATCATGCGGAAGGTTCTGAGATGGATCGCCGAGCACCCCGACCGCGGCAACCGCTAGACGGCGCCCTCGTGCCCGCCGCCGACCCGTTCGACGGCGGCCACGAGGAAGTGCTGTCGTACCTGCACGGCGTCGCGCTCGCCAGCCAACCCAGCGACGTCGAGACCGGTCCGGTCATGGTGCCGGTCGCGTTCGCCGCCCGCGTGTCCGACAAAGACAACCAAGACCCCACACTGTCGATCCCACGGCAGTTGGCCCGCTGCCGGCAGGCCCTGCCGCCGTACTGCGTCATCGTCGCGTTCTTCTGGGACGTCGAGTCCGGCCGCACCAGCCTCGACCTACGCGGCCACAGCGACGCCCACGAGTTGTTCAACGTCCCGGTCCCGCGCGACGGCGGCGTCGCCGACCTGCTGGAAGAGGCCCGCCAGGCGGACCGGCGGTTCGTTGCGGTGGTTTGCGAGTCCGTGGACCGGCTCGCCCGGGTCACCTACTTCGGCACGAAGATCGAGTACGAGCTGGAGCAGTCCGGGGTCGCGCTGCTGGCCGCCGACGAAGGCATCACTGCCGACGCACTCCCGAACGCTGCCGGCGTCATGGCCCGCAAGCGCGCCACGCCGATCCTGACCCGGCGGGTGAAGCAGGCTATCGCCGAGTGGTACGTGCTCGACATGCTGGAGAAGTCCTGGGGTGGGCTGATGGAGCACACCGAGCAGGGCTTCAACATCGGCAAGCCGCCGTACGGCTACCAGGTCGTCGTCGAGAAGCACCCGGTACCGGCAAAGGCGGCGCTTGGCAAGGTCAAGCGCCGCCTGGTCCGCGACCCCATCCGCGGCCCCGTGGTCACGCAGATCTACGCCTGGAGGGTCGCCGAGAGACTGTCCTACGACGAAATCGCCGACCTGCTCAACCGCGACCCTGAGCAATACCCGCCGCCGGAGCCGATCCTCGGCCGAGGACGCCGCGCTATCGGCGCGTGGACCAAAGGCTCCGTCCGCGACGTCCTCTGCAACCCCAAGTACACCGGCTACATGGTCTACAACCGGCGGAAGAACCCACGCCGAGACCGTGGCGTCGCCGGCAAGGTCAATCCCCGCAGCGAATGGGTCTGGTCGAGCAAGCCACGGCACGAGCCGCTCACCACCAAGACCCTGTTCGAAGCTGGAACGCCGATCGGTAAGAGCAAGAAGGGCTCCCGCACCAGCGCCCGGCCCAACAGCCATCCCGCCACCACCAGGACCTACCGGCTGCGTTCCTACGTCATCTGTGAGCTGTGCGGGCGCCGTCTCTACGGCAAGACCCGCCGCGTAGGCGACGTGTACAGCTACTACGCCTGCGAACCAATTCGCGCCCACCACGCCAGCAAGGATTGGTTCGCCACCCACCCAAAGAGCCTGTGGGTGCGCGAGGACAAGCTCCTCGAACTGGTCCGTGGCTTCTTCTCACGCCGCATCTTCGGCCCTGACCGAGAGGCCCTACTGGCCGCCGGCCAGGCGGAAGAGCCGGCCGCTGAGGACGGAACCGCGGCGCGAGCGGCCGCGCTCAGCGCCAAGATCAGAGATTTGGAGCGTCAGCAAACGAACGTGGTGAAAGAGCTTCGCGAGTACCGGCCCACCGGCGACGAGGACATCGACCAGCAGTGGCGGGGCCAGCTCCGCGACAGCTTCGCCGAGATCGCAGCGCAGCGGAAAGACCTGGAAGCCCAACTCACCGACCTGGCCGGACGTCCGGAAGCGCCTATCACGGGCGATCCGCGCCTGCTTGACCGGTTGCCGATCATTCACGCAGATCTTGGCAGACTGCCCGAGCACATCGAGCGTGAACTGTTCGACGGCTTCCAACTCCAGGTCCGCTACCACCAGCCCACTCGGCGAGTGACCCTACGGGTCACCATCGATGGCGAGGCCATCCCGAGGCTCACCAGAGCAAGCCAAGCGATCATGCAAAGGACCGGGGCCACCATCCCCAGAAACGCAGAAAGACGCCCGACGGCAAGGGCCGTCGGGCGTCCAAGAGGAAGCGTTTCCCTTGCAGGTCGTGCCCCCGGCGGGAGTCGAACCTGCGCGTGTCCCCGGCGGGAGTCGAACCTGCGCGTGTCCCCGGCAGGAACCAGAACAGACCTGCACCGCCCGATCCGCCTACGGCGCAGGGTCAAGCTGGTATACAACCGGACGGACAGCCGCCCTTGATCGCAGGCTTGATCAGATCTGGGCCTCTACAGTGGTCTATCGCCGACAGTATTTGCAGCGGGCCTTTTGGCACCGTCACCGCCGCGCATGCTGTGCGGACGCGGCGAGGTTGCTCGTCCGATGAGTCGCGTGTTTCTGTGGTGGTACGTCTCGAACTGCGGCGACAGGGGGCCGGGAAACCACACGTCGGCGGCTCCGCGGACTCAGTGGGCCTGTGGGTGCCAGGACGGCTGCGTCCCCCGGCTGCTGTGGTCCTCACCCACGCCACTGTCTGGCCCCCGCACGACACAGGACAGTGCCGGACGATTCGGCGGGCTCAGGGGTGGTGGGTGGCTGGGCGCAGTGTCGCGAGATGGTGGTGGATGTCCTGGGCCTCGGCCGCTCCAAGCCCGGTGTACAGGGCGAGGGCGCGTTCGTAGTGATCGCGGGCTTGGCTGGGGTTGTTGAGGGCCCGTTGGGCGTGCCCGAGCCCGGTGTAGGCGCGGGCTTGCTGGTCGAGGACGCCGATCTCGACGGCGATGGCGAGTGCCGCGGCGTGGTGGTCAAGCGCGTGCCTGGGATCGCCGACGGCGTGGCTCGTCTCGCCGAGGCCATTAAGCGCCCAGATTTGTCCTTCCTGGTCGCCGACCTCGCGGAAGAGGGTGAGCGCCGCCTGAAGGTGGGCGGCGGCTTGTTCGGTATGGCCGAGGCGGAGGTAGACGATGCCTAGGTTGTCGAGTGTGCGGGCTTCGCCCTGTTGGGCGCCGAGCTCGCGGAACAGGGCCAGCGCCTCCTCAAGATGGCGGGCGGCCGCCTGGTGTCGTCCTAGCCGTTGTTCTACCAGACCGAGGCTGTCTAGCGAGTTTGCTATACCGACGCGGTTGCCGTCGCGCTGGAAGAGGTTTAGTGCCCGTTCAAGGTGGTCGATGGCCGCTTCGTGGCGGCTTGCTTTCGTATCGATGACGCCGAGGTTGAGCAGGGCCTTGGCCTCGCCAGTATGGTCGCCAATCCTCCGGGAAAGTGTTAGTGCCTGCGCAAAATGCTCGGCGGCCGGCTCGTGGCGGTCCATCAACCCGGCGATGATGCCCAATGAGGCGTGCGCGCGTAGCTCGCCGCCCTCGTCACCGACCTGTCTGAACAGTGACAGGGCCTCGTGGAGGTGCTGGCTGGCAGACGGGTATTGGCTCAGCCAGGTATAGGCAGTGCCGAGGCCGTGTAGTGCGATCGCCTGTCCGGCTGGGTCGCCGACCTGCCGGGCGGCGTCGTAGGCGCAGGTATGGAGCCCAACGGCGTCGATGTGGTGACCGCCATCGAGGTAGCGCCACAAGGTGGCGGACATGTCCATGGCGTGCGTGGCGCTGTGTGCGGCGACGGCGAGTAATGTGTAGCGCTCGGTGTCCAACCAGCCGCGTGCTGCGTCCAGGTCGGCCAGGTTTGGGCCGGGTGTACCGGGTGACGGGATGCGGGGCCGGCGGTGGGACTCGGCCGGGTAGAGGCTGTCCATGGCGACGGTGGCTGTGGCCAGGTAGTAGTCGAACAACCGGCCCTGCGCCTCTCGATGGTCGATGTCTTCAGCCGTGGCGCGGTCTGCTGCGTAGGCGCGGAGCAGGTCATGCATGCCGTACCGGCCGCTTACTGTCGAGTGGACGAGGTGGGCGCGGGCGAGCAGGTCGAGGATGCGCCGTGCTGAGGCGAGGCCGACGTCGGCCAAGGCGGCCGTGGCGAACCCATCGAAATTGGGACCGGGGTGCAAGCCCAATAGCCGGAATGTGCGGGCGACGTCGGGTGGGAGGTGGTGGATCGACCAGGAGAAGACCGTGGTGATGGCGGTGCGGGGGTCGCCGCCTCCGTCAAGGGCCTCCAGCCGTTGCTGCTGGTCGGCCAGCTCGGCGCTCAGCGCCCTCAGGGTGGTCGTGGGCCTGGATGTGGCCAGTTCGGCGGCGACTCGGAGTGCGAGCGGCAGGCGATCGCACAGTTCGGCCAGGGTGGTCACTGCATCCGGTTCCGCTTCGGCTTGAGGGCCGATCAGCCGGTTGAGCAACGCATGCGCGTCGGCGCGGGGGAGCAAGTCGAGGGTGAGGCGGCGGGCGCCGTCCCGGGCGACGATCCCGGCCAGGCTGTCGCGGCTGGTAACCAGCACCGTGCTGGTGCCGGTCCCAGGTAGCAGCGGGCGGACCTGCTCGACGGTGGCGGCGTTGTCCAGCACGATCACCATGCGCTGGCCCGCGATTTCCGTGCGGTACCGTGCCGCCCGTTCGTTCTCTTCCAGCGGAATGTGCTGCCCAGCCAGGCCCAGAGCGGTGAGGAACGCGGCGAGACCCTCGGTGGCGGTCATTGGATGATCGGGGTGGTAGCCGCGCAGGTCCAGGTACAGCTGCCCATCGGGGAACTGGTCGGCAACCCGGTGCGCCCAATGGATGGCGAGGGCGGTCTTGCCGATGCCAGCCGCTCCGGTGATTACCGCTGCGTTTAGCGGCGGACCGCTGGTCTGCGATACCGCATCTAGCTCGCGGAGCTCCTTGAGCCGGCCGGTGAACGCGGTGGTATCGGCAGGTAGCTGCCTGGGCACGACAGACTTGGTGGCCGGTGTCACGCCGGAGAAGGTCGTCTTGCCTGACGGTTGGTCGTTGCCAGCCAGGATGTCCTGCTGCAACTCCTGCAGGCGGTTACCCGGTTCCAGACCGAGTTCAGTGGTCAGGACCGCCCTGGCGCGCTGATATGCCCCAAGGGCTTCCGCGCGACGGCCGGACCGGTACAGCGCCAGTACCAGATGCTCCCACAGGCGTTCGCGGAGAGGATGGAGGTTCACCAGACGCTCCACCTCGGCGACGACATCGCCATAACGACCCAGCGACAGCTGCCCGTCGACCTTATCCTCGAGGGCAGCCAGTCGGGCCTGCTCGAGCCCCGTAACATACCCGGCGATGGTCGGGCTGGTGGGCACATCAGCCAGCGCATGTCCTCGCCACAACACCAAAGCCTGCGACAGCTCCGCGACGGCCCGATCACCGGCGCCCTTGCTGAGAGCGCTGCGGCCAGAGGCGACCAACCGCTGGAAGACCAGTGCATCAACGTCGTCATCGGCGGTCACCAACTCGTACCCGCCCGGGCGCGTGAGCACCGAGCCGTGCCCGTTGCCGCCGAGCATGCGCCGCAGCCGCATCACGTATCCCCGGAGCACAGTGACCGCGCCGCGTGGCGGCCGTTCGCCCCACACCTCATCGACGAGCCGGTCGAGACTCACAACCTGGCCAGTCTCGATCAGGAGCACCGACAGCACTACACGCTGCTGCGCGGCGCGGATTGGCAACAGCGTCGCGCCGTCCCATACCCGCAACGGCCCGAGCAGCCGAAACCGCATCAGCGGACCCCCTCCAAACGCTGAGGCCGTCGCCGTACCCCTACAGCCTCACCCAGTCGCCCAGGTCGGCCACCTCCGCCGGCCCTGCGCGCGACCTACCCGACACACCACCAGCAAACAGCGAGCACATCGACGGTACCTAACGTTCCGATCGTCATCTGATACGGCCCGCATGGGCATGCTGGACTCCATGCGATGGCCAAGATGCGCTCCGAGGGAGGTGAGCAAATGATTCATCACCGGTGGCACAAGCCGCAGATGGTCCGAATGGAGTTCGCGGCACGAATGGACTGTGCCTGCGCGTGTTCGGTCCTGGTGGGTGCCGGCAGCGGCAGTGGCGGAGACGGCCCGCCGGGCGAGTGCGGTTGCCACAGCTAACACGGCAAGCCGGGGGTGGCCGGCGGGCGATGTGTCGGCCACTTCCTACGGCTCCAACTCGTGCATTTGGGGAGTAACGTGAAGTTGACCGATGCGTGGCCGGACCTGGCCGTGCCCGATGATCTTGTGTACTTCCGGTGCCGTGACCGCTATCTGGTGGCCAACCCGGCGCTCGCGGCATGGGCGACCCTCGACGAGGGTGAGCTGGCGGGCCTTCGCGCTCTGGCGCGCGGGGAGGCCGCGCCGGCTTCGCCGCCGGCCGTGTTGGAGCGGGCACTGGCCAAGCTTGTCCTGCACTGGCTGGTGTATCTGCCCGGCCGCGTCCCCCAGGTGCGCCAGCCCGAGCCGGCACTGCGGCTGGTCTACTACGCGATCACGGACGGCTGCAATCTGCGCTGCCCGTACTGCTACGCCTCGTCGACCCGGCGCCTGCCCGGCGAGATGGTGACCGAGGAGTCGATCGACCTCGTCGAGCAGGTCGCCGCGATGGGTGCGCGGGTGGTCATTTTCACCGGTGGCGAGCCGATGCTGCGCAAGGATCTTTTCGCGATCGCGCGGCACGCGCGCGGCCTCGGCCTTCGGGTCAACATAATCACCAACGGCACCCGCATCGTGAACGAGTCGATCGCGTGTGAGGTCGCCGACATCTTCGACGAGGTCACCGTCAGTCTCGACGGCGGGACCGCCGAGACGCACGAGCCGACCCGCGGCGAGGGCACGTTCACGTTGACCGCGCGGGCGCTCGTGCTGCTCAACGAGGCCGGCGTCGTACCCACGATCAACCACGTCGTCACGTCGGACAACGTCGGCCTCGTCGACAAGTTCGCCGAGTTCGTCGCAGGGCTGAAAGTCCATAAGGTACGGCTGATGAGCCACTCCGAGATCGGCCGCGGCGTCGGCGACGGCATGGGGTTCACGTTCGATGACTACATGACGGTGCAGCGGTTCTCGTGGACACATCCGTTGGCCGGGAAGATGATGACGGACGGTCCGAAGGCGTCCGCCACGCCCTGCGCGATCCGTGGCAACTGCGGGCTCGGCGGCAACGAGATCTACGTCAACTCGCTCGGCGACGTGTACCCGTGCAAGCTCATCACCGACCGGCCGCACAAGGCCGGCAACATCCGCGAGCGGCCCCTGGCTGAACTCTTCGCCTCGCCGGTGCTGGCCGACTTGCGCGGCAGCAGTGTCTTCCACGGCACCAACCTGCGGGACTGCCGGCGGTGCTACATTCGCGGCGGCTGCGGTGGCGGCTGCCGGGCTTTCCACGCCGCGCAGTCCGGCGACGTCAAGCGCAACAGCCGCGCCCACTGCCGGATCCTGCGGCACTCGATGGTCAGCAGCATGTGGCTGTCCAGCGGCTACACCGGCGCCGACCTGATGCACCACCAGGACGACATGATGACGCCGCGGCTCGTCCGCGACGACGAGATCCATCCGGTCTACGAGGACTGGCGCCCCGAGGACGGACGTCGGCTGCTCCCGGTGCTGGCGTGAGGAGGCGACCGTGACGCTGACCGTTAGCGAGAGTGTGGTCTGGACCGAGGCGGACGACGAGGTACGGCTGTACGACGCGAGCACCGGCGAGTTTCAGACGCTGAACGCCAGCGCGGCGCAGATCTGGCGACTCGTGGCACAGGGGCGGGCGCCCGACGAGATCGTTGCCGAGCTGACAGCGCGGTTCGCCGACGGCGACGCGCACGAGGCGATGCACATCGACCGCGACGTCACCGAGTTCCTCCAGACACTGCGGGCGGCCGGGCTGGTACAAGATGCGGGATAGCAAGAGTTACTCCTATGTGGACCTTATCCGGTCGGCGCTGCGGCGCGGCGGCCGCGCGGCGGTCCGGGCCACCGGCGTCAGCATGCTGCCGACCATCCGGCCCGGGACGCTGGTGACCATCACGGCCAGGCCGTTCGCCACGGTGCGTCCCGGGGAGGTGGTCGCCTTCTGCCTCGGGCCGGACATCTTCGTCCACCGGGTCGCCGAACGGGACCGGGAGCGGCTGCTGACCATCGGCGACAACATGCCGCTGTTCGACCCCCCGGTCGACGCCGACGCGTATCTCGGCTGTGCGGAAGGGATCGCGGACCCGACGCCGTGCCCGATACAGGACATGCGGGAGGTGAGTGCGCCATGACAGCGGCGGTCGAGACCGACGAGGTCGTCAAGCGCTACCGCGACGCCAATGGCAACGCGGTCGACGGCATCACGTTCAGCGTCGAGGCCGGCCAGGTGGTCGGCGTCCTTGGGCCGAACGGCGCCGGCAAGTCCACATTGATCAAGCTGATCTGCGGCGTCATGCCGCCGACGAGCGGCGCAGTCGCCATCTTCGGCGCGAACCCCGCCGACAGCCGGGTGCGCCGTGAGCTTGGCGCAGTCCACCAGGTCACATCCTTCGACATGATGCTGCCGGTGTCGGACAACCTGCGGATCGCCGCATCGTTCCGGGGCCTGCGCTGGCGCTCGGTGCGGTCGCACCTGGACTACCTGCTTGAGGCGTTCGACCTCACCCAATGCGCCGACCAGTTGGTGTTCACCCTCTCCGGCGGCCAGCAGCGGCGGCTGCAGGTCGTCCGCGCCCTGCTGCGGGTGCCCAGTCTGCTGCTGCTCGACGAACCCACCGCCGGCATGGACGTCGCCGGCCGGCGGCTGGTCTGGCGGCTCCTGGACGAGATCACCGCCGAGCACGGCACCACCGTGCTCTGGACAAGCCACAACATCGACGAGCTTGAGCGCAAATGCGAGAGCGTCCTAGTCATCCACAAGGGGCGGCTGGTGCAGCACGCCAGCCCGCGGGCGCTGGTCGACCGGTTCGGCCGGCGCGACCTGTACATCCGCCCGGCGAACGCCGACCACGGGCCACGGATCGTGGAGCTCGCCGCCCGCGTCGGCCTCAGCGGCCGGCACGGCACCGAGGCGGCGCTGCTGTCCGGCCCCGACGTCGAGGACCGGCTGCCGGCGCTGCTCGCCCGCCTGCACGAAGACGGAATCGGGATCACCGCGGTCGAGGTGCGACGCACCTCGCTTGAGGATGTGTTCATGGCGCTGACGAGTGAAGACGCCGAACGCGAAGAGGTAGGGACCGCCGCATGACGACCACACCCGTCGCGGCCATGCCGACTAGCCGGTCGCCGTGGCAGCGCGGCGACCTCGCCGCCACGCTCTACCGCGAGTGGCTTCTGCTCACCCACAACCGGACCAACCTGCTGCTTGCCGTCACGCCGACCGTCATCTACATCGTGCTGTTCGCGACCTCGCTGAACCGGCTTGTGCCGCAGGTCCAGTACCGCGACGCCATCATCAGCTACCCGGACTTCGCCATCCCCGGGCTGATGTTCTCCTCGCTGCTGGCCGCCTCGGCCTCCGCGGCGACGGCGCTGTTCCAGGAACGGCTGGGCAACATGACCGTCGAGCTCTGGACCACGCCGCTGCGCCGGCCCCGGTACATCGCCGCGAAGCTGCTCGCCGGCGCCGGCCTGGTGACCGTGCAGGCGCTTGGCGCGCTGGGCGCGGCGGCGCTGCTGTTCCGGACCAGCTGGCCGGCGGACCGGTGGGTGGCGCTGCTGGTCGGCGCGATCGTGGCGTCGCTGGCGTTCAACGGCCTGTACCTGCTGCTCGCCGTGCACGTGCACGAGTTCCAGCGGTTCATCGTGTTGGTCAACGTCGTCACGCCGGTGCTGCTGTTCGCTAGCCCGTCGTTCTACCCGGCGGCGCAAATGGCACCGCCGCTGCGCTGGATGTCCCAGTTCAACCCGGTCACGTACGGTGTCTCAGCGCTGCGTGACGGCCTGGTGCTCGGCTTCGGCGCGGCACTGCCGTCGCTGCTGCTGATGGCAGGCGTCGCGATCATCACCGGGCTCATCGTCGGCCGCGCCCTACGCCGAGGCACCCACGACCTTTGATACAACAATAGGCGCGCGCCCATGGGCTGGAAACTGGACTGGTTGCGCGTTGACGTTGACGGTACGGCTTGCGTCGTCGACGCGACGGCTGCGCAAGCCAGGGAAATCGGATGAAGGCGGCCTTTCCGCGGCTGGATCGTCTCGCGATGTGTATATCCCGGCGTAACGGTGTGTCGAACCTGCACTCGCGTGACCTGCTAAAACGCTCTATTGCCAGATGTTTGCAACAAAGCTGCGACGCTGGTCTAGACGCGTGGCCTGCCTTGATAGAGGCAACTCAATGTCATGATCTTGTGCCCCCGGCAGGAACCAGAACAGACCTGCACCGCGCGGTCCGGCTGAAACGCCGGATCAATCTATCGAAATTAGCCTAAGGCGTACGACGCAGCCGGGACACGGAGGTCCTGATGGAACGCGATGTCAACCGGAGTACGCGCAGCGGGCAGTTCGTCAAGGAGAGCACGGCCGAGCGCGACCCCGGGCACAGCACGACCGAGCACGTCGACGGGAGCGCGGGGCGACCGCGAGGTGCGCCGCAGCGCCAGGACTGGCCGTTAGTGACGGGGAACGCCTCAGAGCTGCGCGAGTTCACTACCAAGAATCAGCACCTTCGACGGGTCGCAGGAGGTCGAGAAGCCGGGGCGGTCGGGTGGATCGCGCTTACAGGTCTTTGGCCATGTTGCGGCCGGTCTCGGTAAAGCCCTGCTGCTCATAGAGGCCCGGGCGCCGGTGTTGTGGGCGAAGACGTGCAGACGGATTCTGGTCAGCGCGTTGTCGTTGCACCAGGGCTCGGCGCCAGCATGATCACGCGGCCGTAGCCCTGGCGGCGTACGTCGGGTTCGACGGCGACGTTGATCCTCCTGTACCCGCCACCGACCTCCCCTCCGAGCCCAAGGCGAGCCGACGGCCGGGTCGACCCTGGTCCTGATCTCGGATGGGGAGACGTCGGAGCCGATCCAGGAAGAAAGTCGTCGGGGCGTCCTAGAACCCCGATGGGAGGCCGGCGGACTCCATCACCTGCCGGTAGGCGGCTGCGCGTCGACCAGCGCCTCACCGACATCGTCTGAACCGAGGAGGCAAGACCAGCGCCGCTCTGGATCACCGGCTGAGCACCACCTACGAGATGGTCTTCCTGCTGACCCGCAGCCCCCGCTACTTCTTCGACCTCGACGCCATCCGCATCCCGCTGAAGAACCGCAACGACCGTCGACTGCGCACGTCCCGGGCACGCAGCCACGATCCCACCCGGCCGCGTGGCAAGAACCCGGGCGACGTGTGGCCGTACCCCACCCGGCCATTGCGGGAGGCGCATTTCGCCGCCTACCCGATCGAGATCCCGCTGCGGTGCATCGCAGCCGGTTGCCGGCCCGGCGGCAACGTCCTCGACCCGTTCAGCGGCGCCGCCACCACCGGACTCGCCGCGCTCCAACTCGACCGCCGCTACATCGGCATCGACCTGAGCCGCCAGTACGCGACGCTCGCCAAACGACGGCTGATCTCGCACCGGCCCGAGCTGGAGGACGCGGCAGATGCCTAGCCCACCGGACGCATCCAGCCAACCGGCACCACCACTGCTCTACACCGCCCAGCAGGCCGCCGAACTGCTCCAGGTACCGATCTCCTGGCTGCGCAAGAAGGCGGCAGCCCGCGCGATCCCCTGCACCTTCGTCGGCAAGCACCTGCGCTTCTCACACGCCGACCTCGACGCGATCGTCGCGTCCGGCGCCCAGACCCCCGCCGCTCGACCGCGCAGATCAGCGCCGAGACGCCAGCCTTGACCTTCCCGCGCCGGGGAGCGTCCATGGGTAGTCGTCCGGCCCGGGGGCCGGACGCGCAACCAGATGACCGTCCATATTGGAAGGAGCCCCATGGCCTGGGTAGAAAAGCGGGGACCCATGTTCCGCGTCCGCTACCGCACGCCCGACGGCACCGTCGCCACCGACAGCGCCCACCCCACCAAATCGGCCGCGAAAGCCCGCGCTGCGGACATCGAAACCGACCAGCGCCGGGACGTGTTCATCAACCCGGACAGCGGTCGGATCACCCTGCGTGAGTGGGTGGAGATCTGGCGGGACGCGCACGACGTCGGCGCCGCCACCTGGGAGAGGTACCAGTCACATCTCGACCTGCACATCCTGCCCCGCTTCGGCGACACGCCCATCAACGCGATCAGCCGGATGGCCGTCAAAGGCTGGATCAAGGACCTCAACCGCCGCCGCGCTGCCTCCACGGTGGCCAGCATCGCCAGCCTGCTGTCCACGCTGATGAACGAGGCGGTCGAGGAACGGCGGATCCCGCTCAACCCGTGCCGGCGGCTGCGTAGCACGTCACCGCACCGGCCCGAGCGACCGTGGGCCAGCGCCGAGCAGGTGGTGGCGATAGCCGGTCGGGTTACCGCACCCAACAAGGTGTTGATCCTCACGGCTGCCTACACCGGGATGCGGTGGGGTGAGCTGGCCGGGCTGCGCCGGCCCAACTGCAAGCTCGACGACGCCCGGATCTACATCGATCCGGACGACGGTGCCCTGCACGAGGTCGGCGGCCACCTCGAGCTCGGCCCACCGAAGACCCCCGCCGCCGCACGCGACATTCTCCTACCGCCTTTCCTGGTAGCGCTGCTGCGGAACCATCTGGACAGCCACGAACACGAGCACGTCTTCGTCGGCCGCGACGGCGGGCTGCTGCGCCGGTCCACCTTCCACCGCCGGGTATGGCGGCCAGCCCTCGACGGCAACCCCCGCAAGGACATCCCCCCGATCCTGCACGGCATGCACTTCCACGACCTGCGCCACGGCCACAAGACCTGGCTGATCGAGGACGGCGTACCGGAAGCGGCGCAGGCCAAACGCCTCGGCCACCGGCTACCCGGCGTCCGGGGCATCTACAGCCACGTCAGCCCCACAGTCGAACAGCGCCTCGTCGACGGGCTACAGAAGCGGTGGGAGCAGCACCCGCTCCCCAACCCGTATGGTGACAACCCTCGCAACTAGGAAGTTGACACCTCGGGAGCGGACAATCGCGTTCCGGAAGTGGTCACCCGCAGGGAGCACTCGTGCTCCCAAAATGCTCCCACCAACGCGAAACGGCCCGCCACTAAGATCAAGTAGCGAGCCGTTTACCAGCAAATATAGATGGTGGGCGATACTGGGTTTGAACCAGTGACCTCTTCCGTGTCAAGGAAGCGCGCTCCCACTGCGCCAATCGCCCGTATGTGGTGCGAGGTGGAGACGGGATTTGAACCCGTGTACACGGCTTTGCAGGCCGTTGCCTCGCCTCTCGGCCACTCCACCGAGGTGACCCCCGACGTCTTGTCGCGGCCTCACTCCGAGCGGACGACGGGACTCGAACCCGCGACCCTCACCTTGGCAAGGTGATGCGCTACCAACTGCGCTACGTCCGCACTGCCAGCCGGGATGTTTCCCGGCGACGGTTGAGAACTTTAGCCCAGTCCCGAAGCAACTGCCAACTCGGTTCCCACCCGGCGCGTCGTGCTCAAGTGGGGTTGATCAGGGGCGGTGGCGGGCCACGGCGTAGCGGAATGCGTTCACCAGGCGGTATCGGCCGTCCTCGGTGCGGAACCTGCGTGCCGCGGCCAGGACCACCGGCGCGCGGGCGGCCATCGTGGCCCGGTCTTCGCCCAGCAGGACGCCGTGGACCAGCGTGTCGTCGCCGGCCGCGTGCCAGGGGAGGGTCACCAGGCCTGCGGAGACCACCTCCAGGCCGCCCTCGGTGAGCAGGCGTTCGAGGCCGCCGGGCTGGCGTAGCTCGCCGTCGGGGAGGGGGTCGTCGCCGGCGGCGTGAGCTACCGCCTCTTCGATCACGCTTAGGTCGTTTTGGGAGCCTTCGGCCCAGTTTGCGACAGCGACGTGGCCGTTGGTGACGCGCACCATCTCGGCCAGGGCGTCCAGCGTGTCTTCGGCGAATTGCAGCGCGTTGACCGAGACCGCCAGGTCGAAGTGGGCGTCCGGCCAGGGGAGGTGCTCGGCGGAGCCTAGGCGGATGTCGGCGGCGGGGAGGCGGGTGCGGGCGTGCTCGACCATGCCCTCGGCCGGGTCTATGCCCGCGGTGGTCATGCCGCGTGCGGCGGCGTACGCGAGGAGGTCTCCGGAGCCGCACCCGACGTCGAGCACCCGCGTGCCCGGCCCGGCGCCGCTCGCGTCCAGGATCGCCCGCCAGGCCGGCTCGGGGTATCCACCCCAGAGATCGGCCCAACCCTCCGCGACCGTGGACCAGCGTGTCGGGTCGGCTCCATCCATTGGCAGAGCCTTCCACAGACGAATAGGTGGTCATATGATTGCACTGTGAGTGCAAATACATGGGAGGCTCTCGTCGAGGAGCTGCTGGCCCGGCATCCGGTCGACGGCGACCGGCTCGCGTTTCTCCGCGCCCGTTTCGACGCGGGCCTGGCCTGGGTGCACTTTCCGGTCGGTCTCGGTGGCCTCGGGGCGCCGCGTGCGCTCCAGGCGGTGGTCGACGCCGAGCTCGCCAGGGCGGGCGCGCCGGACAACGACCCGCTGCGCAACGGCGTCGGTCTCGGCATGGCCGCGCCCACCATCCTGCGCCACGGCACCGACGCGCAGCGCCGCCGGTTCCTCCGTCCACTCTGGACCGGTGAGGAGGTCTGGTGCCAGCTCTTCAGCGAGCCCGGCGCCGGATCCGACCTGGCCGCCGTCGCCACCCGCGCGGTCCGCGACGGCGACACCTGGGTGGTCGACGGGCAGAAGGTCTGGACCTCGCTCGCCCACAGGGCGCGGTGGGGCATCCTGCTGGCGCGTTCCGACCCGGACGCGCCCAAGCACCTCGGGCTGACCTACTTCGTCTGCGACATGACCGCGCCCGGCGTGGACGTGCGGCCGCTGCGGCAGATCACCGGGGAGGCCGAGTTCAACGAGGTCTTCCTGACCGGCGTGCGGCTCCCGGACGACCTGCGGCTCGGCGCGCCCGGCGAGGGCTGGGCGGTCGCGCGCACCACGTTGATGAACGAGCGCGTCGCGATCGGCGGCACCCCGCTGCCCCGCGAGGGCGGCCCGATCGAGCCGCTCGTGCGGGCCTGGCGGGAGCGTCCGGGCATCCGCACGCCGGGCCGGCACGACGAGCTGATGCGGCACTGGGTGCGGGCCGAGGCGGCTCGGCTGACCGCTGCGCGGCTGCGCCAGCAGTTGGCCGCGGGGGAGCCGGGCCCGGAGGGCTCGGCCGTAAAGCTTACGCACGCCACCCTCGCCCAGCGGATCACCGGCTTCGAGCTGGAGGTGCTGGGCGAGGAAGGGCTGCGGCACGACGACTGGACGCCGCTCCGCCCCGAGCGCACCGACGTGTCCAACCGCGCGCCGACCCACCGATACCTGCGGGCCAAGGGCAACTCGATCGAAGGCGGCACGTCGGAGATCCTGCGGAGCATCATCGCCGAGCGGGTGTTGGGGCTGCCGCGATGACCACACCAGACCTGCTCTACGACGACACCGAAACTGACCTTCGGGACAGCCTCCGGGCTTTGCTGTCTACAGTGGATCAAAGTGGCGCCAAGCTGTGGCGGGTGCTCGCCGGCGAGATGGGGCTGGCCGGCCTGCTGGTGCCCGAGGAGCTCGGCGGCGCCGGGGCCGGGCACCGGGTCGCCGCGCTCGTGCTGGAGGAGCTGGGGCGGGCGGTCGCGCCGGTGCCGTATCTGGGCAGCGCCGTCGTCGCCACCACCGCCCTGCTCGCCTGCGGCGCCACCGACCTGCTGCGGCCGCTCGCCGAGGGCGAGATGGTGGCGGCACTCGCCGTGCCGTTCTCCCAGTCGCCCTACGAACGGTCGCCCTACGACGGCGCGGCGGAAACGCCCGGCACGATCACCAGCGTCGCCGACGCGCTGTCCGCGGACATCCTTCTCGTACCGGCGAGCGACGGGCTCTGGGCGGTCGACGCGGCGGGCGTCACCCGTACTCCCGTGGTCTCGCTCGACACCACCCGCCAGCTCTGCGACATCACGCTGGACGGGGCCTCCGGGTGGCGGATCGCGGACGCCGAGACCGGCCGGGCAGCCGTCCGCGCCGCCCTCACGACCGGTGCCGCGCTGCTCGCGTCCGAACAGCTCGGCGTGGCGTCGTGGTGCCTCGACACCACCGTCGCGTACGTGAAGGAGCGGCGCCAGTTCGGCCGCGCGGTCGGCTCGTTCCAGGCGGTCAAGCACCGGCTCGCGGACGTGTGGGTGGACGTGACCCAGGCCCGTGCGGTGGCCCGATACGCGGCCGCCCGCGCGGGGGAGGCCGGCCGCGAGGCGGAGGTCGCCGCGGCCCTCGCCCAGGCCCACTGCGCCCCGGTCGCCGTGCACGCCGCCGAGGAGTGCGTGCAGCTGCACGGCGGGATCGGGTTCACCTGGGAGTACCCGGCGCACCTGTACCTGAAGCGGGCCAAGGCGTCGGCCATCGCCTTCGGTACGCCGGACCGGCACCGCTCGGCGCTCGGGCAGTTGGTCGATCTGACGCCCGCGTAACGAGCGCGTAACAGGGGATTGGACGACCCGATCCAAGAACCTACACTCCTGGTGTAATAACCCGGCGAGGTGAGCATGGCCCTGGCGTTGCACGGCATCACCGTTCGGTTCGGCGGCCTGGTCGCGCTCGACGACGTGTCGATGCGCGTTCCGCCCGGCCGGATCGTCGGTGTGATCGGGCCGAACGGGGCCGGCAAGACGACCCTCTTCAACGTGGTGTGCGGGTTCGTGACGCCGTCGGCGGGCACGCTGACGCTCGACGGCGCGCCGCTGCGTCCCAAGCCACACCGGCTCACCGCGCGGGGCATCGCCCGCACCCTGCAGGGCGTCGGGCTCTTCGACGGCCTGACCGTGCTGGAAAACGTGATGGCGGGGGCGAGCCACACGGCACAGGCTGGCTTCGTCCCGGCGCTGCTCGGACTCCCTGGCAGCGACCGGGACGAGCGCCGGCTCCGCGACCTGGCGATGGAGTGCCTCACCGAGGTGGGCGTCGCGGAGCACGCGGCCGCGGCGCCAGCCACCCTGCCGTACGCGGTGCGCAAGCGGGTCGCGCTCGCCCGCGCGCTGGCCGCACGGCCCCGACTGCTGCTCCTCGACGAGCCGGCCGGCGGCCTGAGCGCCGAGGAGGTCGAGGAGCTCGGCCAGTTCATAAGAGACCGGAAAATCGCGGTCGTCCTCGTGGAGCACCACATGGACCTCGTGATGGCGGTCTGCGACGAGATCGTCGTGCTCGACTTCGGCCGCGTGGTCGCCACCGGCACGCCGGACGAGATCCGGGACGACCCGGCGGTCGCCGAGGCCTACCTGGGCGCCGAGGTGACCACCGTGGACGCGGAGACACCGGCATGACAGACGCGTCCATCTTGGAGGTTCACGGACTTGTCGCCGGCTACGGCGCCGCGCCCGTGCTGAAGGAGGTCGACCTCACCGTCCCGCGTGGAGCGATCACCGCGGTGCTGGGCGCCAACGGCGCCGGCAAGACCACGCTGCTGCGTACCCTCTCGGGGCTCCTCAAACCCACCGCGGGCCGGATCGTCTTCGACGGCGCCGATCTGCGTGGGTCCAAGGTGGAGCGGCACGTGCGGCGCGGGCTCGCGCACGTGCCGCAGGGCCGAGGGGTCGTGGCCGAGCTGACGGTCGAGGAAAACCTGCGCCTCGGCGGCCTGTGGCGCCGCGACGCAGCGGGGCTCCGGCGGGACATGGCCGAAGCATACGAGACGTTTCCGGCGCTGGCCGGCCGGCGAAAGCACAGTGGACACCAGCTCTCCGGCGGCGAGCGCCAGATGCTCGCGCTGGCCCGGGCGCTCGTCGGCCGCCCCCGCCTGCTGCTGCTCGACGAGCCGTCGCTGGGTCTGGCGCCCCGCGTCGCCGCACAGATCCTGGCGCTGCTGCGGCGGCTGCGCGACGCCAACGGCCTCACCGTGCTGCTTGTCGAGCAAAACGTGCGCGGCGCGCTCTCGGTGGCCGACGGCGGCGTGGTCATGTCGCTTGGCCGTGTCGCCGTCGCCGCCAGCGCCGAGCGCCTCCGCGACGACACCGCGCTGCGCCACGCGTACCTGGGCTTCTGAAACAGCCGACACGACGACGGGAGGGAGCCAGTGGACCGGTTCGTGTTCCTGACGTTCGACGGGCTTTCCCGCGGCGCGGTGTACGCCGCCTTCGCCCTCGCGCTGGTGCTCATCTGGCGCGGCGCCCGGATCGTCAACTTCGCGCAGGGCGCGATGGCCGTCGCCACCGTGTACGCCGCCTACAGCGTCACCTCGGCCACCGGCTCGTACTGGCTGGGCTTCGGCGCGGCCCTCCTGTTTGGACTCGCGCTCGGCGTCGTGGTGGAGCGCGGCGTGATGAGGTTCGTCGCACACACCTCGCCGCTCAACGCGGTCATCGTCGCGTTGGGACTCGTGCTGGTGATCCAGGCGGTGCTCGGCATGGTGTACGGCAACGAGTACCGCCCCGCCGAGGCGCCGTTCAGCCGCACCGCGTTCACCGTCGGCGGCCTCGCCTTCCTCTCCCGGTATGACGTCTTCGTCTTCGCCGCCGTGGTGGCGCTGATGGTGGGGCTGGCGCTGCTGTTCACCCGCACGGCGGTGGGGCTGCGGCTGCGGGCCGCCGCCTTCGCCCCGGAGGTCTCCCGGCTCCTCGGCGTGAACGTGGCCGGGATGCGCACGCTCGCCTGGGCGCTCGCCTCGGCGGTCGGCGCGCTCGCCGCGATGCTCGTCGTCCCGACCGGGCTCGGCCTGCACCCCACGTCGATGGAGCTCGTGTTCGTCACCGCGTTCACCGCCGCCGTGGTGGGCGGCCTCGACAGCCCGCTGGGCGCCGTCGCCGGCGGGCTCGCCGTCGGGCTGCTCCTCTCCTACGTCAGCGGGTACGCGGGCGCGGAGATGACGCCCGTGGCCGTGCTGCTGCTTCTGCTGGCGGTGCTGCTGGTGCGCCCCTCCGGCCTCTTCTCCGGCGTCGCGGCGAGGCGGGTATGAGGTCCACTGTGGTGCGCCACCTGGCGCTGACGCTCGCGGCGGCGGCCGCCCTGCTCGCGCTCACGTACGGGCTCGCCCCGTTTCGCGACTACCAGCTCGCCACCGCGGCGGCCTACCTGTGCGTGACCGCGGGGCTGACCGTCCTCACCGGACTGAGCGGGCAGCTCTCGCTCGGCCACGGGGCGCTGATGGCCACGGGCGCCTACCCGGTCGCCCTGGCGCAGAACGAGTTTCGCGACCGCGACATCAGCGGTGGCTGGGTGCTGCCGCTGTCGCTGGCGATCGGCGTGGCCGCCGCGCTCGTCGCCGGGCTCGTCGTGGGGCTCGCCGCGGCGCGGCTGCGCGGGCCTTACCTGGCCGGGGTCACGCTCGCCGTCGCGGTCATCGTGCCCGCGCTTACCACCGCGTTCGACAGCGTCTTCAACGGCGACCAGGGTTTGTCCGTCTACATCGAACCGCCGCCGCTCTCCCTCGGCGCCACATTTCCCTATGAGCGGTGGCAGGCCTGGATCGCGCTGACGGGCGCGCTGCTCACCATGTTTCTGCTCGCCAACCTCGTGCGCAGCCGCTACGGGCGGCACTTCCGGGCGGTCCGCGACGACGAGGTCGCCGCCCGCCTGGCCGGCATCGACGTGGCGCGCACCCAGGTGCTCGCGTTCGTCGTGAGCGCGGCGTGCGCCGGTCTCGGCGGCGGGCTGCTGGCCGTGCTGGCGCAGAGCGTGTCGCCCGGCGCGTTCTCGCTGACGCTCTCGCTGTTTCTCGTCATGGCCGTCGTGATCGGCGGCCTGGGGCGCCTCGCCGGCGCGGTCTGGGGTGCGGTCCTGCTCGTGCTGCTGCCCGAAGCGAGCCATTCGTTGACCGAGGCGCTCTCCCTCTCGCCGGCCGCCGCGCAGCGGCTCGACGGCAATCTCCCACTGGCGATCTTCGGCACCACGCTGGTCGTCGTCATGCTCCTCGCGCCCGGCGGCGTGCAGGGCCTGCTGGCCCGCGCCGCCAGGCGACTCCACCCGCGCCAGGACCACAGAGAGGTGGGTACCCCATGAAACGCACCCCAAGAAAACGCTCCGCTGCGCTCCACGTTCCCCCGGGGGCCCCGCAAAAGACCATCGCCGGCGGCCTGGCCGTCGCGCTCGTGCTGGCCGTCGCGGCATGCGGCGGCGACGACAACGGCGGCGGGGCGTCCGTCCCCGGCGTGACCGACACGGAGGTCGTGGTCGGCACGCACATGCCGCTCACCGGCCCGGCCTCGGCCGGCTACTCGAAGATCGCCCCGGCGACCAAGGCCTACTTCGACCTCGTCAACGCCAACGGCGGCGTGCACGGCCGGAAGATCACCTACAAGATCATGGACGACGGGTACAACCCGGCGAACACCCAGCAGGTTGTGCGCCAGCTCGTCCTGCAGGACAAGGTCTTCGCGATCCTCAACGGCCTCGGCACCGGCACGCACACCGGCGTGCTCGACTTCCTCGCCAGCAACCGGGTGCCCGACCTCTTCGTCGCCTCCGGCAGCCGCAGCTGGGACCAGCCGGACAAGTATCCCGGCACGTTCGGCTTCAATCCCGACTACACGGTCGAGGGCAAGATCCTGGCCACCTATATCCAGAAGAACTTCGCGGGCCAGAAGGTGTGCTTCCTCGGCCAGGACGACGACTTCGGGCGGGACAGCCTGCTCGGCGTGGAGAAGGTCCTCGGCCCGACCGGCGTGGCGGCCAAGCAGAAGTACGTCACCAGCAACGCCAACGTGGGCCCGCAGATCGGCGCGTTCAAGGCGGCCGGCTGCCAGGTCGTCGTGCTCGCCACCGTGCCGCCCTTCACCGCGCTCTCGATCGGCACGGCGGCGCGGCTCGGCTTCCGTCCACAGTGGGTGGTGTCCAATGTGGGCGCCGACTACCTCACGCTCTCCGGCCTCCTCGGTGCGAACAAGGCGTTGCTGGAGGGCATGCTCGCGGTCGGCTACCTGCCGTCCCAGTTCGACCTGGACGACCCGTGGACCGCGCTCTTCAAGCGGGTCAACGACCAGTACAACGCGGCCGCCCCGTTCGACGGCAACATCGTGTACGGCATGGCGGTCGGATACCTCTTCGTGCAGGCGCTCCAGGCCGCCGGCAAGGACCTGACCCGCGAGGGCATCATCGCGGCCGTGGAGAAGGGCGGGTTCCGCGGGCCGGGCCTGGCGCCGCTGCGCTATTCCGGCGACGACCACTCCGGGTACGGTGGGCACCGGATGACCAAGGTCACCGGGAGTACGCAGGACTACTTCGGCCCGATCTACGAGACCGACGAGGCGGACGGGCCGGTCAAGGAGTACGCCGAGCAGCCGCCGGCACCGCCGCAAAACGGCATCCCAGCGGCGTGAGCGAGCGAAGCGAGTGAACCATTAGGCTCAGCAGCTTGCGCGAGCGGCGCCTCGGAGCCTGCGAGGAGGCGGCGATCAGCGGGTAAGCGGGCCGCGCCCGCCGACCGGAGAGGAGTCCGGAGTGGACGGAGCCGGCGGCGGGCTGCGGCTCGCGGGTGCGGTCACGGTGGTGACCGGCGGTGGCTCGGGCATCGGCGCGGCCCTGGCACGGCGCTTCGCGGATCGGGGAGCGGTGGTCGTCGTCAACGACGTCGACGCGGAGGCCGCCGGCGCGGTCGCCGAGCGGGTGGGCGGCGTCGCGCTGCCTGGCGACGCGGGCGACCCGGCCGCGGTTCGCGAGCTCGTGGAGACCGTGTGGGAGCGCTACGGCGGCCTCGACCTCTTCTGCGCCAACGCGGGCGTCGCGGCCGACGAGGCCTCCGGCGACCCCGACGCGGCGTGGGACCTGTCGTGGCGGGTCAACGTGATGGCCCACGTGTACGCCGCCCGCGCGCTGCTGCCCCGCTGGCTGCCCGCCGGGCGCGGGCGGCTGCTGGTCACCGCCTCGGCCGCCGGGTTGCTGACGATGCTCGGCGGCGCGCCCTACGCTGTCACGAAACACGCGGCGGTCAGTTACGCGGAGTGGCTGCGCGTGACCTACCACCATCGGGGCATCGTCGTGCAGGCGCTCTGCCCGCAGGGGGTGCGCACGCCGATGCTCGACCAGGCCGGCCGGGCGGGCGAGGTGTTGCTCGCGCCGCACGCGATCACGCCGGACGAGGTGGCCGACCGGGTCGAGGAGGCGCTGGCCGGCGACCGGTTCCTGGTGCTGCCGCACGCCGATGTCGCCGAGCACTACCGCCGCCGTGCCACCGATCCGGATCGGTGGCTGGGCGCCATGAACGGCATCCAGCGTTCGCTCGAGTCATTTGATCAAAAAGCGCTCTAGACTTCGCGGGATGGGAACGGAGGCAGCGGGCCGGGTGGACGGGCGGACCGCGCGCGCGGAGCGCACCCGCCGGGCGATCGTGGAGGCCCACCTCGCCCTGCTCACCGAGGGCGACGTGCGGCCGACCGGCGAGCGCATCGCGGAGCGAGCCGGCATCTCGCTGCGCACCCTGTGGATCAACTTCAAGGACATGGAGACGCTCTTCGAGGCGAGTGGCGCCCTCGTCCTGGAGCGCCAGGACGCGGCATACCGGCCGGTGCCGGCCGACTTGCCACTGCGCCAGCGGGTCGACGCGTACTGCCGGCAGCGGGCCGAGCTTATGCAGATGTTCGCGCCGATATTTCGGGCCGCCGCGATGCGCGAGCCGATCTCGCCGCAGCTGCACCGCAACAGGGTCATGCACATCGAGCGGGTACGCCAGGAGGTGGAGGAGCTCTTCGCGGCGGAGCTGGAGCTGGCCGGGCCGGCCGCCCCCGAGCTCGTCGACGCGCTCGTCGCGGCCAGCATGTGGCCGGCGTGGTCGATGCTCCGCGACGGGCTGGAGCTCGACGCCGATGGGGCGCGGCGGGTGATGACCCGCACGGTGTCCGCGCTGCTTGTCACCGCGATCGCGGCGAGCGTGGGCCCGCCGCCGTCCTGAGTCGGCGGGCCCGCCCCCGCGGGGCCGTGAAATCAGCCCAGGCGCGAGCGGAGCAGTTGCTTACCCTGCTCGGCGCCCTTGCGGCTCTCACCCTGCGCGCGCCGGAAGAAGTCGGCGAGCTCGCTGTCGCCGTCGCGCTCGGCGTCCTGGACGTAGGTCTCCAGCCGCAGCGCGTTGCTGAGGCACGCCTCGGTAAACCAGATGATGTTGTAGTTCTTGTCCTTCGTACCGGTGATCTGGCCGGTCTCCTGGGTCGTCGCCATTCCTAAGCGCTACCCAGTGGAGAGCGATCTATGCGTCAGAGGCCGTCGAAGGGTCCGGCGTAGGCGAAGGGGCCGCGCAGCGACGGGCGGTACGCGCTCAGCGGCCGCGCCATGAAGTGCGCGCCCCACTCGGCCACCGGTGGCGTGATGCCGAGCTCCCGCGCCGGCCCGAACCCGAAGCGCGGGTAGTACTCCGTATGGCCGAGCAGCACCACGATCGGCTCGTCGAGCGCGTCGGCGGCGCCGAGCACAGCGTGCATGAGCGCGGAACCCACGCCGCGCCGCTGCCACGCGGTCGCCACGCCGAGCGGGCCGAGGCCGAGCGCCACCGGCTCGCCGTCGATGCTGGCGCGGGTGCACACGACGTGCCCGAGGATGTCGCCGTCGGCGCCGGCGCAGACCAGGGACAGCGCCGGCAGCCACGCGTCGGTCGCGCGCAGCGCGTCGACGAGGGCGGCTTCGACGGGTACCCGATCGGGAGCGCTCGCATCGGCGAAGGCCGCACTGTGGACGGCCCGGACCTCGGCGGCGTCCCGGGGATCTTCACGTCGGATCAGCATCGGCGTCACCGTAATCGGAAAGCTGGGGCCGCGCCTCCCGTTTACGTCGCCGCGGCCTGGCGCCCGCCGCGTCGCGGTACTCGTCCGTGTGCGGCGCGGCGAGGTCCGGGCGACTGGCCCTAGTAGCGGCGGCCCAGGGGCACGTCGCACCACTGGCCGCCGACCCGTGTCAGCACCGGGTCGGCCGCGAAGTCGGGCTCGCCGTGCTCGGCGACGAGCCGCTCCGCGTACACCTCGGCGTCGTCCTTGGGGTGGTAGCCGATCGCCTCGCCCTCGGCGAGCGACCACCAGCGGCGGGTGTTGCGGCTGATGCCCCAGACGATCCGGAACCCGGGGCTCTCCACGCTCAGCGCCGCCTCCACCAGCCGCGCGCCGTCGTCGGGGGAGAGCCACATCGCGAGGCCGCGCAGCCCCGGCGGGGTGGGAAACCACAGGCCGATGCGCAGGCAGATCACGTCCATGCCGAACCTGTCCGCGTAGAGGCGGCCGGCCGCCTCGGCGGCGACCTTGCTCCAGCCGTACAGCGTGTCGGGGCGGCCGGACACGTCGGCGGGAAGCGGCAGCTCGCCGCCGGTGTGGAAGCCGGCCGCGTGGTTGGAGGACGCCAGGACCACCCGGCGCACACCTGCCCGGCGGGCGGCCTCGAGCACGCAGTACGTGCCGTACGCGTTGAGCCGCAGCACCTCCTCGGCGTCCGACTCGCGCGCCTGCCCGCCCATGTGCACGACCGCGTCGACGCCGGTGGTGGCGGCGGCCATCGCGTCGAGGTCGTCGATCGAGGAGACGAGCACCTCCTCGTCGCCGGTGCCCTCGACCGGTGCCGGCTCGCGCACGTCGAGCAGCCGCAGCACGCGGCCCGGTCGGGCGAGGCGCGGGCGCAGGAGCGTGGCCACCTTGCCCGCGCCACCGGTGATCAGGATGCGGTCGTGCGCCATCGTCCCTCCCATGAACGGCTGCCCAATAGATGCCATAGCATAGTGTCGATCCGCATCCAAGGATAGGTTCCACATATGTGGACGCTCGTCACGCGGTGGGCACCCCGGCTGGCGCCTACCGCGTTTTTTCAGCCCCCGATCGTCAGGTAGCCGACCGTGGCCAGCACCGATGCGGCCTAACCTGGGCGCAGCTAGTGGTCAAGACCTTCCGGAGGCCGCGATGGCGACAGATGTGCCGACCTGGAGCCCGTTCGCGGCCGACTACGACCCGTCAGGCCAGGCGGCGATCATGGTGCGGAGCGTCGCCGAAGACGGGATGAGCGTCAACTTCGTGCTCGACCGGCTCACGATGCTGCTCCAGGGCGATCAGGACCGCCCGTTCGCGGCCGCGCTCGGGATGGCGGGCCAGCCGGCGTTTCCGATCACGATGACGATGCAGGCCCGCCGCCGCGGCGTCGACGAGTTCGTCGGGCTCACCATCGCGGACTTTCGCGTCATCGTCGCGAGGTCTCTGTAGCGGGAGGTCACCATGCCCGTGTTCACCGTCGATGTGTCCCATCACGACTGGTCCGGCCGCGTCGCGCACGGCCTTCCCGGGCAGATCGACTGGGCGAAGGCCTTGGCCGGGGGGATACAGGCCATGTGCGCCCGCGCCACATACGGCGATCCGGAGGGCAGCGCCGCGCGCGGCACGCTTTACGACAGCCGCCATTTCGGCGACTTCGCCCGGGGCGCCGAGAGCGCCGGCTTCGCGCTTCGCGGGGGATACCACAATCTCGTGCATGGCGACCAGGCCTCGATCAACCGGCAGGTCGACTTCTTCAGGTCGGAGCTCGACCGGCACGGAGCCAACTGGGCGATGCTCGACGTGGAGCGCTACGAGGAGCTCCTCGCCCACCACACCGAGCCGACGTTCGACGACGTGCGCCGGTTCGACGACCGGTGGGCCGCCGTCGAGAGTCGGGTGCTGGCGATCTACCTCCCGCACTGGGTCTGGGACGGGCACCTCGGCGCCCCCGCGCTGGCGCAGCTGCGCGGCCCGCTCGTCTCCTCGAACTACGGAGAAAACAAGACGCTCGCCACCGCCCGGCTCTACGCCGACCGCGGCGGCGACGACGGCAACGGCTGGAAGGCATACGGCGGAAAGACTCCGGCGCTGTGGCAGTTCGGCTCCCGGGCGCTCGTCCCGGGCGTCAACGACTATCCACACCGAAAGCAAGACGCCGACGGCAACGACATCGATCGCGGCACGGATATCAACGCGTTTCGCGGCACGTTCGCGGAGCTGCGGATGCTGCTGACCGGAGAGGACGAAGACGACGTGACGCTCGACGAAATGATCAAGGTGCTCGCGGGCTTTCGCGGCGAGGGAAAGGCAGTGACCGCGGGTGGCGGCATCTTCATCCAGCCCCACCTGGCCTTCCCGCAGCGCGCGCTCAACGAGATCCAGGCCGCCCGGACCGAGATAGTCGGCCTCACCGCGGCCGTCAAGCACCTGGCCGAGGTGGTCGCCGCGGGCACGGGCACCGACCCGGAGGCGCTCAAGGAGGCGGTGCAGGCGGCCATCGACGAGCGGCTGCCGGCGATCACCGCCGCCGTGCACGACGCGGTAGACGACGAGCCGGACGAAGGCGTGCACAACGACGGAGCCAACGATCCGCTCGCCCGCCCGGCCCCCGACTCCGCGCCCGCCGGCCAGCCGGTCAACTAGAAAGATCTGAGCTACCGCGGCGTCCGTCGTGGTCCAGACCGTCGCGCGGGGCCCTCTGAGAAGGTCGAGCGCACGCCCACGGGCCAGTCGATCCCTTGGAGGCCGAAGTCACCCTGGTCTGGCCGGTGTCTAGGCTGGAGGCGACGCCGAGCGGCCAGGCCTCGGCGCCTTCGTGGGCGGTTAGCTCGTAGGGAGTTGGTCAGGTGAGTGACCCCATCCGCGCGGCCATCGTCGGATACGGGCTGGCGGGGCGCGTCTTCCACGCGCCGCTGATCAGCGCCGATCCGGCGTACGAGCTGGCTGGCATCGTCACCGGCAATCCCGAGCGCGCGGCCGCGGCCGCGTCACGCTATCCGTCCGCACGCATCCTGTCCACTGTGGATGAGCTGCTCGCCGCCGACGGCTTCGACCTCGTCGTGGTCGGGGCGCCGACGCCGGACCACGCGGCCATCGCGACCCGCACGCTGGAGCGCGGGCTCGCCACCGTCGTCGACAAGCCTCTGGCCGTGCGGAGTGTGGAGGCGGCCGAGCTCATCGAGCTCGCCGAGCTCAAGGGTGTGCCACTGACCGTCTTCCAGAACAGGCGGTGGGACGGCGACTTCCTGACCGTGCGCAAGCTCGTGGAGGCGGGCGCGTTCGGTGACGTGTGGCGCTTCGAGTCGCGCTTCGAGTGGAACAGCACCCGTCCCCGTCCACAGTGGAAGCAGGAGACGTCCGGTGTGGACGGCGGCGGCGTTGCGTACGACCTCGGGGCGCACCTCGTCGACCAGGCGGTGCGGCTCTTCGGGCCGGTCGCGTCGTACTACGGCGAGCTCGACCGCCACCGCCCCGGCGCGGCCAACGACGACGACAGCTTCATCGCGCTCACCCACACCTCGGGCGTGCGCTCGCACCTGGCGATGAGCAGCATGGTGGCGCAGCGCGGCTTCCGCTTCCGGGTGCTCGGCTCGGATTCCGGCTTCACGAAGTGGGGGCTCGACCCGCAGGAGTCGCAGCTGGCCGGCGGGATGTCGCCGCTGGACGAGGGCTTCGGCGTGGAGCCGGAGGAGGCGTGGGGCAAGCTCGGGCGCGACGGAGACGCCGCGCCGGTGCCGACCGAGCGCGGCGCTTATCGCGACTTCTACGCCCAGCTGGCGGCTGCCGTGCGCGGGTCCGGGCCGTTGCCGGTCGACCCGCGTGACGCGCTGGTGGCGATCGGGATCATCGAAGACCTTCAAGCTCTCCGGAGCTCGTCCCGCTGACCTATACATCGAACTACATCAATGATAGGGTGTGGGATGGCCACCACCATGCCCTGGCTGCCGGGGTGGCCGGCGACCCGGCTACGCCGCCGCTCGGCTCGCGCCCGGGCCATTCCGGCCCCGTCCGCCCCTCCGCTGGCACGCGGCGAGCGCGTGCTCCTCGATCTACACGGCGTGGTCGCCACCGACCGCGCACTCCTCCACGACGGGCCGGACTGGGCGCGGCTCGGCTGGGAGCAGCTCACCCGCGCCGACCGGCACGAGCGCGGCCTGGTCCTCGCCGCCTGGGCGCCCGACCTGCCGCCCCGCACGGTCGTCGCCGTCGAGCGCCCGGCGCCGCTGCTGGGGCTCGCCCGCGAGCGGATCGCCTGGACCACGCTGCTCACCACCCGCGTGCCGATCGGCGGCCACCCGGCACGCGTCGCCGCCCGCCGCCGGCCGGGCCGGGGCACGCTGGTCTGGGTGGTCGCCCTCGCGGACGAGGTCACGCCGACACCGGCGGTCGAGAAGGAGCTGGCGGCGGCCCTGGCCCGGCTGTGCCGCGAGCTCAGCTGAGGGTCGCGCGGACGACCTCGCCGGGCGCCGCCCCCGCCTGGGCGACCACCTCGCCGGTCGGGGTGCGGATGCTGGACCGGCCCGCCGTCGCGGCGAAGCCGCCGCCGGTCGGCCCGGCGAAGCTTGCCACCGCCACCCACACGCCGTGCGTGGAGGCGATGCGGTGGGCGCGCTCCTCCAGCACGTCCGGGCGGTCTTCGGCCACGCCCGCCACATAGGCGTCGATACCCAGCGCCGCCGTGTCCGCCGCGTGCTGTGGCACGCCGGTGTCCTTGCAGATCGCGAGGCCCAGGCACCAACCGTCCACTTCGTACACCTCCGGCTTGGCGCCGGGCACGAAGCGGGCGGGCTCGCCACCGGCCAGGTTGAGCTTGCGGTAGGCGACCGTCACGCCGCCGCCGTCCACGGCGAGCATCGCGATGTGCGGACCCTCGATCGGCGCCCCCACGAGCGCGACGGCTCCCGCCGCAGCACACGCCTCGACGAGCGAGGCGAGCCGCGGGTCGCCGATGTCCACTGTGGAGGCCTCCAGCTCGTACCCGGTGAGTGACATCTCGGGGAAGACCACCAGGCGCGTGCCGGCGGCCCGGACCACCGCGGCGTGGGTGGCCACGTTGGCGACGAGGTCGTGCGAGACGACGGGCGGCTGGGCGACGGCGACGGTCAACGACGGGCGCATGTGCCAACCCTAGTCAGAGCAGCGAGGCCAGCGCGGGGTTGTCGATGCCGGCGGCCAGCAGGCGGGCGGCGCTCAGCGCGGCCGGGTCGCCGAGGCGGTGGCGGTGCGGGTGCGCGCGCACGACAAGCTCGCCGAGGTCGCACCGCGCGGCCAGCGACGCCAGCGTGCTGACTGTCGCGGTGGCCCGCTCGTGGTCGCCGTGTGCGATGGCGGTGCCGGCGGGATGGAAAGCGACCACGCCCGCTGCCGCCGGCCGCCGCCCGCTCCACCGACTCGCCGAGGTGCGGCGCCTCTGTAGCGCAGCGTCACCGGCTGGGGGCGATGGCTTCCGGATCTTGGAGAGTTGGGGTTGAAATAGCACCCTAACTTTCCAAGATCTGGAACTTGTGGCCGCCCACACCATCGCGGCGGTCACTCAGGGCAACGAAAGCCCCCGACGATCTTCCCGTCGCCGGCTCGGCAGCAGACAATATGGGCAAAACGCACCGGTGGTGGCGCGCACACACTCCCAGGGGCCAAAGACGGGCTAACCGCGACCAACAGCGAACGGGTGAGGCCGCGGGAGCGACGGTCTGGACCACGGCGGACGTCGCGGTAGCTCAGAAATTTCTAGTGGCCGGCGAAGACGGTGGGCACCCGGGTGTGCCAGGGGACCGCGGCCGCCACCTGGAGGAGCAGGTCTTCGCGGCCGTAACCCGCGGCGAGCTGGACGCCGATCGGGAGGCCTTCGCGGCTCTGGCCGATCGGGAGGCTGATCGCCGGGTGGCCGGAGATGTTGAAGGCGGCCGTGAACGGGCCGTGCTCGAAGATGCGGCGCAGCCTCGCCGGCCTTGATCAGCGCGCGGAGGCCGACCGCGTCGAGGCTGGCGTACTCGCGCTGGTTCACGGTGAGTAGGCCGCGGCGAGCTTGTCCATCGTGGCGTCGAAGCGGGGGTCGACCTTGCGGCGGGCCGGGTCTTCGTCGTGCCAGGCGACGATCTCGCGGGCGCCCTGGTGGAACGGGATCGTGGCCACGAAGCCCGGCACCAGCGAGCGGAGCTTCGCGTTGTCGAAGACCATCGAGTGTGCCTTGTCGCCGAGCAGCCCGGCGCCCCACTCGGGGTCGGCCGCCGCGATCGCGTCGGACGGCACGTGCACGATCCGCGGCTCGGCGCCCGCCGCGGCGCCCAGCTCCCTGGCGATCTGGTCCCAGGTGAGCACGTCGTCCGAGGTGATGTGGATGGCCTCGCCGATCGTCCGGGGGTGGCCGAGCAGCGGCACGAACCCGCGCGCGAAGTCTTCGTGATGGGTGAGCGTCCACAGTGAGGTGCCGTCGCCGTGCACGATGACCGGCTTGCCCTGCCGCATCCGCTCCACGACCGTCCACCCGCCGTCGAACGGGACGAGCGTGCGGTCGTACGTGTGTGAGGGGCGCACGATCGTGGCCGGGAAGCCGCTGTCCCGGTACGCGGCGACGAGCAGGTCCTCGCACGCGATCTTGTCGCGGGAGTAGCGCCAGATCGGGTTGCGCAACGGCGTCGACTCCACCACCGGCACGCGGGCGGGCGGGGTCTGGTAGGCCGAGGCCGAGCTGATGAAGACGTACTGCCGGGTGCGGCCGGTGAACGCGGCGAGGTCGGCCTGGACGTGCTCGGGTGTGAAGGCCACCCAGTTGACCACCGCGTCGAACTCGAGGTCGCCCAGCGCGGCGGCCACCGAGCCGGGGTCGCGCACGTCCGCGCGCAGCACCGTGGCCTCGGGCGGCAGCGGCCGGTGTGTGGTGGTGCCGCGGTTCAGAACGTACAGCTCGATGCCGCTCGCCACGGCGAGCCGCGAGGAGGCGGAGCTGATGATGCCGCTCCCGCCGACGAAGAGCACCCGGAGATCACCCACGCCGCCACCTTAACGCCGATCCCCACCGGGAGTGCGAGGAAATATCATGTCCCGGATCCTGATCGCGAACCGTCCACTGTAGAGAGGAACCCAGATGGGTGTCACCCGCAAGGATGCGTTGCGAATTCTCGCCGGCACGGGGGCGGCCGCGGCCGCCGGTGCGCTGGCCCCGGGCGCCGCCGCCTCGGCGAGCGGGGTCATCCGCCGCGACGTGTGCGTGATCGGCGGCGGGGCCACCGGCACGTACGCCGCCGTCCGCCTGCGCGACCTCGGCCACAGCGTCGCGGTGGTGGAGCGGGCCGGGCGGCTCGGCGGGCACACCGAGACGTTTCACGACCCGGTGACCGGTGGCACCACGGACGTCGGCGTGCTCATTTACCACGACATCCCGCTGGTACGCGACTTTTTCGGGCGCTTCGACGTGCCGGTCGTGCGGTACACCGGCCAGGGCGGCACGAGCAACCAGTACGTCGACTTCCGCACCGGTCTCGTGGTGCCGGGGTACACGCCGCCGGCGCCGGTCGCGCTGCCCGCGTACATCGCGCTGCTCCAGCGGTACCCGTACCTGGACCGGGGCTTCGAGCTGCCCGATCCGGTGCCGGCCGACCTGCTGCTGCCGTTCGGCGAGTTCGCGGTGCGGCACGGGCTCGAGTCGATCCTGCCGCTGATCTTCGGGTACGCGCAGGGCCTCGGCGACATCCTCGAGATCCCGGCCGTCTACGTGCTGAAGAACGTCGGCCTCAGCGTGATCAACAGCGTGCTCAGCGGCTCGCTCCTGATCACCGAACGGCGCGACAACAGCGAGCTGTACGAGAAGGCCACCGCGTTTCTCGGCGAGGACGCGCTGCTCGGCGCCACGGTCACCCGGGTGCACCGCGGACCGCGCGGCATCCAGGTGCTGGTGGCCACGCCGCACGGGCCGCGCGTGATCCACTGCCGCAGGCTGCTCGTCACCGCCCCGCCGGTACTGTCCACTTTCGACGGTTTCGACCTGGACGGGACGGAGCGGGCGATCTTCGGCCGCTTCCGCCACCACCGGTACTGGACGGCCGTGGCCCGCCTCGCCGGGATGCCCGCCGGCGTCTCGCTGGTCAACGTCGGCGCGGACACTCCGTACAACCTGGCGCCGCTGCCCGGCCTCTACGGCCTCACCGTGACCGGCGTGCCCAACCTGTGGGGAGTCAAGTACGGCAGTACCGGTCCGCTGGGCGACAGTGCGGTGCGGGCCGCCATGGTGGCCGACATCCGGCGGCTGCGCACGGCCGGCTCGTACCCGGTGGAGTTGGCCGGCCTGGAGATCTTCAAGGCGCACGTCCCGTTCGAGATGGTGGTGCGGCCGGGCGACATCGCGGGCGGCTTCTACCGCCGGCTCTACGGGCTTCAGGGGCGAAACAATACGTTCTACACAGGAGCCGCGTTCCACACGCACGACTCGTCGCTGTTGTGGCGGTTCACGGAGGAACTGCTAGCGTCCAGCTTCCTTTCTTAGTAAAGTTTCCTTTTAGTTGTGATGTAGCCCTGCCCCTTGGAGCGTTTATGAAAATGCGCAAGCTCGGCCCGATGCTCATCGCCACCGTCCTGACCACAACAGGCCTCGTCGCGGTCACGCCGGCGAGCGCGCTGGCCGCGCCGACCGACTGCACGATCTCGTACGGCCCCGACCGCACCGTGCAGAGCTACTGCGCGAGCGGCACGGGCGAGCACCGCATCCGCATGATCCTGCGCCACTTCCTGCCCGAGGTCGGCCGCATCCCGGTCGAGGGCAACTGGGCGCCGGTCGGCGGCATCTCGATCACCGGCTACCCGCCGCACACCATCGAGAGTGTCTGGATCGAGACGCGCGGCTGACTTCCCAGGTGACACCGGCCCGCTCAACGACGAGCGGGCCGGTGTCGCGTACGCCTCACCTCGTGACCGACTTGATGACGCCGGTCAGCCGGTCGTAGCGGTAGACCGTGGCCTGCCACGTCTCGGCCAGCACGGTGGTCACCAGCGCGCCCTGCTGTACGTCGTCGTAGCTGGTCAGCCAGCGCCACGGCTGGCCGTCGCGGAGTACGCGCACCGACCGGTCGAAGCGGCCGCCGTCCGCGGTGATCGAGTAACGGGGGCCGGCCGGCGGGTCGATGTCGAGGCCGCCGTCGGCGCGGATGGTGAGCGTGACGACGAGGTTGCCCTCGGCGTCGTGGATCTGCGCCGGGTCGCCGACGTAGAACTTGCTGCGCCCCTGGCCCTGGATGTCCATGCCGTTGTAGAACGTGCGCCCCTGCGCGTCCATCCACAAGTGCGGGACGTGCGCCTTGGCCGCGCCGAACGTCAGGCCCGGGTAGTACGCCAGGTGCCAGTGCGGCGGGTTGTCGACGTGCAGCAGGTTGTTTGTCTCGAAGCCCATCAGCGCGAAGAAGTGGCCGCGCCGGCGCGCCTCGGCCGCCAGGCCCGAGTCTTGCAGGATCGCCTCGGTCGCCACCAGGTAGTTGATCGACGCCTTGGCCTCTCCGGCCGGCCAGGGCACGCCGGCCCAGTAGCCGGCGGCGCGGTCGGGGTCGTTGTGCTCGATCCGCCAGTACACGCCGCTGGACGTGGCGCCGCTCGGGTAGCTGAACACCTGGAGGGTCGGCTGCGCGGCGCTCGCCGAGGTGGCGGTCACCGGCAGCCGGAACGTGACCCGCTCCGGGTCGGCCGCGTCTTGGGTGAGCGCGAGCCGGGTGTCGCCGGTGACCACCGCGGCCACGCGCTCGCCCGGCCACCGCACGGCGATCTCGACGGCCGTGCTGCGTGGCCCGCTCACGAACGTGTAGTACTCGGCCCGGCTGGCGACCTGGTAGTTCGTGCCGGCCACCGGCGTGTAGCCGGCCGGCAGCGTGATCTCGGGGACGGCCGGCTCGCCGGGCTCGGCCCGGACCACCCGGAAGGAGGCGTAAGCGGTGGGCTCGGCTGGCGCGGCTGCCTGAGGCGAGACCAGAAGCAGCGCGGCGAAAAATAGGGCGCGCACGTGGCGTGACGTTAACGGCTCTCGATGAATCCCGTCTCAACACACGCCAACGTCCACCGTGAAGGACGGTGGACGTTGACGAGCCGCCGTTCAGGCGCGGTTGCGCAGCACGTGGGCGGTCACCGTCTGTTCCCTTCACGAGGTCGGTTGCGGGTAGAGACGGCTCGGCGGCGGCGAACTCATCGCTGATTTTGGAGAAGCCGCTTGTCAGGGGTTCGGGTAGGTTGAGACGCATCGACGGGCCGATGGGGGGTTCACCATGGGTGAGGCCACGAGCGTGGTGGGCGTGGAGTCGCGCCTGGACGAATACCGGACCGAGCTCAACGGCTACTGCTACCGGATGCTCGGCTCGGCCTTCGAGGCCGAAGACGCGGTGCAGGAGACGATGGTGCGCGCCTGGAAGGCGTATGACCGGTTCGAGGGCCGTTCGGCGCTCCGCTCCTGGTTGTACCGCATCGCCACGAATGTCTGCATGGACATGCTGGGCAGCGCCCAGCGCCGGGCCCGGCCGATGGAGCTCGGCCCGTCCTGGAAGGCGCGCGACGTCACCGAGGTGGTGCCGCTGCCCGAGCAGGTGTGGGTGGGGCCGGTGCCCGACAGCCGCGTGGTGGCCGACCGCAGCGACCCGGCCGACGTGGCCGTGGCCCGCGACTCGATCCGGCTGGCGTTCGTCGCCGCCCTGCAGCACCTGCCGCCCAAGCAGCGGGCGGTGCTGATCCTGCGCGAGGTGCTGGCCTGGTCGGCCCAGGAGACCGCCGAGCTGCTCGGCCTCACTGTCGCCTCGGTCAACAGCGCGCTCCAGCGGGCCCGGGCCACGATCTCCTCGGTCGACCTGACCGGCGACCGGCTCGAGCCGCTCGACAAGGAGCAGAGCGACCTGCTCGCCCGCTACGTGAAGGCCTTCGAGGCGTACGACATGGCCTCGCTCGCCGCGCTGCTGCACGAGGACGCCACGCTCTCCATGCCGCCGCTCAAGTTCTGGTTCCGCGGCCACGAGGACATCCGCGAGTTCATGGTCGGGCCCGGGGCGGCGTGCGAGGGTTCGCGGCTCGTCCCCACGGTGGCCAACGGGCTGCCCGCCTTCGGGCAGTACCGGCCGAGCGGGCCCAACGGCCGCCACGAGCCGTGGGCGCTCATCGTCCTGGAGATCTCAGGAGGCAAGATCGCGGGGATCAACTCGTTCCTCGACGTCGAGAGCGTCTTCCCGCTCTTCGGCCTCCCGCCCCTCCTCGACGACCTCAACTGAGGCCGAGCCGCCCGCGACCTGGCCGTCGGTCGGGGCAGCCACCAGCGGCAGCGCCTCGCTCAGGCCGGTGAGCAGGAGCAGGTCGCGCAGTCGCGGGTGCGCGCCGTAGAGGCGGATGCCGCACCCGAGCCGCCGCGCCATCAGCTGCAGCCGGGCGAGCACGTCGATCGTGTTCGCGTCCGGGCTGACGATCGCCCGGACGTCGCAGATCACGACGTCGGCGGGGGAGTCCCGCACGATCGCGGCGAGGTGCTCGGAGAGCACTTGTACGTCCGCGCGGCGGGCCGACGGGCCCACCACGAACACGGGCGCGCTCATGCCGTCCTCCACTCGCCGGGTCGCGGGTACACCGGTTGAGACCGTCCGGCCCACGGAAAGTCATCGGCGGCGTGTGAGCGATTAGTTTCCCGCCGCCGGGTCGTCTGACCCCTCGACCGAGTGATCACGACCCAAAGGGGAACGTCAATGAACCCGCAGGCCCTTCGGCAGCGGTTCGCCGGACAGGTGCACCTGCCCGGCGAGCCCGGATACGACGCGAACCGCCGCTCGCTGAACCCCGCCGTCGACGCCCACCCGGCCGCGATCGTCGAGGCCGCGAGCGCCGCCGACGTGCGCACCGCGGTCGTCACGGCCCGCGCGCTCGACGTGCCGTTCTCCGTGCAGGCGACCGGCCACGGCACCCACGCGGCCAACGACGGCGGCATCCTGCTCCGCACCTCCGGCCTGGCCACCGCGCTGGTCGACCCGGACCGGCGGATCGCCCGCGTCGGCGGCGGCACCCGGTGGGGCGCGGTGCTCGCCGCGGCCGCGCCGTTCGGGCTCGCCCCGCTCTCCGGCTCGTCGCCGGACGTGGGGGTCACCGGGTACACGCTCGGCGGCGGCGTGGGCTGGCTCGGCCGCCGGTACGGGTTCGCCGCCGACAGCGTCGTCCGCGCCGAGGTCGTGACCGCCGACGGACGCGTGGTGACCGCGAGCGCCGACCGCGACGCGGACCTCTTCTGGGCGCTGCGCGGCGGCGGTGGCAACTTCGGCGTGGTGACCGCGCTGGAGTTCCGCCTCCACCCGGTCGCCGAGGTGTTCGCCGGCGCCACCTACTTCGCCGCGGACAACGCCGCCGAGACGCTCGCCTGGTACCGCGACTGGGCCGCCACCGCGCCCGACGAGCTGAGCACCGCCGCCCTGCTGCGCCGCATGCCCGACTCGCCCGAGGTGCCCGAGGCGATCCGTGGCCGGCGGGTGGTCATGGTCAAGGCGATGTACGCGGGCGGCGCCGACCAGGCCCGGTGCCTGCTGCGTCCACTGTGGAACGCGGCCGGCCCGGTCCGGCACGACGACATGCGCACAATGCGCTACGCGGATGCCGCGATGGGCGGCACCCCGGCCCGCTACCTCGACCTCTTCCCGTCGCTGCCGGACCCGGTGCTCCGGGCGCTGGCCGGCGCGCACGAGGACGGGCTCGCGTCCACCGTGGAGATCCGCCACTGGGGTGGTGCGATGGCCGCCCCCGGCCCCGGCGCCGGCCCGGTCGGGCACCGCGACATGCCGTTCTCGGTGATCGTCGACGCCTCGGTGCCGGCGCTGAACGCGGCCCTCCGGCCGTACGGCAGCGGCGGCTCGTTCCTCAACTTCCTCGCCGACCCGGGGCGCACCGCGAGCGCGTACACGCCGGAGAACCTGCGCCGCCTGCGCAGGGTGAAGGCCGCCTACGACCCGGACGACGTGTTCCGGGTAGGGCACAACATCACCCCGGACGTTCACCCGGTGTCCCGCGTCGCGGCACGCTGACCGCCGTACCGTTGCGGTCGTGGAGGAGACCGCGACCGCGCTCCCGCGGCCGGCCACCAGGGTGTGGCTGGCCGCGGAGTTCCTGGCCCTGTTCTTCGGCGTCGTCGGCGTGTACGCGCTGGCCGGCAGCCCGGGCAGCCCGATCCCGTTTCTGCTGGTCGGCGCGATCGGCGCGTACGTCTACCTGCGCCGCCAGCCCACCTTCGAGCGCCGCGACCTGACCCGGGCGAGCGCGGTGCCGGCGGCGCTGCCCGCGATCCTGGTCGGCTGGGGCGTGGCCGCCGCCGTGGGCGTGGCGGTGCTGGCCGTGGCGCGGCCGGAGCAGCTCTTCGACCTGCCCCGCGAGGAGCCGCTGATCTGGGCGATCGTGGTGGTCTTCTACCCGCTGCTCTCGGTGTACCCGCAGGAGCTGATCTACCGCGCGTTCCTCCTGCGCCGGTACGCGCCGCTGCTCGGCAACGGCGCCTGGGCGGCCGCCGCGAGCGCCGTCGCGTTCGGCTTCGCCCACGTGATCTTCGGCAACGTGCTGTCGGTGCTGCTCACGCTCGCCGGCGGCTGGCTCTTCGCCCGGCGGTACCAGAAGAGCCGCTCGCTGCTGGCGGCCTCGGTCGAGCACGCCCTCTACGGCGTGCTGGCCTTCACGATCGGCTTCGGCGACCTCTTCTACCACGGCGCCCGCTGACCCACGGCTCGCAACCACCCCTCAGCGTCACGTCAGGGCTCGCGTCGTCGTTTGCTCCTGGCCGGCGCCGGCGGCGATGATGCGCGGGTGAGCGAGCGGAGCGAGCGAATCATCAGGCACAGCGGACTTGGAGCGGCGCGGCCGCCCGCAGCGAAGCGAGGACGGCCGTGAGCGACGTGGGGGACATAGCGCTGATGCGCCTCGTCGCGCAGCGCATCGCCGGGCCGGGCCACAGCGGCGCGGCGGAGGCCGTGCGGTGGCTGACCGCCGCGCAGGCGCAGGACCACGGCGGCGCGGTGACCTCCGTCGCCCTCCGCACGGCCGGCGGCACGCGCGCCGCGGTCGAGGCCGCCTTCGACGCGGGCGAGATCGTCAAGTCGTGGCCGCTGCGCGGCACACTCCACCTCGTCGCGGCCGAAGACCTGCCGTGGATCCTCGCCCTCGGGACACCGCGCGTGATCGCCAAGGCCGCCGCGCGCCACACCGAGCTCGCGATCGACGACAAGACCCTCGATCACGCGCACGAGCTGACCCGGAAGGCGCTGGGCGGCGGCCGTCCGGCCCGGCGGGACGACCTCCTCGCCGTGTGGGACGCGGCCGGCCCGCGCGGCTACCACATCCTGCGGCACCTCACGATGACCGGCGTGGTGTGCTTCGGCCCGGTACACGCCGGCGAGCAGCTCGTGGTGCTCGTCGACGAGTGGATCCCCGAGCCGCGCCGGCTGGAGCGGGAGGAGGCGCTCGGCGAGCTGGCGCTGCGCTACTTCCGGAGCCACGGGCCGGCCACGGTCAAGGACTACACCCGCTGGGCCGGCCTCACCGTCGCCGACGTCAAGGCGGGCCTGGCGTTCGCGCGGCCCAAGCTGGCCGCCGTACAGGCCGGCGGCGTCGAACACCTCATGGACCCGGCCACCCCCGACCTGCTCGCCGCCCATCGCAAGGCGGCCCGCGAGGTGCGGCTGCTGCCCGGCTTCGACGAGTACATGCTGGGCTACGCCGACCGCACCCCCGCCCTCCCCGCGGAGTACGCCGAACGCATCGTGCCCGGCGGCAACGGCGTCTTCCAGCCGACGGTGGTGAGCGCCGGCCAGGTCGTCGGCACCTGGCGGGCGGCCGGCAAGGCGGGGCGGCGCGTGGTGGAGGCGAGCCCGTTCACGGCGTTCAGCCAGCCGGTGGCGGCGGCCATCCCCAAGCGGTACGCGGCCGGCCCTTACCCGCGGTGATATCCTGGGCGGGTGATCGCGACGGCAGCCCAGGTGATGATGCCCCGCTAGCGGGGTGACTCCGAGCTGTGCGCACGAGGCCCCCGAGACGGGGCCTCTTTTCATGTCCGGGGTCCCGCTCCTATCCCGCGAGGACCCCACGATGACCTACTACGTGACCACCACCATCCCGTACGTCAACGCCAGCCCCCACCTCGGCTTCGCGCTGGAGCTGGTGCAGGCGGACGCGCTCGCCCGCCACCGCCGGCAGCGCGGCGAGGCGGTGCGCTTCCTCTCCGGCACCGACGACAACTCGCTCAAGAACGTGCTCGCGGCCGCCGCCGAGGGAGTGTCCACACAGGAGCTCGTCGACCGCAACGCGGGCGCGTTCGAGGCGCTGCGCGGGCCGCTCGGCCTCTCCTTCGACGACTTCATCCGCACCAGCCGCGACCCGCGCCACCGCCCCGGCGTCGAGCGGCTGTGGCGGGCCTGCGCCGAGTCCGGCGACCTCTACCGCAAGCACTACGAGGGGCTGTACTGCGTCGGCTGCGAGCAGTTCTACACGCCGGCGGAGCTGGCCGGCGGACGCTGCCCCGAGCACGGCACCGTGCCGCAGCGGGTCGCCGAGGAAAACTGGTTCTTCCGCCTCTCCCGCTACCAGGACCGCCTGCTCGACCTCATCCGGAGCGGGCGGCTGCGCATCGAGCCGGCCGCGCGGCGCAACGAGGTGCTCGCGTTCGTCGCGGCGGGGCTGGAGGACTTCAGCATCTCCCGCTCGCACACCCGCGCCCGCGGCTGGGGCATCCCCGTGCCGGACGACCCGGACCAGGTCATCTATGTCTGGTGGGACGCGCTCGGCAACTACGTCACGGCGCTCGACTACGCCACCGGCGGCCGCGACTACGACCGCTGGTGGGTGCGCGGCGACCGGCGGGTACACCTCGTCGGCAAGGGCGTGCTGCGCTTCCACGCCGTGTACTGGCCGGCGATGCTGCTGTCGGCCGGCGAGCCGCTGCCCACGGACGTGCTGGTGCACGACTACCTCACCGCCGAGGGCCGGAAGATCAGCAAGTCGTCGGGCGCGGTGGTCGACCCGGTCGCGCTCGTCGACAGCTTCGGCGTGGACGCGGTGCGGTGGTGGCTGCTGCGCGAGGTGCCACGGGTCGGCGACGCGGACTTCACGGTGGCGCGGCTGGCCGCCCGCTACGAACGGGACCTCGCAAACGACCTCGGCAACCTCGTCAATCGGGTGGTGAGCATGGTCCACCGTTACCGTGGCGGGACTCCCAGCCCGTACCAGATGGATGAGGGCGACCAGCTGGTGGCCGCGTGGCGCGCGGCACCCGGGCGGGTCGACGCCGCGCTGGCGGATTTTGACTTCCGGCTGGCGACGGCGGCCGTGTGGCGCGTGGTGGAGGAGGCCAACCGGTACGTGGAGGAGGCCCGGCCGTGGCAGCTCGCGCCCGCCGGCGACGCGGCCGCGCTGGACCAGGCGCTCGGCGTGCTGCTGGCCGCGTGCCAGGCGGTGGGCGAGCTGCTGGCGCCGTTCCTGCCGGAGGCGGCCGGGCGCATCACGGCCCAGTGCACGCCGGCCGGCGGACGCCTTCCCGAGCCGCGCCCCCTGTTTCCGCGGGTCGACGTGCGTAGCCTTGCCGCGTGGATCAGCACCACCGCTGGATGAGTCGCGCCGTCGACCTGGCACATCGTTCGTCCCGCTCGGCGACGGCCTTCGCGGTCGGCGCCGTGATCGTCGCCGACACGGGGGAGGAGGTCGCCCACGGCTACTCGCGGGACGGCGACCCGCACGTCCACGCCGAGGAGTCCGCGTTGCTCAAGGCCGCCGGTGACGTCCGGCTCGAGACCGCGACCCTGTACAGCACGCTGGAACCCTGCACGACGCGACGCAGCCGGCCGCACGCGACCTGCGCCAGCCTGATCATCGCCGCCGGCATCCCCAGGGTCGTGTTCGCCTGGCGGGAGCCGGCCCTCTTCGCCGCCTGCGAGGGCGTGGCGACGCTGACGGCGGCCGGGGTCGCGGTGGTCGAGCTGCCCGAGTTCGCCCCCCTCGCGCGGGTGGCCAACTCCCACCTCGGCTTCTGACCGCGCGCGTCTCACACCGCCCGGCGGTAGCCGTACGTCTCGTGCTTCTTCGTGAAGCCCAGCGCCTCGTACAGCCGCCGCGCCGCCACGTTCTGCGCGTTGTGGTTGACGGTCGCGGTCGCCATCCCGGCCTCGGCCATCCGGGCCATGCCGGCCACCATCACCGCGCGTGCCAACCCCCTGCGCTGGAACGCGGAGTGCGTGCCCACCGGCTCGAAGTGGCCGGTCCTGTTGCGACTGTCCATCCAGCACACCGTGAAGGCCGCGATCCGCCCGTCGTCCGCCACCGCCACGATCTCGCGCGCCGGGTCGTAGCCGGGCTTGGTCATCACCTCGTCGCGGTACCGGGCGCCGGTCCAGTCGTCGGCGAACGACGTGTTGCGCGCCTCGGCGAGCCCGTCCGCGTCGTCGAGCGTGGCGGACCGGACCGTGAACCCCGGCGGCGGCTCCTCCTCCGGCGGCAGCTCGGCGAGCGGCCGCTCACGCACGTCGTCCCAGGTGCGGAAGCGCTCGAACCCGAGCCGGGCGAGCAGGTCGATCCGCGCGGCGTCACAGTCGAAGACGTCGGTGCACGCGTAGGCCCCGGTGGTCAGCGCGCCGGTCGTGCCGGCCGCGACGCGCAGCATCTCCTCCTCTGCGGCCGAGCCGCGCAGCGCCGGCGCGGCGAACACGTCGAACGCCTCGCCGAACCGCAGGTTGATGCCCAGCCCCACCACGTCCGGCCCGTCTTCCCAGACCTGGACCAGCTCACCGGCCGGCCGGCGCCCGCGCAGGTTTTCGTAGACGCGGTGCGGCAGCTCACCGATGTGGTCGTAGCCGCACCGGCCCGCCTCGGCGATCCACACCGAGAACGTCTCCAGCAGGGCCGGCATGTCGGCGTCACGGTAGGGGCGAATCCGCACCGATGAAGACTAGGACTTTCACTCGAAGAGCGAGTACCGGTGGTCGGGGTCCGCGCGGTGGCGGACGCGGATGCGGCGGATGACGACGGCGATGTCGATCACCGCGACCACCGCCAGCGCGCCCGCGACGGCCGCCAGCACCGGCTGGCCGGCGACGGCGAGCAGGACCGCGAACACCACCATGAAGACGAGACCGATCGAGGCGAGCAGGAGCCGCAGGTTGAGGGCGCTGTACGCGTGTCCAACCGTCCCGCGCCGGCCACGCGGCTGTCCGGGTTGTGTGGTCATGTCATTGCGGATACCCCGATTTGGTACACCCCACACTTGATAAATGATTTTGCACGGCCGCGACCTGCGAATACGTAGAAGATCGGATCGAGGGATTGACAGGGGTAAGGACCTCGCCGAGAATCTTGAGGGACTGCAGCGCCGCGGCCAAAATGCGATTCGAGTTTGGCCCGAGTCGGTTAATTTCTCGTCGCCTGAAACCTTCTCCGAAGGGCGGGGACGCCGTGCATGGTGGCCTATTGTGCTTGCCTTATCCTGCACTATTGCCCAAAACAAGAGACCAGGTCGCAGGCGTGACGCGCGACCTGTCGTACTCGGGGGTAATTGAAGCAGTATTTGATCCTGGTCTATGGGATGAGTGGTGGTCGGACATTGCGCCGACCGGTGATGACGACCGCGAGCACGTCGAACACGACCGTTATTTCCAGGTCACCCGTGCGAAACATAGGCCTGCCCTCGCGTTTGTGCGCGGCCTCCTTCAAACCCATTCCTGGGTGCACGAAAACGGCCTGGCCATGGGCGTCTCAATTCTCGATCCGGTGGAGTGGCAGGAGATGTTCGCCGGGCTCGACGCGCTCCTGCGATACGCGGCCGGCGACCGTCTCAAGGAGGGCGTGCCGGTCGTCCTGCGCCCGGCGCCGCGCCACAGCCCGGGCGGCTACGACCCGGAGCGGCGGTGGCTGATCGGCCACCAGCTCTTCTTCGCGCTGCTGCAAGGCGTGATCGTCGGCATCAACTGCTACCTCGAGGCGAGCTCGGACGACTCCGGCGGCGAGGCGGACGCCGACGCCGACGCGGCGGTGCGGGTCGCGGCCGCCTTCATGCGCAGCTCGGCCGCGGCCATCAAGTTCACCGCCGACTTCGGCCCCGTCGACTACGAGGAGCGCATCCGGCCGGCGATGAGCCCGCCCAGCGTGCGCGAGGGGTTCAGCGGGCTGCAGACCCGCGACCACGCCCACCTGATCGGCCTCTTCGGGCGGCTGCGGGAGACCGCGGCGGCACACGGGCAGGGGCCGGCGGGGGAGGCGTTCGAGCAGTTCGTCGAGGCGACCGTCACGGCGTACGAGGCGCACAAGTTCATCTGCGCCCGCTTCGGCGGCGACGTGCTGCCCAGCCTGCGGATGGCGGCTGCCTCCCGCGGGCGCAGCACGCAGGCCGGCGTCACCGCGCTCCGGCAGCTCATGCGCGCGCGGCTCTTCGCGCTGACCCCCGAGGGGACCCTGGCACGGGCCGCGGTCCCGACGTCGACCCTCACCAGCGAGCGGAGTGACTGCTGATGACCACCACCCAGGTCGGGATCATCGGGGCCGGCCCCGCCGGGATGCTGGTCGCCACGCTGCTGCGCCGGGCCGGCGTCGACTGCGTCGTGGTCGAGCACCGCGACCGTGCGTACGTGGAGCAGCGCTCCCGCGGCGGCACCGTCGAGCACCGCGTCGTCGACCTGCTGCGCCGCCACGACCTGGCCGGCGGGCTGCTCGGCACCGGCCAGGTGGAAAGCAAGATCGAGTTTCGGATGGGCGGCCGGCGCTACCCGCTCCGGTACGACCCGATCGCGCAGGGGCGCAGCCACTACATCTACCCGCAGCAGTTCCTCGTGCGCGACCTCGTCGAGGCCTACCTCGCCGACGGCGGCGACCTGCGATTCGAGACGCCGGCCCGGGTGATCACCGGCATCGAGGGCGACCATCCGCGGATCGAGGTCGACAGCCCGGCCGGCGGCGCCGACGTCATCGAGTGCGACGTCGTGGTGGGCGCCGACGGTGAGTACGGCGTCGCCCGCCGCACCGTGCCGCCCGCCGCGCTGCACACCTACGAGCACCAGTACGAGTACGCGTGGCTGGCCGTGCTCGCCCAGGCCCCGCCGTCCAGCGACTGCGTCATCAACTCCATCCACGAGTCGGGCTCGTGCGTGCACGTGCGGCGTACCCCCGAGGTGAGCCGCTTCTACCTCCAGTGCGCGCGCGACGACACCACCGACGACTGGCCGGAGGAGCGCATCTGGAAGGAGATCCGGCTGCGGCTGGCGCTCGACGAGCCGTGGACCCTCCACGAAGGACCGATCCTCTCCACCGGCATGGTGCGCATGCGCAGCCTCGTCTGCGCGCCGATGCGGCACGGCTCGCTCTTCCTGGCCGGCGACGCGGCGCACGTGGTGCCGCCGGTGGGGGGCAAGGGCTTCAACGTGGCGCTGGCCGACGCGGAGGAGCTGGCGCTCGGCCTGATCGACCGCTTCGTCCGGCACGACGGCGAGCGGCTCGACGCGTACTCGGAGACGCGGCTGGCCCGCATCTGGCGCGTCCAGGAGTTCGTGCACTGGATGATGGACCTTGTCAACACGCCGGGGCTGGGCACGCCGACCGCGCCGTTTCTCCACCGGGTGCAGATGGCCCGGCTGGAGCGGATCATCGCCTCCCCGTCGTACGGCGCGGCCTTCCTGGAGGACTACATCGGATACTGGTGAAGCACGTTGGTGGCCCGCCACTCGTCGCCGGTCGCCAGCGTGACCTCGTCGCCCGCCGCCACCGTGCGAGGTGTCGCGAGTGGACTGTAGGCCTCGGTGGTCCACACCGACTCACCGCCGCAGAGCAGCTCCTGCGTCCAGATCACCCCGCTCAGCCGCCCGGGCGTGGCGATCGCCAGCCGCACCTCGGGCGGAAAGCCGGTGAATGCCGGGCCCGTGTAGTCGAACGTCGCGAAGTCGTGGCGCGCGGTCAGCACCCGCACGTCCTCGCGCGGAAAGCGGAGCGAGCCCATCGTGGTGGGGGAGCGCCACTGTGGACGCACCGCGCTCTCCGGCCGGCTCGCCGACCGCGCGACGCCCCGCTTGGCCGCGTCGACGAGTGGCTGGAAGTCGAGCCCGTACGCCCCGCGCAGCGCGCCGGCCGCGTCGTCGAGGTCGGTCAGCTCGGTGGGCAGGTCCCAGTCGAGCCGGTCGCACCCCACCGCCCGGTAGCGCACGGCCTCCGGCAGCACGGTGCTGTCGCCGGTGCAGAAGCGGTCGCGCACCTCGTAGACCATCCGCGCGCGACCCTCGTCGACGAGCGGGTTGTTGACGTGGATGAACGCGAGCAGCAGGTCGAAGCGGCGGCTCAGGTCGACGCCGGACAGCTCCAGCTCGGAGAGGTCGCCCTCGACCACCGTCATCCGGTCGGTGAACCCGTTGTGCGCGGCCAGCGTCCGCGCCATCTCCACGTGGTGGCGGTCGACCGCGACGACCTCGCCCGCGCCCGCGGCCAGCGCCACGAAGGACAGCAGCCCGCTGCCCGTGCCGGCGTCGAGCACGCGCGCGCCCGGCCGCACCGCCGCGGCCACGGCCCGCTGCACGGCGTGGCCACGGTCGAGGCTGAGCAGCAGTCGCATGTGGAGGTCGACGGTAAATGGGATGTCGGACACTGGATCCTCCATAGTGGATGATCATGCGGGTCGATCAATGCTACCGTTAGCCGGTGCGGGTGCTCTTCGCGGTCTCACCGGGGATCGGCCACCTCTTCCCGACCGTGCCGCTGGCCTGGGCGCTCCGCGCGGCCGGCCACGAGGTGCTGGTCGCCACCGCGGCCGAGAGCGTCGAGGCGGCCGTCCGCGCCGGGCTGCCCGCCGTCGAGACCGCCCCGGCCAGCGCCATCGCCGCCATCTTCGGCACCGCCACCGGCCCGCCCGACGAGCGCGCCCGGCGGATGAGCGAGCGCGGCCGGCGGATCGCCGAGGCCGGCCACGAGGTGCACGAGCTGCTGCTGCGCACGTTCGGCCAGATCTCGGCCGTCACCGCGCGGGCCACCGCCGACGTGGCCCGCCGCTGGCGTGCCGACCTCGTGGTGCACTCCCGCCTGCAGGGCGCGGGCCTCGCGGCGGCGAGCGCGCTGGGCGTGCCCGCCGTCGAGCACGGCTTCAACCTCCAGAGCGAAGACGACCTGGCCGCCCGCTTCCTGCCCCACCTGGCGGAGGCGTTCGAGCGGGCCGGCACCCCACCAGCCCTGCCGCGGACCCGGGCGGTCGTCCACGTGGCGCCCCCGGAGATGATGCTGGGCCCGAGCGGCGCCGCCTTGTCGATGCGATACGTGCCGTACAACGCCGGCGGCGAGCTGCCGGATTGGCTGTGGCGCCCACCGGAGCGCCCACGCGTGCTCATCACGATGGGCACGGTCGTGCCGCGCCTGCAGGGCGTCGGCGGCCTGGCCCGCATGCTCGCCGCCGCGCCCGACGTCGAGGCCGACTTCGTGCTCGCGCTCGGCGGCGACGCCGACCTGACCCCGCTGGGCCCGCTCCCGCCCAACGTGCGCCCGGTCGGCTGGGTGCCGCTACACCACCTGCTCGACGGCAGCGCGGCGGTGGTCCATCACGGCGGCTCCGGCACCACGATGGCCGCCCTGGCCGCCGGCGTGCCGCAGCTGATCCTGCCGCACGGCGCCGACCAGTTCATCAACGCGAGCGCGGTCGCCGGCCTGGGCATCGGCACCTGGTGCCCACCGGCCGATGTAGACGCCCCCACCGTCTCGAAGCTCCTGGCCGACAGCGCGGTCGCGGCCTCCGCCCAGGCAGCGGCCGCCCGCATGGCCCAACTCCCCGCCCCCGCCGACCTTGCCGCCCGCCTGACCGACCTTCCCTAGGCAGACTTACCCCGGTCCGCGTACGTCCCGCAGCCTCACCTTCGCTGTCGGTTGCGGTCAGCCCGTATTGGCCACCGGCCCGGGGGTTCTTCGAGGCGCGGTGTGGCGGGATCGGGTCTTGGCCATGGAGTTTCAAGGGAATTTCCCGGGTCCGTGTCAGTTGCTGGCCGCCGCTCCCGCCGGAGACCGCTGCGGCCGGCGGCTCGCGGGGCGAGCCGAAATCCCCGGCCTCCGCTGCCAGCTCCGCGCGCCAAGCCCCACCCACACGCCGACGCCGGCGGCGCGCCAACGGGCTCACACCGCCCGACATCGGCGTTTTGTCCAACATTGTCTGCTGCCGGCTCGACAGGCGTGAAGATCGTCGGAGGCTTTGTTGCCCCGAGTGACCGCCACGGCGGTGGGTGCGGCACGAGATTCGTGATCTAGAGACCTTCGGAGTCGGGAGGACTGTCGTCTTCGTGGCGTCGAAACCCGTTTCAAACAAGGAGATTTGGCTACCACGATGTCCGTCGTGGTCCCGACCGTTGCTCTCGCGGCCTCACCCTGCGAGTCTGGGCAATCTCACCCCGGGCCTGTGTGCGCGGGGATCCTTTGGCGCGTGGCCAGCCGCGGATGGGTGCGGCCACGGGGAGCGGCGGCTTGGACCACGACAGACATCGCGGTAGCCCAAAATGGTCGAAATGTGCAGGTGTCGCCACACCGCCGGTGACGTAGCGTAATCAGCTTCGGGGCGTAGGTGTGGATCTAGAACGGTTAGGGTCGATATAGCGCCGTAACCGTTCTAGATCGCGAAACCTGGTGCCCGTTACCCGCCACAGTGGCTACTGCCCGCGACCGAGGCCCGCCTGGCTCGGTCGGCGCCGGCGTGGCGGTTCATGACATTGTGGACAAACGCTGACCTCAACCCCGAAAGCTCTATGGGGGAGTTAAGGTGCTATATCCGCCCTAAGTCGCCTAGATCTCGAAGCCCTGGGCTCGGACCGGTGAGGGTGCGTTACAGGTGGGCGTGTGTACCATGATCGACTTAGCGTGAGTGGCATTGGGTCCCGGACCACGACGGACGTCGCGGTAGCTCAAAGGGTTTCGACGGCCCTGACCGCTAGCGGATCACCGCCTCCACTTCTACCTCGACGAGCCAGCCCGCGACCGGCAGGCTGGCTACCTCGATCGTCGTGCGGGAGGGTCTGGCGCGGTTGGGCACCTGGGGCGGGGCGGGCGGCGCGCTGCCCAGTGGCACCGGCACGACCGCGCCGCTGACCAGGTCGATGTTGGCGAAGAACTGGCGGTACGCGCGGTTCCACCCCGCGTAGTCCGCCGTCGCCGCTCCCGGCGGGTTGTCGAGGAAGACGCGCATCGAGATGACGTCGGCGTAGCCGAGCTTGACCGAGGCCAGGTTTTCCCCGATGCGGGCCAGCGCGTTCCAGCTCTGCGCCTCGGTCAGCGTGACACCCGCGGGCAGCGCGGCGCCGGGAAACTGGGCCGGGTCGACGTACGCCTCCGGCGTGCCCGCCGGCGCGCTCGTGTTGCGGGCCGCCGGGCCGGTGCCGCTGCTGCGGTACAGCGCGACACCGCCGCCGACGCTCACCCCGTTCGCGATGAGGGGGTTGCTCTGCCCGGCGGGCAGGTTGGGCTTGACCTCGGTGGGGCGCAGCTGGGAGTGGGCGGCGGCGGGCGTCGCCATCGTGGCCGAGACCGCCGCCGTCGGCAGGGCCAGGGCCAGGAGCCGGCGGGACAGGCGCATGACGGGCCTCCTAACTGGACAGCACGCGGGCGTGCAGGTCGGTGACCACCTTGCGGGCGGACTCGAACGCGCCTGCCTGCCAGGCGATGTAGTAGCTGAGGTGGTCGCCGGCGAAGTAGACCCGGCCGTCCGGCTCGAGCAGCCGTCCATAGTGGCCGCTGGTGCGGGAGGGCCAGGAGACCCAGCCGCCCTCGCTGTACCGGGTGCGCCGCCACGCCACCGAGAAGGCCGTCTCCAGCTCGGTGCGGTACTTCTCGCCGTGGATCTTCACGCCCTGCTCGATGGCGCGCGCCTGCCGCTCCGCCGGCGTGAGCGCGGCGTAGAGGTCCGCGTTGGCGCCGAAGTTGTAGTAGCCGACGACGACGCCCTTCGCTCCGTGGTAGCCGTACGACGGGTACCAGATGGTGGAGAGGTCGAGGTTGGTGTTGGTGATGCCGGAGTAGATGTTGTCGTCCTCCTCCCACCACCGCCGGCCGAACTGGAGGCCGATCTTCCCGGTGCTCACCGGCTGCGCGTACGCGAGCGCCTCCTTGACCGCGGGCGTGAGGTTGGAGGGGATCTTCACGAGCACCTGCGGCGGGATCGTGCACACGCAGAAGTCGGCCGACGCGACGCTGGTGCGCCCGCCCGCTCCGGTGTAGACGACCTCGACGCCCGAGCCTTTGTCGGTGATCGAGCGGACCTCGGCCCCGTAGGTGATGTGGTGGCCGCCGACCGCGTCCTCCAGCGCGTACGCGATGCGGTCCATGCCGCCCACCGGCTGAAACATCAGCATCGCCTGGTCCCAGCCGAACTCGAACGAGAAGTACTGCCCCACCCCGCTGGCCAGCACGTCGGAGAGGGCGTACGGGGGAAGGTTCGGGGTGCCCGCCTCGGTGCCGGCACCCGGGTCCACGAGGTACCCGCGGCGGGCGCTGCCGGTGTACTTCCAGCCGTCCGCCCGCCCGCCGATCGAGCCGAAGTTGCGCAGGAACGCGAGCAGCCGTTCCTTGTCGTCCGCCGTGAGCTGGCCATCCAGCGCGCCCTGGTCGGTGGCCTTGGCGAGCAGCTCGGAGACGTACCCGTAGACGTCCGCCTTGGCGGTGCGGTGGCGGATCGGCGTGCCGGAGAGCGCGCCAACGCCCTCGTTGTAGTAGTAGCCGTCGGCGTTCTGGTTGCCGAACATCTCGACCGGCACGCCAAGCTCGCGGCAATAGTCGAGCGTGACCATGTGCTGGGCGATGCGGGCCGGCCCGGCGTTGAGGTACTGCCCCTTCGCGTATCCGGCGCGCTGGGTGTGGCCGTCGAGGTCGGTCTCGACGGTGCCGCCGCGCACCGTCCAGTTGCGACCGCCGGGCCGCCTGCGCGCCTCCAGGACGCGTACGCGGTAGCCGGCCTTGCTCAGCTCGTACGCGGTCGCGAGGCCCGCGATGCCGGCGCCGAGGATCAGCACCGACTTGTGTGAGCGGCCGGTCAGTGTGAAGTCGGACTCACGCGGCGCCCGGAACGGCGGTGCCGCCTGCGCGGCCGGTGCGAGGCCGAGCGCGCCCATCGTGCTGTAGAGGACACCCGCTCCGCCGGTCACTCCGACCGCCTGGAGGAACCGCCGGCGGGTTTGTGGAATCGCCACCATGTCTCCTCTCGACCGGAGGCCCTCGGATCGAAGGCCTCAAGATCAGCAAGGAAACATTCGCAACGATCTGTTTCAGGTGCGTTAGTGCGCCGTAACGAGTGCTTACAGCCGCTGCGGGGCGCGGTCGAGCAACGGGTCTACGTCGGCGCGCGGATACATGTACGGCGCGGTCAGCGTGTCGACCCCGGTGCCGCGGGCGCTGTTGGGCCGGTAGGTCACCGTGGCGGCCCGGGGGGAGACCGCCTCGACGACGCCGGCGCGCCACGTGCCGCCGCGGTAGACCCACACGCGGTCAGCCGGACGGTAACTGTCCGTAGGGGCAACGGCCTTGGGGTCGCGCTGGGTCGGATCGATGGTTGGGGCAGGCATGCTCTACTCCCAGCAGGTGGTTTTGGCTTCGTGATGGGGATTGGGACAGAGGGGGGTGCCCCGCGAGCCCGTGGGAGCCCGCGTTTCCGTCACAAAACGTGAACGACCTTGCACTAGTAGCACAGAGTTATCATGCTATCTGGCCCTTGCAGACGCAAGGGCTGATGCACGTGCAGATGATCTGATCGAACCCTGGCGGCCGGGCACCAAGCCCGTACGCAGGCCGATGAGAAAGACGTCGATGAGCCAGATTGTCAACGGCACGCCCGCCGGCCAGCTCCCGGCGGTCGCGTGGCGGAAAAGCCGCCGCAGCAACCCAAGCGGAAACTGTGTCGAGGTGGCCGAGCTGCCCGGCGGAGCGGGGATCGCGATCCGCAACTCGCGGGATCCCGAAGGTCCCGCGCTGATCTACACCACGGAGGAAATCACCGCGTTCATCCTGGGGGCCCGTGACGGGGACTTCGACCACCTCCTGACCTGAGGGGGGAGCGTTTCCACGACCGTAGGGGGTGGCCGGCGCCACGGCCAGCTCCTTGGGACATCCGCGCCAATGATGAACGAAACGGGGATCGTCCCTCTCCACACGGTCATGGCATGCTTACCCCTGGCAGCTAGTGAGCGACTCGCGCGGGCGTCGCGCCCGGCGGTTCGCGATCAGCCTGGAGGGCAGCGTGACGACAGGGCCGGAGGCCGGGGCCGGCGGGCCGACCGTGCTGAGGATCCTGCTCGGCTCGCAGCTGCGCAAGCTCCGCGAGGCCAACGGGGTGACCCGCGAAGCAGCCGGGTGGGAGATCCGGGCATCCGAGTCCAAGATCAGCCGGATGGAGCTCGGCCGGGTCGGGTTCAAGGAGCGGGATGTGGCCGACCTCCTCACGCTGTACGGGGTGCATGACAAGACCGAGCGCGAAGCCCTCCTCGGCCTTGCCCGGCAGGCCAATACACAGGGCTGGTGGCAGCGCTTCAGCGACGTGCTGCCGTCCTGGTTCCAGGCCTACCTGGGCCTGGAGTCGAGCGCCGGCATGATCCGCACCTACGAGGTGCAGTTCGTCCCCGGCCTCCTGCAGAGCCGGGAGTACGCGCGGGCGGTCGTGATGATCGGCCACGGCGCCGCCGGCCTCGACGAGATCGACCGCCGCGTCGACGTGCGCATGGCCCGCCAGCAGCTGCTCACCCGCCCCGGCGCGCCACATCTGTGGGCCGTGCTCGACGAGGCCGTGCTCCGCCGCCCGATCGGTGGCGCCACGGTGATGCGCACCCAGATCGCCGCGCTGATCGACGCCATCAAGCTGCCCAACGTGACGATCCAGGTCGTCCCGTTCAGCGCGGGCGGCCACGCGGCGGCCGGCGGCGCCTTCTCGATCCTCCGCTTCCCCGACGCCGAGCTGCCCGACGTCATCTACATGGAGCAGCTCACCACCGCGCTCTACCTCGACAAGCGCGACGACGTCGACCAGTACGCGGCGGCCATGGAGCGCCTCTGCGTCGAGGCCCTGCCGCCCGACCGCACGCAGGTGCTGCTCGAGCGCATCCTCCACGACTACGACAGCGAGCCGTAGAGGATCTCTTTCCCAAAGAGGATTTCCCGGGTCCGCGTCAGTCCCTGACCGCCGCTCCCGCCGGAGTCCGCGGTGGCCGGCGGCTCGCGGGGCGAGCCGAAACCCCCGGCCCCCGCTGCCACCTCCGCGCACCAAGCCCAACCCACCCGCCGGCGCGGGTGATCGTTCGCCCGCTAGCCAGAAGACACGCCGACGAGAGTGCGGATTTCGGGCGAACGATCATGCGGACCTTGGGCCCGAACAATCATCGGTGGACGCATCGGTGCGAGCAGGTCGACAGCCCCCGTCGACACCGCGGGGGTGGGCTTGTCGCGCGGAGGTGGCAGCGGAGGCCGGGGATCTCGGCTCGCCCGCGAGCCGCCGGCCGCAGCGGTCTCCGGCGGGAGCGACGGCCCGCCGCTGACGCGGACCCGGGAAATCCTCTTCCCGGAAATGGGCCAACCCCGGCCGCCTTCATGACGTCGGTGCCAGCTCCAGGCAGGAGATGGCGGGCATCGGGAGGTCGAAGGCGACCTCGGCCGCGCCGGCTTGGGTCTTCAGCAGCCGCGATGGCTCGGCTTCGGCCAGCTTGTCCGCGTCGCGCAGCATCGCCCACTCGCGCTCGTCGGGCCAGTCGCGGCCCTCGCCGATCGTGCGCCACAGCGCGGCGATGTTGGAGTGGGTGGCGTCGACCCGCCAGTGCGTCATGCGGTAGGCGGCCTCGGGCAGGCCGGTGACGGCCACCGTGACAGCCCGGTCGAGCTCGGGGTCGCCGGCGGCCCGGGCGTGGTCGAGGGTGGTGTTCCACAGCAGCACCGTTACCGTGCCGTCGCCCGACCTCGCGGCCCACGCCTCGACAAGCCCGCCCGCGCCGTCGCCGGAGAGCGTGACCGGCAGCTCGGTGTCGCCGAGGCGCTGGGCGAGCGTCAGCGCCCAGTACTTCGGCTTGGCAAGGTTGCCGACCGTCAGCAGCCCGAATCCGCCGTGCATCAGGCGGGGCGGCCGCCCCAGCTCCTCGAAGTGGTCGGAGGCGACCCACGGCGCGAGCCCCTCGACCCGCCGGGAGGCCGACCGCATGCCGCGGAGCAGGAACGCCGCCGCGAACACCGTGTCGTTCACCTCGCTGTGGTGCGTGGCGGTGACGCCCCACTCCGTCCACAGTAGAGGGCGGTTGCCGGCCAGCGGCCGCAGGTCGAGCGGCGGGCTGCCGTAGGTGTGCGTGGAGACGAAGTCGACGGGGGACTTCCGGGCCAGCTGCTCTTCGATCCAGCCGACGGCGGCCGAGGCCGGGCCGCCCACGCGCAGGCCCGGGTCGACGGACTTCACCGCGCGGGCGGTCTCGTCGTACAGGCGCCAGAACTCGTCGGGCGTGCCGGACCAGAAGACCGACAGGTTGGCCTCGTTCCACACCTCGAACCACCAGTTGTCGCGCACCTCGTCCCGGCCGTACCGCTCCACGAGGTGTGCGGTCAGCTCGCGGACCAGCCACGACCACCGCTCCCAGTCGCGCGGGGGCGAGATGCCGGCCTGGTAGGCGAAGACGGTCCGCGAAGGGTCGCTGGCCAGGTCGCGGGGCATGAACGAGAGCTCGACCACCGGGCGCATGCCCAGCTCCAGCACGGCGTCGTAGACCCGGTCGACGCCGCTGAAGTCGAGCCGTGGCTCCCCGTCGACGAGCTTGTACACCCCCAGGTCGTCGCAGAGGATCGCGTGCGCCCGCACCTGCTGGACGCCCAGCTCGTCGCGGGTGCGGCGGAGGGCCTCGGCCAGCTCGGCACCGATCGGCCGCCCGCCGCTCGTGTCCTGGCAGAGCATGTGGCTCAGGTGCTCCGAGCCGACCACCGCCCGCCACGGCCGGTGCAGCGGGCCGGCGTCGCCGCCGGCGGACACCTCCACCCGCACGTCCGCGGGCCCGCCCAACCTGGCGGCCGCCGCCACGGGCACGCTGAGCGGGCCCATCGAGGTCACCGTGCCGAGCGGCGCGACCGCGTACCAGTACTGGCGGAACGGCTCGCCGGTGGTGTCGGCGTACGGGCCGTGCGGCACCGCGAGCACGTCACCACCGCCGTGGTCCACCGGCTCGTACGGGCCGGAGGGAGCCGTCGCGCGGTGCACGGCGTACCCGATCGCGCCCGGCACCGGCTCCCAGCCGACCGTCGCGTGGCCCCGGCCGCCCGTCGCGGTGAGCCCTCCGGGGGCGGGCAGGTCGGCCGGCACGATCTCGCCGGGCGCCCGGTCCTGGGCACCACCCGCCCCCATCAGCTCCGCCCACCGCTCGCGGGCGAGGTCCTCGACAGTCATAGAACCCTCACGTTGAACGTCTCCTGTGCCATTAGGGGGCGCAGCGCGCGCTCGATCTGCGGCGTCACGAACGCCCGGTGGATCGAGTCGTCGCCCAGCTCGTTGCCGAGCGCGCCGAGGACCATGGCCTGGTCGAGCGCCAGATAGCGCTTGGCCACCGTGCCGCTGCGCACGGCGACCGCGTCGTAGAAGCCGCCGGGCCCGTACGCGCCGAGGTTGGCCTTCATCTTCGCGAGGTTGTCGACGGCCGCCCGCTTGGCGTACGGCAGTGCGAGGAACGCCGCGTGCGGAGTCACCACGCCGTCCCCATAGGTCGGTGCCGGGCCGGCGGGGCGGCAGTCACCGAAGCCACCGTCGACGTTGGTCGACTCCACATCGGACGGGTACCCGAGCGGGTCCATGCCCATCGCGTCGACGCCCCACACCCGGTAGCCGCCGAACGGGTCGGAGGCGGGGGAGAAGCCCCAGTAGCCGTACTTGGCGTCGCGCAGCCCGTGCTCGATCTGCCCCGCCACGGTGGCCGGGTGGTTGCGACCCCAGCTGCGCGGGCCCCACTTGGCCTCGGGCACGAACAGGTCGGGCATCAGCGCCTCGAACATGTCTCCGCCCCAGCTCGGCACGAACTGGATGCCCCGGTACGTGTACGAGCCCTCGAAGACGTCGATGCCCATGTGCGTCGCGTGGAACCCGACCGCCTGCTGCTCCAGCCAGTCCCAGTCACAGGTGGCCGGGAACGTGCGCTGGGTGGCGAAGTAGTGCGCCGGCGGGATCTGGCCGAACGCGATGCCGAGGTAGCTGGCGATCCGCGGCTCGGTCACCGCGATGTCGTAGTGGTTGCACGTGTACCAGACGTCCGGCCCGCGGTCGCGGTAGTTGTCCACGACGAAGCACTCGTTGGGCTCGGAGTCCCAGAAGCCGCCGCGGATCAGCCCGGCCGGGAAGTCGGGCCCGCGCGCCTCCGGGTTGTAGTAGAACCCGAAGTCCATCGGCGCGAGCAGCGCCTGCGCCCGGGCACGGTGCTCCGGGAAGGCGTTGCGCACCACCACGAGCGCGGCGGCCAGCCAGCCGTTGTCCACGCTGGACAGGAACGGCGTGCGCGGCGTGCCGTCCTCCGGCCAGGTGGTGATCACCGTGCCGGTGTGCGGGTCGTACCAGTTGTAGAACATGCCGGAGTCGTCGTGCCGGTCCAGCCCGGCCAGCCCGTCGAGCGCCGCGCCGACCACTCTGGACGCCTCGCGCCGGGAGACGATGCCGATGTCGCGGGCGGCGACGGCCGACCACATGAGACCGCCGATGTTCGTCGGCGACGTGTACCGCGAGCGGGTGGCCGGTGCGAGGTCGCCACCGATGTTGTCGGAGGGCAGGCCGGTGGCCGGATCCACCATGGCGACCATCGACCGCCATGTGTCGCGCGCGTAGGTGGTCAGAGCGTCGGGTGCGGCGGTCGCCGGGGCGGCGGGTAGGAGAACGATAGCCAGGACAACGGAGAGGAGACGTCGCATGGAAACCCTCACTTGAGTCCGGTCGTCGCGATGCCCCGCAGGAAGTGCCGCTGGAGCAGGACGAACACGATGACTACGGGCAGCAGTACAGCGACCGCACCGGCGAGCACGAGCCCGAAGTCGATGCGGTTCTGGCCCACGCTGTAGAGCGCGAGCGCGACGGGGAGCGTGTACTTGTCCTCGGTGGTGGCCACGACGAGCGGCCATAGGAAGTTGTTCCACGAGGCGAGAAACGTGAGGATGGTGAGCGTGGCCAGCGCCGGGCCACACAGCGGCAGCACGATCCGCGCGAAGATGCGCAGCTCGCCGGCACCGTCCACTCTGGCCGCCTCGATCAGCTCGTCCGGGATCGACAGCAGGTACTGCCGCATCAGGAAGACGCCGAACGGGGTGGCGAGAAACGGCAGGATCAGGCCGCCGTACGAGTTGACCAGACCGAGGTTGCTGACCATCACGAACTGCGGCACGAACGTCACCATGCTCGGCACCATCAGCGTGCCGAGCACGACGAGGAAGAGCGCCCGCCGTCCGGGAAAGCGCAGCTTCGCCAGCGCGTACCCGAGCAGCGAGCAGAAGACGAGGTTGCCCAGGGTGGTGAGCACCGCGACGATCGCCGAGTTGGCGAATGCCTGCGGAAAGTCCAGCCTGGACAGCAGGTCGCGGTAGTTGTCGAGGGTGAAGGCCTCCGGCCACCACGTGGCGGGGATGCGGCGGATCTCCGCCTCCGGCTTGAGCGACGAGAGCACGGCCCACAGAAACGGGCCGACGACCACCAGCAGGCCCGCCCCGAGGATCGTGTACAGCGAGGCGCGCGCGACGAGATCTCTGCGGCGCATTTCAGTCCCTCGATCCGAGGAGGCGGAACTGCAGGATGGACAGCCCGACGATCGCGGCGAAGAGCACGTAGCTGACCGCCGCCGCGTATCCGTAGTTGCCGAAGCCGAACTGGTTGTAGATGTGGTACGAGACGGACAGTGTCGAGTCGAGCGGTCCGCCCCGGGTCATCACCAGCGGCTCCTCGAAGAGCTGCAGGTAGCCGACGCTCGTGACCACACCGCCGAAGAGGAGCGTGGGCCGCAGCAGCGGCACCGTGATGTGCCGAAACTGGGCCCACCGCCCGGCACCGTCCAGCTTGGACGACTCGTAGAGCTCGGCCGGGATGGTCTGGAGTCCGGCCAGGAAAATCACCATCAGGAAGCCGAAGTTGCGCCAGACCGCCATCGCGATGATCGACGGCAGGGCGAGGTGCGAGTCGCCCAGCCAGTTGGGCCCGTCGACGCCGACCAGGCGCAGCGCGTTGTTGAGCAGCCCGGCCTCCGGGTCGAGCAGGAAGCGCCACACCACGGCGAGCGCCACGATGCTCGTCACCACCGGCAGGTAGAAGCCGACCCGGAAGAGCGTGCGAAACCTGACCAGGCCGGAGTTGAGCGCGCTCGCCGCGGCCAGCCCGACCGCCATCGTCAGCGGCACGCCGACGACCACGAAGACTGCCGTGTTGAGCGCCGCCCGGCGAAACTGCGCGTCTTCGAACAGCCGTGTGTAGTTGTCCAGGCCGACGAACTCCACCGCCAGCGGTGAGCGCAGGTCGGTCGAGCGGAGGTCGGTCAGGCTCATCACCAGCGACGCCAGCACCGGCACCGCCATGAAGAGCAGGAAGAGGACCGTGAACGGGGTGGCGAAGGCCCAGCCGGCCAGCCCTTGGCGGATCCGGTAGGGCCGGCGGTCGCCGGCCGAGGCGGGCGCCTCGGCCGGTGCCGTGGCCGTAACGGTGGCCATTGTCAGGTCCCCGTCCCGATGCCGCTGGCGCGCTGCTGCATCGCCTTCGCGGCCGCGGCCGGGTCCTCGCCGGACTTGGCCACCTTCTCCACCTCGCCGTCGATCACCGCGGCCACCTGCTCCCAGGTGGGAATCGCCGGCGGCGACTTGGCGTCCTTGAGCTGCTCGCCGAACGTGGACAGGAACGGGTCACCGGACAGGCTCGGGTCGCTCCACGCACCCTGCACGGCCGGCAGGTCGGAGACCGTCTTGTACCACTTGATCTGCACCTCGGGCCGGCTCAGCCACTGGACGAACTTCCAGGCGCCGTCCCTGTTCTTCGCGTCCTTGAAGACGGCCAGGTCGCTGCCGCCGACGAACGAGGTGGCGGACTGCTTGCGCGGCATCGGCGCCACCGCGAACTTGTCCTTGAAGCCGGCACCGCCCTGCTCGGTCAGCAGGCCCACGTGCCACGGCCCGGAGATGAACGCGGCAAGCTCGCCCTTGATGAAGGTCTGCTCCAGCGCGCCCTGCAGCGACAGGTCGGTCGGCGGCGACAGCTTCTCCTTGAAGAACGACTGGTAGTAGGCCAGCGCCTCCGTCATCTGTGGACTGTCCAGAGTGAACGCGCTGCCGTCCGCGAGGTTGGCCCCGTTGGACCAGGCGAACGGCATGAAGCTCTGCCAGCTGCCGGTGCCGCCGGGCTGGAGGTTCATCCCCCACTTCGCGCCGCCCTTGTCGCGCATGGCGACGGCGAACGACTTCAGCTCGTCCCAGCTCGTCGGTGCGCTGACCCCCGCCTTCGCGGCCAGGTCCTTGCGGTAGTAGATGAGCCGGGTCTCGACGTACCACGGCACGCCGTACGACGTGCCGTCGACGACCGTGGTGTCCCACGCGCCCGGGAAGAAGGCGCTCTTGTCGACGCCGCTGTCCGGCGTCGGGTCGAGCGCGCCGGTCTTGGCGAACTCGCCCATCCACGTCGTGCCCAGCATCGACACGTCCGGGGTCTGCTTGCCGGCGATCGCGCTGGCTATCTTCTGGTGCGCGGCGTCCCACGGCACGGCGGTCACGTTGACCTTCGCGTCCGGGTTTTCCGCCATGAACTCCTGGGCGAACGCGCCGAGCTTTTCGCCCTCGGTGCCCATCGCCCACACCGTGATGTCGCCGCTGGCCTTGCCTTCGGCCACCGGCTGCGCGGCGTCGTCACCGCCGCCGGAGTCGCGGCCGCAGGCGCCGAGCGCCAGGGCCGCGACGAGCACCGCGGCGGTGCCCAACCGCCGATGCGTTGTCATCTGGTTACCTCCCGGGGGTGGTGGGTGCCGCAGCTGCGGCGGACCGTGAGCTGCGTGGGAAGGACCTGGCTGCGCGGCGCGACCCGCGGGCGCGACCGGTCGGAGCTTCGCTCGGTGATGCGGTCGTGCAGCCAGCGCGCCGCGGTGGCGCCCAGCTCCCGCATCGGTTGGCGGACGGTGGTCAGCCCGGCGAACCGGGCCGCCATCACGTCGTCCCAGCCGGTGACCGCGAGGTCGCCCGGCACGGAGAGGCCGGCGTCGGTCGCCGCCGTGTGCACGCCGAGGGCCACCTCGTCGTTGGCGCAGACCACGGCCTGCGGCCGGGTGCGCCGCCGCAGCAGCGCCTCGGCCGCCGCGCGCCCGGCCTCGATGTCGAAAGAGCAGCGCACGGGCGCCGGCACGGGTATCCCCGCGGCGCGCAGCCCGGCGGCGAAGCCCGCGTAGCGGCCGGCGACGTCGGGGGAGTCGTCCGGGTCGCCGACGAAGGCGAACCGCCGGTGGCCGTGCGCCAGCAGGTGCTCGGCCAGCTCGCGCGCGCTGCGCTCGTTGTCGGTGCGAATGGTGTCCACTGTGGAGACGGGGTCGCGGGCGACGAGCACGAGCGGCGGCCCGCTCGTGGCGATCCGCTCCACGACGTCGTCGCCGACGGTGCGGCCCATGACGACCATGCCGTCGACCCGGTTGGCGAGCTCGAGCACCTGCGCCGCCGCGTCGCGCCGGCCGTGCGTGGCCAGGATCAGCACACTGCGGCCGAGGTCGGCGGCGACCTCCTCGTAGCTGAGGACCACCTCGGCGTAATACGGCCCGATGAGGTCGGGAAACACGATGCCGTTGGCGGCGTGCTGGCCCTCGGCCAGCGAACGCCCCAGCCGGCTCGGCGTGAAACCGAGCTCGTCGACGGCGGCGAGCACCCGCGCCCGGGTCTCGGGCGTGACGAGGTCGGGATCGCGCATGGTGCGCGAAACGGTCGCGATGGACACACCGGCCCTCCGCGCGACCTCGTAAATGGTGACTCCAGTGCGCCGCTTTGAAAGCGCTTTCATCGCCACGATGGCAGTCTATACCCGGGGTGGTGACGGGTTAAACCTCAGCCGAGCAGACTTATCCGATCCATCCTCGGCGCCCAGTCCTCGGGGTTGCCGAAGGTCAGGTTGTTGCGGCCGCCCACCAGCTGGATCGTGAAGGTCCGCGAGGCGACCTTGTCCCAGCCGCCGCTCGACGGAAACGTCAGCTTGATGCTCGTGTCCCCGTTGATGGTCAGAAACACGCTGCGCTCCTCGGCCGTCACGTAGTCGACCGTCAGCGCGTACCGGTTGGTCGCCGGCACGTCGACCTCGGTAAACGAGATCAGCCCCGCCTGCCGGCCCGGCTCGCTGCCGATGTTGTGCACGATCCGTCCGCCGGACGCCTGGGAGAGCGACAGCACCTGGGCGCCCCCGATGAGCGCGGCGTCCTCCGCCTCGTACGTGAGGGTCAGTGGCCCGGGCCGGGACGCCGGGGGCGGCGCCGGCGCGGGTGGCGACTTGGACGGCGGCGGGGTGGTCCGCGACGGGCTCGGTGAAGGGCTGGCCGCGCCGATCTCCTGGTTGGCGCTCGGCGGCGGGGCCTCAGCGGGGCCGGTGGGCAGCGCGAGCCCTTGCCCGGGGCCCGGGTCGCCGTCCGGCGAGAGCACCGCCACCGCCGCCACCGCCACGACGAGGAGCGCCACGCCGGCCAGCGCGAACCTGGTCCGCTGGCGGCGCCCGCCGTCCGCCATCATCTCGCTCAGATGGCGGCGTCCCTGGTAGACGTACTTGCCGACGCTCGCCACGAGGCCGGGGCCGGTGTCGAAGGTCCGGCTGCGGTCCGGCGCGGCCCGCCGGTGCGGCACGGGCACCGCCGACACCGGCGCGTCGAGGTCTACCGCCGGCGCCTCGTACGGCGCGGGCGGCTGCCGCCGATCCGGCTCGTCGTCGTCCGGCGCGGCGTGCGCCGGACCCGCCGGTGGCGTCTCGTCCGCCGGCGCCCCACGCTCGAACCGACTACGGGCAGGCGACAGCCAGCCACCGACCCGCAGCCGGTCCGTACCCTCACGTTCGCGATCCGCAGCCATCGCTCCTCGCCTGGTCCCCCAAAGGTCCAATACGCGGCGAGGACAATATCGGATCAATCCTCGTCAGGTATATATCCCGGGAGGGGGATCCCAGCCGGACAAAACGTTTGCGCCCACCTCGATGTGCTTCCAGTCCACCGGGTCGTGCAGGGCCAGCGTGCGGGCGTCCCGCCAGTACCTGTCGAACCCGGTGCCGGTGCGGGTGGCACTCGTCCCCATCAGGGCGAACACGTCGGTCGTCGCCGCCAGCGCCGCCTTCGTGGCCGCCGACTTGGCGGCGAAGACGGGCACGGCCAGCTCGGTGCGGCTCAGCTCGCCCCGCTCGAACGCGTCCAGCAGGTCGCCGGTCGCGATCGTCAGCGCGTGCGCCGCGGCGAGCCCGGCGGCGAGCTCGCCCGCCAGCCGCTTCACGACCGGGTCGCCTGCGGCGCTGTCCACGCCTGCGGACGGCCACGGCCGGGCTCGCGACGCCACGAACGGCACCGCCGCGCTCAGCGCGCCGATCCCTATCCCGACGAGTACCGCCGCGAAGCCGGCCTGGTAGCGCAGCGAGTTCTGCGGGAGCGGGGCGCGGCCGGGCAGGCTCGCCCGCAGCGCCGGATCGGTGCGCACCTGCCGGAACGTCACCGTGCCCGAGTCGGTGGCCCGCTGGCCGAGCATGTCCCAGTCGCGGTGGACGGTGACCCCCTCGGTGTCGCGGGGCACGAGGTTGAGCTGGAGACCGAGCAGGAAGTTTTCGGCCACCCCCTCGGCCGCCGGGTTGAAGGCCCACACCGCGATGAGGTCCGCCTCGGCCGCGCCGGTGGTGTAGATCTTCTCGCCGTCCACAGTGAACCCGCCGTCCGGGTGCGGCGTCGCGACCGTGCGCCACGGGTCGTCCACCTTGCGACCGGACTCCGCGACGGCCAGCCCGAGGATCGCGCCGTCCCGGATCCGCTTCGAGAGCAGGGGACGCAGCTCGTCCGGGCAGTACACGAATATCTCCCGGGTCAGCTCGTCGTGCACCTTGAATATCTGCGCCACGGACGGGTCGGCGGCCGCGATGCGCACCTGGGCCTCCAGCGAGACCCGGTGGGAGCCGCCGAGCCCGCCCCACTCCGCCGGCAGTCCACTCTGGAGGATGCCGCTGCGCTTGAGCGCGGCCACCGAGGCGGTGGGATAGCGGCCGGCGGCGTCGGCCTCCGCCGCGGCGGGCGCGACGTCGCGGTCGAGCACGTCCTGGAGGGCGGCCAGCGCGGCCAGCTCCTCAGGGCGGAAGCGGGCGGCCAGCGGTGCGGGTATCGCCGCGCCGAGCAGGGCGCGGGGCGTCGTGGCGGTCACGCCGGCCAACCCTACCGCCGCTCACCGGCCCTCGCGTTCGCGGGCGTCGAATCGTTTTCGACGACGGTACCCCCAAGGGTTTCGCGTTTATTTGAATCTATTGACTTCGAAATTTAAGAGGATCACTCTTCCGACCAGGCGGGCGGTTTAATACGGGGCGCCAAATCGTGCGCCTTTGTTGTTTATAGAGCCGCTTGCTCGGGAGGAACGATGCGGAAAAGACAGTACCTTCGCGCGCCCATTCTCGTCGGGCTCGTCGTCCTCGCCACGGTCGCGGGCTCGTCGGTGAGCCAGTTCGCCGCGGCCGACGTGTCCACATTGGCCGTTCCGTTCACGGTGCAGAGCCTGGACGGGGCCGGAAACAACGCGGCCAACCCGACGTGGGGCCAGGCGAACCAGCCCTACTCGCGGGTCGCCGCCGCCCGCTACGCCGACGGGCGCAGCCAGCCGGTGAGCGGGCCGAACTCCCGTTACATCAGCAACCGGGTATTCAACGACGTGGCCCAGAACGTCTTCTCCGAGCGCCAGGTAACGGCGTGGGGTTGGACGTGGGGTCAGTTCCTCGACCACACCTTCGGGCTCCGGTTGGGTCGGGCGCCGGGCGACCCGGCCGGTGAGACGGCAAACATTCCCTTCAATGCAAATGACCCGATGGAGCAGTTCGAGAACACGCTCGGGTTCATTCCATTCGCACGCTCTGATCCGGCACCCGGGACCGGAGTGACGAACACCCGCCAGCAGGTGAACACGAACCCGTCGTACATCAACGGCCTCCCGGTCTACGGCGGCACCAACGCCCGCCTGGACTGGCTCCGGGAAGGCTCGAACGACGGCAACCCGGCCAACAACAACGCCCGCCTGTTGCTACAGGGCAGCTACCTGCCGCGGGCGAACGCGCGGGGCAACGCGGCGGGCGCGCCCGCGATGGAGGTCGACGGCATCCTGCGCGCCAACCCGGCCAACGCGATGGTCGCCGGTGACGTGCGGGCCAACGAGAACCTCTTCCTCACCGCGACGCACACGCTCATGGCGCGGGAGCACAACCGGATCGTCGGCCTGCTGCCGGCGTCGCTGTCCGAAGAGGACAAGTTCCAGATCGCCCGGCGCGTGGTCATGGGCGAGCAGCAGTACATCACCTACACCCAGTGGCTGCCGGCGATGGGTATCAGCCTGCCCGCGTACAGCGGCTACAACCCGAGCATCAACACCGCGCTGAGCAACGAGTTCGCGACCGTTGGCTACCGGGTGCACAGCCAGATCCACGGCGAGATGGAGGTCGCTTCGGACGCCGACCGTTACACGCCGGCACAGCTGGCCGCGTTCGAGGCCCAGGGCATCGAGGTCGTCCAGGAAGAGGACGAGGTCGAGCTGGTCATCCCGCTCAACCGCGGCTTCTTCAACCCCGACCTCGTGCCGTCGATCGGGCTCGGACCGCTGCTGCAGGCGATCGGCGCCGAGCCGCAGTACAAGAACGAGGAGATGATCGACAACCAGCTGCGCAGCGTGCTCTTCCAGATCCCGGTCTCCGGCAACCCGGAGTGCCTCGACGGCGAGGACCTGCCGGAGTGCTTCGACGGCGTGCTCGACCTCGGCGCGATCGACATCGAGCGGGGCCGCGACCACGGCATGCCGACGTACAACCAGATGCGCCAGGCGTACGGGCTGCCGGCCCGGACGTCGTTTACCCAGATCACCGGCGAGTCGAGCGCCGCGTTCCCACCCGGCACCGGCATCGACAACCCGGCAAGTCTCACCTTCCCGCAGCTGTTCGACGTCTTCAACGCCGAGGTCGACCAGGCGGACGAGGACGCGCTGGAGGGCACGCCGACCCGGTTCAACCGGGCCAGCCCGCTCGCCGCCCGGCTCCAGGGGATCTACGGCAACGTCAACAACGTCGACGCGTTCGTCGGCGCGCTGGCCGAGCCGCACGTGCCAGGCACCGAGTTCGGCGAGCTGCAGCGGGCCGTCTGGACCCGCGAGTTCCAGCGGCTGCGCGACGGCGACCGGTTCTTCTACGCCAACGACCCGGCGCTGCAGTACATCCAGAACACGTACGGCATCGACTTCCGGCGCAACCTCGGCGACCTCATCGCGCTCAACAGCGACATCCCGCGCGCCGAGCTGCCGAGCAACGTGTTCTTCGCCGGGGGCGACGTGCCACCGGCAAGCTGCCGGGTCACCTACCGGGTCGACACCCAGTGGAACACCGGCTTCCAGGTCACGATGTCCATCGCCAACACCGGTTCGACACCGATCCCGGACGGGTGGACGCTGCGCTTCGTCTTCCCCAACGGGCAGCAGATCACCCAGCTCTGGAACGGAGTCGCCGCTCAGGACGGGGCCCGCGTGCCGGTCGGGAACGCCTCGTGGAACGGCACCCTCAATCCCGGGCAGACCCTCGGTGGCGTGGGCTTCAACGCCACCTGGAGCGGGGTCAACAACCGGCCCACGGCGTTCTCCGTGAATACCACCGCCTGCGCTGTCGGGTAACCGTGGGATGGCTGCCGGCCGGGGCGCCCCGTTTGCCCCGGCCGGCGCCGCGCACCCGAGGAGTGGCAGGCGGCTCGGGCGCGTGCTTCGGATCAGCAGAGCTTGTCTCGGCGGCGGTGCTCGAAGGCCCGGATCATGGCCCGCCGCACCTGGCCGAACCGCTGCTCGTCACCGGTCTCGAAAAGCAATGTGGGCCGACTGCGGTAGTCGGCCCACAGCTGGAAGGTCGCCGGCCAGCGACGCCCGCTATACGACATCCCGCCGAGCGCGGCCGCCACGGTGAGCACGGCGATGGCCCAGGCCGCCGGCGCGCCGTAGACGAATGGCACCGGCACCACGAAGGCGATCGCCGCGCAGCCCGCGGTGAGGGCCGCGCGCACGGGGGGCGTGATCGGCCCCCGGGCTCGTGTCGGGTTTTCCAGCTCGGCGATCGGGAACCGCCTGCCGCCGACGACCAGCAACTGGTCTGTGACGGTGACGCCGAGCTGGTTGTAGAAGAAGGTGGGGATCCCGGGCGACCGGCCCGGACGGCTGAGGTGGTCGATGCTCATCGCGGCCTCCTTCGCTACCCTCACTATCCGGGGCCAGGCGTCGGATGGCAATAGTGCAATCTGCCAGGTGGCAGATAGCGAAATGGCTCGCGCTAGAGGCTGTCCATTGCGCGGTATATGCGCTGTTCAGAGATGGGGTACGGGGTGCCGAGGGCCTGCGCGAACAGGTTGATCCGCAGCTCCTCGATCATCCAGCGGATCTCGTGGAGCGCATCGCTCGGCGGCACCTCCTGGCGTAGCTGCGTGTACTCCCGCTGGATCTCCTCGACCACCCGGGTCTGCTGGAGGTCGCGCTGCGGGTTTTGCGGCAGCCGGTCGAGCCGGCGCTCGATCGCGGTGAGGTAGCGGATCAGGTCGGGCAGGCGCCGCTGGCCGGTCGCGGTCACGAACCCTCGGTAGACGAGGGCGGAGAGCTGGGCCCGGGCGTCCGCGAGCGAGGGCATGAGGTCGAGGCGCGAGGTCGCCTTCAGCCTCTGTTCCACCTGGTACGCGGCCGCGAGCACGCGCCGCACCTGGCCGACCACCGCGACGAGCCCGTCGACGTAGCCCGCCCGCACCGCGTCACGCAGCTTGGCGAAGCCGTCCTCGTCCCACGCCGGGCCGCCCGCCTCCGCCATCAGCTGGTCGACGACCGCGCCCGCCGCGTCCTCCAGCAGGTCGGCCACGCCCTTGTGCGGGTTGCGGCTGAGCGCCAGCTTGTCCTCATTGGACAGCCGGCCCTGCATCACCTTCGCGGGCGAGGCCAGGCCGAGCAGCAGCAGCCGGCGGGTGCCCGACCACATCGCGTACCGCTGCTCGGCCTCCGTCTCGAAGACGCCGACGCCGACCGCCTCACCCTCGTCGACGAGCGCGGGGTACGCGGTGACCGCGTACCCGGCACGCTCCTGCTGGACCGTGCGGGGCAGGGCGCCGACGTCCCACGCGCGCATCCCGTGCTTGGTGATCCCGGGCGCCGCGGCGGTGACCGTCTCACGGACCGTGGCCCGGAGCTGGGCCTGGAGCGCGGCGAGGTCTTTGCCCTCGGCGAGCGGCGCGCCGCCGTCGTCTTCCACCCGGAACGTCATCCGCAGGTGGTCGGGCACCTTCGACACGTCCCAGGCGTCACGCGGCACCGGCGTGCCGGTCATCCGCCGCAGCTCCCGCTCCAGCGCGTCGAGCAGCGGCCCGTCCGGCGCCATCCGGTCGAGCGCGGCGCGGGCGTAGTCGGGCACGGGTACGAAGTTGCGCCGCACCGGCTTGGGCAGCGAACGGATCAGCGCCACGACGAGGTCTTCGCGCAGGCCGGGTACCTGACGGTCGAAGCCTTCCGGACGCACCCGGGAAAGCAGCGGGAGTGGAATGTGGACGGTTACCCCGTCGGCCCCGGTACCCGGCTCGAACTGGTAGGTCAGCTTCAAAGCGAGCTCGCCCTGGCGCCACTCGTCCGGGTAGTCGGCCGCCTCGACGGCGCCGGCCCGCTCGTTGATGAGCATGGCCTTCTCGAACGTGAGCAGGTCGGGCTGGCTCTGGCGGGCCTTCTTCCACCAGCTGTCGAAGTGGCGCGCCGATACCACGTCGGCGGGGAGCCGCTGGTCGTAGAAGGTGAAGAGCGTCTCGTCGTCGACGAGGATGTCGCGCCGGCGGGCGCGGTGCTCCAGCTCCTCCACCTCGGCGAGCAGCTCGCGGTTGTCGCGGAAGAACGCGTGGTGGGTCTCCCAGTCACCCTCCACGAGCGCGTGCCGGATGAACAGCTCGCGGGACAGCGGCGGGTCGATGCGGCCGAAGTTGACCTTGCGGCCGGTGACCAGCGGCACGCCGTAGAGCGTGACCCGCTCGACCGCCATCACCGCGCCCTGCTTCTTCTCCCAGTGCGGCTCGCTGTAGCTGCGCTTGACGAGGTGGCCGGCGAGCCGCTCCACCCACTCCGGCTCCACCTTGGCCACGATGCGGGCCCACAGCCGTGACGTCTCCACCAGCTCGGCGGCCATCACCCACTGCGGCTGCTTCTTGAACAGGGCCGAGCCCGGGAAGATGCCGAACTTGGCGCCGCGCGCGCCAAGGTACTCGTGCTTCTGGACGTTCTTCAGCCCGACGTGCGAGAGGAGTCCACTGAGGAGAGACAGGTGGACGCGCTGCCCGTCGGCGGGCGGCGCCTTGGGTGGCTTGACGACTTGGCGCAGCTGCCCGTACAGATCCTGCCACTCGCGTACCCGCAGATAGTTGAGGAACTCGTTGCGGCACATCCGGCGAAACTGGCTCGACGACAGCGCCTTCTGCTGCTCCTCGACGTACTTCCACAGGTTGAGGTAGGCGAGGAAGTCCGACTCCTTGTCGACGAAGCGGGCGTGCTTTTCGTCGGCCGCCTGCTGGTGGTCGGTCGGTCGCTCGCGTGGGTCCTGGATGGACAGTGCGGCGGCGATGACGAGCACCTCGTGCACGCAGCCGTTGCGCTCGGCCTCCAGCACCATGCGCCCAAGGCGCGGGTCGACCGGCAGCTGGGCGAGGCGGCGGCCGAGCTTGGTGAGCCGGTCGCCGTCGAGCGCGCCGAGCTCGTGGAGCAGGTCGACACCGTCCTTGATGTTGCGGCGGTCAGGCGGCTCCACGAACGGGAACTCGGCCATGTCGCCGAGCCCGAGCGCGCGCATCTGGAGGATGACCGAGGCGAGGTTGGTGCGCAGGATCTCCGGGTCGGTGAACTCGGGGCGGGACAGGAAGTCGTCCTCGGAGTACAGCCGGACGCAGATGCCGTCGGAGGTGCGGCCGGAGCGCCCCTTGCGCTGGTTGGCCGAGGCCTGCGAGACCGCCTCGATGGGCAGCCGCTGCACCTTGAGCCGGTGGCTGTACCGCGAGATGCGCGCGGTGCCCGGGTCCACCACGTACTTGATGCCGGGCACGGTGAGCGAGGTCTCCGCGACGTTGGTGGCGAGCACGACCCGGCGGCCGGTGTGCTGCTGGAAGACGCGGTGCTGCTCCGCTGTGGACAGTCGTGCGTACAGCGGGAGGATCTCCGTGTGGCGCAGGTCGTGCTTGCCCAGCGCGTCGGCGGTGTCCCGGATCTCCCGCTCGCCGGAGAGGAAGACGAGGATGTCCCCAGGCCCCTCGGCGCACAGCTCGTCGACCGCGTCGAGGATCGCCTGCGTCTGGTCCTGCTCGTCCTCCGGAGGGCGATAGCGCACTTCGACGGGGTACGTGCGGCCGGAGACCTCGACGATCGGCGCGCCGTCGAAATGCCGCGAGAAGCGCTCCGGGTCGATCGTGGCCGAGGTGATGATCACCTTGAGGTCGGGCCGGCGGGGGAGCAGCCGCTTGAGGTAACCGAGGATGAAGTCGATGTTGAGGCTGCGCTCGTGTGCCTCGTCGATGATCAGCGTGTCGTACTGCCGCAGCATCCGGTCGTGCTGGATCTCGGCGAGCAGGATGCCGTCGGTCATCAGCTTGACCAGCGTGCCGTCGCTGACCCGGTCGGAGAAGCGCACCTTGTATCCGACGGCGGTGCCGAGCGGCGTGCCGAGCTCCTCCGCGATCCGGTCGGCGACCGTGCGGGCGGCGATCCGCCGCGGCTGGGTGTGACCGATCGCCCCCTCGACGCCCCGCCCCAGCTCAAGGCAGATCTTGGGCAGCTGGGTGGTCTTGCCGGAGCCGGTCTCGCCCGCCACGATCACGACCTGGTGGTCGCGGATGGCCGCGAGGATGTCGTCTTTCTTCTGGCTGACCGGGAGCGCCTCGGGGTAGCTGATCTCCGGCAGGCTCGCCCGGCTCTCGCGGCGGGCGGCAAGCCGCATTTCCCGATCCATGTCCCGACAAGTTTATCCCGCCTGGCCAGCGCTTTTTTCGCCGACGGGTGCGCTGGCCAGACGGGCTGGGGTGGGGGGAGTCAGCTGATGTCGAAGAGGGGACCGGTGATGGTGAGGCCGAGCTCGTCACCGGCGAACGAGATCAGCGCGAACAGCATGAGGGAAGCGCCGGCCAGCGCGATGTCCTTCTGGAACTGCACCATCTCACCCTGCCGCGCCTGCGGGTCGGTCTCCTTCCAGAACGCGTGCATGAGCAGTGCCGTGGGCACCAGGAAGACGACCAGCAGCAGGGCGCCGAGGTCCGCCCAGATGCCGAGCAGCACCATCAGCCCGCCGGCCGCGAGCAGCAGACCACTGACGAACGTCGCGGCGAACGCCTGTGGCACGCCCTTGCTGGACGCGTAGCCGGCCATGGCCTTGGTCTGGGTCAGGTGGCCCACCGCCGAGCCGAGGAAGAGCGCAGCGAAGAGAATGCGCCCGATCAGTACGAGTATGTCCATGCCTACCTCCACCAAGGAGACGACTGTGACCAAATCTCTTGACGGATCAAGTATCGTCGCGTCAACTACCTGGATCAAGCGATGACCGTCGCTGGAATGGGTGACCGGGGCCGGTGGCCTCTTAGAGACATGTCGCGTTTGCGAAGCGGGTGGGCTAGTGACCTGGGCGGGGACCTGGTTGCAGACTTCCGCATGGCGCCCCCACAAAGGAGCACGGCCCTGTGCCGAAGGCAAGCGGGTGGTCCTCGCGGTTACCGCCGCGAGGGTCCCCTAGCCGGGCCCTGAACTCTCGGCCTGGCTCGCCGCCAGCTCGTCGAGGATCTCCCGGCCGAACTTGGCCAGCTTGGCCTCGCCGACGCCGCTCACCGTGCTGAGCGCTTCGAGCGTGCGGGGCGACTCGGCGGCGATCTGGCGGAGGGTCGCGTCGTGGAAGACGACGTATGCCGGGACGCCGAGCTGCTGCGCCGTCACGGCACGCCATCCGCGGAGCCGGTCGAAGATCGGCTTTGTCTCGGGCGTCAGCTCGGCGACGGCCCCGGCCTTGCTCCTCGACTTGGCCGCCCGGGCGGCCCTGGCGGTGGCGACCTTCTCCGGCTCGCGTCGGAGCTTGACCTCGCGCTGCTTGCCGAGCACGGCCTTGCTGGCCTCGGTGAGCGCCAGCGTGCCGTACTCACCTTCGACCGTGAGCAGGCCCTGGGCCAGCAGCTGGCGCACCACCGCACGCCACTCGCTCTCGCTCAGCTCGGTGCCGATGCCGAAGACGCTGAGCTGGTCGTGCCGCCACTGCGTGACCTTGTCGGTCTTCTTGCCCAGCAGGATGTCGATCGACTGGGTGGCGCCGAAGCGCTGCCCCCGCTCGCGGTGCAGCCGCAGCACGGTGGAAAGCAGCTTTTGCGCGGCGATCGTGCCGTCCCACGACTCCGGCGGCGCGAGGCACGTGTCGCAGTTGCCACAGGGTGCGCTCTGCTGCCCGAAGTAGGCGAGGAGCTGCACCCGCCGGCACTCGACCGTCTCGCAGAGGGCCAGCATCGCGTCGAGGTGTGCGGCCAGGTTGCGCCGGTGGGCCAGGTCGCCCTCCGAGCCGTCGATCATCTTTCGCTGCTGCACGACGTCTTGCAGCCCGTATGCCAGCCAGGCGGTGGAAGGGAGACCGTCGCGGCCGGCGCGGCCCGTCTCCTGGTAGTAGCCCTCGACCGACTTGGGCAGGTCGAGGTGGGCGACGAAGCGCACGTCGGGCTTGTCGATGCCCATGCCGAACGCGATCGTGGCGACCATGACCACCCCGTCTTCGCGCAGGAAGCGGGCCTGGTTGGCCGCGCGCGTGCGGGCGTCGAGGCCGGCATGGTAGGGCAGCGCGGTGATGCCGTTGTCGACGAGGAACTCGGCGATCTTCTCCACCGAGGCGCGGGAGAGGCAGTAGACGATGCCGGCGTCGCCCGCGTGCTCGGTGCGCAGCAGGTGGAGCAGCTGCTTGCGAGGCTCGTTCTTGGGCACGATCCGGTATTGGATATTGGGCCGGTCGAAGCTCGCCACGAAATGGCGGGCGCCTTCGAGCCGCAGGCGCTTGGCGATCTCCGCGTGGGTAGCGGTCGTGGCGGTGGCGGTGAGCGCGATGCGCGGCACGTCCGGCCACCGCTCGTGCAGCATCGAGAGCGCGAGGTAGTCGGGGCGGAAGTCGTGGCCCCACTGCGACACGCAGTGTGCCTCGTCGATGGCGAAGAGCGCGATGTCGCCCCGGTCGAGCAGCCGCTGGACGCCGGGCGTGCCGAGCGCCTCCGGCGCCAGGTAGAGCAGGTCGAGGTCGCCGGAGAGGAACGTCGCCTCGACCGCGCGGCGGGTGTCGAAGTCGAGCGTCGAGTTGAGGAAGTCGGCCCGCACGCCGAGCGCGCGAAGCGCGTCGACCTGGTCCTGCATGAGCGCGATGAGCGGGGAGACGACCACGGCGGTGCCGCGGCGCACCAGGGCCGGGATCTGGTAGCAGAGTGACTTGCCGCCGCCGGTGGGCATGAGCACGAGCGCGTCGCCGCCCCCGCTCACGTGCTCGATGATCTCGTGCTGGTCGCCGCGGAACGAGTCGTATCCGAAGACCCGGCGGAGGACGCGGAGCGCCTCAGTCTCAAGATCTACAGCGGGGGCCACCCACCGATTCTACGGGCGGTCAGGCCGCCGCGCGGTATGCCTCGGCGAGCCATGAATACTCCGACCGTCACGGTGCCGGCGTGTACAGCGCCCAAAGTGGACAGAAAATCGACCAGCGCATCGTAGATTTTCGCGATATGCCGGCGACCACGGTGCGAAGCACTCGTCGACGGTCAAACAGCGACAGGGCCGAAGGGTTGATTGACACCTACCGCGCGTAACAGGAGGCTCACGCGTGGACGACCCTCAACATAGAGGAGGCGCAATGAGGACAGCACGGTTGGCGACAGCCTGCGTGCTCACTCTGGTGGGTGCGTTGACACCCGCCATACCGGCAGGAGCTCAGGCGCCGTCGAGACCCGGCGGCGGAGCGGACAAGCTGGAGGTGTACGTCGGCACGCTCACGCCCCAGCAGATCGAGACCACCCGGGCCGCCGGTGTGGATCTCGAGGAGGCGTCGGTCGCGACGGACAAGTCCGGCAATTCCGCCATAGAGCTGGTGTTGAGTGGCTATCAGGCGGCGAAGCTCGCGACCAAGGGCGTGAAGCTGTCGCCGAAGAAGGTGGAGGGCAAGACCGCCTCGCAGACGCTGCGCGAGCAGGCCGCGGAGGGCTGGTCGGCCTTCCGCTCATACAGCGAGCCGGGTGGCATCCGTGACGAGGTCACGGCGACCGCGGCCCGCTTCCCCAAGATCGCGAAGCTGGAGAGCATCGGCAAGTCGCTCAACGGCCAGCCGATCCTCGCGGTCAAGGTCACCAAGGGCGCTCGCAACGTCCCCGACGGGCAACGGCCCTCGACGCTGTACATCGGCGCCCAGCACGCCCGCGAGTGGATCACGCCCGAGATGGTGCGCCGGCTGATGCACCACGTGCTCGACTCGTACGGCACGGACCCCGAGATCACCGCGCTCGTCGACAAGACCGAGCTGTGGTTCATCCCCGTGGCCAACCCGGACGGGTACGACTACACGTTCACCCCGGACCACCGGCTGTGGCGCAAGAACCTGCGCGACAACGACGGTGACGGCCAGATCACCACGCTCGACGGTGTCGACCCCAACCGCAACTTCGCGTACAAGTGGGGCTACGACAACGAGGGATCCTCGGCCGACCTCGCGAGCGACACATACCGTGGCACCGGGCCCAACTCGGAGCCGGAGACGCAGGCGCTCGACAGGCTCTTCCGCCGGGTGGGCTTCGAGTTCTTCATCAACTACCACTCCGCCGCCGAGCTGCTGCTCTACGGCGTGGGTTGGCAGCAGGCCACGCCGACGCCCGACGACGAGATCTACAAGGCGATGGTCGGTGACGACGCCAACCCGGCGGTGCCCGGCTACGACCCGGACATCTCGGCCGAGCTCTACATCACCAACGGCGACACCGACACGCACGCCACCGTCAACTACGGCACGCTCGGCTTCACGCCGGAGATGTCCACCTGCCAGACCGCGTCCGCCTCCGTGCCGGACGACGAGTGGGAGCCGGAAGACTGCGTCAGCACGTTCATCTTCCCGGACGACGAAGACCTGATCGCCGCCGAGGTCGCGAAGAACATCCCGTTCGCGCTGGCGGTTGGCAAGTCGGCGCTCGACCCGGACGAGCCGGTCTCGGTCGTCGGCCGCACCACCCCCGACTTCGTGGTCGATTCGTTCGACGTGTCGTACGGGCGCAACCAGCCGGTCGCCACGATCGCCCGCCGGGCGCTCAAGGACGTCCACATGCACTACACGATCAACGGTGGCCGCCCCAAGACCGTCGACGTCAAGGAGTGGAAGGGCGGCGAGAAGTACGGCGACACCCACGACGACTACTACGCCGAGCTGCGCGGCAAAGTGGCCGGGGCAAAGCCCGGTGACCGGGTCGAAGTGTGGTTCACCGGCCGCAAGGCCAAGAAGGGCATCGTCGCCAGCGACCACTTCACGTACACGGTCAACAGCGACATCGGCGGCGAGGTCCTGGTGCTCGCGGAAGAGGACGTGACCGGCCTCAGCCCGGTGCAGACCGGGTTCACCTCCGCCAAGTACGCCGACGAGCACGTCGCCGCGATCAACAAGGCGGGTTACACGACCGACGTCTACGACTTCGACACCCAGGGTCGCAAGGCACCCCACCCCCTCGGCGTGCTCTCGCACTACAAGGCGGTGGTCTGGGAGACCGGCGACGATGTGATCCAGCGGTCGCCGGGACAGGTGCCGGGCACGACCACCAAGGCCGCGCTCGACACCGAGCTGGCCGTGCGCGACTACCTGAACGAGGGCGGCAAGGCACTCGTCGGCGGGCAGAACGCGTTGTTCGCCCAGGGTGCCAACGGTGCGTACTTCTACAACCCCGCCGCGCCCCCCGAGTGCACCGACCCCGACGACGTGGTTTGCCTGCCACTGCTCAACGACTTCCCGCAGTACTGGCTGGGCGCGTACACGTATGTCAGCGGCGGCGGCACGGCGGCCGACGGCACGCACTACCCGATCGAGGGCCGCGGGCCGCTCGCCGGCTGGAACGGCACGCTCAACGCCGCGGGCTCGGCGGGCAACCAGACGCACACCGCCTCGTTCCTGCCGACGTCCAGCTTCCTGCCGCCCTCGGAGTTCCCGCAGTTCCGCAGCGAGATCGCGGGCGACTGGGACCGGCCGGGCGCGGCGCCGTTCGACCCGTTGACCGGCACCTGGTACGTCTACAGTGGCCAGTCCGACGAGTCGTACAAGCGGCTGACGCGCACGGTCGACCTGACCGGCGCCTCGAGCGGCGAGCTGCGGTTCTGGACGTCGTACGACACCGAGGCGGAGTGGGACTTCCTCCTCGTCGAGGCGCACACGGTGGGCAGCGACGACTGGACCACGCTGCCCGACGCCAACGGCCACACCGGCACCGAGACCGGCGAGAGCTGCGCCTCGGGCTGGGTCGAGCAGCTGCACCCGTTCCTGGCTCACTACCAGGGTGACGACTGCTCGCCTACCGGCACGACCGGTACGTGGAACGCCGCCACCGGCCCGTCCGGCGGCTGGGTGGAGTGGTCGGTCGACCTGTCCGCGTACGCGGGCAAGCAGGTCGAGCTCTCCATCTCGTACGTCTCCGACTGGGGCACCCAGGGCCTCGGCGTCTTCGTCGACGACGCGCGCGTCCTCGCCAACGGCGCCACGGTCGCGGAGACCTCGTTCGAGACGGACCTCGGCGGCTGGACGATCGCCGGCCCGGCACCGGGCTCCGCCCCGAACACGACCGACTGGGCCCGTTCGCAGGCGGCGTTCGACGAGGGCGGCATCGTCGTCACTCCGGATACCGTCTACACCGGATTCGGCCTGGAGGGCCTCGCACCGGCCGTCCGTGACGACCTTGTGGCACGGTCGCTCGACCACCTGCTCGGCTAGCTCCACAGTGGTTCGAAGGGCCCGCGCCGGACGGCGCGGGCCCTTCGCCCGTTCAGGCGGAGACGGTCACCACCCGGACCGCGGCGGCGCCAAGCTCGTCGGACTCGGCCAGGTCGACCTCGGCGGTGATGGCCCAGTCGTGGTGGCCGGCCGGGTCGTCGAGGATCTGGCGCACCGTCCAGCGGCCGCGGCCCTGGTCGATCATCAGCAGCGCGGGGCCGCGGGCGTCGGGGCCGGTGCCGATGTCCGTGTGCTCGGCGAAGTAGGGCTCCAGCGCCTCCTCCCAGGCCTCGGCGTCCCAGCCGGCCTCGGCGTCGAGCGCGCCGAGCTCGTCCCAGCGGCGGAGGGCAGCCAGCTCGACGCGGCGGAAGAGGGCGTTGCGGACCAGGACGCGGAAGGCGCGGGTGTTGCGGGTGACCGCCGGCGGGCGCTCGTCGACCGGGGCCTCGGCGGGCCCGTCGGTGCCGCCGCGGAGGCGCTCCCACTCGTCGAGGAGGCTGGAGTCGACCTGGCGGACCAGCTCGCCGAGCCACTCGACGAGGTCGATCAGCTCCTCGGTCTTGGCCTCGTCGGGCACGGTCTGGCGGAGCGCCTTGTAGGCGTCCGCGAGGTAGCGCAGCACCAAACCTTCGGAGCGGGAGAGGCCGTAGAAGGCGACGTACTCGGTGAATGTCATCGCCCGCTCGTACATGTCGCGGGCCACCGACTTCGGCGAGAGCTCGTGGTCGGCGACCCAGGGGTGGCCCTTCCGGTAGGCCTCGAAGCCGACCTCCAGCAGGTCGGCCAGCGGCTTGGGGTGGGTCACGTCTTCGAGCAGCTCCAGCCGCGCCTCGTACTCGATGCCGTCGGCCTTCATCGCGGCGACCGCCTCGCCGCGGGCCTTGAACTGCTGCGCGGCGAGCACCTGCCGCGGATCGTCCAAGATGGACTCGATGACGGACAGCACATCCAACGGATAGGAAGGACCGTCGCGGTCGAGCAGCTCGATCGCGGCGAGCGCGAACGGTGACAGCGGCTGGTTGAGCGCGAAGTCGAGCTTCAGGTCGACCGCCAGGCGGATCGGCGCGCGGGTCACCACGCCGGCGGCGAGCAGCGCACGATACATCGCGATGGCCCGCCGGATGTGGCGGCGCTGCGTGGCCGGGTCGTCATGGTTGTCGGTGAGAAGATGGCGCATCGCGGCGAACGCGTCGCCGGGACGGCCGATGACGTTGAGCAGCATCGAGTGGCTGACCGCGAAGCTCGACGTGAGCGGCTCCGGCTCGGCCTCGACGAGCCGGTCGAACGTCGGCTTGCCCCAGCCGATCGAGCCCTCCGGCGGCTTCTTGCGCACGACCTTGCGGCGCTTCTTCGGGTCGTCGCCGGCCTTGGCGAGCGCCTTCTCGTTTTCGATGACGTGCTCGGGCGCCTGCACGACCACGTTGCCCACCGTGTCGAATCCGGCCCGGCCGGCGCGGCCCGCGATCTGGTGGAACTCGCGCGCCTTGAGCAGCCGGGTCTTCGTGCCGTCGTATTTGCTCAGCGCCGTGAAAAGCACCGTCCTGATTGGAACGTTGATGCCCACGCCGAGCGTGTCGGTGCCGCAGATCACCTTGAGCAGCCCGGCCTGGGCGAGCGTCTCCACCAGCCGGCGGTAGCGGGGGAGCATGCCCGCGTGGTGCACGCCGATGCCGTGGCGCACCAGGCGCGACAGCGTCTTGCCGAAGCCCGCGGTGAAGCGGAAGTTTCCGATCGCGGTGGCGATGGCGTCCTTCTCCGCGCGGGTCGCCAGGTTGACACTCATCAGCGCCTGCGCCCGCTCCAGTGCGGCGGCCTGGGTGAAGTGGACGATGTAGACCGGTGCCTGGTGCGTGGTGAGCAGCTCCTCGATGGTCTCGTGGAGAGGCGTCGTCACGTACGAGAAGAAGAGCGGGACCGGCCGCGCGGCCGAGCGGACGACGGCGGTGGGCCGCCCCGTGCGCCGGGTCAGGTCCTTCTCGAAGAAGGAGACGTCGCCGAGCGTGGCGGACATCAGCACGAACTGGGCCTGCGGCAGCTCCAGCAGCGGCACCTGCCACGCCCAGCCGCGGTCGGGCTCGGCGTAGAAGTGGAACTCGTCCATCACGACCACGCCGACGTCGGCCTCGGCGCCCTCGCGTAGCGCGATGTTGGCGAGGGTCTCGGCGGTGCAGCAGATG
>Ga0081539_10000431_pt1 | contig 89181 bp, 59 predicted proteins | sample TabmetS4T2R2_FD_71023 | JGI IMG/M metagenome (GOLD analysis project Ga0081539, IMG submission 71023) | Tabebuia heterophylla rhizosphere microbial communities from the University of Puerto Rico - S4T2R2 | ecosystem: Host-associated > Plants > Roots > Rhizosphere ...
GCCGCCCCGGGCGCGGAGCCCCCCCCCTCCCGCCCCGCCCTGCCGCACGACCCGGTCACCTCGCTGGACATCCTCACCGGCGACGGCGACGTCGTCACCGCGACCCGCGACAACGAGCACGCCGACCTCTTCCACGGCTTCCCCCACTCCTACGGCTCGCTCGGCTACGCGCTGCGGCTGACGGTCGACCTCGAGCCGGCCGCGCCGTACGTGCGGCTGCGCCACGTCCGCATGGGCTCGATCGACGAGTGGCTCACCGCCCTGCGCCACATCGCCGACCACCTGGAGTTCGACGGCACGCGGGTGGACTTCGTGGACGGCGCCTACTTCGCGTCGGACGCGGTGTACCTGGTGCTCGGGAACTTCACCGAGGAAGCCCCGTACCTGTCCGACTACACGCGGCAACGCGTCTACTACCACTCGATCCGGCAACGCACCGAGGACTACCTCACCACCTACGACTACCTGTGGCGGTGGGACAACGACATGTACTGGACCTCGCGGCTGTTCGGGCTGGAGAACCCGGTGATCCGCCGGCTGTGGCCGCGCCGGCTGCGCAACTCCGACTTCCTGCGCAAGGTCCAGATGTTCGACCGGCGGTTCAACCTCACCTACCGCGTCCGGGAACTGGTCGGGAAGCCGTTCGAATGGGTGCTGCAGGACGCGGACCTGCCCGCCGAGGCCGTTCCCGAGTTCATGGCGTTCTTCGACCGCGAGGTCGGCGTCAAACCGGTGTGGCTCTGCCCGATGCGGTTGCGTGAACCCGTTTCCCTGTACCCGATGGAACCGGGCAAGCTCTACGTCAGCGTCGGTTTCTGGTGGCTCGTGCCGCGACCGAGGCACCAGGCGCCCGACCACTACAACAAGATCATCGAACGGAAGATCACCGAGCTCGGCGGGCACAAGCCGCTGTACTCGACGACGCACTACAGCGAGGACGAGTTCTGGCTGCAGTACGGCGGCGGGGGCATCTACCAGAAGCTCAAGGACACCTACGATCCCGAGCACCGGCTGTCCAGCCTGTACGACAAGTGCGTGCTGGCGGTCTGACCCATGGCCGCGAAAACGGCACCGGGACCGGTGCTCCCCTTCGGCGTGCGCCGGTTCCGGACCGACGCCGCCGCGATCATGGTCGGGCTACGCCGGGCCTACGGCGACGTGGTGCGGTTCCGCGTCGGGCCGACGCTCATGCACCAGGTGGCCGGGCCGGAGGCCGTCCGCGAGGTGCTGCACGACGGCACGAGCTACCGGCGCGGCAAGGTCTACGGCGGGTTCGAGCTGTTCTTCGGCAAGGGCCTGCTGACCACCGACGGCCACGCGTGGAAGACGTTGCGCACCACGGGCGCGCCGTTCTTCCGCGCCGGCTTCCTGCACCCGAACGTGCCGGCCATCACCGGCGCGGTGCACGACCTGGCCGAACGGTGGGCAGAGCTGGCGCGGCGGGGCGAGCCGGTCGACATCGTGCCCGAGGTGATGCGGCTGGCCTTCGACGTGGTCACGCGCGTGCTCTGCGGGTACGACCTGCGGCACCGCGCGGACGAGGTCATCCCGGCGATCGTCAACGTGCTGTCCGCGATGTTCCCCGGCAGCCCGGAACTGCTGCTGCCGCACTGGGTTCCCGGGCCGCACCGGGCCCGCCTGCTCGCCACGCAACGGGTTCTCGACGACGCGGTGGCCGAGCTGATCGACGAACGGCCGGACCGGCTCGTCACCGCGTTGCTCGACGCGTCCGATGTGGACACCGGGAAACCCTTGTCGCGCCGGCAGGTCATGGACGAGCTGAAGACCCACCTGCTCGCCGGGCACGAGACCACGGGTTGCGGGCTGGCCTGGACGCTCCACGAGCTGGCGGCGCACCCGGCGGCCGGCGAGCGGTTGCGGGCGGAGGTGGTCTCGGTGCTGGGGGACCGGGACCCCTCCGCCGAGGACCTGCCGAAGCTCGCCTACCTGGGCCAGGTGGTCGACGAGTCCCTGCGGCTGCACCCGCCGATCCCGATGTTCCCGCGCGAGCCGGTGCGTGACGTCCAGGTCGGCGGCTACCGGATCCCCGCCGGCAGCACGCTGTTCGTGTCGCCGTTCACCGTGCACCACGACCCGCGGCACTGGCCGGACCCGGAACGGTTCGACCCGGACCGGTTCGCGCCGGACCGGCCGGGACCGGCCCGGTACACCTACCTGCCGTTCGGCGGCGGGCAGCGGCGGTGCATCGGCGCACCGCTCGCCGAGCTCGAGATCCGGATCGCCGTCGCGATGATCGCGCGGCGGTTCCGGCTGACCCCGCTGCCCGGCCACCGGGTGGACCCACATTCGTTGATATCGCTGCGACCGCGGTCCGGGCTGAGGATGCGGATCGCGGAGACGCTGGGAGTGAGATGACTCGGATCGCGATCATCGGCATGGCGTGCCGCTACCCGGACGCCGCGTCGCCGGAAGAGCTGTGGGCGAACGTGGTCTCGCGGCGCCGTGCGTTCCGCCGGCTGCCGGACGAGCGCACGCCGCTCGCCGACTACCACTCCCCCGACCCCGCGGCCGAGGACCGGTTCTCCGCGTCGAACGCCGCGCTGATCGAGGGGTACGAGTTCGACCGGGTCGGGTTCCGGATCGCCGGCAGCACGTACCGGTCGACGGACCTGACCCACTGGCTGGCGCTGGACATGGCGGCCCGGGCGCTGGCCGACGCCGGTTTCCCGGGCGGCGAGGGGCTGCCGCGTGAGTCGACCGCCGTGATCGTCGGCAACACGCTGACCGGCGAGTTCACCCGCGCCAACGTGCTGCGGCTGCGGTGGCCGTACGTCCGGCGGGCCGTCGCGTCCGTCCTCTCCGGACAGCCGGGAACGGACGTCGAGCAGGTCCTGGGCGAGCTGGAGAAGGTGTACAAGGCGCCGTTCCCGCCGGTCGACGCCGACACGCTGGCCGGCGGGCTCGCGAACACGATCGCCGGGCGGATCTGCAACTACTTCGACCTCGGCGGCGGCGGGTACACAGTGGACGGCGCGTGCTCGTCGTCGCTGCTGTCGATCACGCACGCGTGCCGTGCGCTGGTCGACGGCGACGCCGACGTCGCGGTGGCCGGCGGGGTGGACCTGAGCGTCGATCCCTTCGAGCTGGTGGGTTTCGCGAAGACGGGTGCGCTCGCGGCGGACGAGATGCGGGTGTACGACCGCCGGTCGGCGGGGTTCTGGCCGGGCGAGGGCTGCGGGATGCTGGTGCTGGCGCGGGAGGAGCACGCGCGGGCGCTGGGGCACCGGATCTACGCGCTCATCGCGGGTTGGGGTGTGTCGTCGGACGGCAGCGGCGGGATCACCAGGCCGGAGGTGGCGGGGCAGCGGCGGGCGCTCACGCGGGCGTACGAACGCGCCGGCTTCGCGCCGTCGACCGTCGGCTACTTCGAGGGCCACGGCACGGGCACGGCGGTCGGCGACGCGACGGAGATCGCCGCGCTGTCCGCCGTGCGTGCCGGCGCCGTGCCGGCCGTGCTGGGGACGGTGAAGGCGAACATCGGGCACACGAAGGCCGCGGCCGGCGTGGCCGGCGTGATCAAGGCGGCGATGGCCGTGCACGAGCAGCTGATCCCACCGACGACCGGGTGCGTCGAGCCGCACCCGGCGCTGGACGGCGCGCCGGTGCGGGTGACCGACCGACCGGAGCCGTGGCCCGTGGGGCCGCGGCGGGCCGGCGTGTCCTCGATGGGGTTCGGCGGGATCAACACGCACATCGTGCTGGCGGACGCGGGTGAGCCACGGCGCACGCCGGTCATCGGGTGGACCGCGCAGGACGTCGAGCTGCTGCTGTTCGACGCGGACACGCCCGCGGAGCTGGTGGCGAAGGTGTCCGCCGCGGCAGGGCTCGCGACGCGGTCGAGCTACGCGAACATCGGGGACCTGGCGGCGCGGCTGCGTGGTGAGCTGGCCGGGCGGCCCGTGCGGGCGGCGGTCGTCGCCGCGAGCCCGTCGGCGGCGGCCAGCAGGCTGACCCGCCTGGCGGCGCTGGTTTCCGATGGGGCGCAACAGGTCCTGGACGGCGACGTGTGCTACGGCCGGGTGCGGCGGGCGCCGCGGATCGTGTTCGCGTTCCCGGGGCAGGGGTCCGGCCGGGGTGACGGTGCGACGCTGCGGAACCGGTTCGCGGACGTGGACGGGTTCCTGTCGGGTCTGGCGTTGCCGGCTGGTGACCCGGTCGAGACGTCGGTGGCGCAACCGCGGATCGCGGCGGTGTCGGCGGCGACGCTGCGGTTGTTGACGCGGTTGGGGATCACGGCCGGCGCCGCGGTGGGGCACAGCCTCGGGGAGCTGACGGCACTGCACTGGGCCGGGGTGATGGACGCGGCGACACTGGTCCGGCTCGCGGCGCGGCGGGGCCGGCTCATGACGGACACGAGCGTGGGCGCCGGGGCCATGGCCGGCATCGCCGCGAGCGCGGCGGAGGTGGCGGAACTACTGGGCGACAACGGGTCCGTGGTGATCGCGGGGCTCAACGCGCCTCGGCAGACCGTGGTGGCCGGACCGGCCGGCGCCGTCGACGCCGTCGTGGCGCGGGCCGAGCGGGACGGGTTGCGGGCCACGCGGCTGCCGGTCTCCCACGCGTTCCACTCGCCGCAGGTCAGCGCGGCTTCGGGACGGTTCGCCGACTATCTCGCCGCGGAGGAGCTGCGCCCGCCGCGACGGCCGGTCGTCTCCACCGTCACCGGGGCCGCGCTCCCGTCCGACACCGACGTGCCCGCGCTGCTCGCGCGGCAGATCACCGCGCCGGTCCGCTTCGCCGAGGCACTCGCCGAGGCCGCCGCGGACGCCGATCTGGTCGTCGAGGTCGGGCCCGGGCGGGTGCTCGCCGGGCTCGTCGCGGAGACCGTGCCCGTACCGGTCGTCGCCACCGACGCCTCGCTCGCGGGCGTGCTCCGGGTGGCGGCCGCCGGGCACGTGCTCGGGGCGCCGGTCCGGTACGCCCCACTCTTCGACGGGCGGTACGTCAAACCGCTGCCCGAGACCTTCCGGTTCTTCGCCAACCCCTGTGAGGTCAACGCGCCCGAGGTCGAGACGGTGGAAACCGTTGTCCCGGCGGAGCCGCCGGGCGGGAGCCTCGAGCTGGTCCGGCGGCTGGCCGCCGAACGGGCCGAACTGCCGCTCGAGGCCGTCGATCCCGACAGCGGGCTGCTCGACGAGCTCCACCTCAGCTCCATCACCGTCGGGCAGCTGGTCGCGGACGCCGTGCGGGCCAAGGGTTTGCCGCCGGCCGCCGCGACGATCAGCTTCGCCACCGCGACCGTCCGGCAGATCGCCGAGGCCCTCGACGAATTCGACGACCTCGACGGAACGCCGGGCGAGCAGTCCACGACGGTCGACGGGGTGGCGCCCTGGGTCCGGCCGTTCGCCGTCGAGTTCGTGGCCGCCGCGCCGCCGGCACGCACCGGTCGCGGCGATGACGGCGCCTGGCAGGTGTTCGCCTCGCCCGGCCACCCGCTCGCCGAGCGGCTCCGGGACGACCTCCAGCACGCGGGGATCGGTGGTGGCGTGCTCGTGTGCCTGTCCCCCGGCGCCGGGCCCGGCCCGGCGCTGGCCGGCGCGAAGGCCGCGCTGGCCGGGCGGCAGCGGTTCGTCCTCGTGCACCACGGTGCGCACGCCGGCGCCGCCGGGCTGGCGAAGTCGCTCTTCCTCGAGGCGGCCGGGCTCGACGTGGTGATCGTCGAGGTACCGGCCGTCGCCGAGGCCGTGCCGTGGGTCGTGGCCGAGGCCGGCACCGGGGGCTTCACCGAGGTGCGGTACGACCGCGGCGGTGCCCGGACCCGGCCCGTGTTGCGGGTTCTCTCCCCGGCCCCGCCGAGGGCTCCGCTCAGCGACACCGACGTGCTGCTCGTCACCGGTGGCGGCAAGGGGATCACCGCCGAGTGCGCACTTGCCATGAGCGCCGGCACCGGGGCCAGGGTCGCCCTGCTCGGCCGTTCGTCCTCTTCGGACACCGAGCTCGCCGCCAACCTCCAGCGGTTCTCCGACGCCGGGGTCGACTTCCGCTACCTCCGCGCCGACGTGACCGATCCGACCGCCGTGCGCGCGGCCGTCGAGGAGGTCACCCGGGCACTCGGCGACGTCACGGCCGTGCTGCACGGCGCCGGGCGCAACGTCCCGCGCCGGCTGTCCGAAGTAGACGACGAGGAGCTGGCCGCCACGCTCGCGCCCAAGGTCGGTGGGCTGCGTGCCGTGCTCGACGCCGTGGACGCCGCGAAGCTCCGCCTGCTCGTCAGCTTCGGCAGCATCATCGGTCGGGCCGGGCTGGCCGGGGAGGCGCACTACGCCACCGCCAACGCCGCCCTCGCCGAGGCGACCGAGCGGTTCGGCCGGGCGCACCCGCACTGCCGATGCGTCACGCTCGAGTGGAGCGTCTGGGCCGGCGCGGGCATGGGTGAACGCCTCGGCGTCGTCGACTCCCTGCGGGACAACGGGATCACGCCCGTCACCGTCGAGGACGGCCTGGCCGTCCTGCGGGACGTCCTCGCGCGCGACACGCCGCCGGCACTCGTCGTGAGCGGGCGGGTGGACGGGCTGCCGACCATCGCGGTCGAGCAGCGCGAGCCACCGCTGTCGCGGTTCACCGACCGGGTGCTCGTCGACTACCCGGGCGTCGAACTGGTCACCGAGGCCGAGCTGTCGACGGCCACCGACCCGTACCTGGACGACCACGCACTCGACGGGAACCTCCTGTTCCCGGCCGTCCTCGGCATGGAGGCCATGACCCAGGTCGCCAGGGCGGTGGCCGGGCGGGACGACCTCCCGGCACTGGAGCGGGTCGAGTTCACCCGGCCGATCGTCGTGCCGCCCGGCGGGACGACCGCCATCCGCGTCGCCGCGCTCGTGCGGGACCAGCGGACGGTCGACGTCGTCATCCGCAGTGCGGAGAGCGGGTTCGCGGCCGACCACTTCCGGGCCACGTGCCGGTTCCCGCGGCCGGCGCTCGTCGGCGAGCCCGCCCCGCCGCCCGCGGACCGGCTGCCGATCGATCCGCGGGCCGATCTCTACGGCGCCACCCTGTTCCAGGGCAGGCGGTTCCAGCGGCTCGTCGGCTACCAGCAGCTCAGCGCGGCCCGGTGTGTCGCGGAGATCGACGACTCGTCCACAGTGGACTGGTTCGGCCGGTTCCTGCCCGACGCCCTGCTGCTCGGCGACCCCGGCGTCCGGGACGCGTTCATGCAGGCCATCCAGGGGTCCCGGCCCGACCAGACGCTGCTGCCGGTCGGGGTCGAGCGCGTGGTGCCCGGCACGCTCGGCACGTCGAGGCTGGTCCTCGCCGGGCTGGAACGGCTCCGGGAGCGGGACGAGGTCGTCTGGGACCTGACCGCGCGGGACGAGTCCGGCGCGGTGGTCGAACGCTGGGAGGGACTGCGGCTGCGGGTCGTGGCGACGAGGGACGATCCCCTGCCGCCGGCACTGCTCGGGCCTTATCTGGAACGCCGGCTCGACGAGCTGCGCGGCGGGCCGGCCCCGGAGGTGGCGGTGCGGACCTCGGGAGGACGTGAATGAACTACTTCGAGTGGCGGCACATCGTCTCGTTCGAGGAGACCAACCTCGTCGGCAACGCCTACTACGCCAGGTACGTCAGCTGGCAGGGGCGCTGCCGGGAGATGTTCCTGCGGCAGACGTGCCCCGAGATCCTCGACGAGCTGCGGGACGGGCTGAAGATGTTCACCCTGAGCGTCTCGTGCGAGTTCCTGGCCGAGGTCACGGCGTTCGACGAGATCGCGTTGCGGCTCTCGCTCGAGGAGCTGACCCGCACCCAGATCGCGTTCGCCTTCGACTACGTGCGCACCGGCACGGACGAGCTGATCGCCCGCGGCCGCCAGCGCGTGGTCTGCATGCGCACGGAGAACGGGACGACCGTGCCGGCGGTCGTCCCGCCCCCGCTGCGGCAGGCCCTGGAGACGCTGGGGAAAGCCCCGGCCGGCACGGTGTTGCGGTTCACTCCGGCTTAGCGGAGGTCAGCAGCAGGCACAGGATCGTGACGCCCGCGACCAGGCCCGCCACCAGCAGCATCGGGTCCAGGGTCGCGGGCATCGCGGCCTGGGCCGTCTGGGTGGTCTGCTGGGCCGGGGTGCTCGTGGTCGTCGGCGGGGCGGTCGTGGTCGGTTGCACCGGAGGTGGGGCCGCTGCCGGGGCCTCCGTCGTCGTGACGGGCGGCGGTGGGGCGGCGGTTTGGGGTGCCTGGGTTTCCACGGGTAGGACGACGACCTGGGCCCGCATGTCCGGGTGCACCGAGCAGTAGTAGGCGTAGGTGCCGGGCACGGTGAACGTGAACGACCAGCTCTGCCCCTGCGCCAGCAGCGGCGAGGAGAACGCGGCCGGGCCATCGGTGGTGACCGCGTTGTGCGGGGCCTGGTCGTGGTTGGTCCAGGTGACGGTGTCGCCGACCCGGATGGTGAGGGTGGCCGGCCCGAAGGCGTAGTTCTCCATGGCCACGTGCTGGGTCGCCGCCTCGGCGTGGGCGGGCGTCAGCAGGAACAGCAGGCCCACGATCACCAGTAGCCGCTTCATGGCTTCCTTCCGCGAGGCACAATGAGGTCGGTGGCCCGGCCGGCCTCTCTACGGCCGGGCCACCACCCACTAACAGGTCAGCTGCTCCGCGGCGGGCTTCAGCACGGTCTCCAGCCACACGGTGTGGGTGAGGACGTACTGGTCGACCGCCAGGATGTCGGTGACCTGCTGGAGCGGCGAGCGCTCCAGGTGCGCCGCCTCGATGTGCGCGATCACCGGTGCCAGGGTGTCCTTGACGACCTGGTCGGCCGTGCCGTCGAAGACCGGCCTGAGCACCTGCTCGAGCCACACGGTGTGCGTCAGGACGTACTGGTCGACCGCCAGGGCGTCGTTGACCTGCTGGAACGGGGACCGCTCGAGGTGTGCGGCCTGGACGTGGGCCATGAACGCACTCAGCGCCGCCGACGACACACAGCTGCCGGCGGCCGGCGGCGGCGTGGTCGGCGGGGTCGAGCCGCTGCCCTCGACCGTGACCGACGCCTTCATGTCGGGGTGGATCGAGCAGTAGTAGTCGTACGTGCCCGCGACGGTGAAGGTGTACTGGTAGGTGTCGCCCGTGTTCAGCGTCGGCGAGGTGAACTTCACCGGGCCGTCGCTGATCACCACGTTGTGCGGGGCGGTGTCGTGATTGGTCCAGACCACCGTGTCGCCGACCGAGATCGTCAGGGTGGCCGGGCTGAACTTGTAGCCCATGATCTCGACCGACGTGGTCGACGCCGTGGTGGAGTTGGCGGCGGGTGCCGCGGCGGGCTCGGCCGCCGCCGGTGCGGCCGCGGCGGGCAGGACGTCGCCCACCGCCGGCAGCGCGGCGGCGGGTGCGGCCTGCTGCCCGGCCTGCGCCGCCAGGTCGACGCCTGCCGGCGCCGGTTCGGACGCCTTCAGCGAGGACAGCGCGACCAGGAAGCCCGCCATGGCCAGCAACGCCACCAGCGGCATCAGCCGGCGGCGCAGGCCCGGCCTGTCCTCGGGCTTGTCGGATGAGTCCATCCGGTGTCTCCTTTCGTTGACGGTCAACGGCCGGGACTGGCCGTGACGAGCAGGCTCGCCGCGACGATCACGAACACCACGAGCGTGGTCTCGGCGGCGACGGAGTAGACGAAGGGGCGCACGGTGGCCGCGTCCCCGCCCCGCTCGACGGCGAGGTCGAGGCGGCGGGACACCCAGAGCCGGCTGCCCTGCGCGATCAGCAGCACCAACGCGAAGATCGAGAGCTTGACGATCAGCAGGCGGCCGTAGTCGGTGCGGAACACGGCCCCGACCGAACCGACGACCTGCCAGGCCAACACGAGCCCACCGGCGACGATCAACGCGACGGACCCCATGGCGAGGCGGGAGTACCGCGGGACGACGTGGGCCAGCTCGTCGGGTTGGCGGCGGGGCAGCACGCCGATCAGCAGGACGGCGAGACCGCCGACCCACAGGACGATGCCGGTCAGGTGGACGAGCCCGGCGAGCTGCGCCCACAGCGGTTTGGGTGCGTCGAGGGCGTGGCCGATCATTCCGTTGGTACGCAACAGACCCAGCCCGACCGCGCCGGCGCCGACCCGCCAGGCGGTCGATCGCGCCGCCTGCTCTCCCCGGCGGAGCACGTCGGCGAGTACGACGCCGGCCAGCACCCACAGCAACGCCCGCGCGAACCAGACCCGGCCGAACTCGAGGTCGAGGACCTGGCCGAGGAGGTCGGCGGAGAACGCGTCGCCGAAGGGCCGCCCGCTGACCCAAACCCCTTCCAGCCCGATGGCGGCGACCGTCCCGAGCAGACCGAGGAGCCAGCCGGTCGTGACGACCTTGCGGGCGCCGCGGGTGCCCGCGCCGGCGGGCCAGAGCACGGCGAGGAAGGCAAGGCCACCGAGGAACAACGCGGCACCGAAGTAGTCGAGCCCACGCGCGAACACGTAGACCGCCCGGGCGATGGTGATGGTCATCGGCTCACGCCTTCCACGACGACCGCGACACCGAAGCGGCCGGTCCACGCGCGGGCGATGGAGTTCGTCATCCGCCATCGCCGGTCAGCGCGGCCGCCGTCGTGATCGCCATCGAGGCTGGCGCCGAAGGTTGACACGGGGCCATGAACTGGTCCAGCGGCAGGACCGACCGCGCACGCGATGGAGTTCGTCATCCGCCGTGGCCGGTCGGCGCGGTGGACGTCGCCGTCGCCATCCGGGCCAGCGCCGAAGGTTGGCACGCGGTCATGAACTGGTCCAGCGGCGTGCCCCCGAGAAGCACCGACAGGACCAACCGCACACACGATGGAGTTCCTCATCCGCCGTGGCCGGTCGGCGCGGTGGACGTCGTGGTCGGTGTCGGGGTGGGTGTCGCGGGTTGGCAGGTGGCGATGAGCTGGTCGAGCGGGGTGCCCTCGGGAAGTGCCGGCAGGACCGCCACGGTGGTGCCGATCAGACCGGGCGCGGCGCCGAGGCCGAGCGCGTCCGTGGCCCGGCCGAGCGTGCCGAGGAGGGTGTCGACCGCCGTGGGGACGAAGCCCGGCTGGCACGGCGTGGTCGGCGGGGTGGTGGTCGGCGGTGTCGTCGTTGTGGGCGGCGGCGGCATCGGGTGTCCGGTGTAGTCGTTGCCCGGCGGCGGTTGCGGCTCGGTGGCGACCGGGACCGCGCCGCCACCACCGGAGGATCCGCCGCCGGTGGAATGTGCTTGCGGTGCCTGGGTTTGCGTCGTCGTCACCGGTGCGGTCGCCGGTGGGTGGTCGTCCGGCGCGGGTGCCGCGCCGGACTCCGTGCCCGGCCGGCTGCCCAATCCGGACGCGAAACCGATGACCACGACGACCGCGCCCACCAGGCTCGCCGCCACGACGTGTTCCCTGCGCAACAACCTTTTCGCCACGGGGAGTCAAGTTGTCAGAACCACGTGTTACCGGCGGTATCCCGCATATGACTGAGCAGTAAAAGTGATCTCACGACCGATTGGCGGTGTGCGTGAGGACTGTTCGGAGGAATTGGCAACATACCGGACGTTCGCCCGTCATGCCATGGAAACAGGCTCCGCGGGGTGAAGGTTGCGCTCCGTGATCTCCGCGGGGATTTCATTGGTATAGGCGGGTTAACGGCACCCCTCTGGTGGCGGCTTGTCCTGGGTGGGGTTGATCCAGAAAGCTTCCCACGAGCCCATTGGCGGCGATTGGGGATGACGCATGTCCAGACGTTTGCACGCGGGACTGACAGCCGGCCTCCTGGTCGCGGGTCTCGCTTTGATCGGCGCGCCGGCCGCGTCCGCGACGGTGCAGCAGGGCATCGGGCACGCCACGAGCCCCGCACAGCCGTACCAGGGCAACCCCGACGCCGCGGACTGGCTCGGGTCCTATGTGGTCAACGGGAAACAGGTCTTCTGCGTGCAGTTCGCCTACCTGGCGCCGGACAGCGACGAGCTGTACCAGCCGGGCACGCCGCTGAAGACCAAGTGGAACACCGACCTCCCGCCGGCCGTCGCCGCCGACATCTCCTACCTGCTGCTGCGTTACGGCGACACGAAGAAGCCGGACGAGGCCGCCGCGCTCGCGCACCTCCTGCACAGCTGGACCGCCGGCCCGCAGACCCCGGCGCAGCTGGACCCGGCCAACGACTTCCGGCACATCGCCTACGACGCGCCCTTCCACCTGGCCAAGCTGCCCGCCGGCGCGCAGGCGGCCGTGCAGGCGCTGACCGCGGACGCCGCCGCCAACCGCGGGCCGTGGACGGCGTCCGTGATCGCGCCGACCGCGCCGCAGACCATCGGGGTCGCGGCCGACTGGGGCATCACGGTGAACAACGCGGCCGGCAAGGGCGTCGCGACCGTGCCGGTGACCGTCACCGCCGTCGACGCCACCTTCCCCGACGCGGCGGGCAAACCGGTCACCAGCGGGACGATCACCACCGGCACGAGCACGCCGTTCGTCCTGAAGGTCACGCCGACCGGCACGTCGCCGAAGATCGACATCCAGCTGGCGAGCCCGGCCGAGGTGCCGGTCGTGCAGCAGGCCGTCCAGCTCGAGACGCAGCGCATCATCAGCACCGGCGGGGAGAAGCAGCTGACCGCCAGCGGCCGGGTGACCGCGTCCCCGCCACCGACGACCACCACGCCGCAGGTGCCGAGCCAGATCCCGGCCGGCGGCTCGCCGGACGCGCCGGTCGCCCAGGCCACGATGGACAGCACGCTGTCCGGCGGCGCGATCGCCGGCATCCTCGGCGTGCTCGTGCTGGCCGGTCTGGTGCTGTGGCAGCTGGTGCTGCGCAAGCGCGAGCGGGTGTGACCGTGGTGGGCCGGCACCGCAGGCGACGCCGCGGTCTGCGGCGTGCCGCCGTGCCGGCCGCCGCCGGCGCGGTGCTGCTCGCGGCCACGGTCGCGGTGGCCGCCCCGTCGTCCCCGGTCGCCGGCACCCCGTCCGCGATCGCCATCGAGACGGCGAACCGCGCGCTGGTGGGTGCCAGGCCGACCCCGCGGCCGGCGCCCACGACTGCCCCGCCGCCGCCCGCCACCTCGACCCCGGCAGCGCCGGCGCCACCACCCGCCCAGCCGAACAACAGCGTCCGGCTCGCCCGCGGCGGCACGGCGACACTGGTGCCGATGGAGGTCGTCAACGGGGTGCTGCCCGTTCCCGAGGGCGTCCGGGAGGCCGCGTGGTGGGGCGCCGCCCTCGACGCGGGCGCCGGCGCGACGGTGCTCGCCGGGCACGTGAACTGGCGCGGCGCGACCGGGCCGTTCGCCGAGCTGTGGCAGGCGAAGCTCGGTGACGTGGTCACGGTGCTCGACGAGGACGGCCGGGCGTACCGGTTCCAGGTGCGGCAGCTGGTGACCGTCCACAAGGACCAGTTGCCGGGCCGCGCGCAGGAACTGTTCGGCCAGGACGGCGCCCACCGACTGGTACTCGTCACGTGCGGCGGCCGCTGGGTGGGCGGCCAGGACGGCTACGAGGAGAACCGGATCGTCATCGCCGAGCCCATCGCCTGAACTGTCGCCGCTGCCCTGAAAGGCGCGTTCGAGACATCGGCGATGCCCTGAAAGGCGCTTTCGGGACGCTCAACGTCCTGATAGCGCCTTTCATGGCACGGTCGGTGTCCTGAACGCGCCTTTCAGGGCACGGCGAGTGTCTCGAACGCGCCTTTCAGGGCGGGTCACCCTGCGGGTGAGGGCCGGGTGCCCGGGTGCCGCGTCAGGCGCAGACGTTCTGGGTGCTGTTCACCAGGGTGTTGTTGCGGAAGACCGTGTTCGTGCCGCACGGGCTTTCGCGGATGGTCTGGTTCGTGACCGTCAGGTTCTGGATGTAGATGTCGGAGTTGTTGGGGAACTCCGTGCGGGCCGCCAGGCGGATCTCGCCGCCGCCGGACACCGTGCCGCTCTGGCCGGCGATCGTGACGTTGTAGCAGTTCTCCACCAGGATGGCGTTGTTGCCGGTGTTCGCGATGTCCACGCGGTCGATGGTCAGCCCGCCGCTCTCCGACACGCAGAACACACCGCGGCCGCCGCCCCGGGCGCGGACCAGGCCGACGCGCACGTTGGTGGGATAGCTGCTGCCGATGCGGCCGTTGCGGTTGGCCACGCGGAACGCCGCGTACCCGGTCCCCGCGCCGGCGTTCTCCGCGTCGACCGTGCCCACCGTCGCGTTGACCGTGTCGTTCAGCAGGAGCCCGGAGTCGTGCGTGTTGCGGGCGGTGACCGTGCCGATGGTCAGACCGTCCACACCGTACGTCTCGACGCCGTGGGTGCCGGTGCCGGACACGTACACGTCGTCGATGCGGATGTTCCTGCTCCGCACGCTCGTGTCGCCGCGGTTGTCGATCCGCACGCCGAGGCCGCCGGACAGGCGCATGTCGATCTGCCCGAGGATCACGTTGGTGACGTTGCGCATGAAGATCCCGTACAGCGGCGCGCCCGTCAGGTACAGGTGCTGCACCTCGACCTGGGTGGTGCCGCGCGAGTACACCGGCGCCTGGTCACCCGAGCCGGAACCCGTCACATTGATCGTGCCGCACGCGTCGAGCACCGTGTAGCTCGGCAGGGAGATCCGCGCCCCGGCGCTGATCGTGCCGCCCTGCCACACCACGACCCGCTCCTTGCTGGTGCGGCCGGCGGTCAGGCTGTTGACCGCGGCCTGCACGGCGGCCCGCATGTCCGTTCCCGTGTAGACGGTCGAGCCGCCGCGGCGGGCGGTCCACGTGCCGCCGCTCGCGTACGCCTCCGCCTGGAACGTCCCGCTGCCACACGTCGCGGCGGCCGCCTGCTGGGCCGGCAACACGACGAAGGAACCGATCAACGCGACGACGGCCGCGGCGGTGCGCACGCGGCGAAGTGAGGTTCGGGGCACCGTTGCCACCCTCTCCGCAGGAAAGCGTTTGCCTCAAGGCAGGGTAAAGCCCGGTGCAGCCGGTCGTCAACGGTAGGTAATTTTGTGCGCGCTCCCAGTATCAGGATTCGGGAGCGCGCACAAAGTGGGTCAGGCCGCGACCCAGAAGGCGTAGTCCGCGGTGTAGGGCACCGAAACGGTGGTGCCGTCCGTGCACGCACCCGCCGGCGCGACCCCGCCGGTCGTGTTCAGGCGCTGGATGTAGGTGACGGCGGCGAAGATGCCGGGCCCGCGGTTGGCAGTGGCCTTGAGCAGCAGCTGCGGGATGGCGCCCTCGACCGGCGAGTTCGCCTGCGCGGCGGCGGTCACCGAGCTGCCGTCCCGCACGGAGGTCCACACCGGGCCCTTCGAGTGCAGGACCTCGGCCCGGCCGTGGTAGCGGAGGATGGCGTCCGGCTGGAGGAAGACCCAGGCGCCGGCCGTGCACTGGTAGGTCTGCACGCCCTGCGCGGGCATCACGGCGATCTTCTTGTTGCCGTCGGGCACCTTGATGGCGTCGGGCACCGTGTCCCGGTGCGACGCCCCCACGGCACCGGCTGTGCTGGCTGCTCCCCCGAGACCCACCGCCACCAACGCGGCGACGGCCAGGCTCACCAAGACTCGTCTCATGTCGTACGCACTCCAGTTTGTGTCGTGCCGGCGGTCTTACCGGCACCACGCACACGAGTGGTCAGAGCAGCCGAGTTCACACCGTTATCGTCCCGTTGCCAAGCATGCCCGAAGGTCCCGACTCGGACGAACGCGACGCCCGGGCCCTTGACTCAGGCCCCGATGCCTGTCATGGCACGGACCTCCAGCTCGTCCGAGCGCTGGTCGTCGGCGCGGTCGCGGCTCATGACGGTGCCGAGGAAGCCGAGCAGGAACGACAGCGGGATCGACACGATGCCGGGGTTGTTCAGCGGGAACAGGTGGAAGTCCACGCCCTTGATGATCGAGTTCGCGCCGCCGGAGAACACCGGGGAGAACACGATCAGCAGCAGGCAGATCCCGAGCCCGCCGTACATCGAGAACAGCGACCCGGTCGTGTTGAACCGGCGCCAGAACAGCGTGTACAGGATCGTCGGCAGGTTCGCCGACGCGGCGATGGCGAACGCGAGGGCCACCAGCGACGCCACGTTCTGGCCGATCGCGAGGATGCCGCCCGCGATGGACAGCAGGCCGATCACGACCGCGGTGATGCGTGCCACGCGCAGCTCCGCGCCGGGGGCGGGGCGGCCGTGCTTGATCACGTTCGCGTACACGTCGTGGGCGAACGACGCCGACGCGGTCAGCGTCAGGCCCGCCACCACCGCGAGGATCGTCGTGAACGCGACGGCCGCCACGATGGCCAGCAGCACGGTCCCGCCGACCGAGAACGCCAGCAGCGGCACCGCCGAGTTCTCCTTGCCCGGCGCGGACATGATCGTCTTCGAGCCGACGACCGCGCTCGCGCCGTAGCCGATGACCAGGGTGCACAGGTAGAACAGCACCATCGCCCAGGTCGCCGACAGCACCGACCGGCGGGCCTGCAGCGCGTTGGGCACCGTGTAGAACCGCATCAGGACGTGTGGCAGCGCGCCCGCCCCGAGCACCAGCGCGAGCGACAGCGACACGAAGTCCAGCTTCGTGGTCCCGTCCTTGCCGTACTGGGCGCCCGGCTGGAGGACCTCGTCACCCAGCGCGTTGTTGTCGGCGGCCCGGTTGAGCAGGTCGGTCAGGCTGAACCCGAACTTGCCCAGCAGGAACACGGTCATCATCAGCACGCAGACCAGCAGCAGGCTGGCCTTGATGATCTGCACCCACGTGGTGCCCTTCATCCCGCCGACCAGCACGTAGAAGATCATGATCGCGCCGACGCCGATGATGACCAGGGCCTGACCAGAAGTGGATCGGACGTCCAGGAGCAACGCGATCAGCACGCCCGCACCGGCCATCTGGGCCAGCAGGTAGAACGCCGAGATGACCAGCGTCGAGTTGGCGGCGGCCGCCCGGACGGGTCGCTGGCGCATCCGGAAGCTGACCACGTCACCCATGGTGAACCGGCCCACGTTGCGGACCCGCTCGGCGAGCAGCAGCAGCGGAATGAGCCACGCGACCAGGAAGCCGATCGAGTACAGAAAGCCGTCGTAACCGTGCACCGCGATGGCGCCGGCGATACCGAGGAATGACGCCGCGGAAAGGTAGTCACCGGACAGCGCGACGCCGTTCTGCACGCCCGTGAAAGCACCACCGGCCGCGTAGTAGTCGGCGGTCGTGGTGTTCCGGCTGCTCACCCGGTACACCACGAAAAGGGTGACCACGACGATCGCGAGGAAGATGCTGATGTTGAGGATCGGGTCGCCGTCCATGATCAGTCCTCCCCGGCGAGCCGGCGCAGCTCGTTGATCTCCGGGTCGACCTTTGTCCTGGTGAACCGGGCATACCACAGCATGATCACGACGGTGGTGACGAACTGCGAAAGGCCGAGCAGCAACCCGACGGTCACGCTGCCGAACACCCGGTTGGACATGAACCCGGACGCATAGGCCGCGAGCAGCACATACGTCATGTACCAGGTGAAGAAAAGGATGCTCACCGGCAGGATGAAACGGGTCAGCCGGCGCCGAACCCGAATGAAATCGGGGTGCTGCCGAATAGCGGCGAAGTTCGGCTCGGCATTCTCGTCAGTGGGGAACCCGGCCGAGTAATCGTTCGCTCCCGGCTCGAAGGCGACGTATTTCTCCGGCTCCGGCGCACGCGTGAACGCCGACGCTTGAGTCATGGCGGGATTCCCTTCTCGGTGAAGCTTGCGAAAGCGTAACCACCGCGCGCCCAGAGTCAAGTCCCCTTTGGTCCGAAAGTTACGGTATACAGCAAGATCGAGAAAACGACTTGCCATGATCGGCTCCGGCAACGGAGAGTGCTCGTTCGGTGGCGTAAACGGCGCTTGTATCTTGACACGACGGCTCCCTAAATTGACTGGGATTGTCGGGCCGGCCGGGCGTGCCCGAGAGCTAATGCCGTGTGGGTGAGGTGCGATCTCGTGAGCTCGGTCGAGGAGACTGCCCCCGACCAGACCGGCCGTCGCGGAACGTGGTGGTCAGCCACGGTTCAGTGGCGCAACTGGCCGCTGCTGGTCAAGCTGGGCATGGTGCTCGTCGTGCCGGTGGTCAGCGCGCTGGTGCTGGGCGTGCTGCGGGTCAGGGCCGACGTCCAGCTGGCCGACTCGTACACCGCCACCGAGCGGGTCGCGGCGCTGCGCACGCAGTTCGTCGCCGTGCTGGCCGCCGTCGAACAGGAGCGTGACCAGGCACTTCGCGTGGGTGGGCAGCTCGACCCGGCCGCGAAGGCGACCGACCAGGCCGTCGCCGCCATGAAGGAGGTCGTGCGCCGGGACCCGGAGCTCGGCGACCCGACCAGCGGCTACGGCGCGCTCGTCCGTGCGCTCGACACCCTGCCGGCGGCCCGGCGGCAGGTGACGGGGGGCGCCGAGGGAACAGTCGTGCTCAGCGCGTACAACGCGGTGGTCAACCCGGTGCTGGAGTACGACCGGTCCCTGGTCGGCCGGTTCCCCGACGAGGACCTGGCCGGCACGTCGCTCGCGCTGAGCGAGCTGCTGGGCATGACCGAGCAGGTCCGGCTGGAGCAGGCCATCGGCAACCTGGCGCTGCGCGACCGCGCGCTGCCCGAGGGCGTGCGGCAGCTGCTGGTCGAGTCCGCCGTCCGGCTCGACGACAAGCTCGAGGACTTCCGGTCGCAGGCCCCGCCCGAGCTGACCGCCCGCTACGACGACGCCGTCCAGGGCGACAACGTGATCGCCTACGAGCGGCTGGTGAACGCGCTGCGCACCACCGACCCGGCGGCGCTGCCGTTCACCCAGGACCAGTGGGACCGGAACTCGAACGCCACGGTGGCGCTGATGAACGACCTGACCAGGAGCGCGGCGACCGGCCTGCGGGCGGACTCGGCCGCGCTGGCGGAGAGCATCAGCAACCGCGCCGGCCTCGAGTCGGTGCTGCTGCTCACGATGGTGCTGCTCGCCGCGGGCATCGGCGGTGGCCTCGGCCGGTACCTGCTGCGTTCGGTCGGCACGCTGCGGCGGACCGCGCTGGACGTGGCGCACGAGCGGCTGCCGGCCGCGGTGGCCAGCATCCGGAAGGGCGAGAACGTCGTCATCCAGCCGGTGCCGCTGGCCTCCACCGAGGAGTTCGGCCAGCTGGCCCGCGCGTTCGACGCGGTGAACGACCAGGCCGTGCGCTCGGCCGCCGAGGAGGCGAGCCTGCGCAGCAACCTCGCGAACATCTTCACCAACCTCTCCCGGCGCAGCCAGGGCCTGGTGGAGCGGCAGCTGCGGCTGATGGAGCAGCTGGAGCAGAAGACCGAGGACCCCGAGCAGCTCGAGAACCTGTTCAAGATCGACCACCTGGCCACCCGGATGCGGCGCAACAACGAGAACCTGATGGTGCTGTCGGGCACCGGGTTGCTGCGCCGGTTCGCCGAGCCGATGCCGCTGCCGGACGTGCTGCGGGCCGCGATCTCGGAGGTCGAGCACTACCAGCGGGCCGTGGTCCGGTCCGTGCCGGATGTCCGGATCGCCGGGTACGCGGCCGGCGACCTCATCCGGTCCATCTCCGAGCTGATCGAGAACGCGACGGCGTTCTCCCCGCCGGACGCCCAGGTCACGATCGCCGGCCGGCTGCTGCAGGACGGCTCCGTGGTGATCGACATCGTCGACCGGGGCGTCGGCATGGGCGAGCGGGAGCTGCGGGAGGCCAACGAGAAGATCGCCGGCGGCGGCGGTGTCGACGTGCCGATCTCGCGGCAGATGGGTCTGTTCGTGATCGGCCGGCTCACCTCGCGGCACGGGATCCACGTACGGCTGATCCCGCGCGCCGAGGACGGGTTGTGCGCGTCCGTGCTGGTGCCGGCGGGGCTGGTCAACATCGCCGACCCCGGCCAGACGGCCGTGATCGGGATGCCGGTCGCCGGCGGCGGCCCCGGCACGGCGGCGGAGTGGCTCGGGGCGGTCGACCGGGCCGTGCACGGCGGCCCGGGCATGCCGGACCCGAGTGCGGCGCCGCTCGTCGAACCTGTCGAACCGCGGCCGGCGGCCGCGGCGTGGGTGGCGCCCGCGGCGCGCACCGATGAGCCGTGGGTGACCGCGGCGGGTGAGGGATCGCCGCTGCCCAAGCGTGGCGCGGCCGAGCAGCCGGAAAGCCCGCGGACCACGGGCGAGCCCTGGCTGACCACCGCGAACGACGGGGCGCCACTGCCCAAGCGCGGTGGGCCCACCACCGCGGACGACGAGGCGCCGCTGCCCAGGCGCGGTGCCGGCGAGCCCTGGCTCACCACCGCGAGCGAGTCCTCGCCGCTGCCCAAGCGCGGCGCCACCGAGCAGCCGGACGGCGCCGGTGAGCACACCGAGGAGCCGTGGCTGGCCACCGCGACCCCGGTCGAGGACGCCGGGACCCGGTCCATGGCGGCGAGCTGGCTGACCGCGGCGAAGAAGGCCGAATCGGGTGAGCCGCTCGCGGAGGAGCGTCCCGCGACCGCCAACTGGCTCGAAGCGGCCCGCGGTGGCGCCCAGGCGCCTGCGCACTCCCCCGCGCCGGGCGATGAGCGCGCTGACGAGACGCCGGAGCCGGCCGGGGACGACGCGCCCACGCAGGTCGCGCTCCCCGCGGTGGCCCGCGAGGTGCCGGCCGAGGCGAGGACGACCACCTTCCTGCCGTACGAGCGGTTCGAGCCGGTCGAGGTGGCCAGGCAGCTGGAGTCGGCGGGGATCGTCGTCACGCTGCCGGAGCTGCCGTCGGCGGACACGCCGGCGTCGATCCTGTTCGCGGACAACACGATGGGTGGCGACGGTGGTCAGACCATGGGTGGGGACGGCCGGGAGCCCGGTTTCTCGTGGTTGCGGACCAAGCCGGGCGCACGACCAGCCACGGTGACATCGGAACCCGCCGAGACGCCAGTCGTTACAACTGGGCCGGCGGGGTTACCCAAGCGGGTGCCGAGGGGGCACCTGCAGGGCGCGACACGCGGGCAGCCGCCATCGGGGCAGCCGCCCGCCGCGTCCCGGAACGCCGACAGGGCACGTGGGTTCCTGAGCGGCTTCCAGGCGGGTATCCGCCAGAGTGAGAACCGTGAAGGGGAGTCCGGATCATGACGGGTGCGCACAGGTCTGAGCAGACCCGCCAGGTCGGCCAGTTCGGCTGGCTGGTCAACAGCTTCGCGGAGGGCGTGCCCGGGGTGGCGCACGCGGTGGTCGTGTCGGTCGACGGGTTGCTGCTGACCGCGTCCAACCGGCTGCCGCACGACCGCGCGGAGCAGATGGCGGCGATCGCGGCCGGGCTGGTCAGCCTGAACCTGGGTGCCGCACGGCTGCTCGGCGCCGACGAGGTCGTGCGCGCGGTCGTGGAGATGGACCTGGGCTCCTTGCTGCTGACCTCCATCAAGGACGGCTCGTGCCTCGCGGTGCTGGCCGTCCGCGACTGTGACATCGCGCAGGTGGCGTACGAGATGACGGTGCTGGTCGACCAGGTCGGGCAGATCCTCACCCCGCAGCTGCGCGCCGCGCTAGCCGCCGGCTGAGGCCCACGATGAGCTCCGACGACGAGTCCGAGTCCACCTTCGCGGACGTGTTCAACGGGCTCATGGGCGTGAGCCCGTCCCGCAGGCGCGGCGGGCGCCGTCCCGCGCCCCAGGAACAAGCCCAACCCGAGGCGGTGCCCCTGTTCGAGGAGGCACCCCGCGAGGAGAACGCCGCGAGCGTGCGCGCCTACGCCTGGACCGGCGGCCGGACCAGGACGAGCGCGGTACTGGAGATCGAGACCCTCATCTCGACCACCACCCGGGCCGAGGAGCTCATGCACACCATCCGCAGTGAGCACCAGTCCGTGGCCCGGCTGTGCCGCCAGACCAAGTCGGTCGCGGAGATCGGCGCGCTCTTGTCCCTCCCGCTCGGCGTGGTCCGCGTCCTGCTCGACGACATGGCCGGACTGGGCCTGGTCACCGTCCACACAACCCAGACCGCCGGCGACGGCCAACCGGACATGGACCTCCTGCGGCGGGTGTTGCGCGGCCTGAGCAACCTCCGCACCTGAGCCGGCTGGAGGACGTCCCCGCCCCCGCCCACCGGCCAGTGCCCTGAAAGGCGCTTTCGAGACATCGGCGAAGCCCTGAAAGGCGCTTTCGAGACATCGGCGAAGCCCTGAAAGGCGCTTTCGGGACGTTGAGCGTCCTGAACGCGCCTTTCATGGCACGGCCGGCGTCCTGAAAGCGCCTTTCATGGCACGGCCGGCGTCCTGAACGCGCCTTTCATGGCACGGCCGGCGTCCTGAACGCGCCTTTCAGGGCAAGTCACCCGCGCGGGTGCTTGCCGTTCGCCCAGGGGCCGCCTTCGTCGCGGTTGCCGCCGATGGGGCCGTGGCCCTCGAGTTGGTCGAGGATCTGCTGCTGGCGGGCGAGGCTGGGCCACTCGCCGGTGCGGGCGGCCTCCCTGGCGAGGAGGAGTTCGGCGGCGTCCTCCGTGCTCAGGGGTGGCGTCATGGTGTTGTTGCCCGGGCCGGTGGCGTACTGGAGGCCGTTCGTCCGGGCGTTGTCGACCATGTTCAGGTACGACGCGTCGGCGACGTCGCCGGCCCAGGTGTCGTTCGTGGCGCGGAACTGGGGGCGGAACGCGTAGTCGAGCTGGTTGAGCTGGATGGCCGTGTTCGGGTCGTTGCCCTCGATGCCGGCCCGCTGGGCGTCTCGGTAGGACTGGGCGTTGAAACCCGACGGGCCCTCGGCCACGCGGTTGCCGGTGCCGATGTGCGCGCGGTGGGACGCGTGGTCCTCCTGGTAGGCCCACGCGTGGTTCTCCAGCAGCTTCTGCTGGTGGCCGGCCCCGCGCCCGTCACCGCTGCCACGACCGATCACCTCGTAGCCGATCGGGTGCTCCGACTGGTGGGTGTCGCCGCTGACCTCGGTGTCGAACATGTCGGTCAGCCGCTGCTGCTCGCGCTTCTTGGCCCCGTGCGTGCCTTCCGCGTAGCTCTGCTTCGGCAGCTTGCTCGGGCCCGGATCGTCGTCATCGTCCCGCTTGCGCTTCTTCCGGTTCGCCTGCGTGCTCGGGCCCGGGCCGGCCTGGGCGTTCTTCCGCGGCCCGCCGGGCGGCTTCTTCCCACCACCACCCGTACCGCCGGCGAGCGTGCACGCCATGAGACCCAGCGGGTCGATCCACGCCGTCGGGTTCACGACATACGCCAGCGAGTCCGGGGACGGGTCCAGGCCGAGCGGATCATGGGACAGGTACCGACCGGTGTCCGGGTCGTAGTAGCGGTGGACGTTGTAGTGCAGCCCGGTCTCCGCGTCGTGGTACTGGCCGGGGAACCGCAGCGGCGTCGACACGGCCCCCGCCGGCGACAACACCTTGCCCCACAACGTCAGCCGCGCCTGCCAGGCAGCATTTCCGCGCTCGTCGACCAACTCCGCCGGCGCGCCGACGAGATCGGTGACCACGGCGTGGAACTCGGTCTCCCCCGTGCCGAGGACGCGGCGGGTCTGGGTGACGACCCGCGAGGTGCCCGGTTCCCACTCCCAGACGGTCACCGCCGAGCCGTCCCGGACCTCCTCGGCCAGGTTCGCGCCGTCCCAGGTGAACTGGACCTGCTCGGCGATCCGGCCCGTACCGTCCATGCGCTGCTTGCAGATCCGCCGGCCGAGCGCGTCGTACCGGTACCGCCAGCGCCGGCCGTCCGGGGTGACGACGCCGGTCAGCCGGTTGTCGTCGTTCCACTGGAACCGCCACGGACCCCTGGCCACCGTCCGGCCCTCGGCGTCGTGCGCGTACGCCGTGTCGCCGGCGGACATGAGCAGCGTGCCGAGGTACTGGCGGGGACCGCCGGCACCCGGCCAGCTGGCGTGCTCGACCGCGCCGGACGGCGAGTACGCGTAGCTCTCCTGCCAGCCCGGACCCCGCACGGCCAGCACCCGGCCGGCCGGGTCGACCTCCAGCGTGCGTGGGCCGGTCAGCGTGTCGTCGACCCGCGACAGGTGACCGTCCGGCAGGTAGCCGTACGCGCGGTGCCGCACGGTGCGGGTGCCGGCCCGCACGGTCTGCGTGGCCAGCCGGTCGCCGGCGTGCCAGCTCTGCCGCAGCTCGACCTCGGCACCCAGCCGGCGGGCCAGCTCACGCCCGGCGAGGTCGTGCTCGAACCGGACGGTGCGGCCCGCGGTGTGCAGTGCGAGCGGCCGGTCCGCGGCGTCGTAGGCGAACCGGGACAGCGCGCCCGACGGGGTGCGGCGGGTCGTGCGGCGGCCGACCAGGTCGTACTCGGAGCGGACCGTGCGGCCGTTGATGGACTCCGCGGTGACCCGGCCGAGCGCGTCGTAGGCGAACACGACCTCGGCGTCGGCGTTGCGGGCCGAGGTCAGGCGGCCGGCACCGTCGTAGGTGAACTCAGCGACCCCGCCGGCGGAGCGGCGGCGGACGACCCGGCCGAGGGTGTCCCGCTCGAACGCGACGGTCTCCCCGGCGCCGTTGCCGCGCAGCACGAGCTGGCCGGCGGCGTCGTAGCCGTAGTGCGTGGTGCGGCCGTTGTAGTCGGTCTCGCTGACGAGGTTGCCGGCCGGGTCGTAGGTGTAGCGCCAGGTGAGGCCCTGCTCGTTGGTCACCGACACCAGCCGCAGCTCGGTGTCGTAGGCGTAGGACAGCCGTTCCCCGTCCGCGCCGGTCTCGGCGACGAGCAGGTCGAAGTGCGTGTACTCGGCCGTGGTGGTGGCGCCGCGCGGGTCGGTGGCCCGGCCGCCGTCCCAGTGCCAGACGGCGCCGTCCGGGTCGGTCCGCGCACGCAGCTCGCCGGTGGCGGCCCAGGTCATCGTGGTCACGCCGCCGAGCGGGTCGGTGATCGTGCTGGGGTTGCCGAGGTCGTCGTAGGTGTAGCGGGTGGTGGCGCCGACCGGGTCGGTGATCACGAGCGGCAGGCCGGCGGCGTTGGACTCGATCCGCGTGACGCCGCCGAGCGGGTCGGTCACGGTGTTGACGTTGCCGGCGCCGTCGTAGGTGTACGTGGTGACCGCGCCGGTCGGGTCCATGGTGCGGACGAGCCTGCCGTCGCCGTTGTACTCGTGGTGCCACGCCGCGCCGTCCGGACCGACGACCACGAGCGGCCGGTTTCGCTTGTCGTACACCCGTTTCGCCTGGGTGCCGTCGGGCTGGGTGACGGTGGTGACCAGGCCGGCGGGGTTGCGTTCGTAGCGGGTGGTGCGGCCCAGCGGGTCGGTGCAGGCGAGGACGCGGCCGTGCTCGTCACGTTCGAAGCGGGTGGTGTTGCCGAGCGGGTCGGTCTCGGCGATCAGGCGCAGGCGGTCGTCGAGGTGGTAGCGGGTGGCGTGGCCGAGGGAGTTGGTGACGGTGGTGGTTCCCTTGTCGTAGGCCAGTTCCGAGTCGAGCAAGCCGCCGGCGCCCTCGGTCCGGACGCAGCGGCCGGCCTGGTCGTAGTGGTAGCGGTACCAGCCGTTCTCGTCCTCCCAGCGGGTGATCCGCCCGTCGGCGTCGTAGCTGAAGCGGGTGTGCTCCCCGCCGCCGAGGACCTCGACCAGGCGGCGGTTCTCGTAGCGGTAACGCATGATTTCCTTGCCGTGCGCGGTGATCGCGGTGACGAGGCCGTGCTCCGTGTGGAGGTCGAGGCGGTAGCCGCCGGAGTGCTCGATGGCCGTCGGGGTCCCGTCGGCGGCACGGTGGAAGTCGACACGGTTGCCGTCGCCGTCCACAATGGACCTCAGGTGCTCGCCGAAGCGCAGCACCTGGTCGCCGGTGGTGACCTCGTAGCCGTTTTCCGTTCTGCGCAGCGGGAAGCGCGGGCCGGTGGCCGGGAGGACCTCGTCGGCGCCCGGGATCGGGTAGGCCAGGATGGTGCCGTCGGCGAGGACGAGGTGCAGGCCGTCCGGTTCGGCCTCGATCCGTTGGTCCAGTGTGGACGCCCAGGACGCGCCGAACCAGCGACCGAGGCGGAAGCTGGACAGGTGGGTGCGGGAGACGGTGAGCGGGAGGGTGCCGGCGAGCTCGACGTCGTCCTGCGGCAGGACCATCCAGCCGGTGGCGACGTCGATCGGGTCGCCGCACAGGGACTTGTCCTTGACGGGTGTGCTGTGCGCGTCCGTGTCGAGGCCCTTGGCACGCGGCGGTTCCTTGGGGGTGCTGCTGGACGGCGTGGTGTTCGGGGCGTCGAGGCCCGACTCGTCCCTGGTGGGTGCCGGTGGTGGGTCGTGCCGGGCCGGCGGTGGGGTGTCCGGTCCCGGCTTGGCGCTGGAGGGCGTGGTGGAGCCGATGTCCGTGCCGTGGCCGCGGGTCGGCGGGCCGGACGGGTCGATCTCCAGCCTCCGCAACGCCTTCGAGGTGTCGCCGAAGATGTCGCCGGCGCGCCGGAGCAGCGGGATGAGCGACTTCATGGCCTTGATCAGGCGGGTGATGACACCGGAGATGCGGTTGGCGATCTTGGCCACCTCGGCGACCACCTGCGGCACCACCCAGGTGAGGCCGATGCCGAGCGTGAAGACCACCTGCAGCGCCCAGCTGACCAGGTGCCCGACGGCCTCGGCGATGATGTCGCGCACGAACGTCCGCACCGCGGCGACGACCTCGCCTCCCATCTGTACGCCGGACGCCGCGCCGGCCGCGGCCTCCTGCGCGGCGGCGATGAGGTTCGCGGTGTCGGCGCCCCGCGCGCGGTAGGCGTCACCCGCGGCGCCGCTCCAGCCGGCGGTGTCGCCGTTGACGAGGGTGGCGAGGTCCCCACCGATCGCACCGAGTTCCTTCGCCACGTTCTGCCAGGTCTCGGCGTGCGCGCGGACCTGGTCGGCGTCCCCGGCCAGCGCGTCGAGGGCCTCCCTGAGCGGGCCGACGTGTTCGAGCAACCAGCCGACCCCGGCGGCGAAGATCGAGCCGAACGGGTCGAGCACGGTGGTCAGGGCGTCGAGGGCGGTGCCGGCGACCCCCATCGCGACGGACGCCCAGTCACCGCTCTCGATGGCGGTCCGGACGTCGGTCGCGGACTCGAGCAGCGGAACGCCGCTGACCGCGGTGGTGGTGCTCTTCGGGGTGGCGACGAGTGGGTTGGTCATGTCCTATCGCAGGGGGTTGTCGTAGTCGTCCGGGTCCTCGTCGTCGTCCTCCCCGGACGCCGGGAAGCGGTCGCGGAGGTTGGTCAGCATGAGGTCCCTGGTCCGCGGGTCCTCGTCGCCCAGCTCCTCGGCGTACACCTCGCCGACCTGGTCCGCGATGCCGGACTGCGCGCGGTGCATGGTGTCGAGGATCATGGCCGACAGCTCGGCGAGCGGGATGTTGCGTGCCTTCTCGCCGAACTCGACGTCCGTGACACCGCCGTCGGCCCGGACGGTCACGGTGACGACGGCGCCGGGGCTGGTGGCGGTGAGCCGGAGCTCCTCGGTGCGGGCGGCCGCCTCCTGGTAGCGGCGGGCCTTGGCGGCGAACCCGTCGGACCAGCGCTGGAGGTGTGCCTGGGCCTCGTCGGGGTTCATTCGGCGGTCCTCCGGAAGGGTTGGGCGTTGGCCTCGTCCCGCTCGGCGTACTGGCGGGCGGTGGTGCGGATGTGCTCAGCGGTGGCCCGCATCCCGTCGACGGCGGCCGCGAGCGCGTCGACGGCCTTCTCTTCCATGGGGTTGACGATGGCCGGGACGAAGGCGCAGAGCAGGCCGTACGCCTGGTCCCCCATGGACGCGATCCGCGCGGCGGCGAGCGTGGTGTCGAGCCGGTCGGACAACCCGTCGACGTGGCTCCCGTGCGCGGTCAGCTCACCGGCGGCGATCTCGAACCCGGTCACCGGGGCCCCGCCAGCAGCTCCGTGACGGCGATGGTCAGCTCGGCCGGCCCGACGGGTGAGTAACGCTCCGTCGCGGTCGTCACCAGGTGGCGCCCGCGGGGTGTGTCGACCCAGCCGAGCATGTCCGCCCAGAGCCCGCGCCGGCTCCGCCCGGACGCGACGAGCAACCCGCCACCGACCCGCGGCTCGGCCGTGTCGGCCGGTGTGCCCGCCGGAGCCGGCGGCAACGTGGCGACGAGCGTGTCCACCAACTCGTCAGCGGGGAACGGCGCGAACCGCAGTTCCCCGCTGCTCGGCTGGGTGACCGACAGGGCCCGCACACCGTCCGAGACCGCGAGCACCGTCAGGTCGCCCGGCGCGCCGGTGATCGACACGGCCAGCCGGTGCTCCGCCAGCAGCTCGAACCCCGCCTGCACGGACGGGTGCAGCAGCCCACCCTCGACCAGCCCGCGGCGGTCCAGCGCCTCGTCGACGGCCGCCGCCAACGCGGCGAACCGCACGGGATCGACGGTGGTGCTCCCCAGCCGCAACGGGAAGAGCCTGGACCGCACGCCGAACGCCTGCCGCAGCACGCCGACTTCGACGGGGTCGAGCGTGAAGCCGACCTGGGCGGGCCCGACCAACAGAGATCGCGAGTTCACGCTTCTCAGCTTCGGCTCCGCGGGGTGGCGTAGTCATCGGCCACGGCACGTAGGTATTGGCGGTGTGCACCGGGCGAGTGGCGGATGCCTACTGCCCGGCACTGCCCGGCACTGCCCGCCCCCGCCCGCCGCCCCCATGCCCTGAAAGGCGCGTTCGAGACATCGCCGATGCCCTGAAAGGCGCGATCAGGACGTTCAACGTCCCCAACGCGCCTTTCAGGGCAGGAGCCACGTCTCGAACGCGCCTTTCAGGGCAGGAGCCACGTCTCGAACGCGCCTTTCAGGGCAGGAGGTTCATCAGGGCGCGGGTGCCGGCCTGATGCCTACTCCCCCACCGCCGCGCGCATGATCTCGATTCGCGACCGGAGGCGCAGCTTGGCCAGGATGTTCGACACGTGCGTCTGCACCGTGCGGCGGGACAGGAAGAGCTCGTCCGCGACGTCGGGGTTCGACATCCCGCGGGCGACGAGTTTCGCCACCCTCGCCTCGGCGGGGGTCAGAGCCGCCCAGCCCGTCGCGGGGCGGCGGCGCAGGCTGCGGGGGCCGCGACGAATACCGAACGGCCGCAGCCGCGCCTCCACCCGCCGCAGGTCCCAGGTCGCGCCCAGGCCGTTGTACACGTTCAACGCGTCCGTGAACGCCGTCCGCGCCCGTCCCGGCTCGTTCTCCTGCGCCAGCACGACCGCGGCCTCCTCCAGCGCGAGCGCCCGCTGCAGCGGCCAACCATGCTCGGCGTACCGGTGGGCGGCGGCCAGCAGGCCATCGGCGTCACCGTCGCGGAGGGCCTGGCAGCAGCGGGCGGCCGCGATCCGGTCGGCCTGCGGGTCGGCGTCCGCGTCGGCCTGGCACAGGGCTACCGCGGTGTCGGCGAGGGCGCGGTCGCCCACGGACAGCGCCAGGCGGACCAGGTGGGGCATCAGCTCCTGGCGCGTGCGCTGTCCCGGGATGTGGCTCTGCGCCAGCAACCCCGACAACCGGTCGAGCGCCTGGCCGGGCTCGCCGGCGGCCTCGGCGTCCAGTGACCACGCGGCGGCCAGGCGCCAGTTCGTCGGCAGCCGGGTCAGCTCGGCGAAGTCCGTGCCCGCCGCGGCGAGCCAGGCGGCCGCCGCCTCGCGGTCGCCGCGGTGCAACGCGATGAGCGCGCCGACCGCCGGCGGGTTCAGGTTGGCCCGGTTGCTCCGGAACTCCGCGTCGATCCCGTCGAGGTGGACGAGCGCGTCGTCCCAGTCGCCGTGCATGTAGCCGACCTCGGCGGCCGTGGCGAGCAGGCCCGCCGCACGGAACGTGCCCGCCTTCTCGGCCAGCACCAGCGCGGACGGCAACGCCGCCTCGGCCTCGCGCCACCTGCCGAGCACGGCCAGGTACGTCAGGCGGTTGTTGGTGAGCAGGAGCCGCAGGTCCGTCGACTCCGGGTCGTCGCCCAGCGACGCCAGTGCGCGGTCGATGCGGGACACGGCCGTCGGGGCGTCCACGACGAGCGTCGACGCGTGCAGTGCGCAGCCGAGGCTCAGCCGGTCGCCCGACCGGGTGGCCTCGTCGAGTGCGCGGGCCGCGGTGGCGGCGGCCCGGTCGACCTCGCCGAAGGTCGCGAAGTTGATCGCCGACCAGGCGGCCAGCCGGGCCCGCAGGTACAGGGGGACGTCCTGGCCCACGGGTGCCGCCGCCAGCGCCAGCGCCTCCTCGGCGTGGCCGGTGCGGCCGGCGGCACGCAGGCGCAGCATGGTCATGGTCGCGGCGAGCGCGGGATCGTCCGTGTGCGCGGCGACCTCGGCGGCGAGCCGCCCCGCCTCCGGCCGCCCCAGCCAGAACAGGACCTGCGCCGCGCGGGCGGCGAGGACCGGCCACAGCTGGTCGGTGGGGCTGTGGGTGACGCGCACGAGCAACTCGGCGGCGACCTGCGGCACCGCGTACAGCATCGACTCGGGCACCTCGGCGAGCCACTCGGCCACCCAGCGGTCGGCGGAGCGCGGCGCGGCCAGCAGATGCCGTGCCACGACGTCGATCCCGCGCCCGGCGGCGGCCAGCTCCCGGGCGAGGTGGCCGTGCAGGCTCTCGACGGTCGCGGCCGACGCCTGGCCGACGAGGACCTGCCGGATCACCTCGTGCCGGAACGCCAGGCGCGAGCCGGTCTCCCGGATCGCCCCGGCCGCGATGGCCTCCTCGACCGCGACGGTCAGCTCGGCCACCGACCGGCCGGTGGCGATGACCAGCTCGTCGACGTCGAAGTCGTTGCCCAGCAACGCGGCGACACGCAGCACGTCCGCACTGGGGAACCGCAGCCGGCCGCCGATGGCGACCGCGAGCGAGTCGGGCACGGCACCGTCCGCGCCGTGGAACTCGCCGTCCTCGACGAGGCCGTCCCTGACGAGCGCGTCGACCAACTCCCTGACGTACAAAGGGTTTCCGCCGGCTCGGCCGAGTTCTCGCCGCAGGCGCGGACCCGGTCGCGTGCCCAGGACGCGCTCGGCGAGCCGGTCGGTGTCGTCCGCGCCCAGCGGGCCGAGGTCGACCAGCTCGCCGTGGCGTTCGCGGGTGAGGTCGTGCAGGCGGGCGACCGTCGCGCGGTAGGGCGCCGGGCGGTCGGTGGCGAGCAGCAGCAACGGGATCTGGTCGACCGCGCGGGCGAGCCGGTTCCACAGCAGGAGACTCGGCTCGTCGGCGAACTGGAGGTCCTCCAGGACGAGCACGACCGGACCGGCCGTGCAGAGGCGGTCGACGAGCTCGAGCAGCCGCTCGCCGGCCGCCAGCACGGGGTCGGCGGCGCCGGTGTCCTCACCGCGGAGGAGACGGTTGATGGCGGCCTTGGCCGGGTCCTCCGCGCGGGCCGAGACCCCGAAGGCGTCGGCCAGCACGCGGAGCGGAAACGCCTGCGCCAGCTCGTCTCCCGTGGCGCGGTACACGGCGCAGCCCGTGCGCCGGGCCTGCTCGGCCACCGCGCCGACGAGCGCCGACTTGCCGATGCCCGGCTCACCGCGTACCCAGCCGAGGCCGCCCCTGCCCTCGGTGACCAGGCGCGTCAGCTCGTGCAGGCGGGCCAGTTCGCGCTCCCGCCCGATGAGCTGTCCGTCGTCCCCCGCGGTCATGCACCGAAGACTACTTTTCGCGTTCGGTCAGATGTTGAACCCGCCGTCGACCGTGAGACTTGTCCCAGTGAGGTATCTGGCGTCCGGGCCGGCGAGGAACGCCACCGCCGCCGCGACGTCGTCCGGCGCCGCGTAGTGGCCCAGCGCCGTGTGGGCCTTCTGGGGCTCGGCCATCGGGCCGTCGGCCGGGTTCATGTCGGTGTCCGTCGCGCCGGGGTTGACCAGGTTGACCGTGATCTCGCGGCCACCCAGCTCGCGGGCGAGCGCCTTGGTCAGACCGACCAGCGCGGCCTTGCTCGTCGCGTACAGGCCGAAGCCGGGGAACACCACGCGCTCGGCCACGTTGCTGCCGATGGTGATGATCCGGCCGCCCGCGGGCAGGTGCCGGACCGCGGCCTGGGACGCGACGAACGGCGCCCGGACGTTGACCGCCATGGTCTGGTCGAACTGTGCGGTGGTCAGCTCCGCCAGCGGGGCGAGCACGCCGACACCCGCGTTGTTGACGAGGACGTCCAGGCGGCCCAGCTCGCCGGCGACCCGGTCCACGGCGGCGGCCGTCGCGGTCGCGTCGGCGCTGTCGACCCGCATGGCGACCGCGCGGCGGCCGGCCGCCTTGATCCGGTCGGCCACCTCGTCGGCGCGTTCCTGGTTCTGGTGGAAGGTGAAGGCCACGTCGGCACCGTCCTCGGCCAGGCGCTGTGCCACCGCCGCGCCGATGCCCCTGCTGCCGCCGGTGACCAGAGCGACCTTGCCCTCGAGTGCGTTGAACATGGGACTCAGCCTGGTCGGCAGAGGAAACCAAGTCTGGCGGCTAACGGACCCGGCGTTCCAGTGACACAAATGAGTGATTGTGGTCGTTGGAAAATCACCCATAGCGTCGCGACATGCGTTTTGGGGGAACAATCGCCGTGCTCGTCGCGGCGCTCATAGTCAGTCCTGCGCCGGCCGTCGCGGACGTCGCGCCAGGCTACAAGGTCTATGTCGCCAACAGCGGCCGGGACTTCAACGGGAACACCGGACCGCACAACATCGCGATCTTCTCGGTGCGCGCGGACGGCGGGTTGACGCCGTTCGGCCAGCCCGTGCCCACGGGGGCGGGCGCGCGGGCGCTCGAGTTCTCGGGCCGGTTCGGGTATCTCGCCGCCCTGGAGGAGAACGCCGTCTACGCCTACACCCGCGACCCTTCCGGCGGGCTCACGCCGCTCGCGCGGGTCGGTGCCGGCGGGGAGGCACCGTTCGGGCTGGCCGTCGCGCCGGACGGGAAGTCGTTGTACACGGCCAACAGCGGGGATGACACGGTGTCCCGGTTCAAGCTCGTCGACGGGGTGCCCGTGCTCGCCGAGACCGTGTCGACCGAACAGTCCGGCGTCCGCAACGTGATCGTCAGCCGGGACGGGCGGTTCCTGTTCGTCAGCCACGGGGCCCCGGACAGCGCGGGACCGGACCCGCTCGTGGTCTTCCCGATCACGGGCGGCGGGCTCGGGAGCCCGTCACACGTGGTGCTGATCGGCGGTGGCGGCTTCGACATGGCCAGCACGCCGGACGGGCAGTTCCTGTACGTGGCCTGTGCGGGTACCAACGACGTCTTCGCGCTGTCGATCGGGCCGTACGGCGCGCTGACGGTCCTGGGCCGGTTCCCCGCGCCCCGGACGCCCGAGGGCCTCTCGATCACGCCGGACGGGCGGCGGATCTTCGTGACGAGCGTCGCCAGCCAGCCCGTGTCCAACCCGGCCGAGGCGGGGGTGTGGACGTTCACCATCGAGCGTGACGGGACGCTGACGCGGCAGGGGCCGCGCGTCGGCTCCGGCATCGGGCCCGGGGTGGCCGCGCCGGACGGCACGCACCTGTTCACCGGGGACTTCTTCCAGAGCACGATGTCCGCGTTCGACATCGCCACGGGTGTGCCGCGGGAGATCGCGGACTCGCCGTACCCGTCGCGCGGCCTCGCACCGGGGTTCGACGGGGTCACGGTGCGCTGAGAGCTAACCTCCTGCAGCAAAACCGGCGGCTGATCGCGTTTCAGGACTGGCCTGTTCAGATCAGTCGCAGGAGAGCTCGTGACCTTCGAGGAGTTCGTCGCCGCCCGGCTCGGGGTGCTGATCCGGTACGCCACCGTCGTGACGTGGGATCAGCACCTCGCCGAGGACATCACGCAGGACGTCCTCGTCCGGGCACAGGCCCGGTGGGGGCGGATCGGGCGGCTCGACGCGCCGGAGCAGTACGTCAAGCGGATGGTGGTCAACGAGTTCCTCTCGTGGCGGCGGCGCAAGGCGGCGCAGCTCGTGTTCGTGCCGTCGCTGGAGGGGCTGACCCCGTCCGTGCCCGACGGCACCGGCGTGGTGGACGACCGGGACGTCACCCGCCGCCTGATCGCCGGGCTGCCGGCCAGGCAGCGGGCGGCCATCGCGCTGCGGTACTACGAGGACCTGACCGACGAGCAGATCGCCGAGTTCCTCGGCTGCCGAACGGGCACCGTCCGCAGTTTGCTCTCGCGAGGGCTGGCCACGCTGCGCGCGGCGCTGCCCGAGCGGGTCAGGAGCTAGAGGAGTGCGTGTGAACCCCGACCTCGACGACCTGATCCGGGACGCGGTGCGGCGCCAGGAGGAGCTCGCCCCCGACCCGGCCCGCATCCGGGCGGCGCTGCCGGCCCGCACCGCCCGCCGGCGCCGGATCCTCACCCTGGCCACGGTGGGTGCCGCGGTCGCCGTGGCGGCCGCGGTGACCGTGCCGATGGTCCTCCTCGACTCGCCAACGCCCGGGGGACGTGGTCCGGCCACCTCCCCCACGGTCACCGTCGCACCCGAGCCCTCGGGAATCCCGTTGCGGTACGGACCGACCTGGCTGCCGGACGGTTTCGTGGAACGGTCCCGCTCCGTCCCGGTGGCCGACCCGGCGCCGCCCAAGGTCGTCACGGACCGGATCTGGAAGCGCACGTCCCTGACGGACGGGGAGCTCGGCCACATCGGCCTGTCCACGTGGGAGGGGACGCCGGGCGAGGACCACCTGCCGGCCCGGTCGGGAGATTCCAGCTCCGGACAGGACGTGGACATCAACGGCACTCCCGGCCACTACGACAACGACGCGGTGGCGTGGCAGGTCGGCAACACGGAGTTCCTGCTCTACGCGCCGGGCGCCGGCGTTTCCGAGGCGGACCTGGTCCGCGTCGCCCGCTCCGTCCGGCCCGACCCGGCGTCCCTGCGGCCCCCGCTGCGTGTCGACTGGCTACCCGACGGGGTCGGTGGCGAGTTCCTGTTCGTCCGGGGCGACTCGCCGGCGACGTGGGAAGCCCGCTTCTTCGCGCAGGGTTCGGCGGGCTACGTGTCGGTCTCCGTCGGCACGACCGGCCCGGCACCCCGCGGCGACCAGGTCACCGTCAACGGCCGCACCGCCCGGCTGGCACAGGTCGACGAGGAGGACCCGGTGCAGGCCAACTACCGGACGCGCTGGGTGCTGACGATGGACCTCGGCGAGGGCCGCCAGCTGACCGTCCGGGCCGGGACGATGCCGGGCGAGGCACAGACCCCGGTGACAGGTGCGGACACGGTTCGGGTCGCGGAAAACGTGGTACCCGAACCGAACCCCGACCTCGCCTGGCTAGGCCACTGAGCCCATGGGGCCACCGAGCACCATCCCGCCCGGTGGCCCCATGCCTTTTCTGTGACCGTAGTCACAGTCGCGACCTGTCCCCGGCGGAGCGAGGCGTTCGTCCTGTCGCCAGATCCACATCGAGGAGGTCTGGTCATGGGGAAGGTCATCGTCATCCAGTTCGTCTCACTGGACGGGGTCGTCGAGGACCCGGACGGGTCGGGCGGCACGCCGTGGGGCGGCTGGGCGTTCCGGCATGGGCCGGCGGCGGTCGCCGGGGACAAGTTCGCGCTCGGCGAGGTTCTCGACAACGGGGTCATGCTGCTGGGCCGCACCACCTGGGAGCTGTTCGCCAAGATCTGGCCGGGGCGCGACGACGAGTTCGCCCGCAGGATGAACGCCGTGCCGAAGCTCGTGGCCTCCCGGTCGCGCACCGAGGTGGACGACTGGGCCAACTCGTCCCTCCTGGTGGGTGACCTGCGCGAGGAGGTCGCGAAGCTCGAGCGGGACATCGTGGTCGCGGGCAGTGTGCGGGTGGTGGACCAGCTCGCGGACCTGGTCGACGAGTACCGGCTGCTCGTGTTCCCGTCGGTGCTCGGGCAGGGGCGGCGGCTGTTCGAGCGTCCTGCCAGTCTGGACCTCGTGTCCGCGGAACGCACGGGCCACACCGTCCGCCTCTGCTACGGGAGGACCCGATGAGGTACGCACTGCTGATCAACGAGCGTCCCGGCGCGTACGCGGGCATGACCGCGGACGAGCGGGCGGCCGTGACCGAGGAGTACTTCGCCATCCGGCGGGACGCGCGGGTGTTCGCGGGGCAGCGGCTGCAGCCGGCGGACACCGCGACCACGGTCCGGTCCGCGGCCGGCGAGCTGCTGCTGACCGACGGCCCGTTCGCCGACACCAAGGAGGTCTTCGGCGGGTTCTTCCTGGCGGAGACGAGCGACCTGGACGACGTGCTGGAGTTGGTCGCCCGCATCCCGGCCCTGCGGATGGGCGGTTCCGTCGAGGTGCGGCCGCTGGCGGAGTACTGAGTGCTGGACCAGGTCTTCCGCGACGAGTGGGCCCGGGTCCTCGCCTCCCTGGTCGGCTTCCTCGGCGACTTCGACCTCGCCGAGGAGGCCGCGCAGGAGGCGTTCGCCATCGCCGCCGAGCGGTGGCGACACGAGGGGGCGCCGGACAACCCCCGCGCCTGGCTCGTGGTGACGGCCCGGAACCGGGCGATCGACCGCCTCCGCCGCGACCGGACCCTGGCCGCCAAGGCCCACCTGCTGGCACCGGCGGACGCCGTGGTCGTCGAGGACGACCGGCTGCGGCTGATCTTCCTGTGCTGCCACCCGGCGCTGGCCACCGAGGCACAGGTCGCCCTCACACTGCGGGCGCTGGGCGGCCTGTCGACCGCGGAGATCGCCAGGGCGTTCCTGGTGCCCGAGGAGACCATGAAGCGGCGGCTCTCCCGGGCCCGCACCAAGATCCGGGCGGCGGGGATCCCGTTCACGACGCCGCCCGACCACGTGCTGCCCGACCGTGTGCGTGCCGTGCTGTCGGTGCTGTACCTGATCTTCAACCAGGGCTACGGCGACGGCCGGGCCGACCTGGCCGCCGAGGCGATCTGGTTGTGCACCACCCTGTCCGAGCTCATGCCGGACGAACGGGACGTGTTCGCGCTGCTGGCCTTGATGTTGTTCCACGACTCCCGGCGGGCGGCCCGGGTGCGCGACGGCGAGGTCGTGCCGCTGGCGTCGCAGGACCGGTCGCTGTGGGACATGGCGCAGGTGGCACGCGGCCGGGCGATGCTGGGCCGCGCGACGGCGCTCGGTGCTTCCGGCGTCTACGCCGTCCAGGCCGCGATCGCCGCGCTCCAGACCGAGCCGGAGATCGACTGGCCGGCGGTCGCGGTGCTGTACGAGCGGTTGTACGAGCTGACCGGCTCACCGGTCGTCGCGCTCAACCGCGCCGTGGCCGTCGCGGAGACCGAGGGCCCGCGCGCGGCCCTGGCCCTCGTGGACGCCCTCGACCTCGGGGACTACCGGTACGTCCACTCGACCCGCGCGGAACTGCTCCGGCGCGCGGGTGACGTCGCGGCGGCGCGGGAGGCCTACGAAGCGGCCCTGTCCCTGACCACCACGGCCGCGGAACGACGTTTCCTCCAGCGGCGGGTCGCCGAGCTCTGACCGCCGTGCGTGGCCTCCGGCCCCCGGTTCCATTCTCCCACGCGGCACCGACGTTCCCGGCCGCCTGCAGGTCCGGCGAGGTGAATGGCGAGGCCGTAGTGCCGCGCATGGCATCCCACCCCTGGACCGGGGGTGGCCGAGCGCCATGCATCGCCGCGCGAAGGACCATCAGCACTGGCCACTACGGACGGGCTCTTCCGCTGTGCCGGCTGGGCAAATCCCGATCGCCGGCGTGGCCTCCGGCCCCCGATTCAATTGTCCCACGCGGCACCGACGTTTCCGGGCGGCCGAACTGCCTCGTTGGTTCTCGGCCAGGGCGTCACTCTGCTCGGACGTCGTCGATGTAGACCTCGCCGCCGTTCAGGAACACCCATACGGCGTGGACCTCGGCCGGGTCGAACGTCACGCCCGCCGGGCAGTCCAGTTCCGCGTACATCACCGAGATGGTCCGGCTCGTCCCGGTGTCCACCCACGCCCATCGGCTGCCCTGGCACCACGAATACCCCGGCCCGGTCTGCACGGCCAGCTCGCCGGTCGTCCCCGCCGCCGGGCCGGCCTTCACGTCGACCTTCAGCATCGACGTTCCCGTGAGGTCCAGCGACGCCTGCGTGCCGTACCAGTTGCCGCCCAACGGGGTCGCCACCTGGAGGCCGTGCTCGCCGTCCGTGTGGAACGCGGTCGACTGGGCGACCGTGCCGCCGTCGCCGGGGTTGGCGATCGTGAAGCCTTCGGTGCCGGACTCGAACGAGAACAGGGTCCGGTCCACGGGCTCGACCGGGTCGTCGGCCGTGGCGGAACCGCAGGCCAGGGCCGGCGCGGCCCAGTCGGTATGCGCGGCTCCCGTGGTGACCAGGCGGAGCCACGCGGCGCCGGTCAGGTCCGCGGTCAGGGACACCGCCGGGGCACCCGGGCTCACCTCGGCGGTGGCGGCCACGACATCGTCGGCGTAGGCGGTGAACGTCGCCGGGCCGGGTGCGGTCGCCTCGTCGTCCAGGCCCACGTCCGTGGCCAGGTGGGTGCACCGGCCGCCGAGGTAGTACAGGATCTCGCTGGGCGCGGTGGTGCCGAGCCCGCGCTGGTACACCCGCCCGGCAATGGTGATCAGCGAACCGCCGTTGCTGAGGTCCTTCCCCACCGGGCCGAGGCCGTTGGCAGACCGCACGGGTTCGAGCGTGCTCAGGTACCGCCGTCCGTCCGGCGGCGCGTTCACCACGGTGCCGACGATCTCGCTCGTCGACGTGCCGTGGTGCCGGCCCCACGTGTACGTGGCGGTCAGGGTGATCGGGTAGCGGCCAGCGGGTGTGTTCGCCGGCGCGGTGACCGTCCAGGTGGTCTCCATGGCGGCGTTGGTCGGCAGCTTCCGGCGGGTCGCGGCGCCGGTGACCGTCCAGCCCTCGGGCACCCTTGCCGTGACCTCGACGTCGCGGATCGCGCCGGCGCCGCGGTTGGTCACGGTCGTGGTGAGCGTGCCGGCCGCACCGGGGACGAGCGTGCCGAGTGTGGCGCCGACGGTGACCGACGGCGCCACGTGCGCGGGATCCCGCAGCGGCCGCACCCGGTACACGACCGTGCCGTGCGCGGGCACGGCCGCGGCGATGGTGTCCCGGGCCTGGAGCACGTCACCGGTCCACAGGTCACGCAGGCGGTAGGCGCCGACGCGGGGCAGCCCGGTGCGGCCGGCCGGGATGCTGACGGTCGCGAGCGCGTCGGTGGAGTTGTAGAGCGCGATGGCCCGCTCCCCGCCGGCGAGCGGCTTGTCGAGCACCATGAGGCCGTTCTCGTTGCTGGCTATGGCTCCCTGGACCCCGAGCCGGTCCTGGTCGACGGCGATGATCTCCTTGTTGCCCAGGATGGCCAACGTCGCCGGCGAGGCGGTGCGGATGTCGGTGCCGATCAGCAGCGGGGCGGCCATCATCGCCCACATGCTCAGGTGCGTGCGGTACTCGGTGTCGGTCATGCCACCGTTGCCGATCTCGAGCATGTCCGGGTCGTTCCAGTGGCCGGGGCCGGCGTAGGGCGCGAGCGGCGCGTTCTTCTCGATGATCGAGCGCAGGCTGGGCCACTCGTCGTTGACGTCGCCGGTGGTGCGCCAGAGCTGGCCGACTCCGTTGCCCCACAACCAGGGTTGCGACGTGCCCCACTCGCAGATCGCGTAGACGATGGGGCGCCCGGTCCTGTTGAGCGCGTCGCGCATGGCGGTGTAGCGGCGGATGTAGTCGGCCTGGGAGCCGTCGGACTGGTTGTTGCAGTTGTCGTACTTGAGGTAGTCGACACCCCAGTCGGCCCAGGTCCGGGCGTCGACGTCCTCGTGGCCGAGGCTGCCGGGGTAGCCGGCACAGGTCCTGGTGCCGGCGTCGCCGTAGATGCCGAGCTTGAGGCCCTTGGCGTGGACGTAGTCGGCGAGTCCCTTGATACCGCTGGGAAACTTGACCGGGTCGGGCACCAGGCGGCCGTCCGCGCCGCGTTCCCGCAGGGACCAGCAGTCGTCGATGTTCACGTACTGGTAGCCGAGATCCTTGAGGCCCTTCGAAACCAGGGCGTCGGCGGTCTCCTTGATGAGCGACTCGCTGACGTCGCAACCGAAGGCGTTCCAGTTGTTGAACCCCATCGGCGGCGTGTCGGCGAGTGTCGCCGGGGGTGCCGCGGCGGCCGCGGGGGCGGTCAGGGGAACGAGAACCAGGGCGAGCAGCAAGCAGAGAACTTTTCGCATCGCGACCCTCCAGCGGCGTCAGTGCCCCAACCGATGAGAGCGAACTGACCATGTTCAGTCAAGCGGCCGCGAAATGTCGGTGCCCCGTGCCAGGATCGGCAGCGTTCGGATACCTGTGAACCATGGGGGTTCTTTGTTTTCCACAGTGCTCAAGGCTGTTCCGGTCGTCGCGGTCGCGATCGCGGCGTCGTCGTTCGGGGTCGCCTCGGCTGATACGGCAGGACACACGCTGAACGTGGTCGCTCTCGGGGATTCCTACGGGTCGGGCACCGGCGCCGGGGACTACCTCGACGGGACGGGGGTCGCCGGCGGCTGCTGGCGCAGCGCCAACTCCTACTCCGAGACGCTCGTCGCGCGGCTGCGGGACGCCGGCTGGCCGGTGTCGTTCACGAACGTCACCTGCAGTGGGGCGGCGACCGCCGACCTGCGTGAGGAGTTCAAGGGCGAGCCGCCGCAACTGGACGCGCTGAGCCAGGACACCCACCTGGTGTTCCTCAGCGTCGGCACCAACGACATCGACTTCGCCGCGTACGGCGGGTTGTGCATCCTCGCCGACTGCAGTGGGCCCGCCACCCAGGACGAACTTGCCAAGATGCCCGGCATGGGCCAGAACGTCGCCACCCTGATCGGCGACATCAAGGCACGCAGCCCGCGCGCGCGGATCGTGCTGACCGGCTACGGCAGCCAGCTCACCGCCGGCGACAACGCGCCGGACGTGCCGCTCGACCCGATCTGTGACCCGGGTATCTTCACCAGCCAGGAACGTATCGACGGCAACCAGGTCGCGGCCGGGCTCGACCAGACGCTGCGCCAGACCGCGCGGCAGGCGGGCGTCACGTACGTCAGCCCGTACGGCACCGCCGCGTTCGACGGGCACTCACTGTGCCAGGCCGGTGCCCCGTACTACCGCGGCTTCGACGCCCTCGCCCCCGGCCAGGAAGGGCAGGAAGCGGTGCTGCACCTGAACACGACGGGCCAGGCCACACTGGCCGACCTCATCCAACACAAACTCCACCTCCCCTAACCGGCGTGTCCAACGCCCACGACCCGCGTGTCCAACGCCCGCGACCGGCGAGTTCGACAAATCCGGCCAAGCCGGGTGACACGAGCGCGTCCGGTTTGGTTGAACTCGCGCGTCCGTTCGGTTGGACACGCGGGTTCGGGGCGTTGGACACGCGGGGTTAGGGGTGGCGCCACGGGGCCAGCGCCACCTCCGTCGCGGTGCGCATGGCTCGCTGCAGCGCGGCCGGGTCGGCCTGGTCGGTGCTGTCGAGCAACGCCTGGAGCGCGGCGCTGACGGCCCCGACGAACGCCCCCGTCAGCGCGGACGCGCGCACCAGGTCCAGCTGGTCGGGGAACGCCTCGGCCAGGTGCCGCGCGATCTCGCGCTGGGCGTCCAACTGCACCTGCAGCGCGCGGCCACGCACGGCCGGAACGGTCTGGATCAACCGCAGCCGCAGCGCCGCCAGCGGGTTGACCATCTCGTCGCTGGTGTCGTTGATCTCCCCGAGGGCCCGTAGGAGCACGTCCGCCGGCCCCTCCGCCGGGCCACGCGTCGCGATGGCGTCGATGGCGGCCTGCACGCGCCCGTCCGCGTCCGGGAACAGCAGCTCCTCCTTGCTGGCGAAGTAGCTGAAGAACGTCCGCGCGCCGATCTCCGCCGCCGCCGCGATGTCGGCGATCGTCGTCTCGTCGTAGCCCTGGCGCTCGAACAGCTCCGTCGCCGCGTCGATCAGGGCCTGGCGCGTGCGGGCTCGCTTGCGGTCGCGAAGGGACATGCCCGGCAGCATACGCACGTCGGCAGTCAGTGCAAATTCGCACTCATTGCAATTCTGCACTCATTGCTGTTATCGTCGGTGCATGACGAAGAGCGTGCTGATCTCCGGGGCCGGCGTGGCCGGCTCGACCCTCGCCTACTGGTTGGCCCGCAACGGTTTCAAGCCCACAGTCGTGGAGCGGTCGCAGGGCATGCGCTCCAGCGGCAACCCCGTCGACGTCCGCGGCCCGGCCGTGCCGGTCGTCGAGGCCATGGGCGTCGTGCCCCGGCTGCGGGCGGCCGCCACGACGGCGACCAGGATCCGGTTGCTGGGCGCTGACGGCCGCCAGCTCGCCACCGTCGGCATGCCCTCGGCCAAGGGCAACGAGGTCGAGATCCCCCGGAACGACCTCGCGAACATCCTGTACGAGGCGGCCCGGGACGACGCCGAGTTCCTCTTCGACGACACGATCACCGCGCTGCGCCAGGACGAGCACGGCGTCGACGTCACGTTCGACCGCGCCACGCCGCGCCGGTTCGACTTCGTGGTCGGCGCGGACGGCCTGCACTCCGCCGTCCGCCGCCTCGCCTTCGGACCGGAGCGCGACTTCGTGCGTCCCACCGGCATCTACGTGGCCACGACGTCGTTCGGCGAGCCGCTCGACCATCCCGAGGACGTGGTCATGTACAACGCGCCGGGCCGGCTGGTCGCGCTCCACCCGTCCCGGGGGCAGGGTGGGGTGGCGTTCATCTTCCGTGCCGAGGTGCCCGGGTTCGACTACCGCGACCTCGACCAGCACAAGCGGATCGTCACCGAGGCGTACACGGGCCTCGGGTGGCGGGTGCCTGCGTTGCTCGAGCGGTTCCAGGCCGCCGAGGACGTCTTCTTCGACGCGGTCAGCGTGGTGGACCTGCCGTCGTGGTCGACGGGCCGCATCGCGCTGGTCGGCGACGCCGCGTCGTGCGTGTCGCTGCTGGGTGACGGGTCCAGCCTCGCCATCGCGGGCGCGCACACCCTGGCCACCGCGCTGTCGGCGGACGGGGCGTTCGCCCGGTACGAGGCCGAGCACCGCGGCCGGGTGCGGCCGAAGCAGCGTGCGGTCACGCTGGCCGCGGCGGTGCTCGTGCCGAAGACGCGGCTGGGCCTGGCGTCGCGGAACCTCGTGGCCCGCGTGTGGCCGTTCGGGCTCTAGCGGTCCGCGAGGGCGGACTTCCTTCGCCCGTAAGCGAAGTAGACCACCAGGCCGAGGACGAACCAGATGGCGAAGCGCAGCCAGGTCTCCGGCTTCAGGAACGTGATCAGCCAGATCGAGAACACCACGCCAATGATCGGCACGACCGGCATGCCGGGGGTGCGGAACGTGCGCGGCAGGTCGGGTTGGCGGTACCGCAGCACGATCACCGCGATGCAGACGACCACGAACGCGAGCAGGATGCCGATGTTGGTCAGCTCGGCCGCCTCACCGATCGGTAGCAGCCCGGCGAGCACGGCGGAGGCGATGCCGATGATCCACGTCATGCGGGTCGGGACCTTGCGCTGCTCGTGGGTCCTGGCGAACCAGTGCGGCAGCAGGCCGTCGCGGCTCATCGAGAAGCCGATGCGCGCGGCGCCCATCATGAACGTGAAGAGGACGGTCAGGATGCCGAGGATCGCGCCGACGGCGATGATCAGGCCGAGCCACTTGAGGCCGACGTCGGCGAAGGCGGTGGAGAACGCGGCCTCGGCGTTGATGTCCTGGTAGTTCACCATGCCGGTGAGTACAAGGCAGGCGAGGACGTAGAGGACCATCGAGATGGCCAGCGAGTAGATGATGGCCTTGGGCATGTGCTTGCGCGACTCGGTGGACTCCTCGGCGGCGGTGGACATGGCGTCGTAGCCGAACACCGCGAAGAAGACGGTCGCCGCGCCGGTGAACGCACCGGACAGACCGAACGGGAAGAAGGGGTTCCAGTTCCCGGCGCTGATGTGGAACGCCCCGACGACGATCACCACCAGCACCACGACGATCTTCAGGTAGACGAGCGCGGTCTCGAAGCGGGCCGCGCTCCTCATGCCGAGGTTGAGGATGAACGCGATGAGCAGGCAGAGGAGGACGGCAAACAGGTTGATCTTGTACTCGCCGCTGGCCACACCCTCCGGTTCCGTCCCGGGCGCACCGGACATCCACAGCGGGAGCTTGACGTCAAGAAAACCGAGGAAGTCGTTGAAATAACCCGAAATCCCGATCGCGACCACGGCGACGATGGCGGTGTACTCGAGCAGGAGGTCCCACCCGATGAACCAGCCGACGACCTCACCGAGGACCGCGTAGCCATAGGTGTAGGCGGAACCGGCCCGCGGGATGAGGCCGGCGAACTCGGCGTAGGAGAAGGCGGCCGCGGCACTCGCGACCCCCGCGACCAGGAAGGAGATGAGCACGGCCGGCCCCGCCGTCTCGTTGGCGACGGCGCCGGCGAGGGAGAAGATGCCCGCGCCGATGATCCCACCGATGCCGATGGCGGTGAGCTGCCACAGGCCCAGCGTGCGGGCCAGCCCGCCACCCTCGACCTGCTCGATGTCCTCGACCGGCTTGCGCCGGAAGATCCCGGTCATGGCCATGGCTGCCTCGCCTCCCCGAACTGATCTCCCCAAGTAGACATACTCGCTCGGCGGCAAAGACGCCACCCTCCGCAAGCCTCCCCCGGCCGGCCAGACGCCCTGAAAGGCGCGTTCAAGACATCACCAGTGCCCTGAAAGGCGCGTTCGAGACACCGCCGCGACCCGAAAGGCGCGCTCAAGACGCCGCCGCGACCCGAAAGGCGCGTTCGAGACGCCGCGAGTGTCCCGAAAGGCGCGATCATGACGCCGCCGGCGCCTTGAAAGGCGCGATCAAGACAACGCCGGTGCCCTGAAAGGCGCGTTCGAGACATCGCCGGTGCCACGAAAGGCGCGTTCGAGACGTTGAGCGTCCTGAAAGCGCCTTTCAGGGCAAGGGCCGGAGTCCTGAACGCGCCTTTCGTGGCATGTGCCGGTGCGTGAGCGCGCCTTCGGGGCAGGAATTATCCGAATGCCCAGGCGGGCATTCTTGTTTGTTCATTTATGTAGGCGGCGGTAGCATTCATCACGCGCGCACCCTGCTGTTTTCTTCCTTTCCGCTCAAGGATGTGAGGGCCCGAAGATGCGTCCTGTCCGGTTGAAACCGCTGCGGTGGTTCGCGGCTACGGTTTTGGCGGCCGGTCTGGTCACGGTGGCGCCTGGGGCGAACGCCCACGCGGCGGTCGCCTTTTCCAGCACCGTCGTCAACCAGGGGAACGGCAACTGCGTCACGGTGCCGGGTGGTGCCGGGACCAGTGCGTTGCAACTGACCCAGTCGACCTGTAACTCCAGTGCCAGCCAGTCGTTCGCGTTCACGTTGGTGTCCGGGGACGTCTACAGCATCGGCACGTTGACCGCCGGCAGCTGTCTGGACGTCTACGGCGCGTCCACCGCGGACAACGCCACGGTGATCCAGTACGCGTGTCATACCAACACGAACCAGCAGTTCCGGCTGCAGGCGTTGGGGAACAACAACTTCAGCGTCACGGCCGTGCACTCCGGCAAGTGCGTGGCACCGTCGGCCGACAGCTCCGCCAACAACGCGGCCCTGGTGCAGCTCCCGTGCAACACCGCGACCAGCCGGGTGTGGCGGATCCCCGGGTTCACCAGCGGCCCCGGTGGCGGCGGCGGGACCTTCACCAACCCGCTGAGCCTGCACGGCCCCGACCCGTGGCTGCAGTACTACAACGGCTACTACTACCTGGCGACGACCACGTGGAACCGCACCATCACCATGCGCAGGTCGCGCACGCTCGGTGGGCTGGCGAGCGCGCAGGAGACGGTGATCTTCAACCTCACCCGGCCCAACGGCGCCGGCACGATGTGGGCGCCGGAGTTCCACCTGCTCAACGGGCCCAACGGCCAGCGCTGGTACTTCTACTACGTGGCCGGGCGCGAACCGTACGACCTGGGCAGCCAGCGCATCCACGTCCTGGAGAGCGCCGGCCTCGACCCGATGGGGCCGTACACCTTCAAGGCCGACATGCTCGACCCCCAGCAGGACAACACGTGGGAGCTCGACCCGAGCATCCTGCAGCTGAACGGCCAGCTCTACCTGCTCGGCACGTTCTACAACGGCTCCCAGCCGAACTTCATCCGGCCGCTGTCCAACCCGTGGACGGCGAGCGGCACCCGGCGGATCCTCTCGTCGCCGAACTACAGCTGGGAGACCGTGGGCGGTGCGGTCAACGAGGGCGCGGAGGTGTTGCAGCGCAACGGGAAGACGTTCATCGTGTTCTCCGCGAGCCACTGCTCCACGCCCGACTACAAGCTGGGCATCCTGACCTACAACGGTGGCGACCCGCTCCAGCAGTCGTCGTGGGTTAAGTCGCCGAACCCGGTCTTCCAGCGCAGCAACGCGAACGGCGTCTACGGCCCCGGGCACAACGGTTTCTTCAGGTCCCCTGACGGGACCGAGGACTGGATCGTGTACCACGCCAACAACTCCGCGGGCGGCGGCTGCGACATGAACCGCACGACCCGCGCCCAGAAGTTCACCTGGAACGCCGACGGTACGCCGAACTTCGGCACCCCCGTCAGCCTGAACACCCCGCTCCCGGTCCCCTCCGGCGAACCCGCGTCGTAAGCCTTGAAGGACCCCTTCGGGACGTTCAACGTCTCGAAGGGGTCCTTCAGGGCATGGGTCAGGTGACCAGGATGCGGTCAATGTCGGGGGCCCAGCCGGTCGGGTTGGTGAGGCGGATCGTGTTGGTGCCGGCTGTCAGGGTGACCGGCGTCGTTACCGAGCCGACTGTGTCCCAGCCGCCGGTGCTCGGCGTGGAGACACTTGTCGCGGTGCCGTTGTTGGCGCTCACCGTCAGGGATCTGGCTTCGCCGGAGGCGTAGTAGATCGTCAGCTGGTGGGTGCCGGCGGTGGCGTTCACCGCGAGTTGCAGGTAGTTCGCCGTGCCGTTGCCGATGTAGCCCACCAGGGCGCCACCCGAGGCGCCCGACGAACTCCGGACCGCCGCCTGGCCGGCGAGCGTGCCGGACTCCGCCTCGTACGAGGTGCCGGTGGGCGGGGGTTGCGACGGGCCCACCGTCGCGCGCCAGGCGTCGTTGGCGTGGACGATCGAGAACGTCAGCGACGGGCAGTCGAACCGGCTGCCGGGCGGCGGGGACGACAGCGAGGAGTTGCCCGGGGCCGCCGGCACCCACGCGCCGTTCTGCTGGACCTTGATGTCGTACGCGTCGATCGTCGTGCCGAGCAGGTCGCGGCAGTAGTAACCGGCGCCCGTCGACGGGTTGACCGTCGTGTAGATCTCGAAGAAGTCCCACGACGAGCCGGGGATGTCCTTCGTGCCGCCGCTGGTGTAGAACACGTCCCACGCACCCGTCCGGTAGTTCATCAGGTACGCGGTCCACGTGTTGCCGCCGGCGTCGACGCGGTGCTCGTCCATCGTGTACACGCGTCGCCCGTTGACCACGGTCGTGTACGTGGCCTGGAACGCCGCGTCCATGTTGACGAGCTTGCCGACGTTGTCGCGGCCACCGCACCAGTCCCACGCCCACAGCTTGGGCCCGGTCGGCGTGTACGCCGTGGTCATCTCGATGCAGGCGTTGCCGGGCGGGAGCGCGGTCGGCGCGTAGACCCAGTCGTCCCCGCCCGAGGTGGTGATGTTGAGCACCGTGTGCGTGGCCTGCAGGCCCGAGCTGGCGTTGTCGTTGAAGAACGTGCCCCACGCGGTGTGCAGGTCGGCGCGGGCCAGTCGCGACTGGGTGAGCTCGCGGAAGTGCACGGCACCCTCGCCGGCCGCGCGTTCGGCCGCCGCGCCGGTGAGGCCCGGCACCACTCCCCCGACGGGGAAGGCCGGGGCGGCCGCGGCAGCGCCACCATCCACAAGAGACAGTCCTGTCAGGACCGCGACGAAGAACAGGGACGCACGTGATCGTGCCATCGTCGCCACCTCCCTCAGCTCACAACGATTCGGTCGATGTCCGGCGCCCACCCGGAGGTGTTGCCGATCCGGATGGTGTTGGCGCCGGCCACCATGGTCACGTTCACCGTCACCGAGCCGACCGTGTCCCAGCCGCCCGTGCTGGGCGTGGTGACGCTCGTCGCCGTGCCGCCGTTGACGCTCACCGTCAGCGACCGGGCCTCGCCCGAGGCGTAGAAGATCGTCAGCTGGTGCGCGCCTGCCGTCGCGTTGACGTTGTTGAACTGCAGGTAGTTCGCCGTGCCGTTGCCGACGTAACCCACCAGGGCGCCACCCGAGGCACCCGACGAACTCCGCACCGCCGCCTGACCGGCCAGGGTGCCTGCCTCGGCCTCGTACGAGTTCCCGGCCGGCGGCGTGCTGGTGATGCGCCAGTAAACCGTGTACCGCACGTGGTGCGTCGCGTAGTACGGCAGCAGCGTGACCGCGCCCGTGCTGGCCGAACCGGTGAACCGCAACGGGTTCGCGCTGTCCTGGACGAGCGTGCCGGTCTGCAGCGTCGGCAGCGTGCCGCCCAGGTCGGTCGAGCCGTACTGCCCGGCGAGCACGATCGCGCCGTACTTCGCCGCGCCGACACCCGAGTTGTCGTTGGCTCGCGGGAAGGTCAGCGTCGCCGGCACCGACACCTCCACCACGTCGCCGGACGCCCACGTCCGGTCGATCGTGAAGTACGTGCCGGGCGTGGTCGTGCCCTGGGCCGTGCCGTTGACCCGCACCACCGCGCCGGAGGTCCACTTCGGAATGCGGATCTTCAGCGCGATGTGCCCGGAACCGGAGACCGTCAGGCGCGTGCTCGACGACGACGGGTACGTGGTGTCCTGCCGCACCGAGATCCCGCGGCCCGGCCAGGTCAGCACGGACGGGATGAACAGGTTCACGTACAGCGTCTCACCGTTGTAGAAGTAGATGCTGTCGGCGAACTTCGTCTGCGACTCCATGCCGGTGCCGTGGTCGCAGGTGAAGTTGTTGTAGTCGTTGGCGTAGGTCTTGATGCCACCGGCCCGCAGCGGGTTGTAGTACGTGACGAACCCATGGCTGGAGCCGGGATCCTGCTCCCCCAGGATCTGGTTGTACAGCGCCAGCTCGTAGTAGTCCATGTACTCCGCGCGGTCCGGGAACGTGAAGAACAGCTGCCGGGTCAGCTTCAGCATGTTGTAGGTGTTGCAGACCTCGCACGTGTTGTCCGACAGCTGCGAGGCGATCGCGTCCGGGGTCTGGAAGTACTCGCCGTTGGAGTTGCCGCCGATCACGTACGTGTGGTGGTCGATGACGATCCGCCAGAAGTTGACCGCGATGTCGCGGTACCGCGTGTTCCCGGTCGCGTGGTACTCCCGGAGCGCGCCGAGGATCTTCGGGATCTGGGTGTTGGCGTGGAAGCCGGCGAGCCGGTCCTGGTTGGCCGCCAACGGATCCAGGATCTGCGCGTGGTCGAACCGCTGCGCGGTGGTGAGGTGGTTCGCGTCGCCGGTGACCTGGTACAGGTTGGCCAGCACCTCGGGCATGCCGCCGAACTCGGTCCGCAGCGCGTTCTGCATCTGCGTGGTGGACAACGGGTCCGTGCGTGCCTTGGCCCAGGACGCCTTGCGCAGCAACACGTCGAGGGCCTGCTGGTTGCCGGCCAGCTGGTACATGTCGAGCAGCCCGGCCATGATCTTGTGCAGGGTGTAGTACGGCGCCCACACGGACTGGCCGCTCTCCAGCCGGTCGAAGAAGTTCTCCGGGAACGCCGACAGGTAGCCGGCGTGGAAACCACGCTGTGTCGCCCGGTCCTGGCAGGCGGCGAGCGAGCTGACCAGGTAGTCGCCCTTGGTCTTGTACTGCGCCTCACCGGTGTTGGCGTAGGCCAGCGCCAGCCCGGAGAGCAGGTGGCCGGTGGAGTGCCCACGCAGCTCGGTGGTCGGGCTCTCCCAGCCACCGCAGGCCTGCGCCGAGCTGGACAGGCCGTAGTTGAGGCGGAACGTGTGCAGCAGGCGGTCCGCGTCGACGAACCGGAAGTAGGACAGCTGCCGGTTCATGTTGTCCAGGAACGGACCCGCCTGCAGGCGGACCGCGCCGAGGGGGAACTGGAACGCGGAGACGCCGATGTCCGCGCGGGTGGTCGCGGCGGCGGCCTCGCCGGCCACCGCCGGTGCGAGTGCCGCGCCGGCGGCGAACGCGCCGGCGGTCCTGAAGAGGTTACGTCTGTTGAGCATGATCGCGCCTTTCTCGAGGTTGGCGGCGAACCGCCCTGAAGGACCCCTTCGGGACACTGAACGTCCTGAAGGGGTCCTTCAGGGCATGGGGCCGGGGGGTCAGCCGGCGAGGTTGATGGTGATCGTGTTCGTGTTGGCCGTGACTGTGCGGGTGCCGGAGTTGTACGTGCCGCCGGTCACCGAGGAAACGCCCACGGTGGCGAAGATCGGCAGCTGGATGCTCACCGTGCCGCCGGGCAGGCTGCCCGTCAGCGACACCGTGACGACACGTGCGCCGGTCGAGCCGGTCACCGCGATCGACACCCCGTACGTGGAACGGTTGCCCGACGCCACGTCGTAGGTGTTGGTCAGGTTGCCGACCGACATCGTCTGCCCCGGCGCGATCCACGTGTTCGGCACGCCGCGGCCGATGTAGAGCGGGCGGGTGAACGTGTACGGACCGGAACCACTCGACGCCAGGCCCTCGGCGACCAGCGACTCCAACAGGCTCTCCTGCTGGCCGGCGATCGGCCACGCGTACGGGCACGCGCCGAACTGCGGTCCCGCATGGCTGCCGATCCACGGGTTGTTGTTGCTCGGCCCGCTGCCGTTGGCCTCCCACCAGGCGTTCGGGCCGCCGGTGGTCATCCGCAGCTGCCAGGCGTAGCTGGTGATCGGCAGGTCGCGGTAGTTGTTCGAGTAGAGGCCGTTGTTCGAGTACGACGTGTTGTACGCCGTCGAGTACCCGTTGAACGCGCCGAACGTCGGGAACGGGTACCCGTTGGCGGACAACCGGTTGAAGCCCCACTGGTACATGCGGTCGATCTGGCCGGGGTCGCCCATGATCCCGGTCAGGGTGCCGCCGGCGAGCATCGTCGACCACTGGTTCTGGCCGACCCAGCCCGGTGAGGCCCAGTTCGCGTCGTTGAACGTGTTGCAGCGGTTGGCGCTGTTCGGCCGGTGCACCTCGCACGGCAGGTAGTTGAAGCCGTTGGCGGACTGGTTGTTGCCCACCACCGTGTTCAGCGAGTTGAGCAGGTTGTTGTAGGCGGTGTTCGCCCACGTCGCCTCGGCGGTCTGGCCGATCTTCGTCGCGATGTACTTGTAGTAGGCCAACATCTGCAACGCCGAGAAGTTGCTGAACAGCCAGCGGCCGGTCGAGTCGTTGTCGAAGTTGGACCGCAGGGTGCCGTCGGAGTCGAGCTGCGCCGGGTACCGCACGCGGGCGATCGTGTAGAGGCTCGGGCCCCACGGGGACGAGCCGCTCTGGTCGTCACGGAAGTACTGGCTGACGAAGGCCGTGTCGTTGGTCTTCTGCAGATAGGTCGCCCACGCGCCCATCGTCTTCCAGACGCCGTCCCAGTACCAGTTCGCGCCGACCTCGTCCCAGCCGGTGATCTCGGAGATCCGCGACGTCAGCAACAGGTTCCTGGCGTCGTGGAAGTCACCGGTGAGGAACTTCGCGGTCAGCTCGCCGGGGACGTCGTGGTTGAGGATCCAGTTGTAGTTGTTGGCCCCGGAGAACTGCGCCTTGCCGACCTGCATGATCAGGTTGTAGACCGTGCCGGCCTTGTAGGCGCCTGTCATCGCGGTGCCCGGGTTCGCCAGATTGCCGGTGTTGGGCAGCGTGGTGTTGGGCAGGCTGAAGGTGTTCAGCTCGGCCAGCCGCGAGTTCCAGTACGACGTCATCTGGTTGTAGGCGGTGTCGTAGCTCGGCGCGTTCGACGACAGCGTCGTGCCGGTCGGGTACGCCGCGCCGTTGCCGAAGTTGTCCACCGCCACCACGAAGTCGTGGTTGCTCGTCTGTCCGGCCGCGACGGTGTCCAGGGCGGAGCTGGTGAGCCGCACCAGGTTCGGGCCGGACCCGCCGGGCGGGACCGTCACCGACGACGAGCCGTTGTTCGTGATCGCGACCCGCGTGTAGACCAGCATGAACGCGTTGCCGTTGATCGTCACCTTGTCGGCGAAGTTCTTGATGACGATGCCGACGTTGCCCGACGTGCGGCTGGTCCGCATGGCCGGCAGGTAACCGTTGTCCTCGGTCCACTGCACCGACTGCGCACCCGGGTTGCCGCCGAAGGTGTACGCGCTGAACGTGTACATGCCGCCGCACAGCCCGTTGTAGGTCGCGTTCACGCCGCGCGCGAAGAACGAGCCGGACAGGAACGTCGTGACGGGCCAGTAGTTGCCGTCCCAGCCGATCGCGCTGGTGTTGAAGAAACCCTGGCCGTACGGGTCGTTCGGCGTCTGGAAGTTGGTGCCGTACGACCGCGGGAGGCTGGAATTCCTGCACGCGTTCGGCGCGAGGTTCGGGATGCCCTCGTAGGTGTCACCCGGGGTCCCCGGGGAGTAGCCGGACAGGCGCCACACGAGGCCGGCCGAGCAGGGCAGCTGGACCAGGGTCGTGCCGGACGGCGCGACACACTTGCCGGAGCTGACCGCCACCACGTTGAAAGTGTTGGTGCCGGTCGACTGCAGCCGGAACTGCTGGTTCGTGCCGGAATGGCAGGCGTACTGGATCACCGCCGCATTGTCCGAAGTGGACGCGCCGTAGATGTCCACGCAGCTGCCCGATGTGAACGTGCCGATCGTGTAGATGTCGCCCGACACCGGGGTGAACGTGAACGACTGGCCGGCACCGGAGTTGCAGGCGGTCTGGGTCAGCTGGACCGCACTGGTGCCGTTGGGCACGGTGGCGCAGTTCCCGTTGGTGGGGTTGACCATCGTGGAGGTGAACGTCGTCGCGGCGCTCGCGGGGGCCGCCGCGGCGAACCCGGCGACCACGGTTGTTAGCGTTAACAACGGCAATTGTCTCTTCACAGGAGCCTCAATTCGGGGGAGTTCAGAAGAGGAAGCTGCCGTAGGGACCGTTGAGGATCCCGTTCTTCTGGCTCTGGTTGAAGTGGGTGTTCGGGTAGTTGTAGAAGGACGCGGACATCGGGGTGCCGTCCGTGGAGGTGGAGTCCGGCAGGCCCAAGGCGTGGCCCAGCTCGTGGACCATGCCGCCGTACCACCGGTTCATCGGACCGCCCAGGCCCGCGGCGCCGTCGGCGTCGTGCTGGCAGAGGATCACCCAGCCGCCACCGCCACCACCGCCCGCGCCCGGACCCTCGGCGATGACCTCCCCGACGTTGATCCACCGGCTGTCCGGCGCCTTGACGTCGAACCTGCGCAGCAGCTCCTGCTGCATGTTGAACACGGCCCACCAGTAGCGGTCACTGCCGTTCGGCGTGTTCTCGTACCAGCTCTTGGGGTGCTCGCCGGTCACGACCTGGACGACCGGGTCGTTGAGGCGGAACGTCCTGCCCAGCTCCTGCTGGTAGTACCGCTGCGCCTCACGCATCACACCCGCGATGCCGTCCGGGTAGCGCTGGTCGTAGGGCACGTCGGACGGGCGCAGCAACCACACGCGCACGGTCCTGGCCGGCGGAACCTGGTCGCCGCCGCCGCTCGTGTATCCGGGCAGCCGCCACACCAGGCTGGTCGAACACGGCAGCTGGACGAGGGCGGTGCCGGACGGCGCGACACACTTGCCGGAGCCGACCGCCACCACGTTGAAAGTGTTGGTGCCGGTCGACTGCAGCCGGAACTGCTGGTTCGTGCCGGAATGACAGGCGTACTGGATCACCGCCGCATTGTCCGAAGTGGACGCGCCGTAGATGTCCACGCAACTGCCCGACGTGAACGTGCCGATCGTGTAGACGTCACCCGACACCGGGGTGAATCTGAACGACTGGCCGGCACCGGAGTTGCAGGCGGTCTGGGTCAGCTGCACCGCACTGGTGCCGTTGGGCACAGTGGCGCAGTTTCCGTTGGCCTGGTTGACGATCGTGCTGGTGAAGGTGGTCGCCGCGGCGGCCGGGCTCGCGGCCACCACGGAGAGCAGGCCGGCCAGCAGGGACAGCACGGCCAGGATCACCGGCCGTACCTGTCTGCGCGGCCGGAGGCGGAGCGGACGCATCGTCGAGTCCTCTCAACTATGTTAGCGTTAACATTTTGTGATCAGAACCGGCCCCATTGCGCGGGCCGGTGCTCTCGATGTGGCGTTGCTAAGTCAGGTTGATGTAGTCGAGCTCCGCGTAGCCGGTGCCGCCGCTGAAGAACGGCGAGCCCTTGGCCAGCCGGATCACGTTGTAGCCGGCGCGGAGGGTGACCGTGGTCGAGACGGTGCCGAACTGGGCCCAGCCCGCGGTCGGCGGGTAGCTCACCGTCGACCAGGCGCCCCCGTTGTAGGCGAGGCCCTGGGTGGACGTCGCGCCGGTGCCGTTCGCGTAGCCGATGGTCATCGTGTAGGCACGCGCGCTGGGCACGTTCACCACGAAGTCCACGTAGCTGTCGTTGCGCGGGTTGCCCGAGTTGTCGATGCGGCCGACGTAACCGCCGTTGGACGCGTTCGAGGCGGACAGGCGGGCGGCGCGGAAGACCGACGCGTTCTCCGCTTCGTACCGCTGCTGGTAGTCGGGCACACCGCTGGCCGGCTGCACCACGAGGTGGTACGCGCTCGTCGCGGACATGTTGGGCACGGAAACCGTGAGCTGGCCGTTCGAGACGGTGGCGGTGGTGTTGGAGATCGTGGTCGGCGCGGTCACCGCGGTGAACCGGCCCGACGCGGGCGTCGACTCCAACGTCACGCGGACGCTCGAACCCAGCGCGCCGAGACCCGTGAGCTGCACGGAGTTCGTGCCGGCCTCGTCGCCGAACACGACGTCCACCCGCCTGCGAGTCGAGTCGTAGGACGCGAACCCGTCGATGCCGGACTGCGCGGGCGGGGTGGTCGACACCATCTGGCCGGCCATGTCGCCGTACCACTTGTAGAGCCACCACGTGCCGGTCGGCTGGTTGTTGTTGACCACCAGGCCGTTGACCGTGCCGTACTCGTACCAGAACGCGCGGTCGGCGGCGTACACCCCGGCCCGCTCGAGCTTCGCGACGTAGTTGGCCACGCGTCCGGGCACGTCGACCTCGTCGGTCCAGGCGTACTCGTTGATGAAGATCTGCCGCGGGCTGATGCCGAGCGAGGACTCCAGCGAGCGGTACGCGGCGACGTTGCCCGCGATGGCCGCGCTGCTGTGGTTCAGCTCGTGCCAGATCACCAGGTCCGGCACCGTGCCGGTGTTCTTGGCGTTGGTGAGGAACACACGCATGCGGTTGGCGTCCCAGCCCGCGTAGCCCGGGCCGGCGACCGGGGTGACCGTGTCACGGGTCCTGATGCGCTGGACGGTCCGCGTCCAGCCGGCGTTGAAGTCGCCGGCCGCGGCGGTGTTCCAGGTCCAGTCCGGCTCGTTCCAGATCTCCCAGGCGGCCACGTTGCTGACCGAGGTGGCGTTGAGCCGCGCGGTCACCATGGTGTCCACCTTGGACAGCCAGTCGTCCCAACTCACCCACTGGTAGGGGAAGTTGGGGTAGATGTCGGGCATGCGGATGACCTGCGCCGCGCCGACCCGGTCCGCCTGCGGGGCGACCAGGAGCGCGTCGCCGCCGGGCGGCTGGCCGTTGGGCCGCTGCCCCACGCCGGGTGGCGGCTGGGTGAGTGTGTTCATCTTGATGGGCAACAACGTCGAGTCGGCGGGCCGGCTGTTCTCGGCCAGCGCGTACAGCCCGCCGGAGGCGGCGTGCGTGACCGGCCGGAACGGCGCCGCGACGTTGACCGCCAGCGTGTGGCCCGCTGCCTGGGCCGGAACTGCTGGCAGGAGCGCGGCGGCGACCGCGGTGGTGATGGTGAGCCCGAGGAGACTGCGTCGTGACATCGGGTACCTCGCAGGGATGCAGGGTGCGGGGGGGGTTATCCCGTGGTGGTCGGTATCCAGACCCGCATCGGGCCGGGAGTTCTGTTGCCCCACAGGAAATACGGGATGGCGGTGAGCTCGATCGGCTCGGTGTGCAGCTCGACGTGCGCCGGGTACAGCTCGTCCGACGACGGCCGCTCGACCGTGCCGCTCGTGGTCAGGGTGACGGGGATCTCCGGCAGGCGGCCGGCCGTGATTCGTGCTGTCTCATCGATCCGCACGTCCTCCAACGTGACGCCCTCGGGCAGATCGGCCTGTTCCAGCGCGTACACGAGTGGTCCGCGGGCCAGCGTGGCGCAGCCACGCACGGCGTCGATCCGCGGATGCGGGTGGATGATCCTGGGCCGCATGGGCAGGTCGAGCGTGACGGTGGCGCCGGCCGACCAGTCACGCCGGACGCGGACGTAGCCGCGGTCGACGTCGGCAGGTGCGCCGTCGAGCAGGACCTCCGTCGCCCAGCCGGGCACCCGCAGCGACAGCGTGACCGGCGCGTCGGTGGTGATCGTGACCACGACCCGGCCGTCCCACGGGTAGTCGGTGCGCACCTCGGCGCGGACCGGCACACCGTCCACCGTGGTGTCGATGGTGCCGGCGGAGTACAGGTGGAGCTGCAGTCCACTGTGGTCGGTGGTGACGGCGTAGCCGGACAGCGACGCCAGCAGCCGGGCCAGGTTCGGCGGGCAGCACGCGCACGAGTACCAGGGCAGGCGGTCGGACGGCGCGTCCTCGTGCGAGCCGTCGTGGCCGGTGCGCAGGTGCAGTGGGTTGGAGTAGAAGAAGTGCGTGCCGTCCAGGGCGGTCGAGCCGGCGATCACGTTGTACAGCGCGCGTTCCATCTCGTCGGCGTACTTCGACTCCCCCGTGGCCAGCAACATCCGCCAGTTCCACTGGAAGCTCGCGATCCCGGCGCACGTCTCGCCGTACGCGCGGTCCGGCGGCAGCTCGTACGGGTCGCCGAACGCCTCGTCGCGGTGCCGCGAGCCCTGCGCGCCGGTGACGTAGGTCTTGGCACCGAACGCGTCGTCCCACAGCCGGTGCGCGGCCGCCATCAGTTCCTCGTCGTGCGTCTCGACGGCGACGTCCACCACGCCGGCGAGCAGGTACAGCTGGCGCACGACGTGGCCGGCGACCTCGTTCGCCTCGCGGACCGGCTCGTGGTCCTGCAGGTACGCCGCGCCGAACCGCTCGCCGTCCAGCAGGCCGCGGCCACGCAGGTCGACGAACCGCCTGGCCTGCGTGAGGTACGGCTCGTGCCCGGTCACCCGGTACAGCTCCACCAGCGCGGTCTCGATCTCCGGGTGCCCGTCGACATCGTCCACTGTGGAGAAACGCTCGACGATCAGGTCGGCGAACCGGCGGGCGACCGTGACGACCTCCGCACCGACCCCGGCCCGCGCGGCGGCGACGGCGGCCTGGATGAGGTGGCCCGCGCAGTACAGCTCGTGGCTCCAGTGCAGCTTCGTCCACCGCTGGTTCGGTTCGACGAGCATGCGGTGGGAGTTGAGGTACCCGTCCTCGGTCTGCGCCTTGGCGAGCAGCGCGCCCGTGGTGTCCACAAAGGTCCGTAACTCGGCGTCGTCCGGAGTCTGGCCCAGCTGCCAGGCCGCGGCCTCCAGGGTCTTGTAGACGTCGGAGTCGGCGAACCACATGTTCTCGAACTCGCCGTCGGCCTCGCCGGTGACCCGGCGCAGGTTGACGAGGGCTCCCGAGGCGTCGAGCTGGCCGACGCAGTACGGCAGGGACCGGACCGCGTTGCGGTGCTGCCAGTCGCAGAGGAAGCCGCTCGTGAAGCTCACGTCCGAAAGGGACAGTGGGCGCAGCGCCGAGGTGGCCGTGGACGTGGGGTGGACGGGACCGTCGGTCATCGAGACTCCTTCAGCCCTTCAGGGCGCCCGAGGTGAAACCGCGTACGTAGTAACGCTGCAGGATCAGGAAGACGACGACGCAGGGCAGCGCGGAGGTGGCCACGCCGGCCTGCAGGGCACCGAAGTCGACCGAGCCGAGGTTGCCGACCGACAGGTTGAACAACGCGACCGGCAGCGTGAACTTCTCGCCGTCGGTCAGGAAGATCAGGGGCGCGACGAACTCGTTCCACGCCGCCAGGAACGAGAACAGCGCGATGGTGACGATGCCGGGGATGACGCCGCGGAGCAGCACCCGCCGCAGTGCGCCGCCGACCGTGCAGCCGTCGATGAGCGCCGCCTCCTCCAGCTCGACCGGCAGCGCTTCGAAGGAGTTGCGCATCATGAACAGGCCGAACGGCAGCTGCAGCACGGCCATCACCAGCCCGAGGCCGACGAGGGAGTTCTGCAGGCCGATCCAGCCGAGCAGGATGTACAGCGGCACCAGGATGGTCGTGTACGGCACCATCAGGATCGCGAGCGTGACGATGAAGAGCAGGTTCCGGCCCGGGAAGGCCAGGCGGGCCATGGCATACCCGCCGAGCGTGGTCGTGACGACGGTGACGGTCACCGCGACGACGGCCACCACCAGGGTGTTGACCAGGTACGTGCCGATGCCGGTGCCGTACTCGGCGAGGCGGCGGTAGTTGTCCACGCCCCAGCCGTCGCCGCCGGTCGCGGCCGCCTGCCGGCCGTGCACCGACGAGAAGGCCGTCCACACCATGGGGAACAGGAACAGCACGGCGAGCGCGGCGCAGGTGACGTAGAAACCGGTCCTACGCATGAGGATCACCGCCGATGCCGGCCCCGCGGCCTGCCTCGTGCCCTGAAAGGCGCGTTCGAGACATGCCCGATGCCCTGAAAGGCGCGTTCAGGTCATTCAACGTCCTGAAAGCGCCTTTCAGGGCACGGCCAGTGTCCTGAACGCGCCTTTCAGGGCGGTGGGCGCTGCGGGGGGAGGCCGAGCGTTGGGCGGCTGACCCGGTGCGAGGCGACTCGTTCAACGCGGTCACCGCCCCTCTCGCCGGATCAGGCGCATCTGCGTGACGTTGAGGACGATCAGCACGGCGAGGGTGGCCACCGAGACCGCGGCCGCCCGGCCGAGGTCCTGGGACAGGAACGCCTCGCGGTAGATGTCGATCACGACGGTGGCGGTGTCGTGGCGGCCGCCGGTGAGGATGAAGAACTGGTCGAACGCCAGCAGGGAGCCCGTCACGGACAGGACCATGGTGAGCGCCAGCGTCGGCCGCAGCAGGGGCAACGTCACCCGCCACATGATCTGCCAGCGGCTCGCGCCGTCGATGCGGGCCGCCTCGTACAGGCCCGGGTCGATGCTCTGCAGGCCGGTCATCAGGATCAGCATGTAGAACCCGGCGAACCGCCAGGTGATCATGCCGATCGACGAGCCGAGCACGCTGCCGTTCGAGCCGAGCCAGTCCACGTGGCCGAAGCCCAGCCACGCGACGAGTTCGTTGAGCGGGGACGCGTCGGTGTTGAACAGGCTGTAGAACAGGAAGCTCGTCGACGCCAGCCCCACCGCGCTGGGAAGGAAGAAGACCGTGCGGACCGCGCCGACGCCGGGGCGGTCGCGCTGCACCAGCAACGCGAGTCCGAACGCGACCAACCCGAGCACGATCGTGGTGACGACGGTGTACTTGAGCGTGAACCAGACCGCGCGCAGGAAGAGTGGATCCTGGAGGGCACTGTAGTTCTCGACGCCGTTCGGCTTCGACGCGCCGAGCAGCGGCCAGTGGTTGAACGACATCCACACCAGCAGCACCAGCGGGATGACGAACAGGACCAGCACGAGCGCGGCCATCGGGGCCGAGTACAGCAACCCCAGCCGTGTCCGGTTCGTCGGCGCCCGCCGGCGCATGCGACGGGGTGGTGCCGGCGCCGCGGAGGACGACGCCGGCACCTGGGGTGGCGACTGGGACACGGCAGAGGACACCACGGGTCAGCCGCCACTCGACAAGGACTCGGTGATCGCCGAGTTGTGGTTGCGCAGCACGGTGGCCGGGTCGTCGGTGCCGAACACCGCGTCGATCACCGTCTGCGTCCACGGTCCGTTGGGGTCGTTGAACGTCTTGCCGAAGTTGACCGAGATCGGTGTCCGGCCCTCGCCGGCGAGCTTGTTGAACACGCCGAGCCGCGGGTCCTGCTTGGCGTAGGTGTTGTCGGCCAGGTCGGCGCGCACCGTGATGTTCTTGTTCTTGGCCACGACCTCGACCTGCGCCTCCTCGGACAGCGTCCAGGAGATGAAGTCCCAGGCCGCGTCCGCGTGCTGGCTGTTCGCGCTGATGCCGAGCACGTCCCCGCCGACGAACGACGACGAACCGCCGGTCAGCCCGGGGATCGGCGCGACGCCGACCTGCAGGTCCGGGCCCTCCTTGATGCCCTGCAACGCGGTGGCGCCCATCGGCTGGATGCCGACCTTGCCCTCGCTGAACAGCTGGGTCCACGTCGGGCCCGACTCGTTCTTCGCGGACTCCGGCACCACGCCCTCGTTGTACAGCTGGCGCAGCACGCCGTACACCTTCGCGGCTTCCGGGTTGTCTATCGTGGACGCGGTGCCCTGCTCGTTGAGCACCTCGCCACCCGACGCCCAGATCATCGGCCAGCTGGTGAACAGCTGGCAGCCGGGGCAGGCGCCGCCGAAGAAGTAGCCGCTGACGCCACCGCCGAGCGCCTGGATCTTCTTCGCGGCGGCGACGATCTCGTCCAGAGTGGTCGGTGGCGTCTCCGGGTCGAGACCGGCGCGGGTGAACAGGACCTTGTTGTAGAACACCGCGGACAGGTCGATGTCGTGCGGGACGCCGTAGTACTTGCCGTCGTAGGTGGCGGTCTTCATGTGCGCCGGCGCGAGCTCGTCCTTGAAGTCCAGCTCGTTGATGCGCGGGGTGAGGTCCAGGTAGATGCCCTTGGACGCGTAGTTCGGGGCGTAGACGACGTCGGCGGCGAGGACGTCGGGCAGCTGGCGGGCGCCCGCGGCGGTGCCGACCTTCTGCTGGTAGGAGTCGGCCGGGAAGGCCGTGAGCTTGACCTGGTTCCTGTGGCTGGCGTTGTAGGCGTCGACCAGGGTCTGGCTGAAGGTGACCGTTGGCGAGCGGGTCCACATGGTGATGGTCGTGCCGTCGTCGACCGAACCCGTGTCACTCGCGCCGGAGGTGGACGGACCGCTCTGGCAACCCGCGAGAACCAGCGCGCCGGCTAACAGCGCGACCGCGGCCCGTGTGCGTGAACTCATCGTGCCTCCCGACACCACTGGCGGAGAGTTGAGCTTCGAGGAGTGAGGAGGAAACTACGGAAACCGGTTTCCGTCAACCTAGGCGTGCCCGCGCAGGAGTGTCAAGAGCAACATCTTCCAGGTTCTGGCCGATTTGCCCGCACACCCGAGGTACCCTGCGGGAATGCCACCGAGGAAAGCCACGGAAACTGCCGGAAACCTCGACAGGCCGCCGACGATCAGCGACGTGGCCCTGCTCGCGGGGGTTTCGGTCGGGACCGTGTCGAAGGCGCTCAACGGCCGCGGCTCGCTGCGCACGGAGACGCGGCAGCGGGTGCTGTCGGCGGCCGAGCAGCTGGGGTTCCAGCCGAACAAGGCGGCGGTGGCGCTGAACTCGGGCCGCACCTACACGGTCGGCATGATCACCACGGACACGATCGGCCGCTTCAGCATCCCGCTGCTCATGGGCGCGGAGGACGCGCTGGGCGCCGGCGAGATGTCCGTCTTCCTGTGCGACGCCCGCGACGACCGGATCCGCGAGCAGTACTACCTGCGCACCCTGCTCAGCCGGCGGGTGGACGGCATCATCGTGACCGGCCGCCGCACCCAGGAGCGGCCGCCGGTCGGGACGGGCCTGCCCATCCCCGTGGTGTACGCGTTCATCAACTCCGCGAACCCGGAGGACTGCTCGGTGGTCCCGGACGAGGCGGGCGGCGCGGTGAAGGCCGTCGACCACCTGCTGGCCATCGGCCGGCGGCGGATCGCCCACATCACGGGCCCGGAACACCACCACTCGGCCCTGGTCCGCGCCAACGCGACCACCGCCCACCTCGCCGAGGCGGGCCTGGCGCTGGTCGGTCCCCCGCTGTTCGGCGAGTGGAGCGAGGCGTGGGGCCGGCAGGCCGTACGCATCCTGCTGTCCCACGAGTTCGACGCGGTCTTCTGCGGCAGCGACCAGATCGCCCGCGGCGTGGCCGACGGCCTCCGCGCGGCGGGGCGGCGGGTCCCGGACGACGTGGCACTGGTCGGCTTCGACAACTGGGACGTGATGACGCTCGCGTGCCAGCCGCCACTGACCAGTGTGGACATGGAACTGGAGAACCTGGGCCACACGGCCGCGAACCTGCTCCTGGCGGCGATCAACGGCCAGCCCGCGCCGGGCAAGCACACGAACCCGTGCCGCCTGGTGATCCGCGACTCGACCGCCGGTAGGTAGGTGGACGCGGAGAGCACCGCGCCCACCGCGCACCGCTACGGCCGGTTGTACCGACCGATGCCGTCGTTGTCGGCCGGGTCCGTGTGACGCAGGTCGTCGACGATGGCCAGCGGGTCCTTCCCCGTCTCCGCCATTCGCCGGGCGATCTCGGCACTGACCGATCCGCTGGCGAACGAGGTTCCGCTCCACGTCGCGTAACCGTCGAACGAACGGTTCTCCGGCGGCTCCGGCAGCCCCCTGAGCTGGCTGAACCGCACCGGCCCGAGCAGGTAGGTGCTTCTCACCTCCGCACCGGGCGCACCCAGTGCGATCCACGGAGCCTCCGGGCTGAACGCCGCGTGCGGATACTCCCCGGCGAGCTCGAACGCGCCGACGGCGACGGCACCCGGGCAGGCGGCGGGGAAGATCGGGGCGTTCGACCGGATGCCCCCGTTGCCCTTGCCGTGGTTCCCGGCGGCGGCGACGATCGCGACCCCTTGTCTCGACAGCACGTCGACCGCTCGCTCCAGGACGAACGGCGCCTTCCCGTCCACTGTGTAACAACCCAGGGAGAGGTTGAGCACCCGAATACCGGCCCGGAACGCGGCGACCATTGTCTCCGCCAGGTTCCAGACGGTCGTCTTCGGGACCTCGCCGGTTTGTGGGTCCCCCACGAGCACGCTGTAGAGGGACGGCCAGACATCCGGCGCACGGGACAGAATTCGTCCCACGACGAAGGCCGCGTGGCCGTAGAGCCACGGGTATTCGTCTTCCTCCGGCAGGCCGGGGGGATATCCGTCCGCCGGGGACCAGCGGCCGTCGAGCGCGGAATGCCGGTACATCAGGCTGTCGATCACGCCGATCTTGGGGCGCTCTTCCTTCTCCGTGGTGGCCTGCGCCAGCTCGAACTGGGTTTCCACACCGATTTTCTGGTCCGGATATTCCCAACCGGAGCCGATGTGGGGAAGGCCGCCCACCACATCGGTGTTCCGCACCTTGCCCATCGGGGGGTACCAGCCGCCGTGCTGATCCCCGATCGCGAGGCGGAGACCGTCGAGAATCTTGTCGAGGTCGGAGGGAATGACACCGGCCAGCTGGGGCTGCGGGTTGAGCGGGATCCGGTGTCCCCACTTCACCATGAAGTTGTTCGCGGTCCGCGTCGCGGCCAGCAGTCTGATCAGGCCGAGGTTGAGGACCCTGTTCGAGTCGCTCGCCTCCGCGGTGAGGCCCGGCTCCTCGGCGTCGATGTCTTTCAGGTGCTTGAGCACCAGTTCCCGGTACGGCAGGTCGACCGCGATCAACTCGGGGGGTTTCTCGGTAACTTCGTCCATAGCCTTCCCTCTATTCGTGACCTTGGGAGCGCCCTCCAGAAGTCAAGGAGGCAGGCCGGCCGGGCGTTGATACCGGATCGGGTGAGAAAATTCGCGATATCTTGTACGGGTCCTGTCGGCATAGTCGAGGTAGGGCTGCGATGGCCGTGCCTAATTCACCAATGGCTTTTCGCCTGCTAGGTGTCGTCGAGGTCGGCGTCGACGGCGGTACGGCGGAGCTCGGGCCGCGGCAGCAGCGCACCGTGCTGGCCGGCCTGGTCGTCGACGCCGGCAAACCCGTGTCCTTGTCCACGCTGACCGAGCGGGTCTGGGGCGACGACCCGCCGGCCGGCGCACGGGCCTCGCTCTACGCGCACCTGACCCGGATCCGCCGCATCGTGGAGCGGCTACCCGCCGACGCGGGGGTGAGCCTGGTGCGCGGCCCGGGCGGCTACCTCCTCGACGTCGACCCCGACTGGGTGGACCTGCACCGGTTCCGCCGCCTCGTCCGCGCCGCCAACGAGCCCGGCAGGGCCGACGCGGAACGTGCCGCGCTGCTCGGCGCCGCGACACGGCTGTGGCGGGGCACGCCGCTGACCGGTGTGGACGGGCAGTGGGCCGAACGGCTGCGGGACGGCCTCGTGAAGGAACGGCTCGACGCCGTCGCGTCGTGGGCGGAGGTGACGCTGGCACTCGGCCGCCCGGTCGACGTGATCCGCGCGGTGCGTGAGCTGATCACCGAGCACCCGCTGGCCGAACCGCTGGTCGCCGCCATGATGCGGGCGCTGTCCGCGACGGGGCGGGCCGCCGAGGCGCTCGAGCTCTTCGCCGCCACCCGCGCGCGGCTGGCCGACGAGCTCGGCGCCGACCCCGGGCACGAGCTGCGGGCGGTCCACGAGTCCGTGCTCCGCGGCGAGCAGGCCGAGCCGCCGGTGCCGGTGCCGCGGCCGCGCCAGGTGCCGGCCCAGCTCCCGGCGGACGTGTTCGCCTTCACCGGCCGGGAACGCGAGCTGGCCGCGCTGGACGAGCTGCTCGCGGAGACCGAGGGCGCCTCCACCGCGGTCGTCGTCTCGGCGGTCTCCGGCACGGCCGGGGTCGGCAAGACCTCGCTGGCGCTGCGGTGGGCGCACCGCGTACGGGACCGCTTCCCCGACGGCCAGCTGTACCTCGACCTGCGCGGCTACGACTCCGAGCAGCCGATGCCGGTCGCGGACGCGCTGGCCCGGTTCCTCACCGCGCTCGGGCTCGCCGGCAGCGACATCCCCCTCGACGAGGACGACCGGGCGGCCCGCTACCGGACCGAGCTGAGCGGCCGGCGCATGCTCATCCTGCTCGACAACGCCGCGACGACCGACCAGGTGCGCCCACTGCTGCCCGGGTCGCCCGGCTGCCTGGTCGCGGTGACGAGCCGGGACTCGCTGGCGGGCCTGGTCGTCCGGCACGGCGCCCGCCGCCTCGACCTGGACCTGCTGCCGCTGGCCGACGCCGTCCGCCTGCTGGCCGTGCTGATCGGCACCCGGGTCGACGCGGAGCCCGCCGCGGCGACGACGCTCGCCGAGGAGTGCGCCCGGCTGCCGCTCGCGTTGCGGATCGCCGCCGAGCTGGCCGCGGCCCGGCCGGCGACCCCGCTGTCCGAGCTGGTGGACGAGCTGGCCGACGAGCAGCGGCGGCTGGACCTGCTCGACGCCGGGCTCGACCCGCGCACGGCCGTGCGCGCGGTGTTCTCGTGGTCCTACCAGCACCTGAGCCCGGAGGCTGCGTGCACGTTCCGGCTGCTCGGCCTGCACCCCGGCCAGGACTTCGACGCGTACGCCGCGGCCGCGCTCGGCGACCACGACCTGCCCGAGGCGCGCCGGATGCTGGACGTGCTCGCCCGTGCCCACCTCGTGGAGGCACACGCCGGCGGCCGGTATGTGATGCACGACCTCCTGCGTGCCTACGCCCACCAGCTGGCGACGAAGTTCCACTCGGCGAGCGAGCCGCTCACGCGCCTGCTGGACTTCTACCTGTCCACCGCCGGCGCCGCCATGGACGCACTGCACCCGGCGGAGCACCACCGGCGCCCGCCGACGCTGCCCGCCCGCACCCCGGCACCGGCGTTCGCCACCGCCGACGCGGCGAAGGCGTGGCTGGACGCCGAGCGGGCGAACCTCCTGGCGGCGTGCGTCCACGCCGACGGGCACGGGTGGCCGGCGCACACGGTCGGGCTGGCCAACACGCTGTTCCGGTACCTCGACTCGGCGGGCCTGAACGCGGACGCGTTCACCATCCACAACCTCGCCCGCCACGCCGCCGCCCGGACCGGCGACGGCGCCGGGGAGGCTCGCGCGCTGCTCAACCTGGGGCTCGTCTACTGGCACCAGGGCCTGCTTCCCCAAGCGGACGCGCACCTGTCCCAGGCGCTGACGCGGTACCGGGAGATCGGCGACGAGGTCGGCTTGGCCAACGCCCACAGCAACCTGGGGGTCATCGAGTGGCGGCGCGGGAACCTGGCGTCGTCCGGTGAGCACCTGCGGCAGGCGCTCGCGACGTACCGGCGGCTGGAGCACCCGATGGGGCAGGCCGAGGCACTGGGCAACCTCGGGCTCGTCTACCAGCGGCTCGACCACCTCGAGCTGGCACTCGACCACCACCGGCAGGCGCTGGCGCTGTTCCAGCAGGTCGGGTACCGGATGGGCGAGGCGTACGCGTTGAACAACCTCGGCACCACCCACCTGCAGCTCGGCCAGCCCGCGGCCGCGGTCGAGCAACTCCGGCACGCGCTGGTCCACTTCCAGCGGATGGGCGAGCGGGCCGGGGAGGCGGAGGCACTCAACGGACTCGGCCAGGCGTTGCGGACGGGCGGCGCGTTCGACGAGGCCGCGGACCGGCACCTGGCGGCACTCACCGTCGCCATCGAGATCGGCGATCGGTACGAACAGGCGCGGGCCCATGCCGGGCTGGCGGAGGTCCACGAGCGGTGTGGTGACCTCGGCAAGGCACGGGAGCGGTGGGAGGCCGCGCTGGAGATCTTCATCAGCCTGGAGGTCCCGGAGGCCGACCTGATCCGCACCCGCCTCGCGAAGACCGCCGACCACCGGGTCGGCCTGTAGACCCCGGGCCCTGAGTCCCCGATCCACACGAAAGGACCGTTCGCCCGGTTTCCCCGCACACACCTCCGCCAAGGCCGCCAGGGGGACCCCTGGATCCACACTACCGGGCAGCACCGACAATCCAGGGCGCCGAAACTGCGGCCTGTGGACAACTCATTCGTGGCGCACCCCGCCTCGCGAAAACCGCAGACCACCGAGTCGCCGGTAGACCCCGCCCACCGAATCCGCGACCCGCACGAAAGGACCGTTCGCCCGGTTCCCGCGCACACACTTCCGCCAAGGCCGCCAGGGGGACCCCTGGATCCACACTACCGTGCAACACCGACAATCCAGGGCGCCGAAACCGCAGCCTGTGGACAACCATCTATGGCGCCGGCGTGAGCACAGCCTGGCCGAATCCGCGAATCAGAGAGTCGGTCGGTAGGAGCGCCAGACCTGAGCCTGCCGCAGTCGCTTCAGGATGCGTTGCCTGGTCGGCCCGATGGCGCCGATCGGCATGTCGAGGGCTCGGCTGATCTCGACGTACGGGATCGGCGGGTCGGCGAACAGCATCCCGAGCAGCCGGCGGTCCGCTTCCGGCAGGCCGGCGATGGCCTCGCGGAGTGCTGTCCGCCGTTCCTCGGCGAGCAGGCGGGCATCCGACGGCGCCGTCGGGTCGACCGGTTCGGTCAGTTCGAATCTGGTGTCCTGTTCTCTGCTCCGCAGCACCGTCTGGCATTCCCGTTTGGTCGTCGTGCGCAGCCAGCCCGGCAGGGCGGCCGGTTCCCGCAGGCGCGTGATGTTCGTCAGCAGGTGCAGCCAAACACGGCCGCCGACATCCTCGCTATCCACTTTGGACAGTCCATACCGCCGGCAGACCGAGGCCAGCAACGGGGTGTACGAGCGAACGATGTCGCCCCAGGCCAGCTCGTCGCCTCGTGCGGCGTGCTGGACGAGAGTTCCGATCGACGTTGAATCCAGCATGACTTCCCACCCTCGGCACGGGACCGGGTAAACCGGTCGTCAATGCCCTCGCGAGTTCAGGATCGGCCACGCGTCGTGTTCAGATCTTGCCGATATCTTGCATTCGACCAGCGGTGACCGTTGCGTCACGGTTTGTCGCCGCGCGTCCGAGTCCAGATGCGACGAATTTGGATTGACGCGTACGCCACGATGAAGAGGATTCGCTGACATACCGACGAATGCGGTCCCCGATGCTCACCCAGAAGATCATTCAGAAGACCCTGCGCGTCCCCCGCTCGGCGGGCCCCGCGGGCGACGGCGCCACCGTGGCGCGGCAGTTGGACTCGGTCCTCGCCGACGTCGGGTTCAAGGCCGCCCGCGATCTGCTCGAGCACGTCTCCGGACTGGCGCCGGGCGCCGCCATCGACCTGGCCGTCGACGTCCTGGCCGCGGTTCGCCGGCTCGTGGGCGACCACGTCACGCACAACGCCTACTTCATCGACTTCCCGCACAACGTGCCGGACACGGTCGAGTTCTGGGTGCGGTGCCTGCGGAACGCCCTCGTCGCGCCGGGCGCCGGGCTCCGGGAGTTCTCGATCTTCGACGCCGAGTGGGTCAACCTGCTCACGCTGCCGACCTACGGCCGCTACCAGCACACCTACGCGGAGCTGCTCGCCGCGCACGACGAGCTGATCCCCTCGGTCACCGACCGGGTCACTGTCCTGCACCTCGGCGGCACGCCCGAGGAGGAGGCCCGCGACCTGTACCTGGCGCTGGCCGGGTCGACCACGCCGCTGGGTGAGGCCGACCTCCAGCTCCTCGCCGACCTGGCCGCGGTCCGCGACGACGACGTCGAGATCCCCATGCGGGAGAACCGGGCCGTCGTCAACGCCGGCCGGCTGGCCGCCGGCCGCCCGCTGGTGGCCGTCGACACGGTGGTGGACGTGCTGCGGGTGGCGTGCCAGGCGAGCGGCGGCGACGTGTCCCTGGCCGTGCCGACCCGGTTCCGCGCCTTCAGCCGGCGCGAGCGGCGCGGGCTGATGGCCGCGCTGAACCAGGTCGACGCGGGCAAGCTCGCTGACGTCACCCGCTACGCCGGGCCGTTCAAGCGGCTCGGTGAGCGGCTGCACCCACACGAGTACCCGCGCTACCCGCGTGCGCAGGACGTGTTCGCCGTCGCGCGTGGGGAGCGGACCGCGCGGTCGCTGGCCGGGCGCGCCGAGGTGGCGTTCGCGGACGGCGACCTCGGTGGGGCGGCGGCGGTGCTCGCCAACGCGCCGGGCATGCTGCTGCGCTCGGTGGACCGGCTGCTGCGCCAGGCCCACACGCCGGACGCGGTGGACGCGGTGCTCGAGCCGGTGGCGGGCGTGCTCGACCGGGTGTCCGGCCGGGTGCTGTGCTCGGTGCGTGAGCACCTGGTCAACCGGGACCTCCCGGCCCCGGCGCGGGTGTTCGTCAACCGCGCCCGCCGGGGCTGGGTCGCGCCGGACGCGCGGCTGCCGCTGCCGTACGACGTGATCGACCGGGCGACCGGGCTGATCGACGCCGAGCTGGCCGGGCGGCTGCCGGGCTACGACAACCTCGTCGTGGACCCGGCGGTGCTGGACGTCGCGCTGCCCCTGTCGGGCAAGGCGACCGAGGACGGGTTCGCCGTGCTGCCGCGTGGTTCGCGCAGCCGGATCGACGGTGAGGTGCTGCGGTTCTTCACCTACTGGCGGCAGACCAGCCGGCGCACGGACTTCGACCTCTCGGCGCTGCTGCTCGACGAGGAGTTCCGGTACCAGGGGCACGTGTCGTGGACGCGGTTCCACAACCGCGGCGCGGTGTACTCCGGTGACCTCACCGAGGCGCCGGACGGGGCGACCGAGTTCATCGACATCCCGCTGGACTCGGTCCAGGCCGCGTACGTCGTGCCGCAGGTCAACGTGTACTCCGGCGAGGGGTTCGACCAGGTCGCGGAGTCGATGTTCGGGTGGATGACGCGTGACCGCGCCCAGCGCGGCGCCCCGTTCGACGCCCGGACGGTCCGGACGCGCTCGGACATGCGCGGCACCGGCCGCGTCGCACTGCCGATCGTGTTCGGCCGCGGCGCGGACGGCGCGTGGACGGCGACCTGGCTGCACCTGTACCTGTCGGGCACGCCGAACTTCAACCGGGTGGAGGCCAACCGGTTCAGCACGTCCGTGCTGGCCCGCGGTCTCCTGCGCAGGCGGTACCTGACGGTGCGCTACCTGGTCGACCTGCTGTCCACTCCGGTCACCACCTGGGAGCCGGGACTGCGGTTCGGCGAGCCGGTGACGTTCGTCGGGCTGCACCGGCCCGAGGGCCTGCCGGAGGGATCGACGGTGCTCACGCTGGACCGGCTAAACCAGTTGATCCCGGCCTGAACAACTGCATAGCCTCGGCCCACGCGAGGCCATGAGGGGACTTCCTTCTACGCTCACTTGCACCTGAACTAGTCCCCTCCCTCTCCTCGCGCCGGCCCGGAGCCCTGAAGGACCCCTTCGAGACGTTCAACGTCCTGAAGGGGTCCTTCAGGGCGTAGGGGCTCGTGCGCTTCGGCGTCCTTGGCGCGGGCCAGCTGGGCCACGCCCCAACCGCCGAGCACGGCGCAGCCGGCGGCGGCGAGCATCTCGACCGGCGACGTGGCCAGGTGTTCGCCGAGGAGGAGCACACCGATCGCGGTGGCGGAGGCGGGGTTCACGAGGTTGGTCACGGCCAGCGGTGCGGCGAGCCCGGACCGGTAGGAGCGCTGGGTGAGGATGGTCGCGGCGATCGCGAACACCACGATGGCGATCATCGCGAAGATCATGATGGGCCGCAGCAGCACCCCGGCGCCCGTGTCGGCCACGGTCACCACCACGGTCTGGCACAGGGCCGAGCACACGGAGTACGCCGCCCCGCCGGCGGTGGCCTCCCACAACGTCGACGCGCCCGGCCGCCGGCCCAGCCAGCCGAGGACGCCGACGAACGCGGTCGTGGCGACGACCAGCGCGACCAGCTCACCGGAGCGCAGCGTCTGGGTCGTGCCCGTCGTCGTGATGATCAGCGCGAGCCCGGCCAGGCCGATCACCGTGTTGGTCATGCCCTTCAGCTCGAGCCCGGTGACCTTCCGGTGGGCCGCCGACGCCGCGAACGGCACGGCGATCACGAGGGTGAGCACGCCGAGGGGCTGGATCAGCGACAGTGGACCGAAGCCCAGCGACGTGACGTGCAGTGCCGCCCCGAGCCCGTTCAGCGCCAGCGCCACCCACAGCACCGGAACGCGGACGAGCTGCTTCACGGTGAGATGCGCGTACCGGGCCTGGATGAGCGCCGCGGCCGCGTAGGCGATGGCGACCGCCACACACAGCGCGATGGTGATGATCAGATTGGTCATACCACTCTCTCGGTTCGCCCGACGGAAGCGTCCTCGTTCGGACGTGCCGAGGGCCCGGCGATCACCGGGGCTCGACCGCGAGGGTAGCCGTTTCCCCGCGCCGGTGTCGGGGGAACGGATGTGACCGGACGCACTCACGAGCGAAACGCCAGTCGCGGCACCGGCGATGTTCATGCCACAGGTCGCGTCTTGAGAAAGTGGGGGACGGTGGCACAACCACGCGCGCTGTCCGTCGGCCTCGCCCACTTCGACCGGCACGACCGGCTGGACTTCGCGCCCGGTCTCGCCCGTGAGCTGGCCGCCGCGCTCGCCGACCTCGGCTACGACGTCAAGGACGCGGCGAGCGAGTCCATGCCCAGCGCCGAGTTGGGCTCGCTGGTCACCGGAACGCTGCGGGGCGGCGAGCCCGGCGGTCTGGCCATCGTCCACGTGGTGTCCCACGGCGAGGACGCCGACGGCGACGCCACGGTGTTCGCGCTCGGCAGCGACGGTGTCCGGCACGGCGAGGCCAGCGTCGCGCACTGGCTGACCATGCACCAGGACGGCGACGGGCCCACCGCGCTGTTCCTGCTCGACCTGTGCTCGGCGGGCACCGCGGCCAGGCTGCCGTGGCAGGTGCGGCTGGACCGGCCGAAGGGCTGGGTCATCGCCGCGTCCGCCCCCGGCAGCACGGCCTACGACGGCCGGTTCACCCGCGCGGTGATCAACGTGTTGCGTGCGCTGGGTTCCCTCGACGTCGACCCCACCCTGCCGCACGTGCCGCTGAGCACCGTCGCGCGCGCGATCCGCCGCGAGGTCAACCGCCTGATCGCCACCGAGGACGCGTTCACCCAGCAGGTGGTCGGCAGCCTGGTGGACATCACCGCCGACGCCGAGCCCGCGTTCTTCCCGAACCCGGCGTACTCCCCCAGCCCGCGTGCCCGGCTGCGGTCCGAGGTGGACCCCGGCAAGCTGCCGTACCTGGACGACCTCGACGAAGGGTTGGACGCGCACCACTTCATCGGCCGGGCGGCCGGCCTCGGCGGGCTCTCCGACGGTGACCCGGACCTGGTCGGCACCGGCATGGTCGGCTGCTTCGCGGGGCGGCAGCGCGAGCTCAGGCGCATCTCGTCGTGGCTGGACGGCGAGGACGACGGCGCGCTGTGGGTGGTGACCGGCAGCCCCGGCGCCGGCAAGTCCGCGCTGCTCGGCGTGCTCGTGTGCGCGGCGAGCCCGGAGCTGCGGGCGGCGACCAGGCCGATCTGGGACGAGGTCGCACGGGCACCCCGTGCCATCGACCGGCTGGCGGCCGTGCACGCGCGGCAGCGCGGCCCGGCCGCCGTCGCCGCGTCGATCGCCCGGCAGCTCGCCCTCCCGGAGAACCTCGCGCCCCAGGAACTGGTCGCGGCGGTGCGGGGCGGCAACCGGCCGGCCGTGGTCGTGGTGGACGCGCTGGACGAGGCCGACGACGCGGTCCGGCTCATGAACGAGCTGCTGCTCCCGCTGACCGAGCCGGCGGCGGACGGCACGCCGGCACGGGTGCTCGTGGGAGTGCGTCCGCCCGAGAACTACCCGCAGTTCACCCCGCTGTTCCAGCGGGCCGCCGTGGTCAACCTGGACGACGTCGACCAGAAGGTGCTGGAGAACGACCTCCGCAACTACGTCAGCAACCTGCTGCACACGACACAGACCTACGGGGACCTGGGCGGGGTGGTCGGGGAGTTCGCGCTTGCCACGGCCAGGCGGTTGGCGGCACCCGACGAACGTGGGCGGCGTTCCTGGGGACCGTTCCTCGTCGCCGGTCTCTACACGCGCCACTTCGTCTCGGCGTACGCGGGTGAGAACGTCGTGACCGACCCGGGTGTCGCGAAGCGGCTGGGCCGGGACGTGCCGGCGGACCTGGCCAAGGTGCTGGAGCTCGATCTCGACCTGCAGAAGGACCAGCCGTGGCTGCGGCCGGTGCTGGTCACGCTGGCGTACGCACGCGGCGACGGCATGCCGGTGTCGCTGGTGGCCAGGGTCGCGCCGGTGTTCGCGCCCGGCCTGCCGGCGCCGACGGTGTCGGAGATCCGCGCCGCGCTCGCCGCCGGGAAGTTCTACGTGCGGCAGTCGCTCGACACCGACCACAGCAACCTCTACCGGCTGTTCCACGAGGGCCTGGCGGAGACGCTGTCGGCGCAGCGCCCCGACTCCGACCGGGAACGGCTGCTCGACGCGATCCTGGCGCCGCTGGGGCCGGCCGAGAGCCGGGACTGGGACGCCGCCGAGCCGTACCTGTTCCGGCACGTCGTCGACCACGCCGTGAAGGCCGGCCGCCTGCCGGAGATCCACGACGACCCCGGCCTGTGGCTGCACCCACGGTTCAGGGAGGTGCTGGCGTCCACACCGGACAGTTCGGAGCTGGCCGTCCTGGCGGCGCGGTTCGCGGGCATCGCGTCGCCGGCCGAGCTCGCGCTGGCGGCGGCCCGCGCCGGCCAGCCGGACCTCGCCCGGCGCGCGGCCAACCTCCCCGGTCACCCGCCCCTGACCTGGCAACCCCGCTGGACGCTCGGCGAGCCCGGCTCGGTCCGGCCGAGATCGGCCGCGGTCCCGAACGGGCACAAGCAGGGGGTCGCGATCTCGACCAACGGCCACGCGGTACTGGCCGTCCACGGCAGCGAGGTACGCGGGTGGGCGTGGCCCGAGACCGGCTCGCCCGAGAGCCAGCCGACGGACGCCAACTCGACGGGGCACCTCGTCGCCATCTCGCAGCTGCACGACGATGTGCTGATCGGTGAGGGCAGGCGGCTCTACCGGTGGCGGAACGGCACGCCGTCGACGACGATGCTGCCCGACGACGTCGTCGCCGCCGTGTACGACGAACGGTTGTCGGACTGGGTCATGGTGACGGTCAAGGGTCTGGTCATCCGGCTCGCCCGCAACGGGGCGCTCGTGCTGGAGTACGACACCGGGCATCGCAGCGACACCTGGGCCATCAGCGCGACCAATGCGGGTGCGGTGGCGGTGTCACTGGGCACCAAGGGGCAGCTGATCGTCTTCACGAGGCACGGGGCCCCGGTCGAGCACCAGCCTCCCGTGCCGGTGACGGCGTTCGCGATCAGCCCGGACGGCAAGCGCCTCGCCGTCGGGTCCACCGGTTGGATCGGCACGCTGGACCTGAAGAACCCGCAAGGCTGGCAGCAGCGAAGCCGGCATCCCGCCACGGTGACGGCGTTGGCGTTCGGCCCGGACGACTGGCAGCTCGCCGTCGGCGGCGAGGACGGCGGAGTGCTGTTCATCCGCCAGAGCGAGATCCACTGGCCGATCAAGCAGGGCAAGGCGCCGATCACGGCGATCGCCATCAGCCGGTCACCGACGCGGGTGGTCGCGATCGACCGGACCGGCACCGCCTTCTACTGCGACAAGGATGCCGCCGGCGTGCTCCCGGAGCCGGCCTCGTACACCCCGTCGGATGACGGGCCGCTGGTCTCGGCCTTCGAGACGACCGGCAACACCGTCCTCACCGGCTGGACCGACGGCACCCTCCACGAGGTCCTGTTGCCGTTGGGCACGGCGGTCTCCCCGCCCGAGACGGTGGGTGTGCCGGTGAACGGCCTCGCGTGGACGGAGGTCGGCGGCCAGCCGGGGTTGGTGATCGACACCGGGCAGGACTACTGGCTGCTCTGCGCGGACATCGCGCAAACCGTTGTCCTCGACCGGTCCTCCCGCTGGGCCAGGGACCAGTTCCGGGCCCCGTCGACGCACATCGTGCGGGCCGGCGAGCTGATCGAGGTCGTCATCGAGGCGGGCACCGTGACGGCCGCCGGTGCCGCACTCGGCGCGCACCCCGGCGGCAAGGTCGTGCACTGCGCCTACGTCGACAACCGGCCCACCGCGTTCACCGGCGGCGAGGACGGCGAGGTGCGGGTCTGGGACCTCGCCGCCGACAAGCAGACCGGCACCATCCACATCGGACGTCCGGTGTGGCGGATCACGACCGTGGCCGGCCGGTGGTTGCTGGTCGGCGCGGGCGGCGAACTGGTCGCCTTCCAACGGGAGCTGCCGCAGTGACCAAAGTCCTTGGCGTGCACGGCATCGGCAACTACTCCTACCACCGGGCGGGCGGCGCGCCGGCGCTCGCCGCGGAATGGGCGGCCAACCTCCAGCAGGGCCTGCCCGAGGCGAGTTTCGACCTCGACGTCGCGTTCTACGCACACCACCTGCACCGCGGCACCCCGCAGGGGCCGGCGGACGACCCGGCGGCGCTCGAGCCGGAGGCGCAGGAGTTCGTCGTCGACTGGGTGGAGTTGTTGCGCCCGGCCATTCCCCAGGGCCCGCGCACCGTCCGGGCCCGCCAGGCGGTGGACTGGCTCACCCGGAAGTTCGGCCCCACCGCGCGGACGTTCGCCGTCGCCTTCTGCCGGGAGGTGCACACCTACCTCGCGCGGCCGGACTCACCGCGGCGGGCGGCCGCCCGCCAGACCGTCGCCGACGCGATCGACCGGCACCGGTCGGACGTCGTCGTGGCGCACTCGCTGGGCAGCGTGGTCACCTACGAGACGCTCTGGGCCCACCCCGGCCCCGACGTCGAACTGCTCGTCACCCTCGGCAGCCCGCTCGCCATGCCCGGGGTCGTCCTTCCCCGGCTGGTCCCGGGCGCCGACCAGGGCGGGAAGCCGCCCCGCGTACGGCGCTGGCTCAACCTCGCCGACGTCGGCGACCTCGTCGCCGTCCCCCGCACCGGCCTACGCCAACACTTCACCGACGTGACGGACGTCGACGTCGTCATCGGCACGTGGGAGTTCCACCGGGTCGGCGCCTACCTGCGCACGGCGGAAGTGGCCGGAACCATCTTCTCCAAATGATCTGACATCGTCGATCTTGCCGAATTTGTCATCTATTTGTCATGCGCCAGGGCGTCCGCAGGCAACCGGTTCCACAGCGGCCGAAGAAAGCGCTACGGTATGCCAACCGGCGGCGACGAGAGCGAGGACGCGGGGTGATTCCAAAGGAGCGATCGCTGTCGATGACCGAACTGGATGCATTGTGCACCGCGTTCCTGCGACTTCCCGGTATGCGTGAGCGCAGCACCCGTGATCTTTATGTCGACGAGCTGGACAACCAACTCGCCAACACCCTGTCACCGCGCCGCCATCTCGATCCACATCATGATGTCTGGGCACTGTTGCGGGCCTGCCAAGATCACCCCGGCGGAATTCGCACGTTGGCCTCCGTGGTTCGCTCGTTCCACCGAGATTCTCGGCCGATGATCGAACTCGACGACCTCATCGAGTACCTTTTTCCCGACGAGTTGCTGGAACCGGTGGAGCGTGCCGCCCTGCTCGATCTACTGAGCGATGTCGAGCCGCGGCAATTGCAACTCGCGTGCCGGTACGCGGCGCCGGGCTCCTGGCTCACCACCGCGCTTGACTGGAATGACCTGGCCTCAATCACCCGTCGGCTCGAGTCCTGCGTCGGAAAGGCGGGCATGCCCCCGCCGCTGCTGGTCTTCGTCGACTTCGTCGCGCATCAGCTCGACGCCGTGCGGACGGCCGAGCAACACCGCTGGATCGACGAGGTCGGGATCCGCACGAACCTGAGCGTCGGCGCACTCCGCGACCTGTGCGTCTCGGCCAACGCCAGGCTGGCCGAGGTCCAGCGCTTCTACTTCATCGTGCAGTTGCAGGCCGACGGCATCGACCCGGACCGGTACCTGCTGTCGGTGTGGCTGCAACAACACCATTCGCTGGAGGAGCCGCTGCACCTGGACGACACACCCGTCACCCTGCCCGAGGTCGCCGGGCTGCTTCCCGAGCTGCTCGGTCAGGCGCATGCCGCTCTCGGGGTGACCACGGGCGAGTTGACGCTCGAGTTCGTCCTGCCGAGGGGCCTGATCGGCTGTCCCGTGGACCAGTGGGAGATCGACCGCGTCTTCCCCCACCGGCTCGGCACGAGCTACCCGGTCGTCATCCGCAGCCTGGACCGCCTGCGCAACCTCAGCATCCACGGCACGTGGCGCCAGAAGTGGCGGTGGCTCGCGGACAACGGTCACCGCGCGGACCCGGACGCCGTGCACTGGCTCCTGGAGCCGGGCACCCGGGCACCCGCCGCCCTGCGCGCGAGCCTGCTCCGCGAGCAGTCCGTGGTGGCGCTCGCGATGGCGTTCCCACCGAAGGACAGCCTCGACCTCGTCTTCGACGAGCTCAGCGCCGCGCTGTACGGCGGGGTGCCCGTCGTCCTGTGGTGCCGCGACGGCGCCCTCCGCACGCGGTTCGAGCCCGAGGTCCGCCAACTGCTCAACGGTCACGGGCTGGCCGAACTACCGATTCAGGTGATGCGGCTGCGGCAGCAGGCCGACGAGTTCGACAGCACGGAGAAGAACCTGGGACGGCACATCACCCTCCTCTGGGACGACGCGGACCGCCTGCCCCGGTCCTTCAGCGGCGCCAACCGGCTACGAGCGCCGCAGTAGCCGCGATCAGCAAAGGAAGTCACCATGACCAGCGAAGCACAATGGCTGATCTACCGCGGTAGCGGCGACCCGCACGACGGGATCGCCGACCTTCCCGAAGCCCCGCCATGGCGCAGGTTCGACGGAGAGGTCGCGGAACACCCGATGGTGACCGGAACGGTCGGCTCGCGGCCGGGCGTCGACGACCGCGCGGAGGCGTACCTGCCGAGCGACGACGTGGTCGAGATGGTGAACGCCGCACTGTACCTGCGCCGGCCGTTGCTGGTCACCGGCAAACCGGGTACCGGAAAGTCCACTTTGGCCTACAGCGTGGCGCGCGAGCTCCGGCTCGGGCCGGTGCTCAACTGGCCCGTGACGAGCCACTCCAAGCTCCAGGACGCGCTGTACCGGTATGACGCGATCGGCAGGCTCCAGGAGGCGAGCCTCGCCACCGGAGCGCCGGATCTGGGCCGCTACATCCGGCTCGGGCCGGTCGGCACGGCGCTGGTCCCCCAGCACCGGCCACGGGTCCTGCTCATCGACGAACTGGACAAGGCGGATGTCGACCTGCCGAACGACCTGCTGAACGTCTTCGAGGAAGGGCAGTTCGACATCACCGAGCTGATGCGGCTCCCGGAGGACCAGCCGACGGCACAGGTGATGACGGCGGACCCGGGAGGCCGCGCCACGATCCACCGCGGCCTGGTCCGCTGCAACGCCTTCCCGTTCGTGGTCATCACGTCGAACGGCGAGCGTGAGTTCCCACCGCCGTTCCTGCGCCGCTGCCTCCGGCTGAACATCCAGCCCCCGGACGCGGAGAAGCTCGCCACGATCGTCGCGAGCCACCTGGGCGAAGCCGCCCTCGCCGAGGGGGAGCAGCTGATCGAGCAGTTCGTGGAGAGCCGCGACTACGGCGACCTCGCCACCGATCAGCTGCTGAACGCCATCTACCTGGTCACGTCGGGCTCCGGCCTCGGCCCGACGACGCGGGAACGCATGGTGGCGCAACTGTTCAGCCCACTGGACAACCTGGCACGGTAGCGATGGACCCGCGCTTCGTGTCGGCGGTCCGCGGGATCGACCCGGACGTCACCTGCGACGAGCTCGCGGACATCGTGTGGCTCGCCACCCACCTCCCGAGCCGCCGCGGCCCGGTCGACGAGGACGGCGTACCGACCCCGCCGAGCCCGGCGGAACAAAGCCCAACACCTTCAAGCCCGCCCACGCCGGGATCAACCCGGTCGTCGTGGCCCGACGCGGAGCCATCGGTGACGCCGCATGTCTCCCCGCCAGCAGAGGCCAAAGAGCGGCCGACCGGGCGATCTCTGGTAGGCGAGGAGAGGGCTTCTCTCCATCTGCCGCCAGCCAGGCCTGGCGACGGCTCGTCCGGGGTGAACACTCGAAGCCCAGCCGTACGGACGATTTCGAGCGAACTGGACATCCTGCGGGCGCTCCGCCCGCTGTGTAAGCGGATGCCATCCCAATCACAGACACAACCGGACGAGGAGGCGACAGCCAGTTGGGTCGCGGAGACTGGCATGTGGTTTCCCCACTCGCGTCCGGTCAGCGAACGATGGCTCGACGCCGCGCTCGTCGTCGACGACAGTGCGTCGATGTCCATCTGGCAGCGCACGCTGACCGAGCTCCGCACGATACTGGAACGTAGCGGCGCATTCCGGGATGTCCGCGTCTGGCACATGGACGGCGACCTGCGGCACGGAGAGACTCTCTCCGTCGCCGGCGTGGCAACGGAAGCCAAGAGCCGCCGTAACCCGGCCGAGTTGGTGGATCCGACTGGGCGGCGCCTGGTGATTGTCGCGACCGACTGTGTCGGCCAGGCGTGGTCGACACAGTCCGCACAGGAGGCGCTGGCGATCTGGGCGTCTGCCGGCCCAACGGTCATCCTCCAAATGCTGCCGCAACGCATGTGGGCCGGCTGCGCACCAGAGTTCCACCCCATTCGTATGCGTACCATCCAACCCGGGCTGCCCAACGCCCGCCTCATGCTCGAAAGCCGGACCGACGACGGCGACCTCAGCTCGTACGGGCTGCCGGTTCCCGTGCTGGAACTGGAAGCTCGCTGGCTGAAGCCCTGGGCCGCGTTGGTCTCCGGCGCGGCCGGAAGGTGGGTCAACGGCTGCGCCGTGTTCACCGACTTCCCACCCAAGGCTGATCATCCGGATACCGATCCCGCACCAGTGGCGGACGACCCGGAGAGACAGCTGAGTTATTTTCGGAGACAGGCGTCGCCAACGGCATACAAACTCGCGGTCTATCTTTCGGCCGGAGCCCCGTTGACACTCCAGGTAATGCGACTGGTCCAGGGCGCGCTGCTTCCGTTGTCGCGGCCGTCACATCTGGCCGAGGTCTTTCTCAGCGGCATACTGAAAGTAACCGCCGAGGCGGACGAGGAGAACAGCGCCAGTCAGGATGACGTCGAGTACGACTTCCTGCCGGGGATACGCGACAAGCTCATCAGCGAGCTACCCAAGCAGGACGCGTTGCAGGTGTTGGCCAACGTATCGGATTTCGTTTCCTATCGGTTGGGTTCTCCATTTGATTTTCGCGCACTGCTCACCATGGCCAAGCTGACGGACTCACCGACGATCAGTCCGCCATTTGCCGAGGTGGCCGTGAAGGTTTTGAGTGCGCTCGGTGGACGTTATGCTGAAGCTGCGGACCGATTGGCCCGATTGGCTGCCGTAAGCCACCCTGCCGACGCCGCCGCAAGCACTCTCATCCAGGGGGTCTCAGACAACGATCATTTGATGGCCGACCGACCGGGAGACAAGGTGACCAGTGCCAGCACCGAGGCCAAACCCAGCCATGAACGAGAACAGGCGGACCAGCTGCCACAGATCATGCGTGGGGTGCCGAGCCGCAACCCACGGTTCACCGGCCGGGAAGACCTGATCAACAGGCTGCACCACATGTTGGTCAGCGGCACCGAGCGCGCCGCGTTGCTGCCCCACACTCTGCACGGTCTCGGCGGAGTGGGTAAAACCCAACTTGCCATCGAGTACGTGTATCGGTACGCCCACGAGTACGACCTGATCTGCTGGCTGCCCGCGCACGACCTCAACCAGGTGCGTTCCTCCCTCGTCGAACTGGGTGAGGCGATGGGGCTACCGGCCAATCCCAACGTGACGCGTTCGGTCGCGGCCGTGCTCGACGCGCTCTGCACCAGGTCCGTCTACCGGCACTGGCTGCTCGTCTTCGACAACGCGGACGACCCCGAGGAGCTGAAGGAGTACCTCCCTTACCCGTCCGGGCATGTGCTGGTGACCTCCCGGATCGCGGACTGGACCGAGCTCGCCAAGCCGTTCGTGATCGACGTCTTCACCCGGCCGGAGAGCATCGCCTGCCTGCGCCAGCGGGTGCCCGCGATCTCCGACGAGGACGCCGACAAACTCGCGGAGCGGCTGGGAGATCTCCCGCTGGCCCTCGACACGGCGGGTGCCTGGCAGGCCGCGACCGGCATGCCGGTCAGCGAGTACCTGCGCCTGTTCGAGGAGCAGTTCCTGCGGCTCACCGAGTTCCCGGCGCCCGGTGACTACCCGACGCCGGTGGGTGCGACGTACGGGTTGACGTTGGACCGCCTGCGGCGCCAGTCGCCGGGCGCGGCCCAACTCCTCGACGTGTGCGCCTTCTTCGGTCCGGAACCGATCTCGGTGAGCCTGCTGTGGGACGGCCGCCAGGCAGACCTGCCGGGGCCACTGGCCGACACGTTGCGCGACGAGATCCAGCTGCGCAGGGCGTTGCAGGACATCGGTCGTTACGCGCTGGCGCGGCTCGACCCGGTCAAGGACCAGCTCACGGTGCACAGGCTCGTTCAGGTGGTACTGCGCTCACGGCTCGACGAGGAGGAGCGGCGGCGGACGCAGGTGGCCGCCCAACGCATCCTGTCCACGGCCAACCACGGCGCGCCCGACCGGATGGCCAACTGGCCACGGCACGCCGAGCTGTCGCCGCACATCCTGGCCGCCGAGCTGCTCGACGTCGAGGACGACCGCGTCCGCAGGGTCGTCCTCGACCAGATCCGTTACCGGTGGGTCCGTGGCGACTACGAGGGCAGCATGGACCTCGGCCGGCGCACCGTCGAGCGCTGGCGAGAACTCTGGGGCGACGAGGACGTCCTCACCCTGATCGCCCGCCGGCACCTGGCGGTGGCCCTGCGCACCCTCGGCTTCTACCGGGAGGCACGCAGGCACGCCGAGGAGACGCTGACCAGGTTCCGTGAGATGTTCGGCGACGATCACGAGCACACCCTCTTCACCGCGGACGCGGTCTCGTGGGACCGGCGAACCAGCGGGAGGTACAAGGAGGCGAGGGAACTCGACGAGGACAACCTCACCCGGTTGCGGCGCGGGCTCGGCGACGAGCACCCGATGACGTTGAAGGCAGCTAACAATTTCGCTATCGACCTGCGCTGGCTGGGCGACTTCCGGCGCGCACGTGAGCTGGACGAGGAGTCGGTGCGGCTGCGCCGGCAGGTGTACGGCGACGAGGACCGCAACACCCAACTGGCCATTGCCAGCCTCGCCCGTGATTACTACGGGCTCGGCGACTACGCCAGAGGGCTGGAAATGCAGGAAAGGGCACTGACTATTCAGCGCCGGCTTTTCGAGCCCGACAACGCCGAAGTTCTGGCGGAAACCAGAAATCTGGTCGTTCTCCTCCGCAAAACCGGTCAGCACGCACGGGCACGCGACGTGGCGAACGAACTCGTGCAAACCTATGAGCAGAGGTTCGGCGAGAAGGACGAGCCGACGCTGGCGGCGAACATGAGCTATGTCAACGCGCTTCGGACGGCCGGGCAGCTGGAGGAAGCACTGAGGTTGGGGCAGGACGTCCTCAACCGCTACCGGCAGGCGTTCGGGGAGGAACATCCCGCCGCGCTCGCCTGTGCGACCAACCTCGCGATCGTGCTCCGCCATCGCGGCCTGGCCGGCGAGGCGCTGGAACTCAACGAGCCGACGCTGGCCGCGCTCCGGCGGAGAATGGGTGATGATCACTACTTCACGCTCGCGTGCGCGACCAACACCGCCAACGACCTCGTCGCCCTCCACCGGCACGGCGAGGCCCGCCAGCTGTCCGAGGACACCATGGTCCGGTCCCGCCGGGTTCGCGGTGACGACCATCCGGACACCCTTGCCTGCGCGTTGAACGCCGCGCTGGACCGGCGGGCCACCGACGACGAGGACGGCGTCGAACCTCTGCTCGGCGACACGATCGCGGCCTTCAAGCACCGGTTGGGCGAGAACCACCCGGTGACGGTGGATGCGATGGCGGGCCGGCGGGCTGACTGTGACATCGAGCCTCCGGAGACGTGACGTCACCGGCCAGGCTCGTGCGGACCCGGTCCCGGATGTGGTTGATGAGCACGGTGAGATCGGCGCAGTAGACCGACGGGTTGCGGAAACCGCTGCCCTGGCGGTAGCGGTGCGCGTAGTGGCCGCCACCGCAGACCTTCATGAGCTCGCACTGCCGGCACGTGTCGGCGAGCGCCGCCACGCCGATCTGCCGGGCGACCACCGCGGGGTGGTGCAGCGCGTCGTCGAAGCTGTTGGTCAGGACGTTGAGTCCGGTCGCGGGTGCGCCGGGGTACGCGGAGCGCAGGGTGTCGACCTGCTCCATTGATCCGTCGGTGTTGACCGTGATCAGCGCTACCGGGCTCGTGCCGACGCTCTCGGTCCGGCTCTGCCCCCCGAGGATCATGTTGATAATCTCGGCGAACAGCCGCACCTCGGTTTCCTGCTCCGGCACGTCGAACCAGCGGTCGAAGACGGCCGTAAGCCAGTGACCGTACGGTGTCTCGGAAGGGTTCTCGCTCCGGTGCGGGGGTGGCTCCGTCCAGTTCCCGTGCGGCAGTAGGAAATCGACGCTCGGTGGTGCGAACTTGAGTAACCCCTCGTATGTGCTGAGCGGGTCTTCCTCGACGTCGATCACGGCCAGGAGTCCCGCGAACAGCGTGCGATAGCGCTCGCTCGTGAGCAGTTCAAGCCCCTTGATGACTTCAGCGTAGCTGCCCCGGTCGTCACGGTAGCGGCGGTGTTTGTCGTGCGTTTCCTGGCTGCCGTCGAGACTCACGCCGACCTGAATGTTGTGCTCAAGCAGGACGTCGAGTATTGCCTCGGTCAGCAGAATGCCGTTGGTTTGCAGAACCAGATCTACTACAACGAAATCAGGAACGTGACATTTTAGTTCCGTGACAATGGAAGTCAATCCTGTCACGCCAGCAAGCAATGGCTCGCCGCCGTGCAAGCTGATCTCGATTTTGGTGAGTCTATGCCGGATGACGTGTTCGGCTATACGACGGGAAGAGTGCCGCATCAATACCGGCGACATGATCTTCGACCGAGATGACGACATCTGTTCGCCGAACTGGTACATGTAGCAATAGTCACACGTCAGGTTACACTGGCCATGCAACTTGAGCACGAACTGCTGAAAGGGCTTGACAGACCAACCCGCACCGGCAAGGGAATCGACACCAGGCGTGTCGACCGGCCATTCGTCAGGCACACCTGTCCTTCGAGTGAGTACGTGGCGTGGCTGGCGGGAGCTTACTGTCGTGAGTGGCAACCACTTCTTCCGGATGAGCACGCTCCCAGCGCCGACGTCGGATCGCGCGCATGAGGGGCGAGCCGCCTGAAGTGGTCATATGCACGGTGTCCAGCCATGACCTGTCCGCGACGGCGGCAGTCCACATATTTACATCATCCATTGCGAGCTCCTTCCAGGTTCGCACAGCATCTCCCGACCCCATAGCGTACTAACACGCGGAAGCTTACCGACTCTACTCAGCGCGCGTTGACGGAGTTACAGTCCGTTATGATTTCGCCAAATTCGGCTACTATCGGTTGTGTCCAAAGTCGGGAAGTGGCATCCAAGCACCTCGAGGAGACGTCGATACGGGTGAGAATCGCCCTCGAAGGTGGCCATGATTGTCAGAAATTCAGCAAGTCCGTGCTCATAATTCATGCATGTGGTAAGGATTCCCATCACATGTGGCCGACGCTGGGAATAGTGGGGAATTGCGCCCGAAATCGTCGGTGACAGAAGGCTGAGGATCTGCGATCTCGTGTCCTCGTTCAGGATGCACGGGACGATCTCCAGCGCATCGACGATTTCCATCAGCGCCGCATGGGGCAACTGCCGCCCACCCCAGGAGGAACGGCCGTTCGTCCGCAGCGCCGGGGCCAGTGCGGTCAACCGGGCGGCCAGGCGGCTCAGGTCGGCGCTGAAGGTGAGTTGGCTGAAGGGAAACGTCTGTAGATAGGCGAACCAGCGGAGGTCAGACGGTAAGTCCTCGGCCAGAGGCTGGGTCGCGTCGGTCGGGGTGTGGGTCAGCAGGACCGGAACGATCGGGATGTCCCTGTCGTGGGCCCATACGAGCTCGCGGCGGACCCAGTCCTCTTCGCGGTCTATCAGGCGGATGCCCGTCGTGCCGTCGGTCAGGGTGAGCCACCTCGGGCCGATGATCGAGACGAGCACCTCGGCCCGCTCCAGGGTCTCGCGGATGGCCACCGGGTACTGGTCGCCGGCCTCGAGTGAGACGCAGTCACGGAAGATCCTGTCGGCACCGAATCTCGTCGCGAGCGCGTCGTGTATGCCCGCGGCGCCGAGAGGATTGTCCACCACTCGGTAGTTGATGAACACGCCACCCATGCCGAGTTCCTCCGTCCCCACGTCAAACATGACAATTTATGGACACGCGAAATACCGGTCGAACCATTTTAAATGAGATTACTGGGGACATCCCTACCCGCTTCGGAGGGCTGTCCCCGGAGAACTGGCGGGACAGACCCAACGACTTCGGGGCACCGGCCCGGCAGCATCGATCACACACAGGGCCGGGAGGAGACCGCGATGAACATGGACAGTGTCGTCAGGGCACATGGGCCGGCGTTGCTCGCCTACGCGACGCGGGTGACCGGCGGTGACCGGCACGCGGCCGAGGACGTCGTGCAGGAGACCTGGCTTCGGGCGTGGCGGAACGCCGAACGGCTCGACGACATCAGCTCGGTGCGGTCCTGGCTCAAGCGCATCGCCCACAACGTGGCGATCGACCAGCACCGCAGGCGGCAGGCCCGGCCGGCCGAGGTCGAGCTGCCCGACCACGAGTTCGAGAGCGCCGCCGTGCTGTCCGACCCCGGCGAGGAGGTGGAGACCCGCCTCGACGTCGACGCCGCGCTCGTGCACCTCTCCGCGGCGCAGCGCGACACCCTCGTCGAGGTCTACTTCGCCGACCGCACCGCCAGTGCCGCCGCGTCGGTTCTCGGCGTTCCGGTCGGCACTGTCAAGAGCCGGGTCCACAAGGCGCTCCGCGCCCTTCGGACCGGCCGGCCCCTGGCGGAGGCGGCGTGATGACCATCGACTTCGACACCGGCGACCAGCTGCGCCACGCCGCCCACCAGTACCGGCTGGAGCTCGGCTGGACCACCACCGTGGACGGCAGCCAGCTCGCCGTGGAGCTGGACGACGACATCTGGGGCCTGCAGATGCCGACGGGCCTCGCCGTCGAGCTGGTCTCGGAGCTCCGTGCCATGCACCTGTCCTGCCCCGTCGTCGACCTGCCGGACCGCAGCGTCGTGCTGCTCGAGCCGACCGAGGTCGCCGAGCCCGCACCGCCGCTCCCCAGCTTCGTCGGCCGGCTGCCGTCGGGCTGCCGGATCCCGCTGCCGCCGAGCATGACCGCGCGGGGACCGGTTCGCTGGCTCACCCACGAACCGGACGGCGCACGCCGCCCGCCGGTCGGCGTGGTCGCCGACGCACTCGCCCGTCTCGTCTAGAACGGCACTACAACCAGCGCCCGCCGACTTCTGGTCAGCGGGCGTTCTCCATGCCGAGCATGCCCTCGGCCGTGCGGGCCAGGACCTCGCACGCGGCGCGGTCGCGGCCGCCGGTGCCGGGGCGTTCGGCGTGGGTGCGCCACCGCCGGACGGCGTGGTCGGCGGCCTCGCGGACGTGGCCGTCGTGGGCGTCGGCGGGGAGGCCCAGGCGGGTGCGCGGGTCGGCCCCGCGGGCACCGAGCAGCCGCACGGCGTCGACCGCGGCGCCCCAGCCCGCGCCGCGCAGGAGGCGGGTGTCGCCGCGTTCCAGGTCGTCCAGCAGGTCCAGCTCGGCTATCTCGTGGGTGGCGGCGCCGATGCGGTCGATGGCCCAGCGCAGGGGATGGTCGGCCGGCAGGGCGGCGGTCAGCTCGCGCACCGTCACGATCGCGCGGCGGGCGGCGATCACCGGGCCGCGGGACACCACCGCGCGGGCCAGCTCGGCGAGGCTCATCGACTCGGACAGGGTCACCCGCTGGCGGCCCCAGCGCAGGGCGGCCCGGAACGCGGGGCTGGGCTGCACCAGGCACAGCACCGCGTCGATCGCGCCGCGGGGGCCGTCGTCGGCCAGGAACTCCTCGGCCAGGGACTCATCCGCGGCGCCCACGACGTCCACGACCACCACCCCGGGCGCGGACTCGCGGGGTGTGCTCGGGTCGCGGACCACGGCCACGCGTGGCGGGCCGGTCAGGCGTTCGGCGACGGCCGCCCAGCGCGGGCGGTCGGGGCCGTCGGTCGCGGCGCCCTGCCGGACCAGGTCGCAGATCCGCTGGTACAGGCCGCTGTGCGTGACGCTCGGCGGGGTGAGCACCACCGGGTCCACGCGTTCCGACAGCCGGATGCTGACCACCGCCGCGCCGCCCGTCACCGTGTGGCGGAGTGCGCCGCCCAGCACGGCCAGGCGTTCGGCGTCGTGGTCCAGCGCGGCCCGCAGCGCGGCCGCCGACAGGTCGCCGGCGGGTGCGGTGACCAGCACGTGCAACGCGTCCTCGCGGCTGAAGTCCACCGCCACCGGCGACTCGCGGTCGGCGCCCGCCAGCACGTTCAGCACGGCGGCGACCGCGTGGTACAGCCCGGACTCGACCTCCCAGCCGACCCGCCGGCCGAGGTCGCCGTCGAACCGGACCGGCCTCGGCAGCGTGGCCGCCAGCTCCTCCAGCGCCGCACGCGGGCCGCGGTCGGGCAGGATCGACGGGTACACACCGCGTACCACCGTGCGGAACTCGTCCAGCAGCTCGTCCAGGGCGTCCCGCACCTCCTCCAGCTCGCCGGCGCCCCCACCGGCCAGCGACTCGTCCAGGCTCCGCAGCCGGCGGCGCACGTCGTCGAGATCGCGCAGGGTCGTCGTGGTGATCGCGCGCACGAGGCGGCGGCGCTCCAGCTCACGCACCTGCGCGAACCGCTCCCTGGCCGTGCGCACCTCGACCCGCAGCGCCTCCGCGCGGGCCGCGGCGCGGTCCCGGTCGGCACGCAGCCGGTCCAGCCGCGCCGCCATACCCAGCCACCCGGCGGTCTCCCGGAGCACGGCCTGTTCCCGGTCACCCCACCGCTTCGGCCCGGCGACGACGACCACCCCGCCGCCGGCGACCGGCTCCCGCGCGGTCTCGGGGAGACCGGTCGGCGCGGGCCACGCCGCGACGAGCTCCGACCCGACGCGGTAGGCCGCCTGCCCGCCGACGGTCCCGGCCAGGTTGCGGACGAGCGCGGTGACCAGTTCCTCCGGCGGCACGATCGCCGCGATCTCGTGCGGACGCTGGGCCTTCCTCAGCAACGGGTCACCGCCAACCACCTGACAAGCCTGCTGGGCGCGCCGCGCCGGGACAAGGGTGCCGGCCCCGCGACCGGGTAGGGATATCCCGACAGCTGCGAATGTTACTGTATCTTCGTTTACTTGGTTTTTCCTTTGCTTGAACTGATCGACAACGCGGAGGCCTCGTGAGCTACGGCGTGGGGATCGATCTCGGCACCTCGTTCGCCTCGGCCGCGGTGAGCGGTCCACAGGGGACGCGGATGGTTCCGCTGTCCCCCAGCATGGTCGTGCCCTCGGTGGCCTACCCGGCGGCGGACGGCACCGTGCTCACCGGACCGGCGGCACTGGCCGCCGCGGCCGACCCGGCGCGGGTCGCGCGTGGCTTCAAGCGACGCCTCGGCGACCCGACCCCGCTGGTGCTCGGCGGCGCCGGGTACTCCCCCGCCACGCTGATGGCCGCACAGCTGCGTGACGTGCTCGCGACCGTGACCAGGACCGTCGGCACGCCACCGGCGTCGATCGTGCTGACCTGCCCGGCGATCTGGGGGCCGTACCGGCACGAGCAGTTCGCGGAGGTGCCCCGGCTGGCCGGCGTGCGTGAGTTCCGGCTGCTCACCGAGCCGGAGGCGGCCGCGACGCACTACTGCGCGGAACGCCGGCTCGGCGACGGCGAGGTGGTCGCCGTCTACGACCTGGGCGGCGGCACGTTCGACACGACGATCCTGCGGATGGGCCCGGGTGGGATGGAGATCCTCGGTGTGCCGGAAGGCATCGAGCACCTGGGCGGCACCGACTTCGACGAGACGCTGCTCGCCCACCTGAACGGCCGCCTGGACGGGGCGATCGGCGCGCTGGACCCGGCGGACCCCGTGGCGGCGACCGCGCTGGCACAGATCCGCGCGCTGTGCGTGCGGGCCAAGGAGGAGCTGTCCATCGAGCCGGACGTCACGCTGGCCGTGCCTCTGCCGTCCGGGCCGCGCGAGGTGACGGTCACCCGCCTCGAGTTCAACGACATGATCAGGCCGGCGGTGAAGCTGACCACCGACGCCCTGCGCCGCACCATCACCTCGGCCGGGCTGCGGCCCGACGAGCTGTCGGCCGTGCTCCTGGCCGGCGGTTCCGCACGCATTCCGCTGGTGTCGCAGCTGGTGTCGGAGGAGTTCGGCAAGCCGGTGCGGGTGACGCTGCACCCGAAGTTCACCGTGGCCCTCGGCGCGGCCGCGGTCGCCACCCGGTCCGCACCCGTGGTGCCCGTACCGGCGCCGGCACCCGTCGCGCCGGTGCGGAAGCCGCGGGCGAGGTGGTTGGTGCCGGCGGTGGCCGCGAGCCTCGCCATGATCGTCGCGGCGCTGCTGCTGGTGCCGGGGGAAGAGCCGGAGGCGGCCCCTCCCGCGCCCGGCACGGTGCGGATGTACGACGACGGGGTCATCATGCCGTGGGTCGGCCTCATCGCCTCGGAGGAGAACTGGAGCGGCGTCCAGATCGGCTCGACCGGCGCCCAGCAGGGCCCGATCGCGGCGGCCCTCGACGGCGGTGGCCTGCGGGTGACCTGGCGCGGTGCGGCCGGGCAGGTGTACCTGCAGAGCGGCTCGGGAACGC